>Ga0302325_10004168_pt1 | contig 33502 bp, 27 predicted proteins | sample Palsa_T0_2_FD_201948 | JGI IMG/M metagenome (GOLD analysis project Ga0302325, IMG submission 201948) | Peat permafrost microbial communities from Stordalen Mire near Abisko, Sweden - Palsa_T0_2 | ecosystem: Environmental > Terrestrial > Soil > Palsa > Peat permafrost | place: Sweden: Abisko... | reverse complement strand
ACATCTACTTGAACCGCTGGTCAGAGGCCGAGGCACTGCTGCGTAAGGCATCGGAGCACAAGGTTGAAACAGCGGATTACTCTGTGATCCGATACTTTATCGCCTTTCTGAGGAAAGACCAGGCAGCAATGGAAAGGGAAGTCACCCAACGACAGGGGAAGCTGCAAGCTCAGGGATGGTTTGAGCACCAGCAAGCGATGACGTTGGCTTATCAGGGGCGCTTGAAGGAAGCGGACCAACTCTCGGACAACGCGGTCCGCCTGGCTCGCCAGGCAGGTCTGCGCGAGCGGCCCGCGCAGTTTGCCGGCGCTCGGGCGGTGTGGAGCGCGCTGTTTGGGATTCGCGACGAAGCTCAACGAAGCGCCGCCGCGGCGCTCTCTCTTTACCAAGGCAGGGACGCCGACTATGGGCCTGCCTTCGCGCTGGAGCTTCTCCATGACTCGGCTCAAGCGCAGCCGATTGAGGCGGAACTCGAAGATCGGTACCCGCAGGACACACCGGTTCAGTTCAGTTATCTGCCTACGTTGCGGGCTTTGCGGGCTCTGAACCGGAATGATCCGGCGAAAGCGCTCGATATGACGCAGGCGGCTGCTCCTAACGACTTCGCCATTCCGGGCACTGCGTATTACAGCGGGGCCGCTTTCTTTGGATCTCTCTATCCTGTCTTCGTTCGCGGCCTCGCTTATTCCCGCTTGGGCCGCCGGCGCGAGGCAGCTGCGGAATTTCAGAAAATTCTGGATCATCCCGGAATCATGTTGAACGATCCGATGGGCCCGATGGCGCGTCTCGAACTGGCCAGGGCTTTGGCCGCTTCCGGGGATCGCGCGAAATCGGCCGCCGTCTACAAGGATCTCTTGACACTCTGGAAAGATGCCGATCCGGATATTCCAGTCGTCCAAGAGGCCAAGGCTGAATCCGCCAAACAACTATAGTGCGGTGTAACTTTGCGCTCCGGATTCCTTATCCTGTTTAGCGGGAATGCCCGTTTAGCGGAAAGACCGTGAGGAGAAGACCATGACGGACGACCAGCCCATACACACGCTGCCGGGATCGTCCCAATTTCCGACCACGCGCTGGAGCCTGGTGGTCGCTGCCGGCGATCCGCGACTGAAGGAAGCCCGGTCTGCTTTGGTCTCCCTGTGTGAGAACTACTGGTATCCGTTGTATGCGTATCTGCGGCGGCGCGGTTATTCTGCCGATCAGGCGCAGGATCTCACGCAGGAATTCTTCGTGCGTGTGCTGGAAGGGCGATATCTCGATCGCGCCGACCCAGAAAAAGGCCGCTTCCGGTCCTTTCTTTTGACTTCGTTGAAATTCTTTGTGGCCGACGAAGGGGACCGCCATCGAGCGCAGAAACGGGGCGGCGGGACGGTGGGGCCGCTTGAATTCCCGTCAGGGGAAGAGCGCTACGAGCGCGAGCCTGCGCACGACGAGACACCGGAGCGAATCTTCGAACGGCGTTGGGCGCTTTCGGTGCTCGATCGAGTCGTGGAGAAGTTGCGAGAGGAGTTCGTGCATCACGGCCGCCCGGAGCATTTCGAGCGGTTGAAGATGTTCCTTCTTGGGAAGTCCGAAGCGCCATACGCCGCACTGGCTCGCGAAATGAACACGTCGGAGGGAGCGCTGAAGGTGGCCATTCACCGGCTGCGCAAAAGGTACCGCGAACTCTTTCGCCAGGAGATCGCAGATACGGTCGCCGATCCCGCGGAAGTGGAGTCCGAGCTACGGTTTCTGGCTGCCGTACTCTCCAAGAAGTAGCGGCCGGCCCCGCGTGCGGCAATCCCGCCCGGCTTGTGAGCAACACGGAAGTTATCTCGAAACGGCGTTCGAGGAATTTACCCAGCGACGCGTCCAAGGAAAACATCATACGTGAGATCCAGATCTTTTGTCTGGATGGAGTTGGTAAACGTGCCAAACACTTCCAGCGCAACCCGACCGATACCCACCGTCGCCAGATTTTTTCTCGATTGCTTTGAGCCCTTGTCGGATATGCTCATCAGCTTAGACGACGGCGAAAACTGCTCAATGCCTATCGATTTTTCCTTCGGTAAGGTATCGCGTCAGTGATGCGCCGGACCTCTAAATTTATTGGCTTCGAAGCCCATTTTTCAAGGAGGTGATTTTTCGTAAGGGCACAGATAAGGCACGGTCAGTGAGGTTGATTGTCTGATTCTTTATGGTTTTGAACCCCACGGCATCCAGATTTTACGGTGCCAAAGTCTGGTTGATCGAAGAGTTCTCGTAAGTTACTGATTCTTTGGGGCGGCTGGAGGGTTCGAACCCTCGACTTCCAGAACCACAATCGTGTCACGGGTATACTGGAGGGTACCGAAGCACCCTTACCCATTCAAAATTCAAAGATCGGCTCTCCGACAGATACGGATGGAAACCGGTTCATAAGCTACAGTATTTCAAACCCCGGGATGCTCATAAACACCCGTTGAAAACCGTTTCTGGTGGATACTCAAATCGGAACTCGTGACGCTACACTTTTATCATCAGTCGTTCGCAAGGTGACGTGACGGTGAATTCCCAGGACTGCTTCTCGGTCACTCGGACCTGGTGCCGTCATGCTTTCCAACACCAGCATGGGGCATCCGACAATGGGTTTTACCGCGCTCTTCCTCGTGGGCGCCCGACCTGGCAGCTTGGCAACCCGGTTCCCATGCGTCGCCAGCGACAAATAGGTGTTGAAATATGACGGTGAGCCGTTTCTCTATCCCGATCTCCTGCCCCTCATAACTTACATGAAGTCCAAGGGGTTTGTAGTCTCGGTGGTCACCAACGGAACCAAGGTCGCCAAACTCGCCAAGGAATTAGTGGAGGTGGGCCTCGATGTTCTGTTAGTGTCGGTCGATGGGCCAAGGGACACGCACGACAATATCCGCGGGTATAAGGGGGCCTTTCGACCTGACTACCGATGGCATCCGCGCCGTCCAGGCGGAGAAGGGGCGGCTCGGAAAGGTCAAACCTTATGTATCGCTCATGTCGGTGTTCACGCGGGACAATCAGGACCAGGTGGAGGAGATCTACGAGCTCGGCGATGAGCTGAAGATCGACGGGATGCTGTCCTGGTATGGCTGGTACCAGACTCTGCAGAGCGGCGCCCGCGACGGAAGGATTTGCGAGCGCCGTTACCGGTGGCCTCTTGAACCGGCTCTCAAAAAAGTTTGCGAGCGGCCTGGTGATCAAGGAGCTTTACCAGCGGCACCATATAATGACCGCTTACACGCTGAACAACCCCGGCGTCTTGCGGCTGGAACCTCCACTTATTGTGGAAAGACCGGAGATCGACTATATCGTGGAGAGTCTTGATCAAACGCTCGCTACGTTGAAGAGCTTTCCGCGCGCCGTCCTTCGGTATGCGCGAGAATCCAAGTACGATTTCGCATCCGCTGGGAAAATCGACCGCTCAGTTGGCGAGTGAGGGATTATCCGGTCCGCGGTCGGAGCAGGCACGGAAGTCTCTGTGGAGCATGGCAGGTGGGACAGTTCCGAAAAGAGATTCTTCTATGTTAATCCGGCGGTACGTTTTTTGCCGTACAGGAAGTAGATGAACAACCCGATGATCAGCCACACGAAGAACCGCAGCCAGGTTTCAAGCGGCAGGCTGAGCATCAACACCAGGCAGCAGAAGATCGAGATGCCCGGCAGCAGCGGGACCCATGGCACACGAAAACCGCGCTTACGCTCGGGCTGCTTCTTACGGAGCACGATGACGCCGGCCGAAACCAGAATGAACGCGAACAATGTTCCGATGTTCGAGAGATCGGCGAACCAGCTAATATCGAAGATCCCAGCGGGAATTCCCACCAGGAAGCCGGCCGCCCAGGTGCTGATGTACGGCGTGCTGTAGCGCGGATGGACGCGTGAGAAAACATCAGGCAACAGGCGATCGCGTGACATGGCGAACCAGATGCGCGCCTGTCCGTACTGAAACACCAGCAGCGACGACAGCATGCCGAGCAGCGCTCCGGCCGTGACGATCAGCCGCAGCCGGTTCATGCCGATCGCCTTGAGCGCGTTAGCGACCGGCGCATCGTTATTCAGTGTGCTCCAGTTGGCGATGCCGGTGAGCACCAGCGCGACGGAGCCATACAGCAGCGCGCACACCGCGAGCGTCACGAAGATTCCGATCGGCATGTCGCGCTGCGGACGTCCGCACTCTTCGGCAGCGGTAGAGACCGAATCGAATCCGATGTAGGTGAAGAAGACGATGGCGCCGCCCGAGAGCACGCCGGAATAACCGTTGGGCATGAAGGGATGCCAGTTGCCGGTGTTGATCGCGTGCGCGGCGCCGAAAACAAACAGCAGGATGGCGACGATCTTGATCAACACCATGGCGTTGTTGGTCTGCGCGCTTTCGCGGACTCCGCGCACCAGGACGTAGCTCAGCACCATCAGCACGATGAACGCCGACAAATTGAACCACGCACCGGTACGCTGGCCCTCTTCAAAAATGGGCTGCGAGAGCTGCTGGGGCAGGTGGAAATGAAACAGGTTGTCGAGCAGGTCGTTCAGATAAGCCGAGAATCCAACCGCCACGCTCATGTTGGAAAATGCATATTCCAGGATCAGGTCCCACCCGATGATCCAAGCGAAGATTTCACCCAGCGTCGCGTAGGAATACGTGTACGCGCTGCCGGCGATGGGGATCATGGAGGCCAGTTCCGCGTAACAGATGGCCGCGAATCCGCAGGCGATCGCCACCAATACGAACGACACCGAGATGGCCGGACCCGCGCCCAGCCGGCCGCTGAGCGTAGACGCAGCGTCGCCGTTCAACACCAGGTCGAGAACGGGCGCTTTGAAAATCGACTTGGCCAGGAAATGCTCGCCCGCCGCGGCGGTACCTGTGACGGTGAAAATGCCGGATCCAATGACCGCTCCCACGCCCAGCGCGATCAAGCTCCAAACGCCCAGCGACTTTTTCAATCGCCGGTCGGGTTCTTCAGAAGCTGCGATCAGCGCGTCGATACTTTTGGTGCGAAGGAGCTGGTTCATGAGGACCGCTTGCTTACGCGCGCGGCTCGGTCGGCGCCCTACCGAGCCGTGACCGTGAGGAAGCGGTTGTCACTAGCGCTTCCTCTGGCCCTTCGTCATGTGCTGCACTTTCTTCTTCATGGAGCCGCGAGCGACTCCGGATGCCCGCTTAGCTTTGGGGGCCGCTTTCTTGCGGGCCGCGCGCTTGACCTTCTTGCGCTCTGCTCTATCTGTAATCGACTTTGTATTCATTCTTTTTGAGTGTTCAATCCTCTTGGATTCCTGCGTACTTTTCCACCAGCTTCTTCAAACCGTAACCGGGAAAGCTTACCGTGAGCTTAGCATCCTCGCCATCGCCTTCGCGACGCAGCACCGTTCCACGGCCATATTTGGGATGCCGGATCATGGCGCCGGCGCGGAAGCCGCGCCGGCCTGCTGCAGGCCGCGCCACCTGCGGCGGCACAGCGGGTTTAGGGGCTGGGGGGCTGGCACTTTGGGGTTGGCTGGGCCGTTGCGGAAGAGCAGTAGCTTTGCCGCGTTCCTGAAAGAACTGCTGGATGTTGTCGACGGAATCGTACGTTTTGCCGGTATAGAGGTTGGGCCTCACACTCTGGCGCTCCACTTGCGGGGCGGACCGTTGCCGCGGCTGGCCCAGATCTTCGACCAACGCTCGCGGAACTTCTCGCAGGAATCGCGATGGGATGGTGGCTTCCTGCTGGCCGCCTCCGAAGCGCCGCCGATATCGCGCGGAAGTCAGGAACAGCCGCTTTTCAGAACGCGTCATGCCGACGTAACAAAGGCGTCGCTCTTCCTCCATGGCGGCTTTCGAATCGAGCGAGCGCATGTGCGGGAAGAGGCCCTCTTCCATTCCGGCCAGGAACACGATGGGGAACTCCAGGCCCTTGGCATTGTGCAGCGTGAGCAACGACACGGGCGCGCGCTCGTCCAGACCGTCGGAATCGGAGACCAGAGCGGCGTGATCCAGAAACTCCGCGATGGTTTCGCCACGCTCGGCGGCTTCCGACGCCGCGTTTACCAGTTCGTTCAAATTGCCGAGGCGCGATTCGGCTTCCGGATCGTTGTCGGCTTGGAGCATTCGGGCGTAGCCGGTGCGCTCAAGAATCTGGCGCAACAGGTGGTCTACTTTCCCTTCACCGGCGGCGGCGCCCAACTCCTCCATCATTCCCTTGAAGATGCGCAGGGCCGATTCAGCGCGCGCCGGAAATTGATTTTCTTCCAGCATGCGGCCAATCGCCGACCACACGCTCAACTCGCGCTGCAATGCGTACTGTTCTATCTGCTCGATGGTGCTCTTGCCGATGCCGCGCGCGGGCGTGTTGATGATGCGCAGCAGTGCAACGGAATCCTGCGGGCTCATCACAGCCTTGAGATACGATAGTGCGTCCTTCACCTCGGCGCGCTGATAGAAACTGAAGCCGCCCAATACGATGTAGTCGCGGTTGTAGCGCCGCAGCGCTTCTTCGATCTGGCGCGATTGAAAATTGGTGCGATACAGAATCGCGACGCGGTCGCCGGGGCTGGCGGTCAGCAGCCGGTCGATGGTGTCGGCGATGAACAAGGCCTCTTGTTCGCCGTCGAAGGCTTCGAACCGGCCGATCTTGTCGCCCGCGCCCGATTCGGTCCACAGCCACTTGCCTTTGCGCTCGGTGTTGTTGGCCACCACGGCGCTGGCGGCCTCGAGAATGTTTTTTGTCGACCGGTAATTCTGTTCGAGACGAATTACGGCGGCATTCGGGAAGTCCCGCTCGAAATCCAGAATGTTGCGGATGTCGGCCCCGCGCCATCCGTAGATGGATTGATCCTCATCGCCAACCACGCAGATGTTCTTATGCGCTTCGGTGAGCAGGCGCATCAGCTCATACTGGCTGCGATTGGTGTCCTGATATTCGTCGATCATGACGAATTCGAAGCGGCGATTTATTTGTGAGCGCAGGTAGGCGTCATGCGCGAGCAGGCGGACGGATTCGAGCAGCAGGTCGTCGAAATCGAGCGCGTTGGCTTGCCGCAAGCGGCCTTCATATTTCTCGTAGATAGACGCGAGCTGCGAAGTTTTCTGATCGGTAGAGGCGCCGTAGACGTCCTGCGGCGATTCCTTGCGGCTCTTTTTGTGGCTGATCCAGGAGCACACGGCCCGGCATTGCATGAACTTTTCGTCCAGGCCGAGACCGCGGAAAATGGCTTTGATAACCGCCACCTGATCGTCGTCGTCGTAGATGGTGAACTGGCGCGTGAATCCGTTGCGAATTTCGGACAAACTCGCGCCGTCGCGCCGCAGCATCCGGACGCAAAAAGAGTGGAAGGTAGAGACCAGCGGGCCGTCTTTGCCTTTGCCCAGAAGATTGTTCACGCGCGATCGCATCTCTTCGGCCGCCTTGTTGGTGAAGGTTACCGCCAGTATGCATGGCCCCGGGACACGATGCACTTCCATGAGATGCGCCATGCGATGGGTGATCACGCGCGTTTTGCCGCTGCCCGCGCCGGCCAGCAAGAGGAGCGGGCCTTCCACGTGCGACACGGCGGCTTGTTGTTGCGGATTTAAGCCCTGGAGAAAATCCATCTGGTCGGTTTTCGAACAACTCATGCCGCGCGCCACGCAGCCGCTGGGGGGAGACAATGCGATTTTAGCACGCCCCAGCGGCAGCGCTTAACAGCCGATCAGTTGCCGCCTGTCACGCCGTGGATAGCCTGGAGTTTTTCCCACAGCGCCGCCAGCCGGTCCAGGCGCAGCGCATTGGGTCCGTCGGACAACGCGCGCTCGGGCTCTTCGTGAACCTCCACAAATACGCCGTCCACGCCGGCCGCCACCGCCGCGCGCGCCAGCGTGGGAATAAACCGCGGCTGTCCTCCCGAAGCGTGGCCGAGACCACCTGGGATCTGAACGCTATGCGTGGCATCGAAAATAACCGGCCATCCGAAATCGCGCATGATCTCCAACCCGCGCATGTCCACCACCAGGTTGTTATAGCCGAAAGAAGAGCCGCGTTCGGTTAGCAGGATATTGTTATTGCCGGTGGACGCCACTTTATCCGCGGCATGGCGGATATCGTAGGGCGAAACAAATTGCCCTTTCTTGATATTGACAGCCCGGCCGGTGCGGCCCGCGGCTATCAGCAGGTCGGTTTGGCGGCACAGAAACGCCGGTATCTGCAAAACATCCGCCGCCTCCGCCGCCGCTTCCGCCTGCCAGGTCTCGTGAATGTCGGTCAACACCGCGTAACCGTCGCGGCGCAGACCGGCAAGGATGCGCAGGCCGTCGTGTGGCCCCGGTCCCCGATACGAAGACAGGCTGCTGCGATTAGCCTTGTCGAACGACGCTTTGAAAATGAACGGCCCGGCGATCTTTCTGATTTCCGCCGCGAGAAAGCGTACGTGCTCCTCGCTTTCGATCACACAGGGGCCGGCGATCAATACCAACGGATGGCCGCGTCCGATAACCAGCGGCTGGCCGCTTCCAATTGAAAGCGGCGTGCTCAATCGGCGTGTGTGTACTGCTCGGAGCGGACGCGCTGAGCGGGCTTGGGACGGCTCTTGCGATGCTTGTGCGACGCCCCGATGAACGCCGAGAAGAGGGGATGCGGCTCCAGCGGCTTGGACTTAAATTCCGGATGGAATTGGCAGCCAAGGAACCAGGGATGATCCCGGATCTCGCAGATTTCCACATACACCGAGTCGGGTGTCTGGCCCGCGATGCGAAGTCCGCCGGACGTCAAAATCTGCTCGTATTCGCGATTGAATTCGTAGCGGTGCCGGTGGCGTTCGCTGATCTCGGACACCCCATACGCCTGGCGTGCAAAACTCCCTTCGGCCAGCAGGCACGGATAAGCGCCCAAACGCATGGTCCCGCCCAATTCGTCTACGCCTTTCAATTCGCGCAGTTTGTAAATCACGCGATCCGGCGCCGCGGGATCGAACTCCGTCGAGTTGGCATGTTCCAGTCCGCACACGTTGCGCGCGAACTCGATCACCATGGTTTGCATTCCCAGACAAATCCCAAAATACGGCACCTTGTTTTCGCGCGCATAGCGGATGGCTGCAATCATTCCTTCCACGCCGCGCTTGCCGAATCCGCCTGGCACCAGGATACCGTCGTATGGTTCCAACTCGCGCGCGCAATCCGGCCAGCGCATGTTATCGGACTCTATCCAGTGGATGTTCACCTTCAGCCGGTGGGCCAACGCGCCGTGCAGCAGAGCTTCTTTCAGGCTCTTGTACGAATCCTCGTACTCCACATACTTGCCGATGAGCGCGATGTCCACCTGGTCTTCCGGATTCTGCATGCGCTCCAGCATGCCGGTCCAGCGGCTCAGATCGCGCTGCTTGGCGTCCATGCGAAGGATGCGAAGAAGAATCTCGTCCACGCCCTGCTCGGCAAATACCAGGGGCACTTCGTACACCGAATTTACGTCGCTCGCGGTGATCACGGCTTCCACGTCCACGTCGCAGAACAGGGCGATCTTTTCCTTCATGTCGTGGGGCAGCGCGCGCTCTGACCGGCAGAGCAGCATGTCCGGTTGAATACCGAGCGCCCGCAGCTCCTTCACACTGTGTTGCGTGGGCTTGGTCTTCAGCTCCTGCGCCGCCGCGATCCACGGCACCAGCGTCACGTGCACGAAGGCCGCGTTGTCGCGCCCCATCTCGTGCCGCAGCTGGCGGATGGCTTCGAGAAACGGCAGGGATTCGATATCGCCCACGGTGCCGCCGATTTCCACGATCACCACGTCCACGTCCGCCGCCACCTTGCGCGCCGCGGCCTTGATTTCATTGGTGACGTGGGGAATCACCTGCACTGTTTTGCCCAAATAATCGCCGCGCCGCTCGCGATGGATGATCTGTTCGTAGATCCGGCCCGAAGTGAGATTGTTGCTCTGGGTGAGCTTGGCGTGCGTGAATCGTTCGTAGTGGCCCAGATCGAGATCGGTTTCCGCGCCGTCGTCGGTGACGAAAACTTCGCCGTGCTGGAACGGGCTCATGGTCCCAGGATCGACGTTCAAGTACGGATCGAACTTTTGCAGCGACACGCGCAACCCGCGGCTTTCGAGCAGGCATCCGATGGAAGCCGCCGCGATGCCTTTTCCGAGCGATGAAACCACGCCGCCAGTGACGAAGATGTATTTGGCCATGGATGTTCCCCTCAGTGCATTTTGAATGATGGTTCAAACAGCGCCGACACGCGCTCCAGATCCTGCGGCGTGTCCACACCTAACGATTCGTGCTCGGTTTCCACCACGCGGACGCGATAACCGTTCTCGATCGCCCGCAATTGTTCCAGCCGCTCCAACCGCTCGAGGGGACCCACCGGAAGGCCGGAGTAGGCGAGCAGGAAATCGCGCCGATACACATACAGACCCAGATGCTTGTAATGCCGATTTGGATCATGATGCCCCGAGCCCTCGCGCGCAAAAGGAATCGGACAGCGGGAAAAATAGATCGCATCGCCCGCCAGGTTGGTCACCACTTTGACGACGTTGGGATCCGCGATCTCCCGGCGGTCTTCGATGACCTTCATGAGAGTAGACATGGGAACATCGGGATCGTCCAGCAACGCCAGCGCGGCGGCGTCGATGGCGGAAGGATCGATCAGCGGCTCATCGCCCTGGATGTTCACGATGACCGATGCATTTTCGGCCGAGGCCGCCTCCGCCACGCGATCGGTTCCCGAAAGATGATCGGCGCGCGTCATGCGCACCTGCGCTCCGAAGGCCCGCGCGGCTTCCCGAATGCGTTCGTCGTCGGTGGCGATAATCAGTTTGGAAAGGTAGCGCGCCTGGCTGGCCCGCTCGTAGACATGCTGAAGCATGGGCTTACCGGCGATAGTGGCGAGGGCTTTTCCAGGGAAGCGGGAGGAGGCAAACCGGGCTGGTATTACGCCCAGAATTCGCGTCTGCACAATCGATCATAGCACAGCCGTAATTTGTGGCGCTCCGTCAATGACGAAACAGCCGCAGCATGAGCCGGCGCCCTTCCGGTGCGAAGGTTGCGCCCACAACGAGGTAAACCAGTCCGAACGGAACCAGCGTCGCGATGGCTCCATAAATGGGATGCGAGGCATACGGCAGCAAGCGTCCTGCGCTGCCAACGATCGCAGCCAAGGCCGCCGCCAGCCAGAGCTTTGCAACGAACCCGGAAATGGAGGGAATGGATCCGAGTTTCCTATGCAGCCCGCGCCGCAAGAGAGCGAACTCCACCCATCCGGCAATCCCCGCCGACGCCGTCAATCCCGCCACGCCCCAGCGGGGATCGATACCGATCCACAGCGGCAGCGGCTTCGCGCAGATGTATCCCAGCACAGTTGTGAGCGCGACGCGCAGCACCGCGAACTTCAACGGCGTGCGAGTGTCGCGCAACGCGTAATATGCCGACGAATACAATCGCCCCATGGTGGATGCAAGCAACCCGATCGAAGACCCCGCGAGAATACCCCAAACATATAGCGCGTCGCTGTGCGTGAAGCGGCCGGTTTGTAACAGGGCGCCGGCGATCAGATCGCCGAACGCGAGGAACGCCGCTGCCGACGGGACTATAAAGAACGCAATGTGCCGCAAACCGGAATCAATGCGCTGGCCGAGCGCCGCTTGAATTTCCCCGGCGCTCCCGGTGGCGCTCGACATTACCGGGAGCTCGGCCGCCGACACCGACATGCCAAACAAACTCACGGGCAGCACATAAATGAGCTGCGCGTTGATCAGCCCGGTGACCGCGCCGGTGGGCAATAGACTTGCGAGCAGCGCGTCGATGTATGCGCTGATTTGCACCACGCCGCGGCTGACGAATACCGGCGCGAAGTTCGCGATCACGGTGCGGACGTGCCCGGAATCCCAATCCAGCCGCATACGTAATTGACGGACCAGGCGGAGCACCACCGGCAATTGGATGCCGAACTGGAGCGCGCTGCCGGCCACCGATCCCCACGCCAGATCCATCGCCAGCCGGGGCAGCGTGTGGCGGCCGCCGAAGATCACCAGTGTCGCGATCATCGCGGCGCTCCACATCACGGGCGCTGCGTAAGAAAGAAACAGCTTCCGATGACTGTTGAGAATCCCCAGGCACCAGGCCGAAAATGCCAGCAAACCCGCGCCTGGGAAGAGGATTCGAACCAGGGAGATGGTGAGATCGCGCTTCGATCCCGAAAATCCGGGCGCAATGATGTCGATCAGCCAGGGCGTAGCCAGCACGCCTGCCAGGCACAGGATTGCGACCGCCAGCGCCAGCGTCGCGCCCACCGCTCCTGCCACTTTGCCCGCTTCTTCTTCCTCACCCTCGGCCAGCAAGCGCGCATACACCGGAATGAAGGACGCCGACAGCACGCCTTCGCCGAACAGGTTTTGCAGGAAATTCGGGATCCGAAACGCGGCGTTGAAGGCGTCCGCCGAATCCGAGCGCAGCCCGAAATAGTGCGAGAACACGCGCAGCCGCACCAGTCCGATGATGCGGCTGAGCAGAATGCCCGCCGCCACCAGAAACGCGAGCCGGCCGGTGCTTTCGCGTTTGCGGACAGGCGGGTCTCCCAGTTGCCTGTTCAAAGCCGTCCACGGTTCCGCATACTTTTATTATCCAAGAAGCTCAGTCCGAGCCACATCCAAAGGATGGTCGATCAACGGTTCGACGCGCTCGATGAAGCGCACGGTGTGAGGCAGAGAGGCGTGAACCTCAAAGGCTTCCTCGCTGATCCAGCGCGAGTGTATATAAAAAAGCACCGGATCGCGGATGGAGCGGAAAGCATGGACGCTGATACAGCCCGGTTCCTCACGGGTAGGGCCGAGAACATTGGCGATCGCATCCGCCAGAGCCGCTTCATTCCTTGGGCGCGCGTGAAAGCGCCCGAAGATGTATAGTTCCATCGGTCAGTTACCAGTCCAGTTCCACTTCGTAATCGTCGGCTCCCGCATCTGGATCGTCAATCTCAAAAACCAGCCGGTAATTATTCTTCTCGGAGGGTGACTCGACAATCGAAACCCGGCCGCGGCCGAGCAACTTCTGAATGGCGGGCATCAGATCGGCACGTGCCGGTAAGGGCCGAAGCATCTCGCCATGCTCGCCGCCAATGGGCGCGCCCTCCAGCACCTCGGAAAGACTCGCGCCGCCCTGAAGCGTGACGCGCACGCGACCGTCAACTCGCCCGCTCCAGAGAAAGCCACGGCCAGTGGAGTCCGGGACGGGTTCGGACACCTGGCGATTCCACTGGAGCGTGAAGGCATAATCGCCTGCGCCCCCCTGCGGATCGCGAATGGATACGCGCGCGGTGTAGTTGTTCCGCTGGCGGGGCTGCTCGATCAAACGGATCTCGCCGCGGCCCTGGGGGTCTTCCAACCGGACATCCAGCTCCCGATCAGGCAGCGGACGCGAAAACTTGAAACGCTCATCGGCCACCGGCGCGCCTCGCCCGGCGCTCGAGGTGCAGCTTTGTTTCTGACAACTGACGATGGCCCCCTCATCCACGCGGCCCGACCACGTAACCTGGTCGGTCCTCCCGGCCCCGGGCTCAAACGCGCTGCCGGAAGCATCCCAATACAGCGCTATTGAATAAAACGAACTGCCGGGCTGCCGGTCTTCAATGGACACCGCAAGGGTATAATGATTTTCGATACTTGGCTGATCGATGACATGCACGTAGCCGCGCCCCTCCAGAACCTCCACGCGCACCGCCTGCCGGTTTGCAGGCAGCGAATCGGCAAAATGGAACTTCTGCCGTTCCACGGGCGCACCATCCTGTATTTGCACCGTGATGCGCTTACCCGCCAGATGCAGGATGGCCGTACCATCCACTTGCCCTTGCCAGACGAACTGGGGCCGCTCTTGAGCGCTGAGGTGGTGCTGCGTCCAAAAAAGTAAAATCAAAGCCATTGTTTTGTAAGGCATATTACAATGATCGAAGGTGAGCACTTTAGAACAAACGGTTTAAGACGTTTACGCTACAATATCTGGGTACTGTGTTAACGTCGGCAGGTCCCCGGCGTCCAACCTTGTTCGTTGCAGGACGTTCGTTGCAGGACGTTCGTTGCAGGACCCGTATGGTTATAGCGATCACTCCACCAATCCTACTTTTAGCGACATCGACCACCGATCAACTGGTCCGCTCTCTGTTTGATGACACCTTCAACGGCGTTCATCACTTAGAGCTTTTTGACTGGGCGCTGCTCATTCCTTATTTTGCCATCCTGATCGTCCTTTCATTCTACGGCTGCCACCGCTTGGAGATGATCCGGAAGTATTGGAAGCACCGCCGGGATCCGGCGCCGGACCCCGCCCAGCGCTGGGCCACGCTGCCGCGCGTGACCATCCAGCTTCCGCTGTATAACGAGCGCTATGTGGTGGAGCGGCTGATCGAAGAAGCCAGCCAGATGGAGTATCCGCGCGAGCTGTTGCAGATCCAGGTGCTGGACGATTCCACCGACGCCACGCATCCCTTCACGGAAGCATTGGTCCGCGAGTATCAAGCCGCCGGAGTGCCCATCGAGTATCTGCACCGCAACAATCGAGCCGGCTTCAAAGCAGGCGCTTTACAGGAAGGCATGAAGACCGCCACGGGCGAGCTGATCGCCATCTTCGACGCCGACTTTATTCCGCCGCGCGATTTTCTGGCGCGCACGGTGCATCACTTTACCGATCCGGGCGTAGGCGTGGTGCAGGCGCGCTGGAGCTACCTGAATCGCCATTTCAACGTGCTCACCGAAGTGGAGGCCATGCTGCTGGACGGCCATTTCGTCATCGAGCACGCGGCGCGCTTCGGGAGCGGCCTGTTTTTCAATTTCAACGGAACGGCCGGCGTGTTACGGGCCAAGATGATCGAAGACGCGGGCGGCTGGCAGCACGATACCCTGACCGAAGATTCGGATTTGAGCTATCGCGCGCAGCTGAAAGGGTGGCGGTTCGTGTATGTCCCCGCGGTGGATTGTCCGTCCGAACTGCCGGTGGATACCTACGGGTTTCAAGTCCAGCAGTCGCGCTGGGCCAAAGGGCTGACGCAGGTTGCCATCAAGCTGCTGCCCAGGATTCTGCGGTCCAAAGAACCGTGGCGCGTGAAGCTGGAAGCTTTCTGTCATCTGACGCCGAACCTGTCTTACCCCCTGATGCTGATTATGTCGGCGCTGATGCTGCCGGTGATGATCGTGCGGTTTTACATGGGCGTGTTCCAGATGCTGACGGTGGATCTGCCGCTCATCGTTGCGTCGTTCTGCTCTATTTGGGCGTTTTACCTGATGGCGCAGCGCGAGTTGCACCCCGGGAATTGGAAACGCTCTATCGTTTTGATGCCGGCCCTGATGGCCGCGGGCATCGCGCTCACTTTAATCAATACCAAAGCGGTAATGGAAGCGCTGCTCGGCATCCAGTCCGCATTCGCGCGCACGCCCAAGTATGCGGTGGGCGACCGTAAGGTGAAAATTCAGAACGCCGGTTACCGGCGCCGCAGCGGCTGGCTGCCGTACGCCGAATTGGCGGTGGGCGGATACTTCGCCTACATGGTGGCTTACGCCATTGAGACCTGGAATTTCCTGGCCGTTCCGTTCCTGATGCTGTTTGTGGCGGGTTACTGGTGGGCTGGATTCACGACGCTCTATCAGGAGTATCAAGGCAAGCTGCAGTGGCAGCGCGAACGGGCGCCGGCGCTCGAAAAAGAAGCGGCCTGATTCAGCGCCGGACGGACACCTTCACCTGTCCGGTGGTCCAGCAGCATTGAAATCCGGAGCCGCCTTCGCCGGAATAATCGTTGGCCGTTACCAGCACCACATACTCGCCGGGCTCGCTGAATGTCACTGTGGTGGTGACCGTCACCGCACGATGGTGTTGATCTCGACAGCGGTGAGCGACATGTCGTTCTTGAACTTCTGCACGCCGACAGACGGGTCGATGTGCCAGGGCGGCATCTGGCGCAGAACTACTCGCTGCCGGATGGACTTGGCCCAGGGACGCGTCTCTTCGTAGGTCACCAGCGACATGGGCGCCATAGATCCCGTGTGATGGCATTCCTGGCAACGCGCCTGCAAAATCGGGGCGATGTCTTTGGCAAACGTCACGGGGGCGAACATCACGGGTGCAAACGTCGCGGTGGGAACGGACGGTGCGGAAACGGCCAGTGTAAACCAACCCAGCGTAGCAATCGCAGCGGCCCGAGGTACCTGCATGGCCCACAGTCTATCCGGCCTGATACGCCGTGTTAAAGGTGGCTGGCGCGGCGTCATCCTGTAAGACGGCGGCGGGAGTTTCCAAGGTAAAGTTCGCGGCGCGGGCATCGTTGACGAACATTTTCACAGTATCGAGCGAATACTCGGTAAGGTCGCGGCCGAGCAGCGGGAGCTTCTTCAGCAGCTCGTGGGTGACGGTGATGATGTGGCAGCCCATGGCATCGGCCTGCACGATGTTGAACAACTCGCGCGGGCTGGCCCAGATCAGCTCGATTTGCGGATAAGCGCGAATGCGGGCGAGCGCGCCGGATAAGATGGGAAGGGGATCGTGACCGGCGTCGGCGATGCGGCCGGCGAAAATGGAAATACAGCTGGGCGGGCCATGCTGCAGGCTGGGAACCACGGCGTCTACCTGATCGAGCGTCATGAGCGCGGTGACGTTGAGCTTAACCCCCTGCTGGGCCAGGCGCTTCACTAGAGCCTGGGAACTCCGGCCGCGCGTATCGGTGATGGGGATTTTCACGTAAACGTTGTCGCCCCATCTGGCTATCTGCAAGGCCTGCTGTTCCATCTCGCCGAACTCGTCGGAAAGGACTTCGAAGGAGAACGGGCGCTCCGGGATGGCGCGCGCGAGCGATCTGCCGAAGGATTCGTAGTCGGTGACGCCGGCCTTGCGCATCAGCGTGGGATTGGTGGTAAATCCCCGGATCCAGGGATTGTCGGACAGTTCCAGAATGGACGCGCGGTCGGCGCCGTCGGCGAAGATCTTGACGCGGAACGAAGCGATATCAGGCATGTTGCAGCGTCTCCAAATGAAAACCAGGGCGAGTGGTTCTGAGAATCCATTGGCAGGCTTCGCGCAGCGAGCGGACACCTACAAAGGGACCGTCCGGCCGCTGTTCGGCGTAACCGTAATCGACGAAGATGGGGTGACAACCGGCGCGATGGCCGGCTTCGATGTCGCGCCAACGGTCGCCGACGATGAAACTGGAGTGGAGATCGATGTTCCAGACGCGAGCGGCTTCGAGCAGCAAACCCGGCTGGGGCTTACGGCAGGCACAGCGGGCCGCGTCGTCGTGCGGGCAGACGCCCACGCCGTCCAGCCGCAGAAAGCTCTGCAAGCGGCGGTTCATTTCGGAAACTTGCTGGGCCGAAACCAGTCCCCGGGCGATGTCGGGCTGATTGGTTACCAGGATCAACGCGAATCCGGCTTCGCGCAATCTGTTGCAGGCTTCGCGGACGCCGGGCAGCAGCCGCAGGTCGCTGACGGTGGCGGGCGGATAAGGCTTGCCTTGCCTGAGAACGGCGCGATTCACGACGCCGTCGCGATCCAGGAAAACGGCGCGACGCATGGTTAGAGCCTCCCCAGCCGAGAATCGGCGAGCATGGAATTCAGCGCGAGCGAGAGCGCCTGTCGGGTGTCCCGTTTGCACGCCCAGCCCAGGCCGCGCATGCGATCCGTATTGAGACGGACGATGGGAACGTCGCCTTTCCAGCCGCGGTCGCCGCCCGTATATTCCAGGCGAACTTGATCTTCGGGTAGCCCCGCAACTTGGATGGCCAGCCTGGCGATTTCGGTGACGGTGATGTAGTCGCCGGTGGCGACGTTATACACTTCGAAGGGCTTCCCGGTCACCCCCAGCGACGTACGGTGGGCGAGCAAGACTGCGTCGATAACGTCGTCGACGTGAATGTAGGATTTGCTCTGCCGGCCGTCGCCCAAGATGCGCAGACGATCGGGCTGAACGCGCAGGCGGCGAATAAAGTCGAACCCGACGCCGTGGGTTTGACGAGCGCCAACGACATTGCCGAAGCGGAACGCGCGGGCCCGCAGATCGAACATCGCGCAGTAGGAGGCGATCAATGATTCGCCCGCCAGCTTGCTGGCTCCGTAGGTGGAGACCGGCACCAGAGGCCCGAAATCCTCATGCGCTTCGTAATCTTTCAGATCGCCGTAGACGCCGCTGCCGGAGGCATACAGCAGATTCGGAGTATGGGTCAGCCGCATAGCCTCCACAATCTGCTGCGTAAGAAAAGTTCCTTCGCGGAAATCGATGTCGGGCTCGACGGCGGCGCGCGCGATGTCGGGATTGGAGGCCAGATGAATGACGGTGTCGTGGCCTTCTATGTTGCGTGCGAGCGCGGCCAGATCCTTGACGTCGCCGCAGATCACCCTCAGGCGGCGATCCTGCTCGTGATGGGCGTAGTGCCATTCCCGGCCGCTCGAGAAGTTGTCGTAGAGGGTGACGGTTTCGACGCTTTTGTCGCACAGCAGCCGGTCCGTGAAATGGCTGCCGATAAATCCGGCGCCGCCCGCGATAAAGAAGCGTTTACCGATCGTTTCTGTCATCGGACGGACTCCCATTTGGTGGCGGCGCGCTGCAGCAGCGGATGGCTGACCAGCAAGTGCCAAAGTACGGCGCAGAGGCCCTCGGTGTGCGGCGTGACGCGATCCGGCGCGCGCGCGGGAATCACGATGCACTCTTCGGCGCACTGGCGCGTGAAGCCCCCATTGAGTTCGGAGACGCACCCGACGATGCCGAAAATGTGCGCGCCCGCTTCGGCCGCCGTTTCGAGCGCGCGAACGATATTTACCGATACATTTTTCTCGCGGCTTCCGCCGCCCACTGAAAAGACCAGCACCGCGTCGCGCGAACCGATGCGCGAGCCTGTGAGCCAGGCGGCGAAACAGGTATCCCAGCCTTCGTCGTTGGCCCTGGCGGTAAGCTCTGAGACGTTGTCGGTGGGCGCGTAGGCTTCAAAGCCACACAACTTGCGAAAGTCGTTCACCGCGTGGCCGGCGTGTCCGGCCGAACCGCCGACCCCCAGGATGAACAGGCGGCCGCCGAGATCCCGGACGCGCGCCAGGCCAGAGGCCATGCGCTCAACGCCAGGGACGTCGACGCTTTCCAGAATGGCGATCGACTCGGCAATGAAGGCGGCCGCGAAGCCTGTTGACGGAGTTGCCGCAGGCTGCTTGAGAGCCTCTTGTAAACCGTTGAGACTGGTCACTTTATTTCACGCTCCCCGCGCACCCACTCCTGCTTGTTAATCGGCTAAACTCGTGTTCTTCGTTAGGTTTCGTTTGGGGCTCGCGAAGAAACGGGAGAGGGCCAGACGGAAGATCCGGCGAAAGGTCCAAACGGTGGAGGACCAGCGCTGGAGCGTGGTCTCGCCGATGCGCTCTCCATACGGGATATAGACTTCTCGGAGGCGGAAGCCTTCGAGCGCCGGCTTTAGCAGCAATTCCACGGGCAGGGCGGGCCCGCTGGGGTCGAACTCGACGTCCTGGATGAGGCGACGGCTGTAGGCGCGCATGCCAGAGTGGAGGTCGGTGGACTTGACGCCCACCAATAGCCAGCCGGTAATGGCGAAGAGCCGGTTGGCGAGGTAGTTTGCCAGCGGCATACTGCCGGGACGGCGCTCCAGACGCGATGCGTTGGCCATATCGCATTGACCGGAAAGAACCATGTCGGACAAATGCGGGATTTCCGATGCCGGGTAAGTGCCGTCGCAATCGAGCGTAATCACCACGTCGCCGTGGCACTCCCGAAGCACGCGGCCCATGGCTCTTCCGTAGCCCTGAGGAGGAAATTGCCGTATAACACGTGCGCCTTGACCGGCGGCAATGACGGGGGTGGAGTCCCGACTGCTATCCACGATCACAATCTCGAAGTCGCGGCCATGCAGGGCATCGCGGATGTCCTCAATGACGCGAGCCACCGCCTTTTCTTCATTCATGGTGATCATCGCGACGGAGATCAGATGGCTCATGCCTGCTATTAGCTATTCGGATGTATGGGAGTTTTCAATAGGGGTGGACAGGGATTGGGGGTTGGGGATCAGGGTTCGATCTACTTGGAGGTAAGAGCGCCGAGCGCTACGAGATCGGTGCTTTCTTGCGGGACTGCAGTGGGCGGAGAGATGGCTTTGATTTTCACGGCCACCTGGAAGCGGGCGTAGGCCAGATATTCGTACTGGATCTGGCAGCGCTCCACCAGTTCGGCAAAGGCGCGAAACTCGTGCGCCTGCCAATTGGGGTAGTTGAAGTACTCATCGAAGACGATGACGGTGCCAGGTACGATGCGGTCCTGGAGATGTTCGAACACGCATCGGGCGGGCTCGTACAAATCCGAGTCGATGTGGATGAAAGCCGCGGGTCTCGGGTTCCGCTCGACCCAGCCTGGCAGGACGTCGGCGAAGAGGCCGGGGTGAAGAGTAACGTTTGCGGGCACCTTGGGGAGGCGGCCGTGGAGATCGAAACTGAAACTATCGCCGCTCCAGGCTTCCTGCAGCCCGCGGAAGCTGTCAAAGCCATGCACCGGTTGCGAGGGGCCGACATGATCGGCGATGAAACCGATGGTTCCTCCCTTGTAGACTCCGAACTCCAGATAATCTCCCGGCACGGTGACTTGCCGCAGGGCCGAGGAGAGGACTTCGCGCGAGCTTTCCATCCCCACCGCGGTTCGCATGTGTTTCTGCGCGTACTGCACGCTCTCCTGGAGCGCGAGCCGCTTCATTTCGCGAGCCGGATGCAGACGAGGGAAATCCCAGAAATCCTGCAACGTGAACATCCACTTTTGTATCGCCGTCTTGAGAGCGAAGCTGGCGATGAACATTACAGGGCAACCTCCAGGGCGGGTTGGCCAGCGACGGCCGCCGAGTTCACCCGATCCGCGACTTTGCGGGCGCGCTCGATACATACGTCCATGTTGATGTATTCGAATTCGGCCACTCTACCGCACAGCGGAATGCCGATCTGCTCGAAATAGGATTTGGCCTGTTTCAAGTAACGCCGGCAATCGTCGTTCTGGACCACGTAGCCGTACTTGGTTCTGAGCACGCGGGCGTAGCAGACCTCGGAGCGGCGAACCAGATCCATGGCCTGCATGTCGTCGATTACGTCCGCGAGCAGTTCATCGTCCGACATCTCGTGCGTGCCGTCGCCGGGGTTGGTGGTGATTTCGGCCTGAATGATGGATTGGCCGGGAGGCGCGTTGTGCGGGCTGAAAACGGCGGGGAACGACAGGCGATGGAAGCGGATCGCGGGATCGGGGACGTAGATGGCCGTAAAGGCTGGGATTCGCGCGGCGTCCAGGCCCACCGAGACCGTAACCAGCGAGTTGTAGCGCAGCGCGTTCACCGCCGCCAGAATCGCGGGCGGCGTGCCATCCAGCGCCACGGCGAGTTCCTGAATGGGAATGGTGCATATCAGCGCGTCGTAGCGGCGCGTGGTGTGGCCATTGCTGACGCACCAACCGCTGCCTTCCTGCCAGATGCGCTCCACGGTGAAATCGGGGATGACGTTGTGAACGCGTTCCGCCATGGCGCGGGGCAGCGATTCGATGCCGCCGTGCGCGGGATAATGGAAGTAGAGCTGGTGCGTATAGCCTTCGGTCTCCACGCCGACGGCGGCCTTGATCACGTCCTCCAGCGGAGGCTTGGGGACGCGGCCCTCCACCCATTCCAGGCCGAGCTCTTCGGCGGGAACGTTCCAGATCTTCTCGTTGTAAGGGATGAGATACTTCTCGGCGAGGCCTTTCCCGAAATGATGGTAGATCCACTCCTTGAAATTGGTGCGGGGCGGAGGATAGTCGTTCTTAATGTAGTGATAGAGGCACTCGAAGCGATCCTGCGGCTCCAGATCGAAGAGGCCGTTCTCGAAGGGGTATTTGACGTAGCGGCCCTGGTAGAAAATCTTGTTGTTGCGGCGCGCCCGGTGAACGTTATCGCCCAGAAGCGACACCATGTAGTCCACCATCTCCTGGTTGCGCGAAAAGATGATGTGCGGACCGCCGGCGTCGTAGGTGAAACCGCGCTCCTGGACGGTCTGGCAGTGGCCGCCGCCCCGGCTTTCCTTTTCGAGCACTTCACAATCGTGATCCAGATGCGCGGCGATGGTGAGACCCGCCAGCCCGCCGCCTAAGATGCCGATCGCCACTCGTCCACGCCCTTTCTCATTGACTATTCGGATCTTTGAGCCACGTTCTGTAGTGCCGGGGCCGCGCCGTAGGGCGTAAGGCGCGGCGGCGATTGGTCGGGCTCCAGCAGCCAGACGCTGCGGCCGTGAAAATATTGGATCATCGGCGCGTCTTCGGCGGGGCCCATCTCTCGCGCCCAAACGATACGAGCGGCGTCGATGTCGGCGCGGTTGTAAATCCACTCTTGAAAGACATCGTGGTTGGGAGCGTAGCGCACCAGCACCAGGTGACGGCCGGGCAGCGCTTCCAGCTGGCGCACGACGGTGTGATACGGCTGGGCCATCGGCAGCGCGTACTCGCCGTCGGTAACGAGCTTCCAGACATCGCGGCCGAACTGGACGGGAATGAGCGCGATGAGCAAAACCGCCAGCGCGAGACCCAGGGGTTTGGCGCTGGGCCGCCAGCTTCGCAACCGATCGATGGACGTCAGGAATCGCAGATAGAACAGCGGCATGATCGCGGCGGCATAGTGGTATTGAAATCCGACGACGGGAATCAACGCGAGCAGGCCGCCGGCGAGCAGCAGAACACCGGCGCGTTCTTTAGGAGTTTGGAGCGGATAAGGCCAGATCAGCGCCGGAATGAACAGCGGATAAAAACAAAAGAAGAAGCCGTACATGCTCGCGAGCTTGACCAGATACACCGACAGGAGATGTTCGCGCATGTCCCTGGCTTGTTCAACATTCATTTTGCTCCAGAAAGTTCGCATCACTTGGTGGCGGTAGACCGGCTCGGGATTGTCGCGGGACCAGGCGAAATTGTTGGCTACCGCGTACTGGCGTTCGTGCAGCTGGTAGGGCAGATCGAAGGGATGGCCGGTAACCCGCCAGTTGAAATAGAGCATGAACGCAATGACGGGAATGAGGACTGCTGTGGCTGGCAAAACGGCGCGGGCCATTGACGACGGGGGCGTCGTCCGCAGTCCGCCCCACAGGATGACTGCGCCCGACAGTACTGCGAGCACTGCGCCGTCATAGGGACGTGAGTTCAGCAGGATCGCCAGGCCGATAGCCCAGGTGGCCGCGTGCGCATATTTCCGTTGGAAGGCGATGCGCGGTACGGCGCCCAGCAGGAGAGCTCCACCGATGGCCGGGACGGCGCCGCCCCAGTAGGAATTCATCCAGTAGCTCAAAATGCCGATTCGCAGGGCCACCAGCAGTGCGCCGATGAGCGCGAGCCAAGGAGTGGTCCAACCTTGGAGCATCCAGCAGACCGCGGCGCACATGAGGCCGGCGCTCAGCAAGATTCCAATCCACGGTTGATTAAAGAACCGCTCGCCGAAGGCCAGCGCTAACCCTTGCAGCGGCGGGTATTTCGAGGCATAAGCAGGCTGCTGGATAACGTGAAACGATTCGAAGTGTTGCCAGAAGGGGTGCGGGGGGTTGGCAAGCCGGCCGGCGGCATAAGTGTCGCCTGCCAGGAGATAACTGAATTCGTCGTGCACGGCCGGCATTGGAACGCGCAGGATGGGGAGCAGGGCCGCGCGGATGCCGATGGTGAATAGGAATACGGCCAGACAAGCCAGCAACGGCCTTTGGGCGAGGCGGACTGATAGCGCGTTGGCCGGAGTGGACGCGACGTCCATGCTCTGGGATCGGCAACTAGGGGGTTTACTTTAGGGGCGGTCTGGCCTTGCGCGCGGGATTTAGAAGAGCGTCCTTTTCGGCCAAACGAGCGCGGCAGGCGTCACATCGTACCAGATGCTCGCGGAGCTCAATGACTTCGGGAACCGAGAGCCCTTTGCCCACCGCGTAGAGGGAGAGCGGATCGTCGGCGATGTGCCGCTTCTCGCGACCTGCGGGACGCACCATGCTCTCTATGCGAATGCCGGCGTGGAAGGCGCCGGAGACGGAGCGGCAGTAGCGGACCTCGCCGAGGATGACGTTGTGGCGCAACGTCACCTTCACCTGCGCGCCACGATCGATACGCTGGGCAAAGGCGACCCGCAGTCCGGAACGGGAGAGATCCAGGATGGTTCCATAGACGGGTTCACCGGGACCCGGGAGGATTTCGATCTCGGCGGGGTCTTGGGTGGGGTAGCGGGCCTCGTTGCGCCGCTCGGCCTCCTGCTCGGACGCCACAAGGAACTGTGCGAGAGCAGCCACGGGATGACTGAATTGATTTGCCAACGGAAACCGCTTTCCTGGTTGAAAGACTCCTATTACCTTAGAAAGTTACGACGGCATTCCTCCTAAGTACGTTTTTTAAGCTTGTACTAGGGAGCCACCTGAGACGAATCTAGGGTGATCGGCGATTAAGCGCCGGATTCCCCCGTGAGCCAGTCCTCGGCGCGTTTCTCGAGCGCGATGCGAACCAGCTGGCTGCGGGTGCGGACGCCGGTTTTGTCGAACAGTTGCTGCATTACCGCTTTGATGGATCCCTCGGAAACCTGCAATTGAGCAGCGATTTCTTTATTGGTGAGTCCTTCGAACACGCCTTTCAGAACGAATCGTTCGCGCTGGGTGAGGGCCTGCGAGCTGCGCTGCTCTTCGGATTTTCCGGTGGCTCCGGCAATCAGCGATCGCATGGCGCGAGGATCCAGCCAAGGCTCGCCGGCCACCATCCTTCGGATAGCCTCCACCAATTGGGCCGGAGAGCTGTGCTTGAGGAAGATGCCCTCCGATCCGTTTTCGAGCACGCGCACGGTGGCGGCATCGCTCATTCCGGCGGTGACCATGAGGACTCGTCCCAGGAACCCGTGCTTGCGGATTTCCTCCAGAGCCACGCTGCCCTGCTCTTCGCCCAGATCGTAATCGAGAAGAACGATATCCGGTTGTTCACCGGCGATAATCAGCAGCGCTTCGGCCAGTGTGGCGCAGGAGCCCACTATGCGGAAGCCGGGCTCAGTCTGCAACAACCGGCTGAGGCTGTCCCGGAACAGGCTGTGATCGTCCATCAGCAGTATCCGGATTTCCTGGGACATAGCTCTCTCTTAGATTACCTGCTCCGGGAAGATTACCTGCTCCGGGCAGATTACCTGCTGCCACGGGCGAGAGTTCGACGACAAAAGTGGCGCCGCGAGGCTCGGCTTCATAGCGCAGGTCGCCACGGAAGGATCGCAGCAAGGCGCGTGAGAGATAGACGCCCAGGCCGGTGGATTGCGCTCCGGGCTGGAACGGGCGGAAGAGATGTTCCGGATGCAGAACGCCGCCGCCGGTATCCTGAACGCGCACTGCGACGCGATGACCTTCGGCTCGGGCCACGATCCTGAGCTCGCGGGAAGGCCGGTCCAGCATGGCTCGCTGGCTGTTCTTGGTGAGGTTGAGGAAAACCTGCATTAAGCTTTGCCGGTCGGCCCAAACCGGCGGAAGGCCGGGTTCGATGTCCCATAGCACATCGATCCCCTCTTCGCGCAACGCCAGCTCGATCACGATGCGCAGTTCTTCGAGCAGAGCAGGCAGATCGACGCGAGCGGCGGGATAGGGGGTCTGGCGAAGCTCCAACCCGGCGATTTTCTCGAGCGTTTGAATCAGCGTGCCCAGGGCTTCGAAATCCTTGTTCTGGGCGAGCGAACTATTGCGCGCGAGGTTCTCATGCACCACGGCAATGGCGCCGCAGACGTTGCGAACTTCGTGCGACACCGCGCCCACCAGAATCCGCGAAGCAGCCAGAAGCTGGTGGAGGCTAAATTCTTCGCGATTGCGCAAATCTTCGGACGTGTCCACCACCATGGCGGCCAGCCGCGACCCGACGCTGGTGCGGTAGGTGGAGAACCAGATGTCGGCCAGGAAAGCTTCGCCGTCCTGGCGCTGGCCGCGGCATTGCATAACAGTTCGGAAGGATGGTCCGTCGGGTGCGAGAGCTGGCACGTTGACGAGCGACGGCAGATACTGGCGAATAGACCGACCCGGAAGCGCGCCGGGCGATAGAGCGAACAGGCGATGCGCGGCGTCGTTGGCTTGCAGCACGCTGCCGGAGGCGTCGGCCGTGAAGATGGCTACCGGGCTGCTATCGACCAGCACTTTGAGCTGCTCTTCGGCGGCGCGGCGAGCCTCGCTCTCGGATTCGATTTGACTCAAATGCCGGAGGGCGGCCTGGCGGCTGCGGACCACTTCGTAGACGAAGAGCCCCATGCCGAGGAAGGCCGCGAAGATCAGGATGTCGCGCGGGATGCCGGCGCTAGGGCGCCAGTCGAAGGAGTCGAACACTTCCGCCAGCAAGGTGCAAAGCACGGCCACAATTCCAATCTGCCAGCGCTTCAACACGCTGCCCACCATCAGCATGGGAAACAGGTAGAGAAAACCGAGGGTGACATCCTTGTCGGCGCGCCAGTCGGCAAACGCGATGACAGCGATGAAGACCCCCGCTTTGAGCAGGACAGACTTTGTGCCGCCACGGAGAAAGAAGGAAAGCATGGAGAGGCGCGCCGGTTTAGTCATATTCTAGTCACGCAAGCATTACTCTTCGCAAGACTTACTTAGGCATAATGGTAGAAAGACCGGAGGCGCTGGCCGAAAGATAGGAGCGCGACATAACCGAACGATACTGGACTCGAGTTTAGACAGGCAGCTACCTTTAGTTTAGATCTAGATTCGCGGTTCGTGCCCACGTCCGGCTCCGCTTACTAACGTGCGCGGCTCGGAATCGGGACTCGTTTGAATGAACCAAAAGAGATCGGGATGGTTGCTGCTCATGGCTACGCTGGGATTCAATGCATTCGCGCAGCAGCAGCCCTTTACCTGGGAACAGATTCGCGACCATTTTCAAGCCAGTAATCCGACGCTGAAAGCGGCGCAGCTCAGTATCGATGAGTCCCGCGCGCAGGAGATCACGGCGTATCTGCGCCCCAACCCGGACTTGACGGTTGCGGTGGACCAGATCAATCCGTTCTCGACCCAGACTCCGCCCAATGGAGGTGCGAGCACGTATTCGCCTTTCGCTTACGCGTTCCCCGCGAGTTCGATCAGCTACTTGCACGAGCGGCGGAACAAGCGCGAATTGCGGCGGGAGAGCGCGCAAAAGGAAACCGAGATCACGGCCGCGCAATATGCCGATCAGGAGCGGAACCTATTGTTCAATTTGCGCGCGGCGTTCGTCCAGACGCTCGAGCAGAAGGCGATCCTGGATCTGACGCGGGAGAATCTGGCGTATTACAACCATTTGCTGGATGTGAGCAGCGAACGGCTGAAGGCCGGCGACATCGCGAAAGTGGACTACCAGCGGCTGGAGCTGCAGCGCGTGCAATACGAGACCGACGTGCAGACGGCCACGGTGGGTTTAAGGACGGCGAAGATCCAGTTGTTGGCGCTGCTGAACGATCGGACGCCGGTAGAGCAGTTCGATGTGGCGGGCCCATTCGATTTTTCGAGTGCGATTCGCCCGCTCGAAGAACTGCGGCGCCTGGCGTTGGACAACCGGCCGGATCTGAAAGCCGCGATGGAGGCGGTGGACAAAGCGCAGACCGATCACCGGCTGGCGGTGGCGAATGGGTCCGTCGATCCGACGTTCGGCCTGGATCTGGCTCGCAATCCGCCCATCCCCGTCTATTTCGGGGTGAATGTGACCATCCCGCTGCGAATATTCGACCGCAATCAGGGCGAGAAGCTGAGGACGCAGCAGGACATCACGCGCAACGAACGGCTGCGCGATGCCGCGACGGCGCAGGTGTTCAGCGACGTGGATTCGGCCTACGCCACGATAGAGAGCAATCTGACGCTGCTGCGGCCTTATCGGGACACCTATTTGAAAGAAGCCGTGGAGGTGCGGGATACGGTTTCGTTTGCCTATACACGCGGGGGCGCGTCGCTGCTCGATTTCCTGCAGGCGCAACAGGATTACCGCAGCACGGAACTGAATTACTTAAACCTGGTGGGATCCTACCTTACCGTCGCCGCGCAATTGAACATGGCGGTGGGGCAGGAGGTTATGCGATGAAGAATTCGATGTTCATCGCCGTGGCGGCTTTGGCGGGTTTGGTTGCGAGTCTGGCGCTGTCGGGTTGCGGCGAGAAGGTGGAAGCGAATCCGAAGCTGGGCGCGCCGCCGGCCGCCGACGTGATTCAAGAATCGGATGGCAGCCTGTTCCGCGTGGACCATCCCGAGCAGTTTCCCATTGCCACCGCGGGCCAGCGCGACGCCGCGCCCGAACTGAACACGACGGGCAGCGTCAGCCCGGATGTGTCGCGCAACATTCCGGTGATTTCGCTGGCATCGGGCCGGATCGTGGAGATCGACGCGCGGCTGGGGGACAGCGTAACCAAGGGCCAGTTGCTGCTGAAGGTGCAGAGCCAGGACATCGCCCAGGCGTTCTCCGAATACCGGCAGGCGGTGGCCGACGAAGCACTGGCCAAGGCGCAACTGGAGCGCGCGAAGATCCTGCTCGAAAAAGGCGCGATCGCCAAGAAGGATGAGGAGGTGGCCGAGGACACCGACATCAAGGCTAAGGTCACCACGGAGACTGCGGTGGAACATCTGCACGTGTTGGGCGCCGATATGGAACATCCCAGCACTATCGTCGAGATTCACGCGCCGGTCTCGGGCGTGATCACCGATCAGCAGGTGACCGCCGCGGCGGGCGTGAAGACGCTGGACAATTCTCCGAATCTGTTCACCATCTCGGATCTGTCGAAGGTTTGGATTATTTGCGACGTCTATGAGAACGATATGTCGTTCGTACACTTGGGCGAGTTTGCCGATATTCATCTGGCGGCCTATCCGAACGTGCTTCTCAAAGCGCGCATTGCCAATATTTCTCCCACCCTGGACCCGAGCATCCGGACCGAGAAAGTCCGCCTGGAAGTGGACAATTCCGGGATTTTGCGTTTCGGGATGTTCGTGACCGCGACGTTCCATGGCTCGCAAAAGCAGCTCCGGGCCACGGTACCCGCGACGGCGATTCTGCACCTGCACGATCGCGACTGGGTGTATGCGCCGGCGGGGAACAATCAGTTCCGCCAGATGGAAGTAGTGGGTGGAAACATGTTGCCGGGCGGCCTGCAGGAGATCATCTCGGGAATCCAGCCCGGCCAGCGGGTGGTGTCGAACGCGCTGGTGCTGCAGTCCACAGTGGAGCAGTAGGCCAAGTGCCACAGGCTAAGAGCCAAGAGCCACAGCAATGATTCGCAAGGTAGTCGATTTCGCGCTGAACAACCGCTTCATGGTCCTGGCCATCGCGCTATTGCTGCTGGCGTGGGGCGCGATTTCATTTCACAACCTTCCGGTAGAAGCTTATCCCGACGTGGCGAACAACTACGTCGATGTGATCACGCAATGGCCGGGGATTTCGGCCGAACAGATCGAACAGCAGGTAACCATTCCGCTCGAAATCGCGATGAACGGCATTCCGGACGTGGTGCACTTGCGCTCCTTCTCGCTGTTCGGACTGTCGGACGTGAAGCTGATCTTCGACGATGCATCGGACAACGCGTGGAACCGGGAGCGCGTGCTGGAGCGGCTGGCGCAGGTGACCTTGCCGCCCAACGTCAACCCGCAAATGGGCACCGATTGGAGCCCGGTGGGACAGATTTATTTCTTCACCCTGCGCAGCACCAATCCGAAGTATGACGTGATGGAGCTGAAGTCGCTCGAAGACTGGGTGGTGGAGAAAAACTTCAAGTCGGTGCCCAATGTGGTGGACGTGGCGAGCTTCGGCGGACCGACGCGCGAGTATCAGGTTCGCATCGATCCCGACAAGCTGATCGCTTACGGGCTCAGCATCGGCCAGGTGGAGCAGCAACTGGCGAACAATAACGCGAACGCCGGGGGCAGCTTCATCGAGGCGGGGCTGCAGCAGGTGGATGTCCGGGAAGTGGGCATGGTGAGCACCGTCCGCGACATCGCCGACACCGTGATCAAGACGCAGAATGGAACGCCTCTGCACATCAGCGATATCGCGGCCGTGGCGCAGGGTCCAAAAATACGGCTGGGGCAGTTCGGGCGCGCCATTCGCCGCGAGGACGGAAAGATCGTCGACAACGAAGACGTGGTTTCCGGGATCGTCCTGCTGCGGAAAGGCGCGGATTCCGACGACGTGCTCAAGGGAATTCACGCCAAGGTAGACGAACTCAACAACCTGATTCTGCCCGCGGGCGTGAAGGTGGTTCCGTTCATCGATCGCAGCGAACTGGTGGAATTTACCACCCACACCGTGCTGCACAACCTGACCGAGGGAATCATCCTGGTCATCATCATCCTGTTTCTGTTCCTGGGCAACGCGCGCGCGGCGCTGATTGTCGCGGTAACCATTCCCTTTTCGCTGCTGTTCGCGTCCATTTGTCTCAGCTTGCGCCATATTCCAGCCAATCTGTTGTCGCTGGGCGCGCTGGATTTCGGCATGGTGGTGGATGGCGCGGTGGTGATGATCGAAAACATCGTGCGGCACCTGCACAACCAGCAATCCGGCAATGGCGAGCGCATGTCGGTGGGCGACCAGATACGGACCGCGGCGCACGAAGTGCAGCGGCCGGTGTTCTACGCCATCACCATCATCATCACGGCTTACATCCCGATCTTCACGCTGCAACGGGTGGAGGGACGGCTGTTCAAACCGATGGCGTGGACGGTGGCGTTTGCGTTATTGGGTGCGCTGCTATTTTCGATCATCGTATCGCCCGTGCTGGCCAGCTTCTTTTTCCGGCGCGGAGCGAAGGAGTGGCACAATCCGGTGATGCGGCGCCTCACGGTGCTCTATCGCAAAGCGGTACGCTGGGCCATTCGCGAACGCTGGGCCGTGATCGGAGTGGCGGCGCTGGCGCTGGGCGCCACCGCGTATCTGGCCACCAGCGGAATTATCGGCTCGGAATTTCTTCCGCATTTGGACGAAGGCGCGCTGTGGGTGCGCGGAACTTTCGCGCCCAGCACCGGCCAGACCGAGGGCGTGCGCGTGGCGAATCTGGCCCGCGTGACGCTGGCCGCATTCCCGGAAACCACTATCGTGACCAGCCAGGTGGGACGCCCCGACGATGGCACCGACACTACGGGTTTCTTCAACACCGAATACTGTGTGGATCTGAAGCCGAAAGAGCAGTGGCGGCCGGTGTTTCATCAAAACAAGGAAGCTCTCATCGCCTCCATGAACGCGGATCTGGAGAAGATCCCCGGTGCGATCTGGAATTTTTCGCAACCGATCGCCGACAACATGGAAGAGGCGGTCAGCGGCGTGAAGGGCCAGCTTGCGACCAAGATCTACGGTGACGATTTGCGGACTCTGGAGGACAAAGCGGACCAGGTGGTGAAGGTGATGCGGACCGTGCGGGGCGTCGAGGATCTGGGCGTGTTCCGGCTGCTGGGCCAGCCCAATCTGAACGTGACAGTAGACCGCCAGGCGGCAGCGCGTTTTCAAATCAACGTTGCGGACGTCCAGGACGCCATTCAGACCGCGGTGGGCGGCAATGCGCTGACACAGGTCCTGCAGGGCGAGCAGCGCTACGACCTGGTGGCGCGGTATCAGGCGCCCTATCGCGATACGCGCGAAGCCATCGCGAATATCCGCCTGCTTTCGCCCTCGGGCGAGCGGGTTTCACTCGCGCAATTGTGCAAGATCGAAATGAAGGACGGCGGCTCGGAGATTTATCGCGAGGGCAACCAGCGTTACGTCGCGGTGAAGTATAGCGTGCGCGGGCGCGACCTGGGAAGCACGGTGGAAGAGGCCATCGAAAAAGTTGGCGCGCAGGTCCCACTGACGCGCGGTTACCACATCAGCTGGGAAGGCGAATACGAGAGCGAGAAGCGCGCGGCGGCGCGGCTGTTCATTATCGTCCCGCTCACGGTGCTGATCATCTTCGTGATCCTATACACGATGTTTCAATCGGTGAAATGGGCATCGCTCATTATCGTAAACGTAATGATGACGCCCCTGGGCGGCATGCTGGCGCTTTTGCTGACGCACACCCACTTCAGCGTGTCGTCGGGTATCGGGTTCCTGGCGCTATTCGGGGTTTCGGTGCAAACCGGGGTGATTATGCTGGAGTACATCAATCAACGGCGCGCGCGCGGGCATTCCATCGAGGAAGCGGCGGTGGAGGGAGCCGTTCTGAGGCTGCGGCCGATTATGGTCACCAGCCTGGTAGCCACCTTGGGACTGCTGCCGGCCGCGCTCTCGCACGCCATCGGGTCCGATTCGCAGCGGCCGTTCGCGATTGTCATCGTAGGCGGTTTGATCTCGGGACTGCTGCTGAGCATTTTCCTGCTTCCAACGCTGTACGCATGGGTGGCGCGCGAGGGTGACGTGCTGCCCGCGCCCGAATCTTCAGGCGAATCTCACTGATGGCAGAATCCCGCTCCTTGCGGCGTCTGGAGCCGGGTCCTCGCATAGTGATAAATTGATTTGGGCCAAGTTGCTCGAAGCAACAACGGTCGATTTCGGAGGAGATCGGTGACGCCAGCCGAAGTTCGCGCCAGGATACTGGAAGTGGGGATAATTCCGGCGGTGCGCGTATCCACCCCGGAAGACGCCTGGTTCGCGGCGGAGGCGGTCTCGCGGGGCGGAATTCCGATCGTAGAACTAACCATGACGGTTCCGAAGGCCGCCGAGTTGATAACTCATCTGGTGGAGCAACATCCGGACATGGTGGTGGGCGCGGGGACCGTGCTGGATGTGGAAACAGGGCGCGCCTGTTTGGAAGCCGGGGCCATGTTTCTCACCAGCCCGGGGCTGGATCTTGAGACCGTCAGATTCGCCGTAAAGCAAAATATCGTGGTGATGCCGGGCGTGCTCACGCCCAGCGAGGTAATGGCGGCGGTACACGCGGGGGCGGACTTCGTTAAGATATTTCCCTGCGCCCAGGTGGGAGGCGCGGCCTATCTTCGCGCCTTAAGGTCGCCCTTCCCCCATGTTTCCTTTATTGCCTCCGGGGGGGTGAATCAACAAACCGCGCGGGACTATATCTATGCCGGCGTTGCCGCCGTAGGAGTAGGAACGGACTTGATTCCGCCCCGGGCCATTGAGGCACGTGAGCAAGGCTGGATTGTGGAACTGGCGCGCAGATTCTCGCAACTAGTGAGGAGTGCACGCGCCGAGCTGTCGACAAACCGCTGATTCGCAATAGGGTGGGCTTCAGCGGGCGATGGCTCGCAAATTGCATCGGATCCGAGCGAAGTGCGGATGAAACTTGTTCAAGTGGCCATCCCGGATCCCGAGTATGCGGATTCCATTCGTAATCTGCTGGTGCAGGAACGCGGCCACCGGGTCCAGCTGGTGGAGAGGCCCGATGTCACTTTGGGAGGCGTCATCATAGTAGATGCCGCCAATCTGGACAGCCTGCGGCTGCCGCCAAAGGAACGGGAACGCCTGATTGTGCTGGTCCGCAAAGAGCGCGACGATCTTTTCAAGATCTGGGACGCTGGGGTGCGGCACGTGGTGTTTGACGGAGATCCGCCGCAGACGGCGCGGGTGGTGGTGCTGGGCGTGGAGCTTGGTTTGGCGTTAAATTACTTGGCTCACATGGAAATGGTAGAATAC
>Ga0302325_10004167_pt1 | contig 33505 bp, 28 predicted proteins | sample Palsa_T0_2_FD_201948 | JGI IMG/M metagenome (GOLD analysis project Ga0302325, IMG submission 201948) | Peat permafrost microbial communities from Stordalen Mire near Abisko, Sweden - Palsa_T0_2 | ecosystem: Environmental > Terrestrial > Soil > Palsa > Peat permafrost | place: Sweden: Abisko... | reverse complement strand
GACCTTTTCGACAACGAGATCGCATCCTGTTTTTACCCCGAAAAATCCGCCTTCCTTCAAGTGGCCCTGGAGATCGATCTCGTTCTGACCCCGCGCAATGCCTTCGATTTCCTGCTCGAATCCCACGCCATCGACCTGCCCTTCACCTACACCGCGCGGGAGGCGCACGCGCTCTCGCCGTATTTGCAGGGGCGACCCGCGCCGGCCCTGCCGTTCTGGCAGCCGCCCTCGCAGCCACAACCGAGCGTCGATGCGCTCGTCGCCCTGAATGCCGCGATCCACGAGAACCTCGCCTACGCACGCCGGGACGAAGGCGCCGCCTGGGCGCCGGAGGAAACCCTGCGCCAGGGCTGCGGCTCCTGCCGCGATTTTGCGGTCCTCCTGGCGGAAGTGGTGCGCGGCCTCGGCCTCGCCGCCCGCCTCGCCAGCGGGTACCTCTGCGAATTCGGCGAAACCGAAAAACGCGCCGAGGGCGCACTGCACGCCTGGACCGAAATCTATCTCCCCGGCGCCGGCTGGGTCGGTTTCGACCCGACCAACGGGTACCTCTGCAACCATCATCACATCACCGCGGCGGTCGGATTTACGCCGGAGGATATTTCCCCGATCCTCGGCAATTACTTCCATCCGACCCCGGTTAACGCCAGCATGACCGCCTCCCTGCAGATTTCCCCCCAATGACCCTCCCCAAACCCCTCCTCCGCGTCGCCGACCAGATCGAATCCACCTTCACCGCGCACCAGGTCCGCCTCACCCTCGGCGGTGAACCGACCTACGTCCCGATCGATCCCGCCGGGCTGGAATGGAGCGTCACCGCCCTCGGCCCGACCAAGCTGCGCTTTGCCTATGCCCTGGCCGACGTGCTCATCGCGCAGCCGCTTCCCCACGCCGTGCCGATCTACTCCCCGGGCAAATTCTATCCGGGCGAAGTCAATCCGCGGTGGACGATCAATCTGCTTTGGAATCGCCACGATTCGCCGCTGGTCCCGGCGCTCGCCCACCACACGAGCCACCCCCACAAAACCGACGCGAAGACTTTGGCGCACTTCCAGCAAACCCTCCTCCAGCGCCTCGGCCTCAAACGCGGCTGGCTGCGCGCCATCGATCCGTACGACGAGAACCGGCCGGCTGCGGTGCTGCCGCTCGATCACGACGGCGACGGCTTCGTCGCGGAAGACTGGCGGATGGGCGAAGCCGTCGAGTTGTTGCGCACGGAAGGCCCGGCCGGCCTGCGCCTCCCGCTCAACAGCCTGCCGGACGAAGTCAATCGCCGGGCGTTCGCGGCGGAAATCATCGACGGACAACTCCACGTTTTCCTGCCGCCGCTGCTCCAGACGCCTTTCCTCACTTTGGTCGAAGCCGTCGCCGCGATCGCCAACGAGTTCGGCATCGCCACGCCGGTCCTCGCGGGATACGTGCCCGAGGACGAAGCCCACCTGTGGTACAAGCTGGGCCTGGCCGCCGACCCCGGCGTGCTGGAGATCAATCTCCCCCCCTGCGCCACCTGGCGTGAGTACGCGCACTGGCTCGACCTCCTCGAGAGCGCCACCGCCAAATGCGGCCTGCGCTCGTTCAAGCAATTCCAGCCCGATGACCAGATCGGCACCGGCGGGGGCAATCACCTGCTCTTCGGTGGCCCGAGCCTCGAGGATCACCCGCTTTTCAGCCGCCCGTCGTGGATCACCTCCATCCTGCGCTACTGGCAGCACCATCCTTCGCTCTCCTACCTTTTCACCGGGCAATATGTCGGCTCGTCGTCGCAAGCGCCGCGGCCCGATGAAGGCGCCAGCGCCCATTACGATCTCGAGATGGCCTACCGCTTTCTCGAGGCGCTGCCGCCCGGCGACCATCGCTATCTCATCAGCGAAACCCTCCGCCATCTGCACACCGACACCTCCGGCAACACCCATCGCAGCGAGGCCAGCTTCGATAAATTTTGGAACGTGAATTTCGACGGCGGCTGCCGCGGCCTCGTCGAGTTCCGCGCCGTCGAGACGTTCCCCCATGCCCGCTGGATGTCCTCCGTCGCCCTGCTTTGGCAGGCCCTCGCCGCCTGGCTGCTCGCGCACCCCTTCAAGGAACCGCTCGTCGATTTCGGCGACAAACTGCACGACGCCTTTTTCCTGCCCAGTTTCCTCTGGGCCGATTTCGAGAAAGTCCTGCGCGACCTCCGCCGCGGCGGCTTCAAACTGCCCGCCACGATCTTCCGCGAAATCTTCGCCTGGCGTTACCCGGTGATGCTGGAGCACGCCGACGGTCCGGCGACGCTGACCGTCCGCCGCGCCCAGGAAAGCTGGCCGCTGCTGTGCGAGCAACCGCTCGAAGGCGGGAACACGAGCCGATTCGTGGATACGTCCATCGAACGCCTCGAATTCCTGGCCACGCGCGAATTCGCCACGAGCCACACCATCCACGTCGCGGGCCGCGAACTGTCCCTGCAGCGCTTCCCCGGCGGACGGCGCGGCGCGGGCCTGCGCTACCGCCGCACGTCCCTCTATCCCTCGCTGCACCCCGGCATCCCGCCGCAAATGCCGCTCATCATCTCGATTACCCGCGAAGGAAAGGCGGTCACGTATCGGCTCGACCAGGATCACCGCCTCTTTGCGGAGCAGAGCGATGCGAGTCCGCCGGCGGTCAGCCCGAATCCCTGCCGCAAACTAAATCCCCGCCTGGTCACCTATGATCTGCGATTGAGTTAGAGGGTGGCTTCGCCGCAGACCTCGCCGGAGGTTGGAACCACGAAACACACGAAATACACGAAAAGAGGAATGCGGTCGCATGCAATCCCGAAAACGGGAGCGCGGGCATCCTGCCCGTCCGAGCCGGCATCCTGCCGGCGAGTTCATCCCGACAGCAACGACTGGCGAAGAAATGCGCCGGCCGGTTTTTTGCCCGCGAATTGCCCCTCCCGCGACTGCGGGACCTTGGGCGTCTCGCGGACTCGGCTACACGGATCACGCGGATAAATGCCCACCCGACTCGCGTCATCCGAGTCATTCGCGGGCCCCTGAAACTGGTGCGGCGTGAGGGAATCGAACCCCCGACCAGATGCGTGTAAAGCACCTGCTCTACCGCTGAGCTAACGCCGCTAATGCGCGCGGAAGGTGAACCAAAAGCGATTGCCCGGCAACTCCATTCGCTGGCGATCCTCGCCAACGGGCGGCTACTTTCCGAGGCCCGCGCGCTAATCGGTATGGAAGTCGTAATCCGAATAAACGCGGATTTCTGCTCTGGACAAATCGCTCAGGAATGATAGCCACGAAGAGGTCGATTCAATTCCCGCATGAATACCGTTTGGTCCCTTTATTTCGGCAAAGCGTCGATTGGCGAAGGCTTACGCTATGCTAACCCCTTCGCCCCGGACGGTCCAGAGATGACGAATTCTTGCATAAGGCCAGACCGGAGAGTTTGACCACGAAATGTCGATGAAGGTTTTTGATTAGCGGTCCAGTTTCACTACTCAGCGAAGATGATCCTACTGACGCCAGTCCAATCTGCTTTGCTGCACACCGAACCGGAGTATCGGATGGGATACCATAAGGTGCATGCCCGCCTCAGCGGGGGCGGTTTCGAGTTCGGCTACATTCTCAACGAAACCATCTTTCTCCAAGAACGAGAGAACCCGTGGCAAATGAATGTGAGTTGGGACTATCTCTGCGTGGAAGCGGGTAAAACCAATGTCTCCATTGATTATTTTCGAGTCATTCCGCGTGAACCCGAAACGCTCCGTGGGGTGCGTCACATTGCCGTGAATAGGGAGAAATGGCACGTCCTCGCAGAAAGTAGTGCAAACGCTGCATTGAGCACCTCTGGCTCAGCACGCGAGCAGTTGTTGGCGAACAGCGCTGCCTACGCCGCTAAGAGCACCGGAGCCAAAGATGCTCCGATCACGGTGACGAGCGCAGGCGACATCTTCAAACGGTATTCCGCATACGTCAATGATCGACGCGTCACTACCGGCAAGGGATTGGTCGCAGGCACTTTTGCGACTACCCAGGAGGACGCGGACGCGCATATAAAAAACTGGGATGGATGCCGTGGCGCGCTACGCGCTGCCGGAGGACAAGCCTGCCAGCAATGTCTTCACAATCCGACCCGCGGCTGACACGGACCTCCAGCGGGGCACCGTGGCCCCTGCCAATAATCAACCGGGTGGAGGTGTAGAGGTTATATTTGTCAACGCGCTGCCCGATGGTACAGTGAGTGGTCCAACCACCATTCCCGACAAATGAATACTATCCGCCTCCCCGCTGCCTGGATCGAGCGCCTCGTCCAACTGCCTGAAACCGGCATGGGCTACCAACGAGTGAACATTCGGCTGCGGCGAGGAAAGGTGTTGAGTGGCGTTGTGGTTTTCAATGCCGAAGAATGCCAGGCACCCGAACCGTTCGACCCTTCAGAGATCGAGGATGTCGAACTGGCGCAATAAACCGCCTCTGCACTCACCTCAGAAGTGGCCGCAGAGGCTGTTTCCGGGGTAACCTTCTCTGTATTCGCTGTTCTCATTCGCGCCGCTTGATCTCGTTTTGCTGTCCAAGGAAGGAGCTATTTTGGACAGGTGTGCGACGCTATCATCCTCCAAAAAGCCCAAAATTCTAAAGCCGGGGGCAACAAACTCGCCGGGGTAGAGCAGCCCCGCAACAGTATTTGCTCTATTTTGCGCGAGAAAAAGCGTGCGGGGAGAGGGGTCCAACCCCCGACAGGTCGCGTGTAAGGCGACTGCTCTACCGCTGAGCTAACGCCGCAAATTCGGGAGGGAGAATGTGCGGATATGGAAACGGGGGTAAGGCGATTCGTACGAGCGGCACTTGGACAAAAAGTTTTTAAGAGAAATCGCCAACGATGGCGTGCTCATCGATCCTGCGGTGCCCGGTTGGTGATGGTTCGTAGGCCGCTACTCCTCCGTCTCTGTGACGGTCTCTTCGATGAATTTCTTTATTTGGCCTTCCTCGAATTCTATCGTGACGCGGTTCATCGTTATTGTCTTTGGGGGCGTTTTGAAGTGCTGCCGTATTGCCTCATAGAGGAAGCGGGCCGCGACGGCGAGGTCCACCTTTGCGGAAATCGTTAGGGTGAATGTTGCCCAGATCAGCACGTCTGCCGACATGCCAGCGATCCGTTTGCCGCTGTCGATTATAGTGATTCCGTCTGGCGGGTTTGCCAGGTGTTCGGGGAGAATGCGGGATTTCTCGAATTCGATGCGTCTCATAAAGGTGCCAAGCGTATTGGCGTGGGAGTGCGTGCGCAACAGTTGCCCACGGGTCCCGCAACCGGCGGGCGCGAGGGTCAAACGAGTTTGGAATACGCCACCCAAATTTGGCGGCCAACCATGCAGCATTGTGTGTCGTCCGCGATTGCGCCTATGTCGTGCATAGCCTCAAGTTGCTGCACGGAATATGGTCCTTTCACTTGGTTCGAAATCGCCACGAAAAAGCGTCGGTCGTCGAGAGAGGGCGGGTGATGCGGCGGTGGCGCGGCGTAGACGGTTGGGGGTGGGGTGTCCTTTCGGATGGCGCGGGCAACGCTTACGCAGCACGATTTTATGATCTTCCAAAGGACCCAGTAGCCTCCGACCAAAACCACGATATACACTGTGAAAGTGATAAGGGCGTCCATACTGAGATGTTCGGAACTGTTGGGCTCGCGCGACAAGCGAAAAAGTGCGTGCGAGAATCAGTTCTTACTATCGAAACTAAAAGACGGCGGAGAAATCCGGCCCGTCACTTAGGTGGAGGGGTTCGGCAATCCAAGCGCGAGGTACCGCGGTAAATGCAGCCAAATCCTCGGAGAGGTGAGCTTTGAAACCGAGAACCGGGTACGAAACGCTTCTGTCGATAGGAAGAACCGACCCCTCCAAGAAGTCGTCCGGATTTTACGCTCCTTTTCGGCTTTTCTGGCGGTCGGCCGGTCTATTCGTCCAGCAGAGATAGCGAACGGCCGAGACGCGGGACGTAGTCATGATTCTTATCGAGCGAAACCAGCACGCGGCTGACCCGGCCGACGATCTGCTCGCGATCCACCAAACCAAAATAGCGGGAGTCGAAACTGTTGTCCCGCGAGTCGCCCATCATGAAATATTTTCCCGCAGGCACGACGAGAGGCGCAAAACTCCGCCGCGCCTGGCGCGAGGGCAGCACCATGACCCAGTGGTCGTGGCCGCCACCCGCTTCCCGTGCCACCACGGGTTCGGCGTCCTCGTAGATCTCGCGGTCAAACGGATGACCGGGCCCGACGGTGTAGTCCAGCTTCCGGCCATTCACGGAAAGAACCTCGTCGCGCAATTCGATCTTATCGCCCGGCACGCCGATGACGCGCTTGACGAGGCGCAGGCCATCTTGCGGCGAGAAGAAAACGACGATGTCGTCCTTCACCGGATTATTCCAGGCGGCGAGCCGCTGGAGCGTGAAGGGGACCTTCAGATCGTAGGCAAGTTTGTTCACGATGACCACGTCGCCCTCGAGGATCGTTGGCTTCATGGAGCCGCTGGGAACCCAGTTGTAATCGGCTATCGCGGACTTGAACGGCAGGACAATCGCGGCCATCAGCGCCAAAGGCCGGACCCACTCACGCCAAAGATATTTGGAATCGCGACGGAGCCATTTGGGAATAGACATACGTGCGCAGTGAGACAGCGCCGGCGCCAATCCGCTCAATCGGGATTTCCCATTGGGCTTCATGTTCATGGTGAGTCGGGCGTGGTACTCGGCGGTTTTGCTTCCATGTCGTGGCGTTGCAAGACGATTAGCGAGGAGTAGTCACCGGCGCCGGAGCCTTTTTCGTCTTCGTCGCGTCGGTCTTGGCGGCGGGCTTGGGAGTAGCTCCAGGGTTCGCAGCGGACTTGGGCCCGGCGGCGATCGGGGCGAGTTTGCTCGTTGATTTCGCGGGAGTTTTTGGCTTCGCCTTGCCCGTCACCGCAGCCGGTTCAAGGGTGAGATCGTTGTCGGCCAAACGGTCCGCCAGGGTCGCCTTCGTCTCGGCCAGCGTCATCCTGGCCGCGGCAGTTTTCATGGCGTCGTGCGCGAGGCGTTCTTCCGATTCGGCCTTCGCTTCCGCGGCGGCGAGAGCAAGGCGGGCCTTGGCGAGGTCGGTCTGCGAGAGCTCGTGGCCTTCCCCGGGCACTTGCTGGCCGCCCTGGAGGATCTCCAACTCGACGGTGCGCAGGTGGGAGCGGACGGCCGCCTCTTCGGCGCGGCGAGCCAAGGCAGACAGCGATTTGCCCTGGGCATCCGCCAACGCATGCAGACCTTCGATCTTGAGTTGTTCCGCAGCGATTCGGGCCTCAGCGACCACCAACTCGTGCTCCAGCCGCCTGCCCTCGGTCGTCAGGGTCGCCAAATGCTCGCCGGCATCGGTCACCAGCGCGGAAGTCGATTCGATGGTCTTCTTCAGGTCATTCGAGTCGCGTTCGGTTTTGGCCTGGTCCTCCTTCAGGCGATCAATCTCCGTCTGCTTGACGGCAATCAGCCGGTCCTGCTCGCTCTTTTTCACCTGGTCGAGTAGGGCGCGCGCCTTCTCGGGCGATGCTTCCTGGCTCCAAGCCGCACCGCCCAGGAGGAGGGAGCAGATTCCGGTGGCCAGCATGAAATTGATTCGGGACGATTTTAGGGGAGGCGTCATAAGGGGCCGAAACTTGGCAGAGGGTGTTCGTCCGCCGCAAGCGTGTTTTCCGAGGCTCGCCCCCGGCTCCCCCCGAAACAAGCGCTCCAGGGCGGTTCAGGTTAAACTGTAGCCGGGGCTACGGATTAAAGGCAGAGACGCAGCACGGCACCGTCGCAATCGAAAGGATTTTAAAACGCAGAGATCGCAGAGACGCAGAGGTCCGGAGAAAAAAGCTGCTCCGCGGCGTTCCCACCAATTTCCAGCACACGAGGGCGTCCAGGACAAGAGCGGGCGAGGAGCATTGCCGGCGGTCTCCTGGCGCCCCGTTTACTGGTAATTTGCCGGGAAATTTGCCGGGAAGGCAGCGGGGTCGGTCGCGGGATTAATCTGTGCCCCCGGATTAGACGGCGTCCCCGGATCTCCCGATCCGCCAGACCCAGAGGTACCACAGCCGGAGGTGCAGAGGGTGAAAAGCAGACACGCAATCCCGGCAAAGAGAGATTTGACCGGCATTTTCGGAGGCTGAGAAAAAAGCCGGAGCCGTTTACTGGTAATTTGCCGGGAAGGCCGCGGGGTTGGTCGCGGGATTATACTGCGTCGACTGATCTACCGGTGGGGCAGAGTCTGTGGTGGCGCAACCGGAGGTGCAGCACAGCGTCAGGAGGGCCGCCAGGCCGGCGATAAGCAATTTGATCGGCGTTTTCATATTTCGCAGGGATGGGTTCCAACCGGGCAAAGCTTCCGTCTGAAATGATGATCGCATCGAACGGCCCCGCCGGCAAATCGCGACAGGAAGCAATCTCTTTGGACGGCAAAGGCTGAAGGTCTACATGCGCTGCGTACTTTGCGCCGCATTTTTGGACCACGGATTGCACGGATTTCACGGATCGAAGAAACGACTTCCTCAAAATCCGTGGAATTCGTGAAATCCGTGGTTCAGTTTTTTCCATGCTGATCGGGCTTCGCCTCGGGACCTCAGTCGATTGCGGCTTCGCCACCCTGTGACCCCAGCGTTTGAATGGCCTTGTCCGTTTTGTTTGCGGCTGCGCGGCGCCGCACTTATGGCGGTGGGATTTGGATGGCACACGAGCCGTCCACGTGCGCAATGATCCGCTTTCCTTGCGGGTCGACATACTTGCTCATTAAAATGACCTTGTCCGCCGCGTCCGTATCGGTCCCGCCAAAATAGTCGTAGCCGACCCGCAGGTCCGGTGAGAGCGGACACACGAAGCTCGACGGGTCCGGCAAATATTTTGGCGCCAAATCCGCCAGCGTCCTGGGGAAGATCCCATGGTGGTCGGCCGCATAACTGTGGCAGGCCATCGCGATCAACCTGGCGTTGCTCATCGATTTGGTCTCTTTGGCGCGCAATGAGATGTCGCCGACGAAGGGCAATGCCATTCCGGAAAAGAAGATGGCGAAAACCACGACGATGCCCGCGAGAACATTCAGGCCGATGCCGAAATAGCCCGTCACGAGGCCGGCCAGGGCCATCCCCTCGCCCGTCCGGCCGCCGCCCGATTTGCGAATCCCGCTCCGGGCGACGTGCCCGCAAATGACCGCCGCGAGGGCGGTGAGGAAGATCGGGAGAAAGGAAACCGAAAGAACGCCGCAAATGAGGCTCGCGACGGCCGCGCCGGAGGTGCGCGGGGAACCAGCCGCGGCGGTATCGCCGACTGGAGCGGGACGCACCGCCACCACGGTGGGACTGGCCGGCGAACGCGGGACGCTGACCGCGGTGGGCGCCAGGCCCGACAGCGAACTGAGCGGCACCCAGGACTTGGCGCCTTCGGCCCAAGCCAGATCCGTCGGCAGCAGTGTGCCCGCCCCAAGCTGGCGGCGCACTTCATCCGGGGAGAATGGCCCGAAGGACTGTCCGTCGCGGGCAATATGGATTTCCATATCCGCGAAGGCTAGTTGACGCGGGTGGGGCGTGTCGAGTTTTCGGGAGGAACCATCGGGCGGCTTCGCCGCAACCGAGGGGAAAACCACGAAAGACACTAAATACACGAAAGAGGACGGCCCGTGAATTGCCCCAACTGCACCTCGGATCCCGCGCCTGCGGGACAGAGCCTCGGCTTCCGACATCTCCGCCCAAGGCGGATCAGCCTCCGGCTGACAACATCCAACAGGAGCGGCTTCGCCGCCAACATCGGGCTCCGCCCGCCACGGCATGGCCCCGCCCTGCGGCGCGAAGCCGGGCCAACACCCACGCTTCGCCCTGACAAGTCCAACACCCAACACCCAACATCCAATGGCGGAGTGCTTAGTGCGCAGTGCTCAGTTCTCAGTAAGCGCACCGCTTCGGTGAACTCGAAACCCGAAACTCGAAACTCGAAACCCTGGCTGCGGTGAACCAAATCTGGACCTCGGCCAGCGCTTTGCTTCAGAGGACCAGAAACCAGAGCCGAGTCCCCGAGACGCCCATGGTCCCGCAGCCGCGGGAGGGGCAAACCAGAAACTTCGGCAGCGGCATTCTGGGGAACGCGCGCGCTCTCTGGTCAATTCGGCATCGTTACGGGTTGGGGGGAGTCTCCATCGCGCACGATCCGTCGACGTGCGCGATGACGCGCTTCCCGCGCCAGTCTTTGAATTTGCTCATGAAGAGGACTTTGCGCGGCGGGTCCTGGACCGTGCCGCCAAAATAGTCGTAGCCAACCGACTCCGACGGCGAGAGCGGACTCGCCAGGGTCGCGAATTCCGGCACATACTTCGGCACCAAGTCCTCGAGCGTCCCGGGAAACGCGCCCTGATGATCCGTGGCGTAGACCTTGCAGGCCGCCACAATGATTTTCGCGTTCGCCACCGATTCCTCCTCATGGCGCTTCAGTGGCAGCGCGGCGGCAAAGAAGAGCAGCACCAAGACAGCGAAGTTGAGGTAGCCCAACGCGAGGCCCGCAATGGCCATCGCATCGCCGCCCAAAGTTCCACCGGATTTGCGAATGTTACGGCGCGCGATGTGGCCACAGATGACCGCCGGAATCGCTCCGAAAATCGACACGCAGCAGAGGTACGTAGCAATGCCGAAGATCATGCTCGTCACCGCCGCGGCGGAGGTCGGGATCGGGTTGTAAACAAGCGGCTGGGCGGCGGGAGGAGGTGGTCCGGCGAAGGCCGGCGGCGCACCCGCTGGGGGCGTGGTCTCACCGAGGAGGACCGCGAGTGGGACCCATCCCGGTGCGCCTTCCTTCCAGGCCAGATCGGTCGGCAGCATCCTGCCCGCCGCAAGCTGGCGGCGCACTTCTTCCAGGGAATACGGCCCGAACTGCTGACCGTTGCGGGCGATGTGGATTTCCATGCGGATCGAGCGTAAATGGCGCTGCTGGAGGGTGTCGAGGTTTCGGGAAAGCACCTACATTACGGGTATTGATTCCGGCCCCACCTGGCGGCAGCATGGATGGCGTCGTCCACGCTCTTCTTTCCCGCGGTCGTTTGTACTGTTCACCCCACTCCCTCCATGCCGCTCACCGCCATCGTCACCATCGTGCTTCGCATCTATTCCCTGATCTGGCTCGTGGATGGCATCGTCAAGTGCATCTCGGGAATCGTGGAGAAACCTCCGTTTTACGGATTCCACCATTCGCCATTCATGCTCGAGGGAATCATTTTCGTTTTAATGGCGCTCGTGGTCTTTGCCTTTTCGCACCCGATCGCCCGCATCGTCGTTCCGCCGCCCAATTCCGAAGTGAATCTGGGCACGCTGACTCGATACGATCTGTACAGCTTCGCTTTCACATTTCTCGGGCTCTACTTTTTCCTCTCCTCCATCGGGGCCGCGGTCAACACCCTCCACAACTACCTTCTCACCACGCAAACCACCCATGAGGGCGCAGGCGAGCGCCTGGAGGCATTCTACAGGCTCACCCGCCCCGTCCTGACAGCGATCGCCGGCATCGCCGCGCTGCTACTGGCGCCCAAGCTCGCGCAGAAATTGACGGCCACCCAACAGCAACCCGCGCCGCCGCAACCAATCGACGCAAAGAAATCCGCGTAGCCGATCCCGCAGTCGCGGGAGAGACTCCCACGGCGCAAAGGGGGCGAGCCGAGAAATCCATGGTCAATCACAGCCTTCTCACTCCTGAGCAATTCGAGCAACTCCTGCCGCTGGCTGCTGCCTGGGCCGAGGAACAGGAGACGCGGATCCTCGCGGCCGGTACTCCGCTGAATCCGGCACACCTTGCGGACGCCAGCCGCCTGGGTGTCATCAAGCCCGAACGCGTTCGTTTGCTTGCGGTGATATCCATTCCAGCGCCTGACGATCCGCTCCTGCGCGCGGCTGGGGAAGCGACCGGCCTCATCAGTCCCTTGACCGCCGGTCTCACTTTGCGCCATGGCATCTTCATTCGCGGTGATCTTATCGAAGACCGCCGGCTCATCGCGCACGAACTGGTGCACACCGCGCAGTACGAGCGGTTCGGCAGCGTCGCTGCATTCCTGCGGCAGTATTTGTCGGAATGCCTGACCGTCGGCTACCCCACCGCGCCGTTGGAACAGGAAGCTATCGTGCGGTCCGGGAAACTATTTGAGTCATGACACGACGATTGAGGGTCCTGTTCGTCTGCGCGATGAACAAAGAGCGCAGCCCCACCGCCGAGCAGATCTATCGCCATGACCCACGGCTGGAAGTGCGGTCGGCGGGAGTGCGATCGGGGGCAAATCGACGGGTCAGCGAAGCGGATTTGCGCTGGGCCGACGTGGTCTTCGCCATGGAACAGGAGCACAAGCTTTGGATCACCCGGCGTTTTGAAGGACTCGATCTTCCCCGGATCGATGTCCTCGAAATCCCCGATGAATTCGAATACATGGACCCACAGCTTCAGGAGATGCTGCGGATGATGCTGGACCCCGAACTGGACCACCTGCTGGCAGGCTTCGAACACGGAAATCCGGACTAGTTCCGGTATTGAACATTGAACCGACATCCTATTGCTGGTAATTCGGCGTCATGAAACGCCGTGCCTTTCTCCTCGGGGCCGCGTCCGGCCTTGGCGCGACGGTCCTGCGCGCCGGCGAAATCAAACCCAACAAACCGGCCCCCGCCACCCCGGCACCGGTCCCCCCTCCCGCCCGGAGCAACCCGCTCAAGCTCGCCCTCTCAACCTATTCCTACTGGCATTTCCGGGGCCCGAAACCGCCCGTGGAAGAGACCCTGGAAAAGGCCGCGTCGCTCGGCGTGCACGGCATCGATCTGCTGCACCGGCAAATGGCCATCGACGAACTCGGCCGCCTCGATGCCGCGACGCACGCGTATTGCCAGAAGATCAAGCGGCACGCGCTCCAGTGCGGAGTCGATCTGGCCTGTCTTTCCGTGCTCCAGGACTTCGTCTCGCCCGATGCGGCCGAGCGGGACCATTGGATCGCCTTTACCGAAAAGTGCATCGAGATCGCCTACGCGCTGGGCATTCCCTGCATCCGGATCAGTTCCGGCCGCTGGAAGACCATCCCCGATTTTGAAGACTTCATGAAGGCCCGGGGCGTCGAGCCGGTGCTGCCCGGACATACCGAGGATGAAGGTTTCAAGTGGTGCATCGATGCCATTCGCGAATGCACCGAACTCGCCGGGCAACGCGGCGTGGTCCTGGCGCTGGAAAATCATTGGGGCCTGAGCGGCACGCCCGAAGGCCAGTTGCGGATCATCGACGCGGTCTATTCGCCGTGGCTGGGCGCGCTGATGGACACCGGCAATTTCCTGGAAAATCCCTACGACAAGCTGGTGAAAATTGCGCCGAAGACCGTCTTTGTCCAGGCCAAGACCTACGACGGCGGCGGGGAGTTTTATACCATCGACCTCGACTATGCGCGCATCGCCAAAATCCTGCGCGACGCGGGTTACACCGGCTATGTCTCGCTGGAAATGGAGGGCAAGGAGAATCCCGACACCGCCGTCCCAAAAGGCCTCGCTGCGATCCGCGCGGGCTTCGGGGCTTAGAGGGCGTCTAAAAATGCACTGCCAGCCAGATGGCATCGCCGGAGGTCCTCTCCACACGGTGCTTGAGATGGCCCGGCAGCAGCAGGCAATCTCCCGCGCGGAGATTGATTCTTCCTTCGCCCGCCACCGAGAGAGTCGCACTTCCCTTGATCAAGAGCACCCATTCGGCATGGGGCTGATCGTACCAAACGCCTTCCGGGCTCGGCTGGCCATGGGAGATAATCTGCTCGATGCGCACTGCGCCGCTGCCAACGAGTTGAAGGATCTGCTCGCGATCGGTCGGATCGTCTGGCGGTTTGAGAAGGTTATCGATTTTCACCGGCATGATGCTGCGGAGATGGAACCTGCTGAATGGCCAAGAGGGCGTCTAATCACCATCCGGACCATTTCGTTCCATTCTTTTGGATTCCCCTCCGACTTGGAGGGCTTCCTTCAAAAGGCAAAGCTGAGACCGGCCCTGACCGTATGGTCGACGTAGCTGTCGTTAAAAGCGGCGTATTCATAACCGACGTAGATCTGGCACGGTCGAGTTACTTGATAGCTGATCTTCGTTCCGAAAACCCACCAGTTGTGGTCCTCCGGCAGAAAGAACAAGGCCGAAGGGGCATCGATCGCCTGCACGTAGGTGCTGTACGCTTCCACTTTTAGTTTGTCGGTGACGGCGTACCCCAGGCGGAGCGTGAACTCAAAGAGGCCGGTCCTGGATTCGAAACCGGGCGTGAATTCGGCGGCAGAGAAGCGATCCCACTCCTCGACGAAAGTGGTCGTCAAGGAGGCCGAAAAAGCGCCCCAAGTGTGGGCGACGCCGACAAACGGGGCGACATTCCACTGATTGTCGGCAAAGCCCGTGCCGAAGCCGGTTGGCCCGAAGAGGGTCTCATTGACGCGGGTATAGCCATAGCCGCCGGCCACGCCCACGTTGATCCAGGTCCCAATGCTCCTGGCCATATAGAGGGAGACCAAATTGGTATATTCATCGGCCCGTCTCTTCAGGAACTCGGCGTGATCGTCCTGGTCGTTGAAGGTATAAATCAATCCGGCCAGGATGTCCCCTTTGGTAAAAAAGTCCCCGCCGAGCGAGAATGCATTCGTGTGGCTGTCGGAGCCGAAGGTCCGTTTATCCGCAGACGTCACGTAATCGTATTCGGTGAAAATCGAAGGATTGCAAAACCAGCCATCGCAGGCGGGAGTCGTCAGGTCCTTCACTTCTTTGACCTCTTTTACTTCCTTGCCCGGTTCCACGGCCGGCGCGGGTGTGGCCTGCGGATTGGAGAGGCGGTCTATCGCGCGGGTGACGGCGAGATTGCTGGTCCGGGTGGCCGGATCATCGGGCCTCAGGCCGGGATTGGTAAAATGGAGACGCTGCCGCAGGAACGGGGGCGTCGGAGAGGGTGAGGGCGATGGCGAGGGTGTTGGCGCTCCAAAACCGTTCATACCGCCGCCCCCTGCATCGTTATGCCCAACGCCTTTGACAGGTACTCCTGGACCCTTGTTAAAGCCCTGCCCGCGGACAGGACCGGCCGCACAGAATGAGAAGGCCGCCAGCAGGACGAGGGCAAAGATGGATCTCCGGCTCATAAATTCGGAAGTGTGCTAACCGGAAATCCGCCGATGCACCACCACAATCTTTAAACCAAGAGGGCGTCTAATGCTCGGCGCCCGAGCGGGACGGCTCGGCGTCGGTGGTGTGATTCGTATCGCGATTCGGCAGCGCGGCCGTGGCGGTGCTGCCGCCGCCGAAAAGCCGGGCGAAAATGCGTTTGGGGGCCGCCCGGCCCGCTTCCTCCTCGGCCAGTTCGCTATGGGCTTCACTCTTCGCCGTTTCCCAAGCCGGCGCGAAGCCCGGCGCATTGATCAGCATCCGCTTCTCGGCCCGCGCGTAAACTTCCAAGTCGCGCTGCAATTTGCGGTCGGGAATTTCGTTGAGTGCATTTACTTTCACGCGCAGCCCCTCGTTTTCCTTCCGCAGTGTTTCCTGCTCCGCCTTGATCTTCTTCATGGTGTCGGCCTCGATCTCGAGCTTGTCACTGAGATGACGGCGAAACCGCGCGAGTTCCCCCTTGAGCCGCAGGTAATTGTAACACGCGATCACGAGGAAAACGCAGCCCAGGTAAAACCCCAGCGCGAACTGGCCGAGAAAAATGTCTTTGTTCATAAGTCAGGATCAGGCGACGACGTGAAGCTCTTCGCCGGGGTTGCCCGCCTCGTAGCGGACCACCTCATTTTTTTCATTCAAAACGATCACACGCGGCTGGTGATCGACGGCCTCTTCGGGCGTGAAAGAACCGAAATTCATAATCGTCACCCGATCGCCGATCTTGCCCAGATGGGCGGTGGCGCCATTGAGCTGGATCTGGCCGGTGCCCGCTTCCCCATAGATGACGTAGGTCTCGAAGCGCTCCCCATTGGCCATGTTGCCGATGAGGATTTTTTCGTACGGAAGAAGTCCCACGTCTTCCGCAAGGTCGCGCGAGATCGTCATGCTTCCCTCGTAGTGCAGGCTGGCTCCCGTGACGGTGGCGCGGTGGATCTTCGACTTGAGGAGCGTCAGTTGCATGGAAAGGCACGTTGCGGGAAATCCCGCAAAATGCAAGCCGGGCGGCGAAAATAGAGCCAGGAGCCGAGAGCCAAGTGCTCGCAGCGGTGCCGTAACCTGGCTGCTGGCTCTCGTTTCTGGTTTCTGGTTTCTGGTTTCTGGTCCTCTGAAGCGGAGCGCTGACTGAGCACTGAGCACTTTAGGGTTGGATATTGGACTTGTCGGGGCGAAGCGTGGGTGTTGGCCCGGCTTCGCCCCGCAGGGCGGGGCTATGCCGTGGCGGGCGGAGCCCGATGTTGGCGGCGAAGCCGCTCCTATTGGATGTTGTCAGCCGGAGGCTGATCCGCCTTGGGCGGAGGTTTTGGATGTTCCGCGCGTAGCGCGCGGCCCCACCCCCCGGCTGGTCTGGTAGATCCGCCCTTTCCACTGGACGCCCCTGGAGGCCAGCCGCCGCCAGCTATCGAGACCGATCCCGAGCGAAAGCACTTCCCCGAGCGGGTGGAGAATGCAGCTCCACCAGGAGGTCCGGAAACGCGCCGTCAGCACGACGCGGATCCCGTAAATGAGAACGATCTGCGCCACGACGAGCGGCCGTGCGACCTGGGCCGTAAAGATGAAGACGAACGGCAGCAGAAAACCGCAGAATTGCGTGAGCCCGATGAGTAAAAATCCCGCCAGCGAGTCCTCAAACGCCGCCCGCATGTTTTTGGTAAAACCGTGCCACGTCTCGGCCAGCGACTGGTACATGCGGCAGGTCGAAAAACGCAGCGCTTCGCAGTTGAGCAACCGCATGCCTTCGCCCATGCGCGAGGCGACGGCGCGCCCCAGCGCCACATCCTCGACGAGATGATCGTGCAACGCGGCATGTCCGCCGATGCGATCGTACCCCGCGCGGGTGAAAAACATGGCCTGCCCATTGGCCGCGCCCAGCCCGCGCCGCAAGAAGGCCGGTACCCGCGCGGCGAGATGCGGATGCTTTTGCAGGAAGAGCACCAACCAGTGCGGATACATGACCAAACCCAGCAGGAGGATCATGGGAATAATGAGTTGCTCGCCCCAGGTGACGGTGAGGAGGCGCGGCCACGCGGAGACGAGATCGGCGCGATACGCCCGCGCCGCCGCCACCGTGGCCGAGACCGTGCCAGGCGCATGGGTGGTGTCCGCGTCGGTGAAGAAGAGATATTCGCCATGAGCCGCGAGCGAGAGTTGATGGCAGGCCCAGCCTTTGCCGGTCCACCCCGGCGGCAAAGCCGCGCCGGAAATGATCCGGCGATGTTCTTCATCGCCCAGGCCCAACCGGCGCACGATCCCGGCGGTATCGTCGTCGGAGTGATCGTCGAGGACGATCAACTCGGTACGAGGATAATCCTGTGCGAGCAGCGACGCGACGCAGGCCTCGATATTGCGCGCCTCGTTGCGTGCGGGAATGAGGATGGAAACCAGGGGCGCTTCCTCCGGCACCGGCGGCGCGGCGGGGCGCAACCCGCCAAAACAGGCCACATTCGCCAGCACCATGCCAAGCGCCAGGAGCAGGCCGGCGAGGACCGCGAACTGATAGATGAAAAACGTAAATTCCATGGACGAGACAGACTGCGTAGATTCTTTAGCGCGAATGGTCACGAATGAACGCGCATGGAACGTGGCACGACTGTCCCGGCCATCAGCGCTAACTTGTCGTTTGGGTGGATGTCGCGCTCCGAGCGACATGACCCAAGCACGCCGAAGGCCTCTACTGTTCCAGCCGTCGAGCGTGACGATTGGGCGCATTCGCGCGAGGTTTTTGCCATCGCGCTCGGAGCGCGCGATCCACGGACGTGCGGTAGTCGCCGCGAGGCCATTAAATCGCGCAGCCGCCAACGTCAGGCAACCCATCTACCTACGCGCCCGGGGGCGTTTCCGGATCGCCCTCAAAGGGGATGCTGACGTGCTCCAGGTCGGCCCTGATGCGCTCGAGGACATGCCGCGAACGGAGCGAGAGGTAGATGAACCAGACGATGCCCACCGCCAGGTAACCGAGGAAGTAGTAGGGGTAGTACAAAGCGGGTGGCTCCGGTGCGGGGTAAACGGCGCCCACAATCGGCGGGATGAGAAACAGCACCGAGACGACGGAAACAACAACGCTTCCCACAGTCAGTTTGCCAATGCGCTTGAGGTAGACGGGTGCGGCCACGGAAACGAGGGCGTAGACGACCATGAAACCGTAGGTGGCGATCGTGCCCAGGTCATCGAAGACGTCCATGATCCCGCGCCCGCGGCAGACCATGATGACCGGGACGAGAAAGACGAGGATGGAGGAGACCGTCGCCGCCGTATGCGGCGTGGCGTTTTGCGCGTGCGCGCTGCCGATTTTTTCATGCACCACGCCGTGGCGGCCCATGCTGAAGAGGATGCGCGCGCCGGCGTTGATGCAGGCCAGGGCGCAGGCAAAGGCGCTGATGACGGCGCCGACGGAAAGGATGACCGCGAAGAAGCCGACTCCGGCGTCGTTGGCAAGGTCATTGAACGGCGCCTTTGTGTCCGCGAGGGAGATTTTCAAACCGCGAAAACCAAGCACGGCGATGTAGGAGGTCAGGACGAAGAACAAGCCGCTGATGACGGCACTCCAGATCACGGCGCGGGGAATATTCTGGAGCGGATGGCGCGCTTCCTCCCCGAGGGTGGTGGCGCTTTCGTAGCCGACGAAGCAAAAGATGGTCAGGATGAGAGCGGCTTTAAAGCCGCTGAAATTCATGCCCCGGAGCGAGAATTGCGCGGGATCGGTCACGGTTCCCTTGTGGGCGAGGACAATGCCTCCGAGGACGAGGATAATCACCATCGAGGTCGCCTCCAGGCCGAGCATGAGCTGCGTAGACAAGCGGATGTCCCGGTAGGCGATGTACCAAGCCACGGCGGCGCCGACGCCAAACAAAATTACCGGATGCACCTGGAGCCGCACCATCGCCAGGAGGAGCGCGCCATAGTTGACTGCGCCCGCGAGCACGGCCATGCCGGTGCAAAGGTAGGCCAGGATGAGGCACCAGCCTGAAAGGAAACCGGACGCCATGCCCAAGCCGCGCGTCACAAAGGTATAAAGCGAGCCAGGCGAAGCGGAACGCCGGGCGAACTGGTTGATATTCAAGCCGACGAGCGCCAGGCCGATGGTCCCGAAAAGGTAGGCGAACCAGGTGCCGTTTCCCGCGGAGGCGAAAACCAGCGAGACGGTGATGAGGGGGGTGAGCGTTGGCGCCACATTGGCGACCGACTGCGAGAGAGTCTCCGAAAAGCTCAGACATCTGGTCCTGAGACCGTATCCCGTGCGGCTGGCGGTGTCCCCGGATGGCATTGGCGGCTAGGCGTCTGCCGAGCAGGTGGGGGACAGCTGTGCCGGTCGTGGAATCTTCCGCCTGGATGGTTGGCGACTCGATGAGATGGCCATCGGCACATCCCTAGCAACAAGCCACCCTATTTACAAGAGCGGCTTGTCTCCACATATTGGTGGTTCGCTTTCATGTCGTCCGCCACTTTCCATTCCGCCGCCCCCACGCCGGTGCTGCGCCGTTTTGCCGCCTTGCTCGAGCCGAAAACGGATGCGCAACTCGGCGCCATGGCGCGCGAGTCCGCGGCGCTCACGCGGCAGCATTTCGGCCGGACGATCCGCCTCTTTGCACCGCTGTATCTCTCCAACGAGTGCATCAACAATTGCGCCTATTGCGGGTTCTCGCGCGACAACGCCATTCTGCGCGTGACCCTGGACATTGCGTCGGTCTTGAAGGAAGCGCGGCACCTCGCGAGCCAAGGCTTCCGCAATCTCCTGCTGGTGGCCGGCGAACATCCCAGATTCGTCTCCAACGGGTATCTCGAGCACTGCGTGCGCGCCCTGGTCGAGGAGATTCCGAGTATCGCGCTCGAAGTCGCGCCGATGGAAACGGCGGAATACGCCACGCTGGTGGCCGCGGGCGCGGAAGGGTTGGTCGTGTACCAGGAGACCTATGACCGCGATGTCTATGCCGCGATGCACACCGCCGGCCCCAAGAAAGATTATGACTGGCGGCTGGCTTGCCCGGAGCGCGCGTACGCGGCCGGATTCCGGCGCATCGGCGTGGGCGCCCTGCTGGGCCTGGCCGAGTGGCGCGCGGAGGCGCGGGCGCTGGCCGCACACCTCGACCACCTGCTGCGCACCTGCTGGCGGGCCCAATTCACGATCAGTCTGCCGCGCTTGCGCCCGTGCGCGGGGGAGTTCACGCCGCCGCACTCGGTGACCGACCGGGAATTCATCCAGCTCGTGTGCGCCTTGCGGCTGTGCTTCCCGCAGGCCGGAATCGTCCTGAGCACGCGCGAACCAGCCGCACTGCGCGACGCCCTCCTGCCGGCCGGCATCACGCTGATGAGCGCCGGCAGCCACACCGAACCGGGCGGTTACACCGGCCAGGGCCGCGCGGACCTGCATCTCACCGTCCGGGGCAAGGCCCTGGCGCCCGCGGATTCCGACGCCGACGGCGCGACCGGCCAGTTTGAGGTCTCCGACACGCGCACACCGCACGAAGTAGCGGCGGTCATCCGCGGGCAAGGCTTCGAGCCGGTGTGGAAGGATTGGGACCGCGCGATTCTCGACGCTCCCGCGCCGCCGGCGAACGTGGCTGCCGTGGCGTGAGCGGGTGGCGTCAAAGACGAATGACGAATGACGAATGACGAACGAATGAGGAATGGGGAATGGGCGAGTGGGACGATGGGACGATGGGAGTTGATCCCGCAGCCGCGGGAACGAATGGCGCCAGCCCGCAACGCTTCGCACAGCCCAGGGCGGGAATGATGAACCCGGTCCTCCGCCGAAACTGGCCGCGGTAGCATGATCGTCACGATCAACGGCGAACCGCGCGAGATCGCGCACGCAAAGAACGTCGCGGACCTGATCGAGGAATTGGGCCTGCCGGCGCCCGCCATTCTGGTCGAGCACAATGGCGTGGCTTTGCGGCGTGAGGAGTGGGCGGCGCGGGTGGTCGCAGAGGGCGACCGGATTGAGTTGGTGCGGATTGTGGCCGGCGGGTGAGGCCGACCAGACAAAGCGTCGTCATTTCTGAGCGGCAACGACGAAGTTTGCAAAACGGGAGCGCGGGCATCCTGCCCGTCCGAGCCGGCATCCTGCCGGCGAGTTTTGCGATTGCAGAGAAGAGTTCGCTCGAGTCCACGTCTCCAGCAACTGCAAATGGAGCGAGCGACATGCCGACCCCGCACACGCGGGGCCGTCCGAAGGAGCGCTGCGGAGGCAGCGACCAAACGCCGTTGCCGGAGACGTGGAATGGAGTTAGCGGACCGCTTCTCCGCAATTCCTGAGGATCTCGTCGGCAGGATGCCGACGAGCACGGGCAGGATGCCCGCGCTCCCCTTCACGCTTCGTCATTCGTCATTCGTCATTCGTCATTCGTACTGACATCCCCCAACCCATCCGATAGCGTCCCTCCCACCCCCCGACAACCCACTCCGCGCCATGCCGAAAGCTCAAGTCATATCCTTCATCAACATGAAAGGCGGTGTCGGCAAGACGACCTGCGCCGTCAATGTCGCCGCGTACCTCGCCCGCGACCACGGCAAACGCGTGCTGCTCATCGATTTCGATCCGCAGACCAATGCCTCGCTCTCGGTAATGAGCGACAAGGCCTGGGAGGACTGGCAGGATGAGCATGGCACCATGGCCGACATCCTCGAGGTGCAATGGAAGAAAAAGCACGCCGACCATGCGAAGCTCAAAGACTGCATCATCCACAACGTGGTCCCCGAAATTCCCAACCTCGACCTGATTCCCTCGCACCTCTCGCTGACCTTTCTCGATCTCGACCTGGCGGCGCGGCCCGGCCGCGAACGCATCTTCAGCCGCAAGATCGAAAAGGTGCTCGACGATTACGACCTCATCCTCTGCGACTGCGCGCCGAACCTCATGACCGGCACGCAAAACGCCCTCTACGCCAGCGACTGGTACTGCATCCCGATGCAGCCGGATTATCTCAGCTCCATCGGCCTCGGGCTGCTCCAGGACCGGCTCGGGTACTTGAAAAAGGAACTCGAATTCAAAATCCGCTGCCTCGGAATCATCTTCACCCGCGTGCGGCACTGGCTGCGCTACCATGCCGAGACGATGGAGCGCTTGCGCGACGACAAGAGCCTCAAGAAACTGCATTTCTTCGACACCTATATCCCGGAGAACATCAAGCTCGCCGAGGCGCCGATGGAAGCCAAACCCATCGCTCTGCACGATTCCAGCGCCAGCGGCGCCGCGGCCTTTCAGGCGCTGGCCAGCGAGTTCCTGGCACGATTGGAAAAGTAGCCTCGGGAAGCGGAGCCCGGAACCCAGAGGCTCCCCGCAAGTCCCGACGGCGGATCTCTCCCACGCTCTTTGGGGCACGGAGGCTCCGCCCACCAATTCAGCCAAAACTCCATCAATTCGTAACAATCCATCCCTTGACCTCCGCGCACGATTCTCGGTAATCGGTAGCGCGTGCGTAGGAGCGATATTAGATCGAGTTGGTGTCCCTTGCCGCCTTGCGGCTTAAGCGTTTTCCACACGCGTTTCTTCAATTCGAAGCCTCAAGCGTGCTATGTCGGCCAGCTGCGAGAAATTCCTGCGGGAGGTAGCAGACATCTGGCCACTGCGGCGCTGGCAACTAGCGCGGTAAGGCTCACTTTCCTTCGAGACGCGTTCCACCCCGAAACCGTTAGCTGAAACTCCCAATGATTCCGCACACTCCTGGCCCTAAGTCTTCCAGCAAACCGAAACCGAACATCGCACCGATTTCCAATACCGTCCGCTTGCGAAGCCTTAAATTGCTCATCGCTTTGGTGTTTTGCGTCCTTGTTGCACCAGAAGCATTCAGCCAGCAGTTCGGTCCCGCCTATATTTTTGCGCCCAATACCTCCACTTCCCTTCTTCCTTATGACGGGCCGACTACGGATGGATCCGGAAACCCAGCCGACGATTACGGTAGTGGGGCCTTTATTGTGACTCAAAGTGGCCTCTATGATGCCGCGGGTAACTTCTATGGAGCCAGTTACAATTACACCACAGGCCCTGGTTGGAACGGCGTTTTCGCCGTAGCCGCCGACGGTGTCACGGTTTTAGGCATTCCGTCGGGCTTCCAATTTATCACTACTAATTTTAGCGACGGCCAGCCAAACGCCGGCGACTTCGTCACTCACTTTCAGGCCGCCAATGGGGGGGCGGGGGGATCCCTCCCTTCGCGTCGGGGTCCGTATGGGTGCAATATTATTTTCCCTCTGTGCCCGCCGGCTACGGATTTTACTACCAATCCGGTTCCTCGCCCTATTATTGGTTTCCCGGCAACTTCAACAACGGGAATATCGTCCTGAACGACACCAACGGCTGGCCCCCGACGAATATATCCGGCCCGCCATCAACGCTATCCGTTAACGGCGAAATCTACACAGCAAATTCGATGAGCCCGTCTACCAGCGGAGACGAGGGTTATGGATCGACAACCTATTATCAAGGCCCGGGCGAAAACGAATACGTGCAGATTGGATGGAATCTTTACGATGGCATCGGGCAAACGTCGTATATCTGGGGCAGCGTGGGTGCGAACAGTGAATGGTTTTCGACCACCCTGGATCCAAACACATTGCAGATAGGCGCCGGCGTCCCTGGCGATATTGCACTTAGTTTTGTTCAATCCACCGGCAGCCCGGCGCAAGGACCGTCTTCCGTGTCCTGGGACGATACTTTTCTGTCATTCATCTACACGAGCCCTGACGGCAAGGACTATTATTGGGCGCCGGCGGATGCGAATGGAGAGTGCAGCGCCGTTGTCGCGCCGGGCGATTCGGTGCTGGCGGTCCACGGGAGCGAGTCCCTCAACGGAACCTATAATCCCACGCCGGGCGCCTTTAATTTCTCGGGGGCCGCGGATTCTGGGGACATCATTGCCCTGAACCTAAATGGAGTACCGTACGCGGGTGAATTGCCGGTCGGATTGACGGTGCAGTCGGGTTCCAATGGACCCGGCCAGCAGATCCTGGGCGGCAGTGGAACGTCCTACACCCCGCCGGCTTATACCTACGAGGGGCCGGGCGGTACCTGGGGCGTGAAGTTTGTCAGCATTCCTGATGGGGTCTACCTGGTGCAGGATGAAAATGGCAACTATACCGCGCCGCCCTATTCCTTCGTTGGGGAGGTGGGAGACACGACGGTCAATGCCATTTCCGGCTGGCCAGTGACGAACATCTATCCGCCGTACCTCTACGTGAACGGCTCGCTCTGCACCCTCAATGCCGCGAGCGAAGCGGACTCGGGCGGCAATCCGAGCGCCAATTCCCCGCGTACGGGTTCAGCAAGCTACACCACGCCTGCAAACGAGTTCACCGTCACGCTTGCCTGGACCTGGACCTCACAATTCCAGGGGACCGTGCAGATTTCTTACGGCCCAGGAAGCACGTTTAGTGGAACATGGAATGGTTTGTCGATTTTTGCCGGACTCCCTTCCGGATTTACCGCGGCGACGACCCCGCCGACGAGCGGTCCGCAGACGGGTCCACCCCAGATCACCTTGAACGGCGTCAGGTACACCTATTCCTCGAGCCTTTCGGGAAGCAACAATAGCCAGAATGCCGATGTCTATGTCAGCCCCTCGGGTCAGCAGCAGATTTCCATTTCCCCAACCGGGGCGACGACGATCACCAGGGCCAACGGGACCACGGTGGCCGGAACGTACAATTCCGCCACGCAATCGTTCAATTTTGGCGACAATAATATCGGGTCCATCGCGGCCCTCGATTCGACGGGCCGGCCGATGACCACCCTGATTAACGGCGGAGGGACCACGAATTTCAACGGTGGCCTGGACGTCCAGGGGAACACCTTTTCACTCGGAACCTGGATGAACGGGAGCGAGTCCGTCTACGGCTTCGCGCTCACCTACGCCGACGCCCCGACCGGGACCGCCAGCCAGCTTGGCCTCGCCACAACGCGCTCCGCGGTAAACTGGCTCTGGGCGCATCCGTCCACCGACGGCGGCACCGACCAGGTCATCTCCATGGTCCTCGACAACGCCCACCGGCTGCTCCTTTACAATCCCACCGCCCAGACGGCCCCTGCGGTAATGATCGATCCGGCTAATGCGGCCTCGTTCCAGATTCCCGTGCGGGTCCAGCCCGCCGGCGACATCAACATGGGAACCTTTCAGGCCGGCCCACAACCCGGGCAATAAACCGTTAACCACGGATTTCGCGGATTTCACGGACTCCGGAATGAAATAATGGAACGGAAAACCTCCTTTCAAATCTGCGTAATCGGTGCAGTCCGTGGTTTAATTCCCTTCCGCAGGCGCGCCGTGGAAGCGTCGATGCCGCCAAGCAAGAACCCGGCATCCGTCAAAAGTTCGGGCAGCATCGATTTCAGGGTCCCAAAGTCATTTCTCGCGCGTTGGCAGGGCTCACTCTGGCAAAAGCTCGTCGCGGGCCTCTGCTGCCTGCTCCTCCTTAACACGCTCGTCTCCGATGCCGCACCCGTTCCAAGTGATAAACCGACGAATTACCCAGAATGGTGGTTTTCCAGCGGCGTTATTGCGCCGCTGAATCCGAACAACCAATCGCCATCCTGGAACGGCGGCTCCTACCCGGTTCCCGACGATTTTTCAGCGGCCAACCTCGGCCAACTGAAGCAAATGGCCACCCAAGCCGCCGCGGAACTGAATGCGAATTTACCCGGCGGCGCGGGCGATATTATCAATAATCTCATCACCACCTGGAACAGCACACCCCAATCCGGCGTCGTCCGCGACGACCACGCCACGGTCAACCTCGGCCAGCTCAAGGCCGTGGCGCAGCCCTTTTACAATCAATTGATCGCCGCGGGGTACACCAACGCCTACCCGTGGGCAAATCCACCCCAACCCGCGGACGACTTCTCCGCCGCGAACCTTGGCCAGCTTAAATACCTATTCTCGTTCGATCTGACTTACAGTAGCACCGGCGATCCAAGCAATGGCGGAAGCGGGATTCCAGATTGGTGGGCAATTGCTGCCGGTCTCAACCCGAACGACCCATCGATCGGTTCCATGCCTGTGACCAATCCAGCGCTCACCGTGAACGGCATCCCGATGACCTACCTCCAGGCATATCAAGCCGGCACCAATCCCGTGACCGCCGCCACGCCGAGCTCAGGGAACTCACCCCCGCCCCCAACTAGCCCGCTACAAACGCTGCCAACCACGACGTACGTCGCAATCGACGTCAGTTCCCAAAAGACAACTCAATCCGTCCTCGGGGTGGCCATCGATGACCAGGATGACGTGGGCTTTATGTACCCGTCGGCGTCGGGAAACGGCATGACGACCTCGACTTTCCAGAATGGCCAATACGGGAGTACCGACACCACCTTCCCATCCGCCAGCCAGGCACCTCAATCCTTTACCTGGTACGTGTTTGAGGGCGTTTTCTACGCCCCATTTACTGCGAGCTTCTCCGCCAGCCACTTCTACACGTCCTGCAATGCCAGCGGATACGTGGCCGGATACACCGTGTACTGGGCAACCAATTGGGGGGTACCCCCGCAACCCGGTTTCTCCCGCATCTTCTTTGCCACCGGCAGCAACAGCTTCGCGGAGTTTTGGCCTGGTTCCGACGTTACCTCGCCGGAACTCTGGGATCTGGGATTCCTCGGATATTTTGGCTACGCTAGTCCACCCGCAAGCGTCGGGGCGAATCTCGGAAACGGGATGCTAATGGCCGGACCGATAGGCTATAGTCTATCCACTGTATCCCCACCGACCGCATTCACTGCTCTCGCCTCGGGAGGCGGCCCGGTAGTCTCATATTTCGGCGGGTCGTCCGAGCCGGCCTATACGCCAACGCAATTCAGCCCCGCCGGTGCGAGCGCGGGCAGTTACACAGCTGATCAAACCAATCCACCATCGCAAACTCAATATGCCGTCTGCACCGGGCTCACGCCGACATCAATTGGCAGGTTTATCCCTTTCGCAATCGACGACAACGCCAGGGCTATCGGAGACGACCCAACTATTAGCGATCCGAACGACTCAATTTCGGTTTGTTCGGGTACCATCTCGACGCGCCTCGGCAGCAAGCTGCCGCAGCAGTATGCCGCAGTCATTCGTTTTCCCCGACCCCAGCAAAGATCTACGGATTATACCTCGCACCTGGCAATTGGCCTAAATGAGGCCTGGATTAATACTGCCGGCGACGTCATCGTCAATGCCGAGGTCAACGCCGGTAGCCCCGGCTATAACTGGGTACCCTGTACCCTGCTCTGGCGAAATGCCATGGGGAGCGGTTCAGACATCTCCTTTGTCACCTTTCCGGGCTCAGTAACAACTCGCCAGCAGTTCAACGCCAGCGCATGCTTCGCCGCAACGATTGCAACGCCGCCACCAGCGCAGTCGCCCAATTTCCATATTGCCGCGGCGCTGCTTGTGCCGGTAGAATTCCGTCTCCTCAATGGAGCAACGCAGGATTTTGACGGGAATGTGCCGACAACACTGACTAACCCCGACTTGTTTCCAGATAACGCTGTCACCAACAATTTGCTAAAATATAATACCTATCATGACATAATAGGTCCCAACCCTCCAGGTGGCGCGCTCGTGGACGACGGAGGATACGGTTACGAGGTGTCTGTTCTGATGATGGCGCGTGTTCCCTCGATCCCCGGCGTTTCATATACATGGGATCGCGATTACTTAAATCGCTCGGTATGCATAACTAAACAACAAAAAGCGGATGGCACTCTGTATTGGTGGGTAAACTCCGCGAATTTTACCCCAGACCTCCCGACCGGGCTTCCTGACGGAGAGCCTGATGGCTACAATCCACCGGGGACGGACAAAACAGTGGTACCAAGCCCGAAACAAATAATTTACTTTGGTGATGCCCCCGGAATGAACTTTAATTATTTTTCAACGCCCTACTTAAGCCCGGGCAACTGGCAGGGTCACCAAAATATTATTACCGTTAATAATAACAGCTGGGTGAATCAGCAATATGGCGATTACGCTTATTCGGAGACCGTATTTACTTACACGGTGTACATAAGTCTCGGTAGCTCACAAGTGTCGGCTACGATTAAGGTGGGCCAAACCATTTGCGCGGAAAGAACCGAGAACCCTCCCGCTGGGGCGAAATTGTATACCGGTATAAGAAATGATATCAATACGTCAAATATCCCTAACCTTAAAATTGACGCGCCTAAAATAAAGTCGATCGTAAACGATAACCTTGAAATTACGATTCAACCAAGTGAAAATTTCCCCTAAACATGTCTACCAAAATATGAAACCTGCGACCAACCTGTACAGAACGTTAGTCGTGACCTTCGGTCTCGCTATTTGCGCCGTAAATGGTCAGGAACACGGTGATTCGCGGCGTTTCAGCGGGAGCGAATCAACCACAGAGAAGGCCGCGGAAAAGGGGGAAACAGTTGCGATCGCAAAAATCGTTTCCACTGGCCGTCAGGGGAGAGCAATGTTCGGTGCGGTAGTATACTACAATGTTCAAATCGAAATTGTGCGAACGCTAAAAGGTACGATAGGGCCTACGGCGCAGGTTGCGCTCTTCCTGCGGAATGGCGATGTTGAGGAGGCACTACCAGAAGTTGGCAAGCCGTATGTATTTTTTCTTCACAAGGATAGAGCTGCGCTTGTTGGGATTAAAATCCTGGAGGCTGATGAGGAATCGGTTGCCAAAGTGACCGGGATCCTTGCCAAGAATATGGTCAAATAGTGAGGCGCAGCCGTTTTGGTGGAAATACGCAGAGCCCGGCCCGAATAAAACGCGCGCTCACACCCCGGCATCGCCTTTCGCATTTCACCCTTCGCCTGTCCTTCACGAGTGCGCCCAGCCTCGATCCACCAGGATTTCCTGCCCGGTGATGGCCCGGCTGGCGTCGCTGGCCAAAAACAACACGACCTCCGCGATTTCCTCCGGCTGAATCAATTCCGGGATGCATTGCACCCGGCGAATCATCCGCTTTACCGCGGGAGTGATGAACTGCTGAAGCTGGCGTTCGGTCATGACCCAGCCCGGTGAAACCGTATTGACGCGAATGCGGCGCGGCCCGAGTTCGCGCGCCAGCGAGCGGGTAAAGCCGATGATGCCGGCCTTGGTGGCCACGTAGGCACTGAGATTCGCCGGAGCGGTGTGAAAGGTGAGTGATGACAGGTTGATGACCGACGCCCCGCGCCGGGGCATGATCCGGCTGGCTTCCCGGCAGGTCAGAAAATAGGCGCGCAGATTGAGCGCAAACATCCCGTCCCAATCGGCCGCGGACATCTCCCGCAGGGTGCAGCGGCGATCGGTGGCGGCGTTGTTGACCAGCACATCCATGCGCGTCGCCTGCTTTTCGATGCGCGCAATCCAGCGGCAGATCTCTTTCTCGCGGCGCAGATCCACCTTGGTAAAGACGGCCCGGCCGCCCAATTCCCCGGCCAGCGCCCGGCCCGCTTTGGCGTCGTGGTCGCAGAAAAACACCCGGGCGCCCTGGGCGTGAAAAACGCGCACGATAGCCGCGCCGATGCCACTCGCACCGCCGGTGACGGCTGCGCAACGATCTTTGAGTTCGGGGAAACTGGACATTCTTCGACCTACCTCGGACGATCCCGCGCCCGCAGTCCAGAAGAGAATGACGCCTGTTCCTTTGCCGGGGGCGTACATCTGTCGATGGGCCGCGTCGGCGCAAGGCTCACCACCGAAGCGGCGAGGGCAGGAACTAGACCGGCTTGCGCCACCCGTCCCCCGCCCGGCATCGGGATGCGGAAAGGAAGCGAGCGCCTGAACCGCGGGGGCAATTGCCGTGACCAGTAATCCCTCCCACGCTCTTTGAGCATCCAGGATTCAAAACCCGCGCCACCGTTCCGGCACGGGGGCCCTTCCTGATCGAAGCAACGAAACATTGAAAGCTCTTCTCCCATAAAGACGGACCACTAGCAAAGACGCCACCCGAAACACTTCCACCGGTCGCCACCTGATCGCCTTGCCTGTCACCGAATCGCCACAAATGCCACGCCGCTGTTACACCGGTCACCTTATTAACGCATAACTGCGTGATTGCCCCGTCCCGAACGCTGCCCACCACGGATATCCGCCCGCTCTCACACGGCACCGTGTTTGTCACCGCAATCACACAAATGCCGCTGAATTGCCGCAATCGTGACACAAATGTTGCCGCACATATCTTGATTCGTTGCACCGTTTTTCGATACGCCTTGGCCTATGCTGATATCTGACACCAACTCCCTTGGGATCACTTATCGGTCCACTCGCACAACAAGAACCACCACCACAGCCCACGCCTGCCACCCATTCGCAATTACCCTACCATGACAACACCATTCACCCATCGCTCCCGCCAGGGGTTATTGACCCTCCTCGCGTTTGCCTGCGCCTCCGGCTTGATGCTGGCCGCCGCGAATGCGCAGATCACCACCGTCTTCTATATCCTTTTGGAGAATCGCTGCTGGAACGACTCGACCACGGACCAACCGATCGTTACCGGCACCAGCGAGAATACGAGCGGAGGGCGCACCGCGCCGGCCCAGATTAGAAACAGTGCCGCGGCGCCTTTTCTCAACGCCCTGTGCACGCCAAACAGCACCGCACCCGCCGGGTCCTTCTTCGCCACCAACTCCATATCTCCTTCCGCACAAGTCTCCTATTGCACGTGCTATCATAACGCCGGCGCCAACGCCGCCAACACCACAGCCAGCATTCATCCTTCCGAGCCGCAATATGTCTGGATGGAAGCCGGCAACAATCTGAGCAAACTGGATGACAACGATCCGTATGGCACAGCCCAGAGTGTGGCACAAATTGCCGGCTTTCTCGCCGCCAACCCGAGCTTTAGCAACGAAAGCTTCTCTTCGCTGCTGCAGAACGCCGGTTACACCTGGAAATCCTACTCCGAAGGCGTCAATCAATTCAATACCGCGGGCGGGAACTTTAACAACCTCAACCAAACCGGCGGCAGCAGCGGCAACGGCACGCTCGACAACACTGGCGCCGGCCATACCGGGGTCCTGCCCTCCAGTTTGTGGACAGTCCCTTTGGCCAGCTTCAGCGGCACCAGCACCAGCTACGTCAATCCCTACAACGGCACGCACCAGTTCAATTTCGCCTGCAAGCACACCGGCCAGTTGTTTTTCCCGGCGACGAACGGCAGCACCAACACCGTTGCCAATACCTCGACGAGCAATCCGATGGCGCAGAACTATCCTCCGCTGCCCCAATTGGCCGTCGATCTGGCCAATAATACGAGCGCCACTTACAACGTCATCACGCCGGATCAGTACAACGACATGCATACGGCGCTGAGTACTGCGTTCACTTATACGGCCACTTCTGCCAATAACTTTTTCGGCAATGGCGTCACCTACACCGCCGGCAGCGACCAGGAGCAAATCGCCCAGGGGGATAACTTTTGCGCCACCGTTGTTCCGCTGATTATGAACTCGACCGTCTATAAGGCCGGCCACGCGGCAATCGTCATCTGGACGGATGAAACCGAAGGGTCCCCGCAGAACGACTTCAACCATACCTTGACCGAAATTATCATCTCACCGTACTGCAAAGGCAATGCCTATGCGAGCAACCTGAATTACGACCACTCGTCGGATATTAACACCTGGCAGAAAGTCTTCGGAGTAATCGCGAGCACTCCCACCGGATTCCTCAACGGCGCGGCTAATCCTTCCAATACGTCCACCGCCGCCTTTGCCGGTGTCGGCAACGGCACGGGTGGCTACGGATGGGGCGTCGGCGGTCTGGATGGCTATGGCATGGCCAACGATCTGTCGGACCTCTTCGTCGCCGGGACGATTCCGGCCACTCTTCCCGGCCTGAGCATGACGCCCAGCGGCTATGTCTACAATCGTCACACGAATACGGAGAACCAGACGATCACCGTGACCAACGTTCTATCCACGAACATCACCACGCCCATCTATATCGTTCTCGGCCAGCTCTCGAATAACACCAGCCTGCTCAACCAAACCGGCACGACGACGAACACGATGCCCGGCAGCCCTTACATCACGGTCTCCCCGAGCGGTTTGGCCTCGGGTGCGTCCATCCTGGTCCCGCTGCAATTCAGCGCCCCGACCAGCGGCGTCATCTCCAACAATCCGGTGATTATCACCACCGCCGGGACGCCGTAATCGTCACGTCAATCGGCCAACCTAAAAATCAACCCAATCATACTCCTTGAAAAACAAACTCATCATGCGTGCCTACCGCGCTGCCATTCTCTCCACCGCCGTGCTGCTTGCGTCCGCCGCGAGCAGCCAGGCGAACACCGATTTGCTCTTTCCCGTCACGTTGCAAGTGGGCGCGATCGAGATGAATGGAAACGGCGAATTCTCCCTGGACGTCCAGTTGGCGCCGGGCACAAACGCCGTCACCAACACCGTCACGTTATCGAACTTCCAATTTATTGGCGGCAGTTTGGACCCATCCAACGTGAACAACTTCTCCATCGGCGGCGTGAGTGGTTCGATGTCTTCCACCCTGGTTCTGACTAATAGCAGTGACATCGATAACGAGTTCGCCGAGGCGTTCACTTCGGGAGTCACGCAAATCAAATTCAATGTGGATCAAACCACCAACTCGGAAACCGGTATTAACGCGAAAGACGAGGAATTTAATGTGTTCCTTGACGACAATACGGGCAATCCCATCCCGACCACGGACCCCACCAGCCAAAACACGCTGATCGCATCGGTGATCATGGAAGGAGAGTCCATCCCCGACCTGAGCATCCACAGCGCCACGAACCCAGGCTCGGACGCTGGCGAAGTCACCGTTCCCGAACCGGGTTCGGCAGTGATGCTCCTCTGCGGCGCCCTAGGCCTCTGCGCCAGGAGGAGGACGTTCCGCCGCGCCTAACCCGTCATCTCCAAATCATCTCCGTGGGGCCATCCAATGGAATGGCCCCACGGATTTCTCCTTTTCCGCCTATCGAAGAATCGCCTCCCCCGCCGCGCCTTGCGGCGATCTGGCGATCCCCTGGAGCCGGTGGCGCGCGTCGGCGGGGGGTGACCAGCCCAACATCCATCAATCCATCACAAAGCTATGCTCAAATTCCTCTTCCTTTCTCTCGCCGCCGTCACGACCGCCACTCTTTGCGCGCAATCCCCCGATGACGCATACATCCAGACCAATCTCGTCGCCAACCGCGCGGGCTTTGAGGCGCGAATCATCGATGACAAAATGCGGAATCCGTGGGGCATCGCGTTGCGCCCGCCGGGCGCCGGTGGTCACATCTGGATTTCCAACGCCAGGACGGGAACTTCGTCTGAATTCATTGGCGATGTGCCCGGTAACCCGCTTCATCAGGACGGCCTGAAAATTGTCACGCTCGACTGCCCTCGCTTCACCGACCACGGCTATGCCTTTGTGACCGGCCAGGCCTATAACTCGGCGAGCGATCTTCCCGGCCAGCCGGAGGAATT
>Ga0302325_10004166_pt1 | contig 33510 bp, 24 predicted proteins | sample Palsa_T0_2_FD_201948 | JGI IMG/M metagenome (GOLD analysis project Ga0302325, IMG submission 201948) | Peat permafrost microbial communities from Stordalen Mire near Abisko, Sweden - Palsa_T0_2 | ecosystem: Environmental > Terrestrial > Soil > Palsa > Peat permafrost | place: Sweden: Abisko... | reverse complement strand
CTGATAGTCGATCGGCGGGGAAGCGATGAGAATGCCGGTGAGACCGCCGAGCAGGAAATTTAGCATGAAGCCGAGCGCGAAGAGCATCGCCGTGGTCAGCTCGAGCGAGCCGCGCCACATCGTGCCGATCCAATTCACGAATTTGATGCCGGTCGGAATCGCAATCAGAAAGGAGACTCCCGAGAAGAACGGATTGGCGACGGCGCCGGTGGTGAACAGATGATGCGCCCAGACGCCCATTGAGAGCCCCGCGATTGCGAACGCGGCGAGCACGAGGCCGACGTATCCGAAGACCGGCTTGCGTGAGAAGGTCGCGATGACTTCGGTGATGACGCCGAAGTAGGGCAGGATCATCACGTAGACTTCAGGGTGTCCGAAAAACCAGAAGAGGTGCTCGTAGAGGATGGCGCTCCCGCCCGTGCTCGGGTCGAAGAGGTGCCCCCCGAGGCGCCGGTCGATCAGCAACCCCGCCAAGGCTGCGGTCAGCGACGGAAAGGCCATCAGGATCATCAGCGCCGTCGCGACGATCTCCCAAGTGAAGATCGGCATGCGCCACATCGTCATGCCCGGCGCACGGTAGACGAGCACGGTCACGAGCAGATTGATCGCGGTGAGAATCGTCGAGACGCTTACCATCAACAGGCCGATGATCCAGAGGTCTTGCCCCGCGCCGGTTCCGATCTCGATCTCGGAGAGCGGTGCATAGCCCGACCATCCGGCGGAGGCGCCTCCGCCGGAAGCGGCCGCACCCGCGAGCACGATGATTCCGCCAAAGATGAACATCCAGACCGAGGTCGCGTTCAGCCGCGGAAAGGCCATGTCGGGCGCGCCGATCTGCAACGGTACGAGAAAATTCGCCAAGCCGATTCCGAAAGGTGCGATGAACAGGAAGATCATTGCCGTCCCGTGCAGCGTAAAGACTTGGTCGTATGCGTGCGGGCTGAGTAGCGTCAAGCCGGGCTGTGCGAGCTGCGCACGGATGAGCATCGCGAGGATACCGGCGACGCCGAAGAAGACGAACGTCGAGAGGAAATAGAGCCGGGCAATGTGTTTGTGATCGGTGCTCGTCAGCCAATTCATGAGAACCTTTTCCGGTTGCCCGAGGAGATCCAGCGGGCGAACGCTTCCGCGGGGACCACATGCACGCGGAAACGCATGTGGGTATGATCGAGGCCGCAGAATTGCGCGCACACGCCTTCGAAATCGCCCACGCGGGTCGGCGTGAGATCGAAGCGGTTGAGAATGCCAGGCACCGCGTCGCGCTTGAAGAGGAAGCCGGGTACCCAAAACGAGTGCTGGACATCTGCGCTGCGAAGGTCGATCTCCGTCGTCTTTCCTAGCGGAAGGACGAGCTCGGGTTCGGTCATCGGCGTTCCCACAATCGTCACAGGTGTACCCGGATACGCGAAGCGCCACGACCAGCGGAATGCCGTCACGTTGACGACCTCGTCCGGTGAAGCCACCGTCGCATCGACCGCACGCTCGTGGGGCAAAGTAGCAAAGAAAAAGAGTCCGACGACGATTGCGGTTGCGGTCAGCGTCGATCCGAGCTCGACTACCCGATGTCCGGCGTTTTGCACGGGAAGCGCGCCGCTGCGACGTCGCCAGAGCAATGGCGGCGCGAGAATGAGCGCGATGACGACGAGGCCGACCGCTGTTGCCGCGACGGAGAAGACGAACCAATCGGCGCCCAACGTCTCAGCTTGCGTCGTTGCGGGACTGAACGGGAACAAACGCCACACTCCGAAAGCTTCTAGGGGATCCATGAAAGCAACACCTCTCGCGATACGCGCGCATCCGCTCGTTCTGGGCACCGTGCTCTTTCTCGCGAGCGAGCTGATGTTCTTCGCCTCGCTTTTCGCGGCATTTTACACGCTCCGCGCGCAGACCCGGCCGTGGCCTCCATCGGGCGTGCACCTCGATCGTCTCGACGCGAGCATCGGAACTGGATTGCTCGCGCTCTCGAGTCTCGTGACGGCCTTGGCGAGCCGGGCCCTCAATCGTGGGAATGACCGCGCGGCGCACGGCTGGTTGTTCGCGGCAGCCTCGTGCGCGATCGGTTTCGTCGGTATCTCGCTCTCCGACTATGCGAAGAGCGGATTCGGCATCGCCTCGCACGTCTACGGAACGCTCTATTACACGCTGACCGGGTTTCATTTGGCACACGTCGCGGCGGGAATCGCGCTGCTTCTGGGATTGTTCTTCGGCATGCGGAGTCCGGCGCTCGCGGCGGATCGTCGCGCCGGGTTCGAGGCGATCAGCTATTATTGGCACTTCGTCTTCGTTGTCTGGATCGGCGTCTTCGCTTCGATCTTTGTGCTCCAATGAGCATCCAAGAACGATCGATCGCGGCAACGCTCGGCCTCGCCATACTTGGCGGGCTCGGCTTCATCGTCGCATACACGTGCGGCGGAGATCACCGCTGGATGGGGTTGAGCGCGACGGTCGCCTTTGTCGGCTTTCTGCTCGCGGCGCTCGGCTGGGCGCGCTGGCTCGTGCCCCGCGAGCAAGTCGTCGACGAGATCGTCTCCTTTGCCTCGGAGAACGCGGAGCGCGAGGCCGCGTTGCACGCGACGCGGCAAGGGGAGATGCCATTCCTCCGCAGCGCGCTCCTAACGCGACTCCTGCTCGGAGCGCTCGGCGTCGTGGGCCTCGCGATGCTCCTACCGATTCGATCGCTCGGTCCGGCCCCTGGGCGGACGTTATTCTCCACGCGTTGGCGTTTAGGACTCCGCGCATTGCGCGAGGATGGCCGTCCGCTGAAGCGAGGTGATCTGGAGGTCGGCTCGGTCGTCACGGTCTTTCCCGAAGGCGCGATCGGCGACGCTCGTTCGCAGGCGCTCGTGCTCCGCCTGCCCGACGGCAAGCTTGATGGCTTGCAGGCGTACTCAAAGGTCTGCACCCACGCGGGTTGTCCCGTCGCGCTCTATCGCGCGGCTACGGAGCAGCTCTTGTGTCCCTGTCATCAGTCGCTCTTCGATGTACGTGCCGACGGCCGCGTCGTGAGCGGTCCGGCAGATCGACCGTTGCCGCGCCTGCCGATCGCGTTCGACACGAACGGTTTCCTGATCGCGCTCGGCGACTTCCCGGTTCCGGTCGGTCCCGGTTTCTGGCAGGACGGCTAATGCTTGAGCGCTTCGTACTCTGGGTCGACGATCGGCTCGGCGCGGCGAATTTCATCCGGCATGCGTTGCGAAAGGCCTTTCCCGACCATTGGTCGTTCATGCTCGGCGAGATCAACGTCTACGCCTTTCTCATCTTGCTCGGCACGGGAACGTTTCTCGCCTTCTTCTTCCAGCCGAGCGCTGAAAAGACGATCTATCATGGATCGTACGCCCTGCTCAACGGGGTCGCGGTCTCGCAGGCGTATGCGTCGGCGCTCCGACTCTCCTTCGACGTTCGCGCTGGCCTGCTCGTCCGCCAGATCCATCATTGGGCGGCACTCATCTTCGTTGCCGGCATCGTCGTGCATATGGCGCGCGTCTTCCTTACCGGCGCGTTTCGCAAACCGCGCGACATCAATTGGATGGTCGGGGTGGCGCTGCTGGCGATGGCGATGTTCGAAGGTTTCAGCGGCTACTCGCTCCCCGACGATCTCCTCAGTGGCACCGGGCTACACATCGCCGACTCGGTCCTCCTCTCGATTCCGATCGTCGGGACCTGGGCCTCGTTCTTGCTGCTCGGCGGCGACTTCCCGAGCGCGGCGATGTTCGCGCGACTCTTCGTCGCGCACGTCTTTCTCCTGCCTGCCGCGATTGGCGGCGCGATCGCGCTCCATCTGGCGATCCTCTGGCGGCAGAAACACGCTCAATTCCCGGGGCCCGGTCGGACCGAGCACAATGTCGTCGGATCGCCGCTGGTGCCCACCTACGCGGTAAAGTCGCTCGCGCTCCTAGCGGCGACGGCCGCGACGGTGACCGGGCTTGGCACGTTCGTGCAGATCAACCCGATCTGGCTTTTCGGGCCCTACCATGCTTGGCAGGTCTTGACGCCCGCCCAGCCGGATTGGTACATCGGCCCGATTGACGGCGCGTTGCGACTCAGCTTTCCGTGGAGTCTCCGGTTCTGGGGGCATCTCATCCCGTCGCCCTTCTTCCCGGCGGTGCTGTTGCCGGGAGCAATCTTCACCTTTTTGTTCCTCTGGCCCGTGATCGATCGGATGATCCGACGCGATCCTGAATCGCACCATCTGCTCGATCGCGCGCGCGACGTTCCATGGCGGATGGGTCTCGGCGTTGCGCTGACGCTCTTCGCCGGCGGCTTCACCCTCGCGGCGAGCAGTGACGTACAGGCGCGCTATCTCCACCTCTCGGTCGTCACGATTACGGTGGTCGATCGGTGGGTCTGCGTGCTCGCGCCGCTTGCGGGCTTCTTCATTGCGCGGGCCATCTGCATCGCGTTGCGCGACGCCCAGCCCGGACCGAATCGCGTCCGGCTCTTCCGTAACGCGAACGGTGGGTTCGAGGAGCGGCCGCTCCCGTGACGCCGGTGCTGCTCTGCGGCCTCGCGCTCATCGCGTACGGTTGGGCCGCCGCGCGGTATACGCGACGCTTTCCCAGGCGGGCTTTTGGCGCGAGCATCCTTTCGTTCGTAAGCGGCCTGCTCGTCATCGCGGCGGTCCTTTCGCCACCTTTCGATCGATTGGCAGATGACTCGTTCTGCTGGCACATGCTGCAGCATCTCGCGCTCACGTTGGTCGCACCGCCCCTCCTGCTGCTCGGGGCCCCCGGCACCCTTATCGCGGCCTCGGCCCCAGCGCCGATAGCCCGGCGGATCGGCCGGGCCTTGCACGGTCCGTTCGGGCGCATCCTCGGCAATGCGTCGGCGGCCTGGCTCGCATTCGTCGGGGTTCTCTGGCTGACGCATCTCAGTCCGCTCTATGAAGCGGCACTCGAGGATGAGCGCGTACACGCAGCCGAGCACGCGCTCTACCTCATGAGCGCGATCTGGTTCTGGACGCCGGTCGCATCGAAGGGCGTGGGACCGATACCGCTTCCCTTTCCCGCGCGGATGCTCTATCTGTTCGTGGCCGTGCCGCCCTGCGCGTTCCTCGGTCTCGCAATTTACGACGCGCCGATGCCGCTCTATCCGCACTATCTCGCGGGAAAGATGCTTACGCAGGTCATGAACGATCAGCGCGCCGGCGGCGAACTGATGTGGCTTGGCGGCGGCCTCTTGCTCTTCGCGGCATTTTTGCTCACGGCATGGCGCTGGGCGGAACACGAACGTCCGACGAGGCGCACTGCATGATTCTCGCGGCGCTTCTGGCGACGGCGTTCGCGACGGGAGGCGCGCTCTATCAGAACGAGTGCGCATCCTGTCATGGGGCCGCTCTGCAAGGCTCGACGCAAGCGCCGGCTTTGCTCGGCGTCGGGGCCGAAGCCGTCGATTTCATGCTGCGCACCGGACGGATGCCTGCGGCGACGACAGGTTGGCAGGACGTGCGCCATCCTCCAGTTTTAGATGCGCGAGAGATCGACGCGCTCGTTGCGTACGTCGTGGGACGTTCCCACGGATCACCGAAGCTTCCGCGAGTTCGCAGCGGCGATGCCTTTCATGGACGCGCAGTCTTCGCGGAGAATTGCGCGGCCTGCCACGGAGTCACCGGATCGGGAGGATCGGTTGGGAACGCAAATGTCGCGCCCGCGCTGGACAAGGCGACGCCAGTCGAGGTCGCCGAAGCCGTGCGCATTGGGCCCGATGTTATGCCGCGCTTCAACCGGGACGTGCTGAGCGATCGCGACGTCGACGACATTGTCGCCTATCTCGCCCTCTTTCGGAACTCCCAACTCGATCCAGGCGGCATTGCAATGGAGAACCTCGGCCCGGTCGCCGAAGGGTTCGTCGCCTGGGCAGTCGGTATCGGCTTGCTCCTGCTCTGCATTCGATGGATCGCAACGATTCAGAACGATGCGCGATAAATCGCTAACTAAAACTCCCACAGCATCGCGCGCGTCCACGCGCCGCTCGTGCCCCGCACTTTGATCGGTGCAGCCACAAAGAGACGCTGCTTTCCGTCCATAACCTCGTCGGGAAAATACAGTTCTTCTACGATGAATTTTCCGTTCCCCAGCAGTGCCTTGTGCGGCGGTCCGGATCTGCTCGGATCGTTGTACCCTCCGAGACTCACGGCGTCAATACCAACGCCTTTGACATCACACTCGACGAAGTATTGCGCCGCTTCACCACTCAAATATACATACTCCGTGAGGAACTCTTGCGTGTTCGCACGTTTGTGGCCCCAACCTGTGTTCAGTAGTACGATGCTTCCGCTTGCAACACGTTCGGAAATACGCTCGACATCCTCAAGCTCAATTGCAGACCCGGGTTTCTTTCCCCGGAAATCGAGGATAACCGCCCAACCAACGTAGGTATCGAGCGGCACTTGATCGATCGTCGCACCGTCGTCGAAAAAATGGTACGGCGCATCGCAATGCGTTCCGGTGTGAGTGCTGAGCTCGACGATCTCTTTGTTTACGCCTTGCACCGCAAGCATGTACAAAAGTTTAATCTGTGCAGGGCGCGGATTCTCGTCCGGATACTGCGGGCAGTTGTTGAACACCGGTTGGCTTAGGTCATGGATGCATGTTGGCAACATCATTCAGCACTTTCCTCCCACAAACGTGCGAATGCGGCGATATTTTTCTGCAGAACAACGTCAAGGTCCGAGCGCCAGATGGAGTCGGGCAGCGACTCGCCCGAAAAAATCTCCAATACATAGGGCCCCGAGTAACCGGTTTGACGAATCGTACGTACGATCGCTGCATTATCAATTTCACCATCGCCCAGGCTGATCCGATCGGCACCGGAACGTGGTCGGTGCCAATCGCTGACCTGTACGAGAAAGATCCGACTACCGCAGGCGCGAATTACCGTGTGCAGTGCCGGCGTCTGAAAAATGTTCCACGTGTCCACGCACAAGCCGAGCGCCTCATGTCCGACGCGCTCAACCAGTTCGAGCGCCTGGTCGAGGCCCCAAAGAGCGGTGTCGGTATTGAAAAGCACCGGGTTGAGCGGCTCGTAGGCGATCCGCATCTTACGCTTTGCTGCAAATTGCGCCAGTTCCTCGAAAGCCGTCAAGGCTTGCTCGTACACTGCAGCGGTATTGCCGGCAGGCGCAGCTCCAGTAATCACGACGAAGGGAGTTTGCTCAGGCACATGCGGTGCCATCAGCTCAATCGTCGCTTTGATGTGGCGAATCCGATCACTGGGCGCTGTCGGCTGCCCTGCCAAACTGTCGGGAAAAAGTGAGTGCACTTCCGACTGTATCGAGCTGACGGTCAGACCCGCCGCCGGGATTGCTCCCAGTTGTTGCACGCAATCATTCTTGTTGAGTTTGAACGCGCAAACCTCGATCGTGCGAATGCCATGTGCTGCATACCTTGTCACATCGCGTTCGAACGGCCACGGCCACGTCGTGAACTCGCTAACGCCGAATGGAAGCTGTGAATTCATCTCTCGCTCCAACGTAGCTCGAGAACGCAAAATCCCTTCCGATCAAGTTGCACCGGAACTCCTTGCTGGAAATCATCTGCCCCATGCGTACGGCTCTCGACCCACTCCGGTCGCAGACTGCTATATGTTCGTACAGCGTACGAGGCCTCCGACGGTAATTCCAAATACAAGGCCGTCGTAACCGTGCGGATCATGGTGTTACCGACGAGAACCGTGAACTGGTTACCCTTGCGGAAGGCCATCACTACCGTTGCATCATCGCTGCAGCTCGCCAATCGCGAAATGTCTTCGTCGTACAGTTCATATTTCGTCGTTTGATTGAACGAGAAATTCGTGTAGATCGTCATATCAGGGACGCGCACGATAAACCAGGTCGCATTCTGCCCCGCAAGCGGCACATTTCGGACGCCCATCCATTTCCAGTCCGGCGCCAACCGCGGCTCGAGACCAGGCACATCGCGCGTAAGGTCTAGACCTCCCGCGCCTTCGATCGCCGCCCACACGTATCGTGGTGGAAACCACGGTGAAAGCATCATTCCTTGGTTCGCCAGCGACTCGCCGTGCAACCACTCCGAAAACTGCCCGGGCACTGTGTTATTGCGCAGCGGGTCGATCGAATAGTGCCGGAAGCACGCCGCCAGTGCGTAAGCCATGAACTCCGGATTGAAGCGCGCCGCGGCAAAGACGTACCAAAACGTCACGCCCGCCCAAACGCCGCCTAGCAAACCGTAACCGTGCGTTGGCCCGTAATTCATTGCGTTCCGTGGCACGGTATGAATACCAGCAGCGCTCCAGAATTCCGGCGCGGACAAACGGCTAATGATGTGCGCCGAAGATGACTCATCCGCAACGCCAAACATCACCGGGAAAACTAGGTCGGAGGTGACGTCGGTGCAAGCATGGCCGTTTGTGTCAATATTCAGATAATAAAGCCCGGTCTCTTTGTCGAACAGGTGCTCGTTGATCGCCGTACGCAACTGCTCAGCGTGCGCCTGAAATGCCGCACCATCTTTGTCCTTTTTAAGAGCGCGAGCCATTTGCGCTACTGTGTTGAGGGCCGCATAACACTCGGAGTTCACTTCGGTCGTCGCTCCGGAAAGCGTGTAATTCGCGATCACGTTGCGCCAACCAACGATACCGTAGTCGGAGGTTCCATTCGCCGTGCACCACACAAGGCCATGTTTGTTCCGCTGCGAGAGAATATGGTTCGCGGCCTTGCGTGCGTGTGGATAGATATTCTTGAGAAAGGCCGCGTCGCCGGTTGTACCATAATGGTGCCAAAGTGCGAGGATTAAAAGCGGCGTGTTGTCATTGATATTAAAGCCATAGTCTGCGCTCTTTCCGTTCCGCACATCGTAATACTCGACCACCATGCCGTTTTTCTCAAGATGCTTGGCATACCACAGCAGCGAGGCACGCGAAAACTCCGGCGTGATATAATCTGAACCAAAAGCGAACCACGCGGTGTCACGCCCGACGCTATTATTGGATCGCGTGGGGTCGTTGACGAAGCACCAGCCGGTCTCTGCAAAGGTCTGCGTCCGCAACATGTTGGCTTTGGCCCACAGAACGCCGCGGTTGACCTCTTCGTCCGGCGTGAGCAGCACGGCGCGCCCCAGAACCTCATGGTAGTACTCACGGGTTTCCTGCAGCGCGCGCGCTGCGCGGGGCGAGCGCGCGTAGGTCCGCAGCGCCGCGGCTCGTCCCTTCACCGAAAACGAGAGCGTAAAGAAGAAAGAGACGCTTTGCCCCGCTTTCAGTCGGTGGCGCAGGTGGAATATTCCCACGGGATCGTCCGCGCAGGCTTCGGTTATATTACTCAGTCGCCCTGGAAACGATGCGCGGCTCGGTTTGCCGATATCGCGCGTCGTTTCGTAGCTGCTCGGCTTGACCGAGCACCCGAAGGTTCGCACCCATTCTCGGTTCGAGATATTCCAAGCAAGAAGTGCCCTGTGCGCCGGACTATATGCCGTCGCTACGCCATGCGGCGTTTCGCCCCGCAACTGGGCGGACGCGAACGTCCCGATCACCTGTTCCTTCTCCGTGAGGTTGGTCAGCGTGACCGTATAGTAGGCCGCCGGTGGATCGACCCGCTCGCCGTGCGGTTTACCGCTGAGCAGAAAGATGCTCTCATGCACGCGCACGCCGCTGGAAAGCTCGAAGAGATGCTCTTGGTGCTCCGGATGAATGACAAAGGTTCCCGGATACGCCGTGAGCGCGATGCCGCTACGCTCATCGAAGTGGTGCAGTACAACGGTACTCACGAGTGTCTTCCCGGCATCGACAGAATAGAATTTTTCGATCGCTCCGGTCGACTTGATAACGAGGGTCGCCTTGGGGGATCCGAAGGTACTTCCGGCGGCCATCTGGTGGTCGGGGACTTCATACGTGGAGAGGCGTTCGCCCGAACCGGAGATCTTTCCGATCACAAACGTCCCGACTTCTGCATCATTCCACCATCGATAACGTAGGACGAAGCCGTGATGTAAGCCGCGTTCTCCGAAGCGAGAAACGTGCAGAGCGCTGCAATCTCCTCCGGCTTCGCCATTCGATGGAGCGGGATCTCGGCTAGCAGCGCATCGTATTTGCGCTTGTCCCGTTTGAGCGGCGCGTCCATCGGCGTATCGACCGCGCCCGGGCAGACGTCGTTGACGGTGATCCCATGCGGAGCAAGCTCGAGAGCGATCGTACGCATCAACATCCGTACACCCCCCTTGGCAGCGCAGTATGGGGCATTGGTGGGCATCGGCAGATCTTCGTGGACCGAGGAGATGTTGATGATCCGTCCGCCGCGCTTCTGCTTCACCATTTGTCGCGCGGCGCATTGCGAACAGAGCCAGACGCCGGTCAGGTTCGTCTCGATAACCTTACGATACAGGTCGAGCGGCGTCTCCAGAAAGGGCGCCCGGTGCTCCATCCCCGCATTGTTCACCAGGATATCCAGGCCGCCGAAATGCTGAACCGCTTGGACGATCAGCGCTTCGACTTCGTCCGGATTCGAGACGTCGGCGGCAAAGGCGGCCGCTTTTCCCCCGAAATTCTCGATCTGATCGACGACGGCCTTCGCTGGCACCACGTCACCGAAATAGTCGATCATCACGCTTGCGCCTTCGCTCCCCATCGCGAGCGCGATCGCCTTTCCGATGCCGCTATCACCGCCGGTGACGATTGCGACCTTATCTGCTAGCAGCATGAGTATCCTCAAATGACGACTTCGCCATATCGACCAGCGGTAAGCGGGCCGTCTCCGGCGGAAACGCTAGCGCAAGGGTCCAGTCCAGCGCAACCCGCGTCCGACGGTTCCAGCTCGGTAAGCACCCAAGATAATATGTGCGCCATGCAATCCACGCGAGCATCCCCGTGAGCATACGTCCGCCCGGCAGTTCGATGAGGGCATTGCGATCGCCGAGCGATGCCATCTGGCCGAGTTCGCGATACCGAAAATTCCTTGTTCGCTTTCCGCGTAGGCTGGCGCGAATGTTTGAGGCGAGCAATGCGCCTTCACGGATCGCGTTCTGAGCGAGCGGCGCATACGTTCCGCCCCATGGGCGTGGTACTGCGGCGCAATCACCCAGCGCCCACACATGGGGCGTACCGGTGACCGCAAAATCACCGCCGGTTTCGATCGCACCGTGCTCGTTTGTCTTAATGCCGAGTTGCTTTGCCAGGGGTGACGGCTCGACCCCCGCCGCCCAGATCACCGTCGCGCTTTCGATCCGTTTGCCATCTTTGAGTTCGACCCCGCGGAGGTCTATTGCATTCACTTTCTGCCCGAGTATGACTCGCGTCCCCCTTTTGCGCAAGACGGAGGCGGCGTATTTTCCGAATTTGTCGGGAAGATGCTCGAGCAGTTTTTCGCTTGACCCAACTACCACCACCTCAACCACTGCCGGATCAATGCTCGGATAAAAGCGCAAGATGGAATGCAGGAAGGCCTGGAGCTCTCCGGCTACCTCAACGCCGGTGAAGTTTCCGCCGACGACGACAAACCGCGAGAGACGATCCCGTTCGATGAGATCGCGTGTCTCCGCCGCCACTTCGAGCGCGCCAACGACACGGCTTCGCACGCGTTCTGCATCGACGATCGTTTTGAGCGGGACGGTGAATTGCTCAACGCCGGGCACGCCCATCGTCGAATCCGTCGCGCCCAAGGCGAGGACAAGTTCGTCGTACTCGATCAGTCGAACATCGTGCGTTAGGGGGTGGCGTACGCTCACGGTGCGACGTTCGAGGTCGATACCGATCGCATCCCCCAGCTCGAAGCTCGACGCGCCAAGCGTACCATTCTCCCTCTCCAATTCGCGCAGGGGTTGCATGATGTGCTGGGGCTCGATCGATCCGGCGGTAGCCTCGGGGAGCATGGGCGTAAAGAGCATGAAATTTTGCCGGTTGATGAGCGTGATCTTCAGTTGGTCGCGCTTACTTGCACGTTTGAGCCCGTGGGCGACCGCAACACCCGCAAAGCCTGCGCCGATGATAACAACGCGCGCCGAAACATTCATCTACGTCGCCACCAAATGAGCAGCCCACTCGCCGCTGCCACGAGCACGAGTGCGAAACCGATAACCCCGTGCCGGCCTGCTCTCTTTGAGTCGGGGCGAACGTCCCCCATGTAGCGCAACTCAGGCAGGACATCATTCTTCATCTGGTCCCGGTCGTCGAGCGCCATTTTCAGCACTTGGACTGGGTGCAAGGCCTGGCGGTCTGTCGTTTGCGCAATCTGTTCACGGCAACTGAATCCGTTGGCGATGATGATCGTATGCCTGTCGGCTGCCCGCACCTTGGGTAAAAGGACGCGCTCGCCGACTGCGAGCGAAACATCATAATGCTTCGCGTCGAACCCAAAGGGGCCAGCCATTCCGCAGCAGCCACTATCCGGTATTTCGTAGTCGAGCCCAATCGCATCGAAGAGCTTTCGCTCTCCGGCGGGATCCAGAATCGATTTCTGATGGCAATGTTCTTGCACCAGTGCCTTGCGGTGGAGGCGGGGCGGCGCGTAGTCCGGCGCCTTTTGAGCGAGAAACTCGGTCAAAAGGTAGGTCTGCGCTTGAAGTCGCTTCGCGTCTTCATTGGGGCCCAGCAGATTGACCATCTCGTCACGGAAGACCGAGACGCAACTCGGCTCGAGACCGACGATGCAGACTCCGGCGCGAATCTGTGGACGGAGCGCATCGAGTATTTCGAGCAGCATGCGCTTGGCCAGTGGCAACATGCCGTAGTCGTACAGCGGACGTCCGCAACAGAGCTGCATCGCCGGTAGCGTGACGAGGAAACCCGCATCCTCAAGGACCTCGACTGCGGCCTGCGCCGTCGTTGGATGAAAGTGGTTATTCCAGGTATCAGGCCACAAGAGCACTTCACCCTTTGGCATAGGCCGAGAAGATACCGGGCGGCTCGCAAACCACGCGCGAAAAGTCTGCGGAGCAAAAAGCGGGATCCGGCGGGGCGGCGCCATCGAGACGGCGGCCTTTGCGAGGTCGCTCAAGAGCGGCATCTGCGTTAGAGCGTTCACAAGGCCGGGTGCGAGCGACGCGAGGCGAGCCCACCAATACATCCACCCGAAAGCGTAAGCAGCAATTGGGCGCCGCTTGTGCTCGTAATAGTGTGAAAGGAACTCCGCTTTATAGGTCGCCATGTCGACGTTGACCGGGCATTCGCTCTTGCATCCCTTGCACGAGAGACACAAGTCAAGCGCGTCCTTGACCGTTTCGTCTTGCCAGCCATTCTTCATCGGGTTGCCTTCGAGCATCTCGAAGAGTAAGCGCGCACGCCCGCGCGTCGAGTAGGCTTCTTCCTTCGTCGCCATATAGCTCGGGCACATCGTCCCGGAGTCGTGTTTTCGGCACTTCCCTGTGCCGACGCAGCGATTGGCCGCGAATGCGAAACTCCCGTGGTCATCGTCGAAAGCGAAATGCGTCTCCGGCTCCCACGGCTCGTAGTTTGGGCCCCAGCGCAGATTCTGATCGAGCTTGTAGGGGTGGACGACCTTTCCGGGATTCATCTTGTGCTGCGGATCCCAGATCGACTTGAATTCCCAGAACGCTTGCACAAGCTCGTCGCCGTACATGATTGGCAACAACTCACCCCGGGATTGGCCATCGCCGTGTTCACCCGAAAGCGAACCGCCGTGCGCAACACAGATGTGTGCCATCTCCGTAACAAACTTGCGGTACTTGGCAATGCCGCCAGCGGTAAACAGATCGAAGTTGATACTTACGTGGACACATGCTTGACCGAAATGCCCGTAAATGGAGCCTTTGTAGTCGTACTCGTCGAGCTTCTGCTGGAATGACCGTAGGTAATCGCCCAAGCGCTCAGGATCAACCGCCGAGTCTTCCCACCCCGGATAGTAGTCGGGTTGATTGGGAATTTTTGAGGTCGAACCAAGCGCGCTATCGCGGAAGGTCCAGAGCCGCTCCTGTTCTTCGTGGTCTTCGATGAGTTTCACGCTCGGCGGAGCGGGAAGGCGCTTCACTTCTTTCATCAGGCGGCGGGCGCGCTCTGACGCTTCTTCTTTGGTATCGGCCCCGAATTCGCAGATAAGCCAGCCTTTGCCGTCGGGGAACATCGAGCGGCCGGTGTGCGAGACACCTTTGAGCTCCATGTAGTGAAACATGGACTCGGCCATCCCTTCGAGCGCGATCGGTTTGTGCCGATCACATAGCGGAACGTGATCGCCGGCTGTCGCCAAATCTGGAAAGCCCAGCATCAGCAGCACACGATGCGGCGGGCTCGGAACGAGGCGAACAGTAGCCTCGACAACTGTCACGCAGGTGCTCTCGGTACCGACCAGGGCGCGAGCGACATTGAACCCATTTTCCGGCAAGAGCTCGTTGAGCGGAAATCCCGAGACACGACGCGGGATTTTCGGAAAACGGGCGCGGATCTCATCGGCATATTTATCCCGCAGCGCTTTCAGCTGCGCGTAAATCTCACCGCGCCGGCCGCCTGCTGCAATGATCCGTTCCAGTTCGTCATTGGATGTCGGCCCGACGCGTATTCTCAGGCCGTCGTACGTGACGATGTCGAGTTCCTCGACATTCTCTTCGGTCTTCCCAGCCATCTGCGCATGCATGCCGCAAGAATTATTTCCGATCATTCCGCCGAAAGTGTTCCGATTGTGGGTCGCGGGATCCGGACCGAAGGTGAGTTGGCGTTCTTCGGCTTTCTTGCAGAGATCGTCGTGGACACAACCCGGTTGGACGCGGGCTGTTTTTCCTTCCCAATCAATCTTGATGATTCGATTCATGTATTTGCTGAAGTCCATGACCACGGCCGCGTTGCAGGCCTCGCCGGCTAAACTCGTCCCACCACCGCGAGAAAACACCGGAGCATCAAAACTGCGGCAGGCGGCAAGGGTACGTTCTACATCCTCAGCGTCTTTAGGAATCACAAGCCCGATCGGTACTTGGCGGTAATTCGATGCGTCCGTCGCATACATTGCGCGCGTTCCGATGTCGAAACGAACCTCTCCACGGACGGTCCGGCGAAGCTCCGCCTCCAGGCCGGCCACGTCAATATCGGTATGGTTAATGGAACCATCTCGCTGCGTGGGCGTCGTTTTCGAGTGATGCTGGCCGGTCTGCGGTTCGTCGGCGCCGAGAATGCGTATCATGCGGTCGCGCCTTTACAGTGCATAACGGTCGGCATCTCGACGGCGGAGTTCCAAGCCGATGCCGGGCCGGCTTGCATCAGGCCGCAGTTCACCGCCTTGCGGACCGACGGCGCCGTCGAAAAGCATCTGCTCGATGCGCACATGATCGAAAAAATACTCAATGTGGCGGAGCTGTTTACACGCCAGCGCAGCGTGCAAATGAAGATGCGGTGCGCAGTGAGTCGAGAGCGGGGTCATCGCACTCTGAGCAAGCCCGTCCACGGCCAGCAGACCTGAAAAACCGCCGCATCGCGTCGCGTCGGCCTGAAGCACGTCGACCGTATGCGCCGCGAGCATCCGAGCAAACATGTAAAGCCCATAGCCGTATTCACCGGAGGATATTTCCATTCCGGGTGGCGCGTGCTCGCGCACAAAGCGGGTCCCCGCATAATCCTCGCGATAGACAGGTTCCTCGAACCAAACGACGTGCTGTGCGGCAAACTCCTGCGCGAGCCCGACCGCTTGCTGTGCCGAGTACGCACCGTTGGCGTCGATGAAAAGCTCTACGTGCGCGCCGATCGCGCCCCGCGCGGCCGCTACGCGCGCAGGGTCGGCCTCAGGGTCCCGGCCGACTTTCATCTTGACGCGCGGTATGCCCTCATCGACCCAGCCCGAAAGTTGCTCGCAAAGCTGCTGTTCTGAGTAGGACGTAAACCCACCGCTGGCATAGACCGGGACGGCGCCGGTAACAGCTCCGAAGAGAACGTAGGCCGGAACACCGAGCAGTTTCGCTTTCAGGTCCCAGAGCGCAACGTCCACGGCCGAGACCGCCATCGACACGATTCCTCCACGGCCAAGATTGCGCGCTACGCCGTACATATCATTCCAGCGCGCGCCGATTTGAAATGCATCTTTTCCCACGAGCGTATCGCACATGAGGCTCTCGATCAATTTTGCCGTGGCAACATCGGCATAGGTATAACCGATCCCCGTCTCACCGGCGGCATGGACTTCGACGTAGACGAGGGTGGTGGAGGCCCATTCGAGGGTTCCATCAGATTCAAGGCTTGCCGTGGGAACATTGAAGGCACTCACCTCGAGCATGCTGATTGGCGCGTCGGCGCGCACGGTACTCGCAGACGGCATCGTCTATTTCTCTGACCCGTGAGGAACGACCGTCGCGAACACCTCCTTCATGGATTGCTTGATCGCCTCGGCTGTATCCGAGTCGCCTTTTGCGAAGGCCGAAAAGAGGTTATGCGCTTCCTGCAGCGTGATGTGTGGCGGCAACTGCGAGATATTGGGGTCGACGACGGCGTCAAAGACAACCGGCCGGTCGGACCTCAGAGCGCGGTCCCATGCCGGCCCGACCTCCTCCGAGCGCTCGACGCGAAGTCCGAGCAAGCCGATCTGATTGGCGTATTCGGCGTAATTGAAGGTTGGGAGATCCTGCGACGGATCGTATTTTGCGTTACCGCTTTCGATCCGCATCTCCCAGGTGACTTGGTTGAGATCCGAATTATTCAAAACGAGAAAAATGAGCCGTGGATCTGGCCAACGCTTCCAATACTTGGCGACCGTCAGCATCTCAGCATTACCGTTCATCTGCATCGCGCCGTCGCCCGTGCACGCGATAACGACCCGCTCGGGGAAGGCAAACTTCGCCGCGATAGCATATGGGACCGCTGAGCCCATCGTCGCCAAGCCTCCTGAGAGCGACGATTTCATCCCGCGCCGCATATGGATGTTGCGCGCGAACCAATTCGTCGCGGTGCCAGCATCACTGGTAATGATCGCATCGTCTGGTAGCCGCTCGTTCAGCTCCCAAAAAACCAGTTGTGGATTGATCTGATCGCCCGTGACGTGGCAGCGTGCCTCTTCGTCAGCCTGCCAGCTCTTTCGGTTCTTCGCAATCCGCTCCCGCCACTCGGCAGCGGTGTTGGGCCGGAGCAACGGCAAGAGCGCAGCAAGCGTATCCCGACTGTCGCCGATCAAATTGAGTTCGGTCGGAAAGCGTAATCCAACGTTGCGCGCATCGATGTCGATCTGAATTCCGCGAGCCTGTCCCTCTTTTGGCAAAAACTCTGAATACGGGTACGAGGTGCCGACCATCAGCAATGTGTCGCACTCGTTCATCATATCAGAGCTGGGACGCGTTCCGAGCAATCCGAGGGTACCGGTGACATACGGGAGATCGTCGGGGACGACATACTTTCCGAGCAACGCCTTTGCGATTCCCGCGCCGAGCCGGTCGGCAACGGCAAGCACTTCATCCGTCGCGTTCGCAGCGCCTTGGCCAACCATGATCGCAACGCGCTTTCCGGCGTTGAGAATATCGGCCGCATGCTGCAGATCCGCTTGTGTCGGAATGACGATAGGTGCCGAATATCCGACGCTACTGTGCATCATATTGTGCGTGCGTGGCGGCTTCTGTACGGCCTTTTGTTCCTGCACGTCCTTGGGAACGATGACGCACGTAACTGCGCGAAACGCGGCCGCCGTTCGGACTGCGCGATCGACGATGTGGCGCAGCGCCGTAGGATTCGAAACAGTGTAGACGTATTCAGTTACGTCTTGTAGGAGCACCTGGAGATCAACTTCTTGCTGATACGAACTTCCAAGCGCCGTCGTTGCAGCCTGACCGACAATTGCCACGACCGGCGTGTGGTCCATCTTCGCATCGTAAAGGCCGTTGAGCAGATGCACCGCGCCTGGTCCTGATGTCGCTAGGCAGAGCCCCACTTCTCCTGTGAACTTCGCATGCGCACATGCCATGAATGCCGCCATCTCTTCGTGGCGAACCTGAATGAATTCGAGTTTGTCGCCAATACGATCGAAACCCCCGAGAATACCGTTAATCCCGTCGCCGGGATACCCATAGACTCGCCGAAATCCCCACGCGATAAGCCGCTCAAGTAAGAAGTCACTCGTATTCATGCCCCACTCTTTTCACTCATAGCGTTCATGTTCACGGAAAATAGGGATTTTAAACAAAACCTCACACCGCATCCCGATACCTTTCCGAGGCGCTTTAGGACTCATGTGTCGCGCTACGAAAGAGGCGTAGCTTGCGCTACGCCCATCAACAGATTCATCCGCCTCAGACATGGGTCGAGAACCAACTCTCCACACGCGACCACCAGGCGGTAATGGCATTTTCGGAACGCGCGCGATCAACGCTGAGGTCCGGAGCATTTTTCGCGAGTTGATTACTTAATCCCTTAGCATCGCCGGCGTGACGGCCTATAGATTTAGCATATCGCGCTAATGCGTTGGAAGCCGCGACGAGCGCATCCTGAGCTTGTTTATCATGATGCATAGCAAGCGCATTTTTGGCAATGATCAGGTTCTCTCGAGCGGTCAGAAGCGGCACATCTGTTTCCACGTTGCTAACCACGAAATCACTTCCAATTGCTCCGAGCGTATCGCTTGCCGCCTGCTTGTTGTTGTCCTTGAGAGCGGCTTGCGCCGCGTCGATTCGGTGGCCCGACCTCTTGAGATCTACGGCGACATACGTAAATTCCTCGTTGTTTCCTTTCACTGTATAGCCGGCATGCTTAGTGTTTGCCATTTTATTGAGAACGCTATTTTGCACGAGTTCTCCGTATACCGGAACGATCATAGAGCGATGCCGACTCGTCGAGAGAGCGGCGACGCGATCGTGCGCGGCCTTCGCATCCCGTAAATCCATTTGTGCTTGCGAGAGATTACCAGCACGGATCGCGGCTCGGGCCGCATTAACCTCACGTACCATCGTATTCGCTTCTTGCGAAAAGTGTACGCTCGCATCATAATTGCTTGCGGCTAGCACTGGAATCGCTTGTCCAAGCGCGGTAACGCTGACCATTAGGATAAGCATTGAACGATTCATGTCAGATATCCCCTCTGAAGAATAGTAGGTATGTCGAGGTTGGTTTCCCAAGTTTTAAGCTGTCTCCCCCTTCATTCTGAATTACGCCTGTACGGTAAGATCTTTTCCTGAAACATCGGAAAGGTGGGATCACTGCCCCAGTACGGAAAGATCCCATAGTAGCCATAATATGGCTCCCAAGACTGGTGAGTTGGGATCGTGACGAGCTCCGGGTTGTAGACGGGTGAGTGAACGAGGCGATCCTGCGTCTCGCTGATGTGCACCTGGTCTTCGGCGATACTCGCTACCGCCTCTATGGGGAGAAGGAAGTGTCGATCTCCGAGCCCGAGAAAGCCGCCTGCACAAATTTCGAGCATACGGACCTTCCGTTCATTCTCGTCAATGAAGAGAGCGCTAATGTGACCGATGTCAGTACCGTTCCGATCGACGACATTGCGACCTCGAATGTCCTGGCCAGGCTCTGCAAGAGTGAGATCCGTATCCTTCAGCTTTTGAAGTGCGGGATTGTTCGAGTGTGATTGCTGACTCATGGTCTCTTCCTTTCGTACTTTAGCACCCTATTAGCTGTCGCTGAACAGGCTTGCGCGGGGGTGCCCCTTGGCAAGAGGTGGAGGAGCGCTCGACTCGCTGAAATCAGCCGTCCATCGCCAGTTTCTTATCTCTGGCATATCTTCTAGATGTTGTCGAATATAGTCATGGTGGTCGTACAGCTTGCGGTTGAACATGTCGACGACGTCCGACGCTTGTGAACGTAAGCGTGGAACATGCTTCAGCGCGTCGATGGCTAGGTGAAAGCGGCTCATCTCATTGAGCACCACCATGTCGAATGGCGTGGTGGTCGTGCCGCGATCCATGTAGCCATGCACATGAAAACGGGCTTCATTGGAGCGGCCATGAACCATCGTGTGAATAAGCCAACGATTATTGTGAAAGGCGAAGATGACCGGAGCACGCTCGGTGAAGAGCGCGTTGAAGGACATATTGTCCATCCCATGCGGATGGTCGTCGGGCATCTGCAGGACATTCAAATCGACCACGTTCACGACCCGTACCTTAATGCCGGGGACGTATTTCTGCAAAAGCCATGAGGTCGCGCAAATCTCAATGGTGGGAACGTCGCCAGCGCATGCGAGTACAATATCCGGCTCTGTACCACCGTCGTTTGTCGAAAACTTCCAGATCGATGCGCCACGAGAACAATGTTCGCGCGCTTCATCCATATTCAGCCACTGAAGTTGCGGCTGCTTGCCGCAGGTCACGATATTGACGTAGTTTCGACTTCGCAGGCAATGGTCGAAGACGTTCAACAGGCAATTGCCGTCCGGAGGGTAGTAGACCCGGATGGTTTCACTCCTGCGCGCCAGCGCATTGTCGACGAATCCGGTCGCCTGGTGACTGAAACCGTTATGATCATTTCGCCACGCATGACTCGTCAGGAAAACGTTCAGTGACGAAAGCGGTTTCCGCCAGGGAAAGTCACGGCATTGCTCCAGCCACTTTGCGTGCTGTGTCAGCATCGAATCAACGACCTGCGCGAACGCTTCGTAGGAAGACCACATGCCGTGCCGCCCGGTCAGCACGTACCCTTCGAGCCACCCTTGGCAGCAATGCTCGCTCAATACCTCCATAACGCGCCCATTGGGGCTGAGCTCTTCATCGATCGAGACGATCTCTGACATGAAACAACGTTTGGTCGCCTCGAAGACGGAGCTTAAGCGATTGGAGTTTGTTTCATCGGGGCAGAACATACGGAAGTTCGTCGGATTCAGTTTGAAAATGTCTCGGAAGAAGTCACCGAGCTTATGCGGAGCTTCAGCGACCACTTGGCCCGGCCCCGGAATCTCGAGCGCGTATCCGGTAAAGTCCGGAAGGTCGAGCGCATTGAGCAGTCGGCCACCGTTCACATGAGGATTGCCTCCCATCCGGCGATTCCCCGTCGGCGCGAGCTCCGCGAGTTCCGCAATGAATTTGCCATTTGCATCGAAGAGCTCCTCCGGCTTATAGCTTCGCATCCAGGTTTCGAGAATCTTGAGATGCTCTGGGTTTTCACGGACCGTCGTGAGAGGAACTTGGTGAGCGCGGAAGGTGCCTTCGATCGGGATTCCGTCGACTTCTTTGGGACAGGTCCACCCTTTGGGGGTGCGCAGGATAATCATGGGCCAGACCGGTTGTTTTTTGAAGCCGCTCTTGCGCGCTTCGTTCTGAATCGCCCGAATCTCGGCGTAACAATCGTCGAGCGTTCCCGCTAGAAGTTGATGGACCGTCTCTGGATCGTCGCCTGAGACGAAAAAGGGCCGGTAACCACGGCCGATATAGAGCGCGCGTAAGTCTTCGTCGCTCGTTCGTCCCTGGACCGTCGGTCCGGAGATTTTGTAGCCGTTGAGGTGCAGAATGGGTAGGACCGCGCCGTCCCGCACTGGATTGAGGAAATTTACCGACTTCCAGCTTCCTTCGAGGGGGCAGGTCTCGGATTCTCCGTCACCGATCACACACGCGACGATCAGATCCGGGTTATCAAAGGCGGCACCGAACGCGTGGACGAGAGAGTAGCCGAGTTCTCCACCTTCGTGCATGGAATTCGGGACGTGTGGTCCGCAATGGCTAGGCACTCCGCCCGGGGTCGAGAACTTCCGGAAGAGCAACCGCAAGCCATTTTCATCCGGCGTGATCTCCGGGTGAACTTCGGTATATGTGCCTTCCAGATAGGAACTTGCGTTGAGCGATGGGCCGCCGTGTCCGGGGCCAGCGATGTAGATGAAGTTCGCGTCGTGCTCTTTGATCAGGCGGTTTAGGTGAAGGTAGACGAGATTCTGTCCTGGTGACGTGCCCCAGTGCCCGAGCAATCGCGGTTTGATCTGTTCCGCTTTGAGCGGCTCCCGCAAGAGCGGGTTTTCGAAAAGGTAGATCTGGCCGATGCAGAGATAATTCGCGGCGCGCCAGTAACGATTCATCTTGCTGAGCATCTCCGGGCTGAGGGGGCCCGTGGGAACCGAGATCTTCGTCTCCGGCTCATCCTCCGCGCGGATCGCTGTGGACAAGGTCGCGTCGAAGACGAAGGTCGGTGTTGCATTACGAGTGAGCATGTGATTCCTGATCTTTCTGAGTCTCTCGCTCAGCATCGAGCCAGTCTTGACCTGCTCGACCATCGCGGCGGCCTCGCTGCTCGTAGAGTTCATAGGCTCGAGTTCTGATTTGTGGTTTTATATCGAACGCCTTTTTAAGCAACAATGGAACTCCGGTAGGATCCAAAATCCGGTAGGCGAGGAGTTTTATGGGATCGGTTATGAGAAACCAAGCGATCGCATAAGCCCAAACGAGGAGTGCCCAGCCCCAGCCGATGGGCGCCATAAAGATCCCATAAACGGACATCAGGGTTGCTAGCGCTTGCGTGCCAAGCACCGCTCCCAAGAGAATTCGTGCGGGACGTATCGACCAAAACGGGCCACGCGTGCGGGTTAGAAAGATCGTCAGATGTCCCGCTACGGAGAGCATCAAATACATCATTGTCTGGAGATGCGGATGGTTCAGGCGAAATACGTCCTCGCCCAGAAAAAAAAGCCCGAAGGCGGCTACAGGGCCGAAGATGCCCAGCACCGTCGAAATCCCGAGTACCAGGTGCATGTTCCAAGCCTCGGGCTCATCCTTGTAGTGGACGTTGTCATACGCGATAGAGAGGATCGCTCCGTCATTGAGCAGCGCCAACATCACGATCATTACTGCGGTCAGCGGATAGAAGTTAAAGACCAGGATCGCTAGTGTCATGAAAATTAGCACGCGTAACGTCTCGGCGATGCGGTAGATCGCATAGCTGTTCATCCGTTGAAAGATGCGCCGGCTCTCTTTGATCGCATCGATGATCACCGATAGGCCGGAGGTCATCAGCACAATGGAGGCGGCCGCGCGAGCCGCGTCGGTCGCGCCGGAGACGGCGATGCCGCAATCAGCTTTCTTGAGCGCAGGGGCATCGTTTACCCCGTCGCCGGTCATTCCAACGATGTGGCCGTGCTTCTGTAGAACATCGATAATGTGGAATTTGTGTTCGGGGAAAACCTGGGCAAAACCATCGGCTTTTTCGATCGCCGCGACGGACTGCGCGCTCTCCTGATTCTTCGTATCGCCCAATCCGGTCGCATCAAGAATATCGGTACCCAACCCTAATTCTCGCGCGGTTTCACGAGCGATGGCCATTTGATCGCCGGTAACCATCTTGATGCTAACGCCCATCTCTCGGGCAGTCGCGATCGTTGCTTTGGCCTGCGGCCGTGGTGGATCGGAGAGCGGAAGCACACCGACGAACTGCCATTTGCCATCCTGGTCAGCCCGGGCCACGCCCAACGAACGGAAGCCGCGTGACGCGAACTCGTTGACGGCCTTCTCGACGGCCTGCCGTACTTTATCGGCGTCGGTCGCCATCTCAAGAATCACCTGTGGTGCGCCCTTGGCTACCATGAACTGATTGCCGTCCGCCCCTTTTACCGTGGCCTCGGTACGCTTATGCACCGGGTCGAATGGCTGAAAATGGAGGATTTGGTAGCCCTCCAAGGCCTGATCGTCTTTCAGGCCGCCGAGTACGGCGAGGTCGATGGTATCTTTGTCTTCTGCTCGGGAAGCGAGTGCGGCGTTGAGGATGACCTGGTCGCCCGGGATACCGTTGAGGCTAAAGGGGTCGCCTAGCGTCAGCTTGTTCTGCGTGAGCGTGCCCGTCTTATCGCAACACAGGATATCGACGCCGGCGAGTTCCTCAATCGCCGCCAACCGGGTGACGATCGCCTCTTTCTTTGCGAGGAGGCGTGCGCCGACAGCCATCGTCACCGAGAGTACGGTGGGCATCGCTACAGGAATCGCCGCCACGAGAAGCACCAAGGCGAACTCGAGCGTGTTGAGGGGTGGATCGTGACGGAAAAGCGCGACAATGACGATGACTATGACCAGAGCGACGGCGAGAACGATTAAGAAGTCGCCAATCTTCAGCACGGCACGCTGGAAGTGGCTGACGGTGTGAGCCTCCTGCACAAGTTGCGCGGTCTTGCCGAAGTAGGTGTTCGTACCGGTGGCATAGACGATCGCATCGATTTCACCCTGGCGGACGATCGATCCGGAGAAGACGGCCTCGCCGGGCTTACGCGTGGCCGGCAATGATTCGCCGGTCAAGGCCGACTGGTCAACTTCTATCGGATCGCCCTCGAATAGGCGCGCATCGGCGGGCACGATATCACCGAGCCGGAGACGAACGACGTCTCCAGGAACCAGTTCGGATGCGTTCGGGTTCACCCACTTGCCGTCTCGCCGGACACGAGCTTTAATTGCCAGCCTCGACTTGAGGGCGGCAATCGCATTACCGGCCTGGTGTTCCTCCCAGAAGCCGACCACCGCATTCGACAAGAGCAGAATGAAAATGATGATGAAATCGAGCCAATGGCGAACGATCGCCGAGAGCACGACCGCCGCTTCAATCATCCACGGGATCGGACCCCAAAAATAGGTGAGGAACTTCAAAAGCGGGTTTTCGGTCTTTTCCGTAATCGCGTTCGGGCCATATTTCGTGAGCCGCTTCTCTGCCTCCGCTTGGCTGAGTCCATCCTTAGATGATCCCAACTTTGCTTCCAAATCCGGCATAGGAAGGGTCTTCAAATCATCCTGAGATTCAGGCTTAGGCACCGCAACGCGCTTTTTTTCAATCGTTTGCACAATAGCTTATTCCTTACGATTAACCTCGAAAATCGCGTGCCACGACGCTGCGCTTACTCAAGCTGTAAGCAAGCTTCCTCACGCCGTCTTTTCAATGGTTCGGGTATTCGGCAAGCATTTACTCTTTCTGCACCACGGTACACGAAGAGGAGGAGGTTCTCGAAAAAACATGGGATTTCACGTTAAAATTTTGAGTTTATGGGAACTAACCATGGTACGGGTAATATGCGCTCCTTATTTGCATGTGCGAATAGAGCAGTAATCGCCTACACGAAAGTTGTGATTAACTATGTTTACTGAATTGGCCGGTATTATTTTCGCAGTTGTCGTTCTTCTTTCAATCGCGAGTGCCGTTATCAAGATACTTCGCCAATACGAGCGGGGGGTGATGTTCACGCTTGGCCGCTATTCCTCTACTCGAGGGCCTGGATTCATTTTGATGATCCCGCTTATCCAAGAGATGGTGCGGGTCGATTTGCGCACCGTCGTCATGGAAATTCCTAGCCAAGATCTTATCTCACGTGATAACGTCTCGGTGAAGGTAGATGCGGTGCTCTACTTCCATGTAGTCGATCCGGAAAAATCGATTATTCAGGTCGAACAATACCAAAAAGCGACAAATATGCTCGCTCAGACGACACTTCGATCGGTATTAGGGCAGCATGAACTCGACGAAATGTTGGCCGAGCGCGGCAAACTCAACACCGACGTGCAAGACATTCTCGATACACGAACTAAAGAATGGGGCATCGAAGTAAGCGCTGTCGAAATCCGCGACATACAGCTTACGGAGAACATGGTCAAGGCGATCGCAAAGCAGGCCGAAGCTGAACGCGACCGCAGAGCAAAGGTAATTCATGCGGACGCAGAATTTCAGGCCGCTCAAACCCTTACCAATGCTGCTACGATTTTGTCTTCTGTTCCGGCGGCAATGCAATTACGCTACTTGCAATCCCTTACTGAAATCGGTGGAGAACATAATTCGACGATCGTCTTTCCGATGCCGCTGGATATCGTCAAACCGTTCTTAGATTTGATGAATAAGAAAGTGGCTACGGTACCGGCTGCAAACGGCCTTGTACCGGCAGTCACATGAGCGCCGCCCCCGCATCGTTGATCCAGGATTTCGCAGTAACGCGGCTGGGCGTGATCATGAGCCCAGAAGCACATGAACCGCACGAAGCGTGGGGGATCCTCAACCCCGCCGGCATTCGTTCCCCCGACGGTACTATGGATCTCTTTCCCCGTCTTATCGCCGAAGGGAACTATTCACGGATTGGACATGCCCGCGTCCGCTTTGAAGGCGGAGCCCCCGTGGGCGCGGAGCGTCTCGGAGTCGCGCTCGAACCGCACGAACCGTATGAGGTCAGTCCGGGCGGCGGAGGGGTAGAAGACCCGCGCGTCGTTTATGTGTCGCTGCTCAAACGCTACGTTATGACCTATACCGCTTTCATTCCTTACGAGCCACGTATCGCGATCGCAGTCTCCGAGGATCTTCAGCTGTGGCAGCGTCTTGGACTTTTGCGGTATGAAGCGACCTCTGGTGAACCCGATCTGAATCTGAGCGGAAACAAAGATGCGACGCTGTTTTCCGAGGTGATCCTCGATCCTAAGGGGGTACCGTCATTCGGAATCTTGCACCGGCCGACGACGCGCATTCACCTTCATCATCGGGGAGCGGATGTGACGACACCACCATGCGGCGAGGAGACGCAAGAGAACATTTGGATATCGTATGTCGCTGTCGAAGCCGTCCTGGCTGACCTCGCAAGCTTGACATCAGTCCGACGACACGAGCGAATCATGGCTCCCGAGCAGCCCTGGGAAACAACAAAAGTTGGCGCGGGTGCTCCGCCCGTGCGGCTGCCGTACGGCTGGGTCTTGCCTTATCACGGCGTCTCCGCTCCCGAAGGGCGACGCCGCTATTGCATGGGCGTCGCGATTCTCGATCTCGAGCGACCCTCACGCGTTCTCTACCGTACGCCTTCGCCAATCCTGGAGCCGGAGGCCGAATACGAGCGCAACGGTCTCGTTTCGGATGTCGTCTTTCCGACGGCAACCGATCTTCGCGCTGACGGACTACTCGACGTCTATTACGGCGCGGCGGACCACGTCATCGCGGCAGCGCGCGTTACCTTGCCGAGCCAACTACCGAGAGGAGGCAGAGCATAACGTCGATCAATCACGCTGACTTTCTAGTAAAGCCGGATCACAAGGTTCATCTCGCAGATGTTGACGAGGAGTTGTTGACACACACCAGTGCTACGTTTGCGCCCATGCTACGTTATTTCGGCGTACTATAAATGGTACGCTCGCATAGCGGTAGCGAACATCATTTTCGCAGAGCTAGAAGCGCTCCACCTAACGTATCCCCAAATCAGTGATGAACCGCGAGCGCATCTCGCGGAGATAGTGGCAGCGCTTGCCGATTAGGATGACCAGGAACACGAGATCAAACAGAGGGCGTAACCTCGTATGAAACGGAAACCATGCAACTGACGTACACCTGCCCAATGCATTCCCAGATCGTCTGTTCGGGGCCGGGCGCGTGTTCCATCTGCGGGATGACGCTTGAGCCACGCGGCATCATCGCGGGCGAAGAGAATAACTCGGAGCTTGCCGACATGGCGAGGCGCTTTTGGGTCTGCCTCGTCCTTACGATTCCCGTCTTCGTCTTGGAGATGAGCGCGTACGTGCCGGGATTGCAAGGCCGCCTCTCAACGACCATTATCTCATGGCTAGAGCTGTTCTTGAGCACTCCCGTTGTGCTCTGGGGCGGGTGGTCATTTTTTGTGCGTGCCTGGAAATCAATCGTCGCGCTTAGCCTCAACATGTTTACGTTGATTGGTATGGGAGTCGGTGTTTCATACCTTTATAGCGTGGTTGCGCTCCTCATGCCTGGTTTCTTTCCGGCCTCCCTTCGCAATGGGAACAGCGGCCCCGTGCTCTACTTCGAGGCTGCGGCAGTCATCACGACGCTTGTCCTTCTGGGACAGATGCTCGAGCTGCGAGCGCGCGGTCAGACCAATGCCGCGATCCACTCCCTCTTGGAGCTTGCTCCAAAGTCGGCGCGACGGGTGGGAAATGACGGCAACGACGAGGACGTTCCGATCGCTGAGGTGCAGGTCGGCGATCATCTGCGGATTCGGCCAGGCGAGAGAATTCCAGTGGATGGAACGCTGATTGACGGCGCCTCCTCGATCGACGAGTCGATGATCACCGGAGAGCCGATGCCCGTTGAAAAAGCACCGGGTGATTCCCTGGTCGGCGCGACGGTGAACGGGAACGGAAGCTTCGTTATGGAGGCGCTGCGCGTGGAAGGTCAGACGTTGCTGGCTCAGATCGTATATCTGGTCGGTGAGTCGAGCCGGAGTCGAGCTCCAATTCAGAAGCTCGCCGATCACGTCGCCGGCTATTTCGTTCCGGTGGTTATCGTCGCGGCTATGCTCACCTTTGGCGTATGGTCGGTCGTGGGACCACAACCGGCAGTTGCGTATGCGGTCCTCAACGCCGTCGCGGTGCTCATCATCGCCTGTCCCTGCGCGCTTGGTCTCGCAACGCCGATGGCGATCACGGTCGCGATGGGGAAGGGCGCGACATTCGGAGTGCTCTTTAAGAATGCTGAAGCCGTTGAGATGCTGCGCCGCGTCGATACCCTGGTGATCGATAAGACGGGGACATTGACGGAAGGACGCCCGCGTTTGCAAGAGGTCGTCGCTTTCGATGGTCACGATGAGGCCACCATTCTTCGGTTTGCGGCCTCACTTGAACGCGGGAGTGAGCACCCGCTCGCTGGCGCGATTGTGAAGGGGGCGGAGGAGCGGGGAGTGAGCCTCGCGGAGGTGAGCGAGTTCGAAGCAATCCCTGGCAAAGGTGTGCGCGGACGGATCGACGCGCGGAGGGCGGCGCTAGGGAACGCCGCGCTGATGACTGCGTTCAAGGTCGACTTCGCTCGGTTTGTACCGCAAGCCGAAGCGTTGAGTATCGAGGGGAAGACGGTCATGTTCCTAGCTCTCGATGATGCGCTTGTTGGCCTCGTCGCGGTTGCCGACCCGATCAAGGAGACGACGCCTCCGGCCCTTCAGGCGCTCCATGCGGCTGGAATACGCATCGTGATGTTAACCGGCGATCAGCAAACGACCGCCAAAGCGGTAGCCCAAAAGCTCGGCATCGACGAGGTTGTCGCCGGTGTTCTTCCGGATCAGAAGGCGGAGGTCATCAAACGCCTCCAGTCGGAAGACCGATTCGTTGCAATGGCCGGGGATGGAATCAACGATGCTCCGGCGCTCGCACAGGCACAGGTTGGGATCGCAATGGGGACTGGAACGGATATCGCGATGGAGAGCGCGGGCATTACGTTGGTCAAGGGGGATCTGCGCGGAATCGTGCGGGCCCGCCGTCTGAGCGAGGCGACGATGCGCAACATACGCGAAAACCTTTTCTTCGCGTTCGCCTACAATGTGCTCGGCATTCCCATTGCCGCAGGCGTCCTTTTTCCCGTCTGCGGCATCCTCCTCTCGCCGATGATTGCCGCCGCTGCGATGTCATTGAGTTCGGTATCGGTCATTGGCAATGCGCTTCGTCTCCGAACCGTGCGAGTTTGAGAGGGAGTCTATCTGGCTCCTACCAAGAGTGGAGCATTAAAGCAAAATCTAAATGACATTAGCATTGCATACGCACGGTAAGAACCGCAACGTCATCGCGTGGCTGATGATTCTGTGGGAAAATCGTTCTATAGATCGCGGCGGCCGGGTCATCGGCATTGCGTTGATCCTCAACGGATTGTAAAAGAAGGAGCTCTCCAAGCGACGCATCCCTATTTTCTTCAATGAGTCCGTCGATATTGTCGGCGGCGCGTTAAGATGAACCCACTTCCGTCGCGTTAAGACGGACCCACCTCCGAGCCGGCCGGAGCCCGGCGGCCTTTGGTAGCCCCTCCTCAAACCGTGTTGGTGTCATCCCACACCGCCAAAGGAGGAGCCACCATCACCTATTCGGAGAGATGGATGCAGTTTCACACCCTCAGACAGCAAGGCCTGAGCATCCGCAAGATCGCTGCCTTGACCGGGACAAGCCGGAACGCCGTTCGCCGCGCCCTGCGTGCCCAAGCGCCCCCTTCCGGCAAGCGCCGACGCGAGAAATATACGAAGCTCGCTCCCTTCGCACCGCAGATCCTCGCCTGGCTCAATGATCCGGTCCGCAAGGCGTGGACCGCCGCCCGTGTCTTCGACGAGTTGACGCAACGCGGCTACGACGGAGGGGAGACGGCCGTCAAAGCGTTCGTGCGTGGACACCGTCCAGCGCCGCCGGTCATCGCCGAGGCGCGCTTCCTCGTCAAGCCAGGGCAACAGCTCCAGGTAGACTGGGGCGAGATGTTCTTGCCACTTCCTGATGGCAGGATGCGGAAACTCTACGCCTTCGTCGCTGTCCTCGCGTGGTCACGACAGATGTTCGTTCGTTTCACCGAGCGGATGGATACGCTGCAATGGCTTGACTGTCATATGCGGGCCTTCACATTCTTCGGCGGCGTGCCGGAGGAAGTGCTCATCGACAATCTCAAGACCGGCGTCGAGTCCCGCGCCGGCGCTACGGTGCGCTGGAATGCCGATTACGAGACATTCGCCGTACGGGCCGGGTTCAGGCCGATCGCTCATATGCCACGCCGTCCGAAGACCAAAGGCCGCGTCGAGCGCATGGTACGTTTCGTACGGGAGCGATTCTTCATCGGCGCCGACGCGGCCAGCGTTGATGAGCTCAATGCCAAGGTCGGAGCATGGCTCGAGGAACGCGCTAATGCGCGTGTGCATCGCTTTACGAAGCAGCGCCCCGATGAACGCTTTGTTGTCGAGCGAGCGTCATTACGGCCGCTCACATCGTTCGAGGTGGTTGTCGAGGAACTCCGCGTCGCCGACGCCTATGGGCTCGTCGCCATCGATGGGACACGCTACTCGGTTCCGTCAGCGTACGCCCGCAAGCCGGTAAATGTGCAACGCCGTGTCGAAGAACTCCGCATCAGCTGCGACGGCACCGTTGTCGCCACGCACGTACCGGCGGCGAAAGGAACCCGCGTCGTGCAGTGTGAGGAGCACCTCCCGCCACCGCCGCGGCCTCAACATGACCGCTTTGCGGAGCTCGGCATCCGGATTATCGAGCGATTCGGCGAGCTTGGCGAACGTTACGTTGCCACGGTCGAGTCCCGTGCGCCACACGCACCGCTTGCCTTGCTGCGTGAGGTCATCACGAGCGTTGAGCAGTTTCCTGAAGTCATCGTGCGGCGCTCAATCGAGACGCTGCTCGAGTTCGGTGTCGTGAAGCGAGGGAAGCTGGAGAGCCTTTGTTATCGCTACGGTGCGCAAGAAGTCGTCGAACGAGCACCCTTGTCGCTTGCGGCGTTTGCCGAGGTCGAGCAGCGACCGCTGCGGAGCTATGACGAGGTGTACGCATGAGTACGCTGATCCAGGAGCGCGTCATCGAGACGTTGCGGAAGCTGAAGCTCGATACGGCTGCTGAGGCGCTCCCAGCCCTGCTCGCCGACGCGACGCGGCGAGCACTTCCGTTGGTCGAGCTGATGGACCTCGTGATGGGCCAAGAGCTCGCCGCACGGAGCGAGCGCGGTCTCATTGCCCGGATGAAACTCGCGCACTTCCCGACGCTCAAGAGCCTCGACACGTTTGACGTTGAGGAACAGCCGAGCCTTGACCGGCGCCTCTTCAACGACTTAGCAACGATGGGTTTTCTCGGGCGACAAGAGTGCGTCGCGCTTCTCGGGCCGCCTGGTGTGGGCAAGACTCACCTGGCGATCGGTCTGGGCGTGAAGGCGGTGGAACTCGGGTATCGCGCCTATTTCTTGAGCGCGCAGGACCTATTGCACGCGATCCAATCCGCACGCATGGACGGAATCCCGGGCCACAAGCAGCGACATCTCACGGCAGTTCCGCTGCTGATCATTGATTTATGTGGAGTTGTCGGTTATGTGGAGTTGACAGCGATACGCCTGTAAGTATGCGATTAAGTATGACATGAACTCCACATTAAATTTGACTAAAGTCGCTTCATCCATTCGATGATTGGTAGATAATCAAAGGTTCGGCGATCACCTGATGCCGTTCCTAAAACATCTGGAAAAACTTGGAGAAGAGCCTGGCGTTTCATATCGATATCGGCCCGTGCATAGCGCATGGTCGTGGTTAAATTCGCATGACCAAGCCATTGGCTAATTGTAGCGAAATCAACACCTGCCTTGAGCAAATGAATCGCTGTTGTGTGTCGCAAAGAATGCGGATGAATGTGTTTCGCTGCGATCGTAGATACCTCCACACTGACTAACCCTAGATACGTTCGCAACAGATAACGAACACCAAATCTAGTCAACTGGGTACCACGGCTATTGACAAAAAGCGGAATTGTCTCGTCATCGGCACAGTGCCGTTCTTCTTTGAGTCGCCGTATGAGCTTGGCCGTTTGTGGCCAAATTGGACAGATACGAATTTTATTACCTTTTCCCACAAATCTAACCTGATATGGTTGCTGCAAGCGCACGTCGCATAGACGGAGGTTGAGCAGTTCCTGCACACGAGCTCCAGTATTGAACATGAGAGCGAATAACGCATGGTCACGACGCCCAGCACTTGTCGATTGGTCGGGAGCCTTGAGCAATGCCTTCACCTCGTTCTGTTCGAGATACTCGACAGGCGCTGTACGTGCTCCGCGCTTAAATGGAATGCCAAGAATTTCTTGCAGAACAATCAGATGCTCCGGATACTCAGTTGCAAGAAAGCGAGCAAAGGTGTGGATCGCTGCAAGGCGCACATTGCGAGTCACAATGCTATTATGTCGTTCTCGCTCAAGCGTTTTGAGAAATCGTCCGATCGAATCACTAGTTAGATCAAAAATATCTAGTTGTTCGATTCCACAACGACGACTCTTGCTTAGAAACCGCAGAAGGAGTAGAAGCGCGTCACGGTAGCTATGGATCGTGTGCTGGCTCATGCCACGCAATGTAGGCAGATATTCTTGGAAGAAGCGAGCCAAGCTGCGACCGAGATCGTTTGGTCGAGTGCGTCCTTTCATATATCACCTCCTTGAATGAGATAGCCAAATTTATCCGCAAATCGATTACTCGCTAGTTCTTGAATTTCTGGTATCCAACGCAAATAGTAGGCGGTGGATACGATCGACACATGCCCCATATAAAGCGCAAGCTTTGGGAGATTTGATTGAACATCAGCACCCTGCCGATACCAACGAAGCAACGCATGAACGGCGAAAGTATGGCGAAAATCGTGTATTCGAGGAACTCGTCCATCAGCATCTCGAATAGACCCGCGAAGCAAAAGGCGGCGAATCGCACCGCCTAGTCCCACTCCTGTGTACCCTCGTTGACCACGACTGAAATTACAAAGAAATGAAGATGTTGGCGTTATGTCTAGGTTCGGCGCTAAACGATGTTTCAGATAACAGCGTACTTCTCGTCGTGCATCAATGGACAATGGTACCAAGCGGGATTTATGAAATTTAGATTCTCGCACACGCAATATTCCAGTTTTCTCGCTGACATCGGAAAGTGTTAGCCGTAACAACTCTCCTCGTCGTAACCCGGCAGTATATAGAAGCACGATAGCTACCTTGAGAACCTTCGGCAACAACGATGTGTGTGCATTTGAAGGACATTCGTCCGCAAGCTGGAGCAATTTCAGTATTTGAGCAGGAGTCAGAATAACTGGCGCAGCACAAGGTTGAGGCCGTGCGAACCGGTATATATCTGGCACGAAACACTGGGATTCTGTGCGTTGGCGGTAAAGACAAAAATTGCGCACGATCCGCTGGCGCGCACGACGGACATTGGCGGAAAGCATTTCAAAGCTACTGCTCCACTTATCGAAGAGGCTAGAATCCAAATCGT
>Ga0302325_10004165_pt1 | contig 33513 bp, 26 predicted proteins | sample Palsa_T0_2_FD_201948 | JGI IMG/M metagenome (GOLD analysis project Ga0302325, IMG submission 201948) | Peat permafrost microbial communities from Stordalen Mire near Abisko, Sweden - Palsa_T0_2 | ecosystem: Environmental > Terrestrial > Soil > Palsa > Peat permafrost | place: Sweden: Abisko... | reverse complement strand
CGCGTAGAGCTTGGCAGGATCGATCACACGCTCGGCGGCAAATACCAGCTGAAGCGGTGGCGGCCCGGAGTCCGCCGGCGATCCAGAGACCGCCGAGCCCGCTGGAGCCGGTGCGGGTGCGGGTGCGGGTGCGGGTGCCGCCAGTCGGCGGTAAAAGCAGGACTTGTACCCGTTGTGGCAAGCGACGCCGCCTACGTTTTCAACTTTCAGGAGGATCACATCCTGGTCGCAGTCCACGAACAGATCCTTGACGATCTGGACGTTTCCGGACTCCTGGCCTTTTTCCCACAATTCCTTGCGCGACCGGCTCCAGTAAACCGCCCGGCCTCGGCGAACCGTTTGGGCGAGCGCCTCGGCATTCATATGCGCGAACATGAGCACCTCGTTCGAGACGTGATCGACGGTGATGCAGGGAATCAGCCCGTCCGGGCCGAATTTGGGTTGAAGGAGGGTTCCCAGTTCGACTTCCGCGTGGGTGCCGCGCGGGGCGAGGGGAAGGGGAGAGGCGGTGCTCATGGCGGGATTACTCCGCCAGTTTCCTCAGGTAATCGAATGTGTAAAGCCCGGTGCGGTGACCGTCGCTGAAGTCGAAGCGGATCGCATAGTTGCCAATCCGCTCCCAACCAAGGACTTTGACTCCGGGAAACGACCTGGGCGTGCCGCCGTACTGATTGCCCAAAACGTCGCGCTCGCCCTGGGTTTCCGCGCTAGGCGATGCCGCGCGAAGCGCTTCCGAACGGAAGTAAGTTTCGGCGCCGTCTTCCCAGCGGATTGCGACCTCGTCGCCGATCAGCTGAATATTTGTGGGCGGGGTCAGGCGCGCGCGCGGCGGGAGAAGCGGCCGCGAATCATGAGCCCCGCGATGCAGGCCCCAACCAAAATGAATCCGTAGGTGCGGGGCTCGGGAATCACCGGGCGAATCTGACTGACGCCCGCATCATCGCCGACGTTGTTGGATTGGTTGGTGTCGTAGATCGTATTGCTGCCCGTGTAGCCGGTGAAGACGATTTGATTGAGGGGCGCCTGGCCCTGCGTGGAAGGAGTCTGAGCGGCGCTGTAGAAGTAGTCGGTCTCGAAGGTCCAATTCTGCACGGCGAGCGCCGCGCCGGTATTGGCAAGGACGTTGGTGAACTCAACGTCCGAGGTCGCCGGGGAGGCAAAGTTGAGCACGGAGCTTCCCTCGATCGTCAGCGTTCCGAACACATCGTTGGTTCCGTTGATGTTCAAGGTGCCCCCGTTGACGACGATGTTGAGACCGGTGTCGTTGAAATTCGCCCCCAATGTGAGCGTGACACCGGTTCCGATCGTCAGCGTCCCCGTTCCAGCAAAGCTGCCGGAGAAGGTGGAGCTGGTGTTGAGCGTCAGCTGCGAGAGCGAGGTGCTGCTTCCAAATAGGATTTCGCCTGTTCCGCCAATCGAACTGATGCTCTGGGTGAAGTTCCCGACGCTGAGGATCGCGCTGGTGTTGATCTGAAATGCATTCGAGGTGCCGACCGTATTCGAGGCGCCAAAGGCGAGCGTGCCCGCGCTGACAGTCGTCAGACCGGTGTAGGTGTTGGCGCCGCTGAGGGTCGCCGTCCCCGTGCCATCCTTGGTCAGTGTGGCCGAGCCGGTCTGGATGGCGCCCGTCACGGCGATATTGCCCGCCCCGCCCAAAGTAAGATTTTGGGCGCCGGTGATGTGCCCCGAGAGGGTGAGGGTACTGCCGGAATCGGCGTTGATTCGCGAGGCGGAGCCGAGGGTGATATTGCCTGTGAGTGTGTTGGTGCCGTTCACGTTCTCGATCGCACCATTGTTGCCGATGCCCGTGCCATTGATCGCGACGGTGGCCGCGGTCTCGGTCACATTGGCGCCCGCGTAATTTTGTTCGATCTGGAGGGCCGCTCCCGAAGTGACTGCAGCGCCGGCGCCCGCCAGGCTGTTATTGTTCGTGATGATCACGGCTCCGGCTTGGGCTTCCACCGTTCCCGAGTACCCGTCCGAGCCGGCGAGCGTCAGGGAGCCCGAACCTGTTTTGATCACATTGGAAATATTATTTCCCACGCCGCCGTCGATCACCGTGTTGCCGGAACCGGTCACGGTGAGGACGGTGCTGCTGCTGGCTGCATTCACGACGGTATCGCCGATGTAGGCGCTCGTGTCGCCGATCGTCAGGCTGCCGGAGTTGGATTGCACGGTGCTCGCGGAACCCAAGGAAACAAATCCGTCCCAGGTGTTGTTGCCTGAGACATTGGCCAGGGCGCCGTTGGAACTGGTGCCATTGCCATTGATCACAAGCGTTTTTTGTTCGAGATCGATGCTGCCTTGGAGCTGAAGCTGGGCACCGGTCTCGACGATGACTTCATTGGTCGTGCTCCCGAGCGAATTGGACTGAAGGCCAAGACCGGTGTAGCCGTTCGACGATGCGGTGCCGTACTGAACGTTGATGATTCCTTGCTGGATGTCGGTGACGCCGTCGTAGGTGTTCGCTTGCGAAAGCTCCATCGTCCCGGTTCCGGTTTTGACAAAGGAGGTGCTCGATGTCGTGCCGGTGAAGCCCACGCCGTTCTGAAGCACCGAGTCCATCTTAAGGTCGATGCCGCTGCTGGTCGTTCCGGTTGCCACGTTGAAGGTAAATGAGTTTGCCGACATGGCGACGTTGCCGCCCGTGATCACCGCGGTCTGGGCGGAGGCCGTGGTCGTGACCCCGCCGGTGAGGGTGAGCAATGCGTTGGCTCCCGTGGGAGCTTGGTTGATCTGGCCGCCCTGCAAAGTCAGGTTTTGGAATCCATTGCTTGCGCCGTCCATGACGAACTGGCCATTGGAATAAATGGTCAGGTTCGTGGCCGTGCCGCCACCCGTCAGATAGGCTCCGATCACATTGCTAGAACCCTCGGTTGAAGTCTGGCCGAGCTGAAGGGTCGCGGCGGCGGCACCCGTGTAGGTGCTGCTGGAAGTTCCCACCGTCACGCTGGAGCTGGAGAGCACATCGGTGTTATTTGTGCCGCTGACAATCAGGGTGCCTTGGTTGACCGCCGTCGCCCCTGAGAACGAGTTGGGAACACCCGCAGAATCTTGGGTCGTGTTGTAGGTCATCAGCGTGACTGTGCCGCCCCCGGTCACCGTCAGGCCGCCGGTACCCGAGATCGATGAATTGATCATCACGTTGGTGGGGGCGTAGGTGTAGCCGGAGAACACTTGGTAGGTCGGGACGACGCCGGCGCCTGTGACGTCGAATGTGAGGGTATTGGTGCCCAAACTAATCGTGTTCGTGGAGTTCGAGCCCGGTGTGTTGTGCCCCAAATAGAGCAGGCTGTTTGCGGCCGAACTGATGGTGGTGCTGCCAGAGAGCGAAATATTGCCTTCCCAACTATTGGAGCCGCTCACGTTCTGAAGCGCGCCGGCGCCCCCAACTCCGGTGCCGGTCAGAGTCAGTGTCTTAGTGAGACCGGTCTGGTTCGAACTGCCTGTCAGGGCGACGCTGGCGCCGGAGGCGACCGTGACGGCTGTCGCGGTGGAGATGGCACCGCTGGCCGAGGCCGTCAGCGTCCCGCCATTGACGGCGGTCCCTCCGGAATAGGAATTGGAACCGGAGAGCGTCACGTTGCCAGCCGTTTGCGTGAGGCCGCCGGTTCCGCTGATCCCGCCCGAGAGGTTCAGGGCATTCCCAGAGTTCGGGCTCAGCGTGAGGGTATGGCCCGCATTCGTGATAGCGCCGCTGACCGAAAATGTATTTCCCTCCCAGGTCTGGTTGCCTCCCAAGGTGATTGGGACGTTGATGGCAATCGTCCTGCTAGAGAGGTTGTCGATACCGATGGCGCTGAGTCCCGCAATCGTGAGGGCGCCGGTTCCGCTCTGGCTCAGCGTCGTGGCCTTGGTCAGGCTTGCGGCGAAATCGATCTCGCCGAGACTGATCGGGACGTTCACCGTCGGCTGGTTGGCGCCTGTGAAATTGGAATCGAATGTCGCTGTGGCTGAGGCCGAGTTGGGGAAAGTGCCGGTCCAGTTGTTACTGTTGTTCCAATTCGTATTGGTGGTGCCCTTCCAGGACTGCGCCTGAAGGCCCGCCGCACCCATGACTACCGCTGCGATCAACACCGAGCACCGGCTGGCTGCCCTACCGGCGCGTCGCCCGGGGGATGAGGCGGCCGAGGAGGCGGTGAGGTTGATGGGACGCGGGAACATGGCTGGAACGCCCCCGATGGCAGACCTGATGCAATTCAACGTCAAGTAAGGGATACCACGGTCATTACGTAGGGGCGTACCGCAATTCTACTTAGCCAAATCCCATTGACCGGAACGGCCGCCTAATGCGTTCTAATTGCATCTAAGGTCCAGTCATCGATCCGGTCCGACTCAATTCCCCATGAAGAAGCTTGCCCTCCATCTCTCCCTTCTCGCCGCCGCCCTACTGGTGCTTGCGCCCTCGGTGCGAGCTCAAGGCCTACCTTCTCCCAACGTCGGGTACTCGCCCCTGACCAAGATTATCCAGGGCACCGAGCCGTTCTCATCGAACTATGTCCTTTCCGTGACGAGCCCGGACACGCTCACTTCTGGGAAGACGGTCAGCGTTCCCGTGAAGTTCGCAGTTCTTGGGGCGCTTCCCACGGGGGTTTCCAACGCGACGGCTCTGGGATTTATCACCGCCAGCCCGTCCACGCTGACCTTCACCGGCCCCAATCAGACCGTCACGACGACGATCACGCTGACATACCCCGCCGGAAACTTTGCCGGATCTTACGCCTATAATATCTCAATGACGGACTCGGCGTGGGGAGTGACCGTGACGCCCCCCGACTTGGGAGCTCAGGTCAATGCGACCGTGGCGCCAGCGCAGGTCAGCCCGCCGCTCCAACCGCCTTCGGTGACGATCCAGACTCCGGCCAATCTCGCCACCTACACGTATGTCGCGGCGCCAAGCACCCCGGTCACGATCCCGATTGCGATTCAGGGTGTGGTGGGATCCGGCAACCCGACCATTTCGGCTCTTTCCGCGACGATCAATGGCACCGCGATCTCAGGATTGGTTGTGACGGGGCTTGGTTCTTTAACAGCCAACGGCACATATAGTTATGTCACATCAACGCCAGGGACCTATATCATTAGCGCGACGGCCACCAATTCGGTGGCTTCCAGCACGGCGAATGTGACCGTGACCGTGGTTGCTGCGGCGGTGCCTCCCACGGTGACGGTTTCGAATCCGTCCAACAATTCGACGTACTCCTACACTCTGGGCTCCTCCACGGGTGCCACGGTTCCCCTTTCGTTCACCGGCACCAGCCTGTCCGGGAATATCACGGCGCTGTCGGTGACCCTCGATGGCACCCCTGTGAGCGGCCTGACACTGACGGGAGTCAATTCAGCCTTGGTGGCTACCGGAATAGGCTCGGTCAAAGGAGTAGCCGCCGGTACGCACACCCTCGTTTTCACCGCCACGAATTCAGCCGGGAGCGCCACGCAGAAGATCACCTTCACGGTCACCGGCGTCGGGCCGCCACCCACGGTGACGATCTCGACGCCGTCGGACAATGCGACGTACAGCTTCGTCTATGGCAGCTCGGTCGTTGTGCCGTACGCATTCTCGGGATCAACAAGTTATGGAACGATCACCTCGGCCGGGGCGACTCTGGCAGGACCGACCACCGCGATCAGCCCGAGCATCAAGGGTCTGAATACGGCCAATATTACCGGCTCAGGCACCCTGACGATCTCGACGGCTGGCACCTATACGATCACAGCGACCGATGCCAACGCGTATGGGACCGCTTCCGATACGGCTACCTTCACCGTCACGATGACCTACCCGAAGGTTTCGGGCAACCTGTATTGGCTGCCGCCGCTCGCCTGCAATCAGACCCAATCCGGTGGCGGAATTGTGCCGATCGCCTTCACCCTCCTGACCTCGGGCGGCTGTGACGGCGCCTTTGTCAAAGATACCCAGTTGGTGGTCGTGATTTATGAAATCTACAACAACGGCTCCTCGGGTCCGAGCACACTGTGCACCTATTCCTCGAGCGCGGATACGCCCCCCAGCTACACAATCGATGGTAGCAGCAACAACGCCTATTATCTGACGCGCTTCACGACCGCCACGGGCAACCACCACTACCACGTCGAAGTCTATCAGCCGTTAGGCGGGACCAATGTCCAGATTTTGGCTGACACCGATTTCTACACCCAGGGAAGCGGTGGGTCCAATGCGGTCGGCGGCTCCGACTGGTCGTGCAGCCGTTCGGGCAGCTACTCCTACTGGGGTAACGACAGCGATGCGACCTACGGCGGCGGCTGCTCCGATATCGGCAGCTGGTTCAACTGGGATAGCGGCGGTTGCAGCTGGGGCTGGTAAATTTGGTCCCAATCACGGCGGCCCGATGCGGCCGCCGTGAGGTCGGCCGCGATCAAGCAACGGAGGCTTGTGTGCGATTGGCGCCCTGCTTCCATCGGTCCAGCCAATGGATTTCCAACGCGTCGCGGTCACCGGCCTCGGCTTTATCTCGAGCATCGGCAACGATCGCGCCGAAGTGGCGGGAAGCCTTCGCCGCCTGACTAACGGGTGTGAGCGGTTTGATTTCCTGCCGGGTAGACCCGGGGAGGTGACGGTCGCCGGCACGGTGAAGGGATTCCATACCGATTCGGTCCGTTGGAGCGATTGGCGGTATCCGGCTCGTTACGCGTTCGAGCGGGAGCGCCTCCGTGCCCTCTCGCCGCATGGACTCTACGCGTTGTGCGCGACGGCCCAGGCCGTTGAGGAGGCCGGACTCACTCCTGCGGAGATGGCGGCTCCGGAGACTGGATTGTTCACGGCCTCGGCCGGCTCGCCGTTTTTGCTCCGGTATCACCTAAACGAATTTCACGCCAACGGCGGCCGCAGAGTGGCCCCATTGGGGATCGTTGCCTCGGTTGCCGGAACGCTCAATTTCAACTTGGCGACCCATTACGGCGTCCAAGGGGCGGTCGCGGGTTTCGTATCGGCATGCGCGTCGAGCAGCCATGCTCTCGGCTATGCGTGCGACGAGATCCGGCTGGGAAGGCACAGCAGGATGCTCGTCGTGGGCGCCGAAGAGGCGAATTTCGATACGATCATGCCGTTTCTTGGGATGCGGGCGTTGTCGACCAATCCGGACCCGCTGACCGCCTCCCGTCCTTTTGATCGGGATCGCGACGGTTTTGTGGGTACGGGGGGCGCCGCCGCTCTCGTGCTTGAGTCCTGGGATTTGGCCCGGGCGCGAGGCGCGCGCATTCAAGCCGAGCTGCTGGGCTGGGGGCAATCGGCCGACGGCTACAATGTAGCCATTTCCGAGCCTGAAGGGCGGGGCCTGGCAAGGGCGATGGAACGAGCCCTGGTTGATTCCAAACTGGCTGCAGGCGATATTGGCTACGTCAACGCCCACGCCACCTCGACCCCGGCGGGCGACCGGTCCGAAGCCCGCGCGCTTGCGCGCGTCTTTACCGAGCGAGGCGCGCATCCGTACGTCAGCAGCACCAAGGCGCTCACGGGCCATGCGCTGTCGATGGCGGGGGCCTTGGAGGCAGCCATCTGTGTGTTGGCGCTGTCGGAGGGTTTTGTTCCGGGCGCCGCCCACCTGGAGAACCCGGACGACGCCTGTGAGGGCCTCAAAATGCCCCGGGCGACTCTTTCGGAGTCGCCCGGGGTGGCGCTGAGCAATAGCAGCGGATTTGGAGGAAGCAACGTGTGCCTGATCCTCCGAGACGCGAACGGTCTTACTTGACGGTGATATTGTTCTTCACGTCGCGGACGCCTGGGACGGCAGCCGCATCGTGAGCCGCGGCGGACTTCTGATCCGAGTTGTCCACAAAGCCGCTCAATTGGACGATGCCCTTGAAGGTTTCGACCTTGATTTCAAACGACTTCACGGCTTCGTCGCCGACGAGCGAGGCCTTCACCTTGGTGGTGATGGCGGAATCGTCGACGTATTCGCCCGTGCTGTCGCGGGTTGATGTCGCGGCGCAGCCGCCGGTGAGGCCAGATAGCCCGAGCCCGCCGGTGAGAGCGAGGAGGGAGAGGATTCGAGGGAGGGAGGTTTTCATAGGAATGGGCGTTGTGATTATAATTGTGTCTAGGGTTGGATATCGTATCTGCCATGACGTTGACAGCGGGTGGCCTGCTTGGTCGCATGGGGGATTGGACGAGGACTCCATCCGGTGGCGGCCGGGTGGCGCGCGCCGCGTTGTTTTCGGCCGAGGCTGCCGCCCGAGGTCAGACTGTCAGACTGTCAGAAAGTTTCACCATTGCCGGGGCGCCATCCTCCCTCGGATTCTTGGCGCGCTTTCATCCGGATTGGTCCTTGCCTGCGTCGGTGCTCGAGGTCTGTTCCCTTTCTACCCCATGAATTTAGCTTCTCTCCTTTCAGGCGTACCACGCATGGGAAGCCTGCGCCGAACAGCCCGCAGGGTTTTTGCCGGCGCGCTGGCCATAAGCCCGGCAGGGATGGGTTTTGCCGCGGGTCCGGCGGCTTCGCCCGCGGGGCCAGAATTGTCCGCTCTGGCTCCGGAGCGCGTGATGGCTGATTTGCGCCGGGCCAATGCATTCTTTGCCAACGAGCACCCCGATCCGGCCCTCGATATCGTCACCGAACGCAAGCGGCCTGAGGGGGCCGCGAATGGACCGGGCCCGGCGGCTAGGGTTGTGCACCCCAGCAACATTTGGACGCGAGGAGTCTATTACGAAGGGCTCATGGCTCTACGCGCGGTGGATCCTGAGCCCGGCTACGCCACGTATGCTCTGACTTGGGCCGTTGCGCATCGCTGGGGGCTGCGCGGCGGCGCGGGCACGCGCAATGCCGACGACCAGTGCTGCGGCCAGACCTATCTGCAGCTCTATTCGGAGGATCCCCAGGCGGTCCGCATCCACGACATCCGGGCGAGCATTGATGGAATGGTCGCAAGTCCGCGGTCTAATGACTGGACGTGGGTGGATGCGATTCAGATGTCGATGCCTGTCTATGCAAAGCTTGGCGCTCTCACCGGCGACGCCCGCTACTACGAGAAGATGTACGCTCTATTCCTATTCGCCCGGGACGGCACCGGAAAATCGCCGGCGCTCTACAACGCGAAGGCGGGGCTCTGGTGGCGAGATGGCACGTTCGTGCCGCCGTACAAGGAACCCAACGGCGCGGACTGCTATTGGTCGCGGGGCAATGGATGGGCGATGGCTGCTCTCGTCCGCGTGCTCGACGGCCTGCCGCCCGAGGCGCCGGGGCGCAGCGACTATGTGACGATGTTGCGTCAGATGGCCGGGGCCGTGAAGGCGCTGCAAAGGCCAGACGGGTTCTGGAACGTGAGCTTGGCCGATCCCGGACACTACGGCGGCCCCGAACTAACCGGAACAGCGCTCTTCACCTACGGCCTCGCGGCCGGGATCCGCGAGGGCATTCTGCCGGCGGAGGATTATCGGGCCGTGATCGGACGCGCCTGGAGCGCGCTCGCGACCGGGGCGATCCACGCCGATGGCCGGCTGGGCTACGTCCAGGGAACCGGCAAGGAACCCTCGGATGGACAGCCGGTGAGTTACGACAGCCGGCCGGATTTCGACGATTTTGGCGTTGGCTGCTTCTTGCTAGGCGGCTCGGAGGTCCTTCGCATGGCGCGAGCCGGCGGTTTCGGGCGCTGAGGGGGAAAGGGACTAGCGGAAGCGCGCACCGCCTCCTCGGGGGCCGAGGTCGGTCCCCCCGGCGGTCGCCGTCGGCTCGTTTCGCAACGGGATCAGCGTTACAGGACCGAGCAAGCCGGAGGCTCGGACGGGCCACGCGGAGGCGTCAAAGGGATGGTAGTTCCGGTCGACAAAATTGATTTCATAGAACTGCTTCCATTCGACATGGCGCCGGTCCAGGTCGGCGATTCGATTGGCGGCCACATTCGTGACCTCGACCTCAAGGATATTCACGCCTGGCACAAGCCAGCGGCCAACCGGCAGCGAGAAAGGCGCACACCAGGCGGTACCTGCTTCGTGGCCGTTGACTCGTATGCGCGCGCTCTCGCACACCCGCCCCAAATCGAGCCGCCAATCCTCGGCGGGCGTAGGCGGCGCTGTAAACTCGACGCGGTACACGGCTGTGCCCGCGAAACGCCGGGCCTCGACGTCGTCGCGGTTGGCCCAGGATCCGAGGGCGCTCGTCGTAAAATCATGGGGCAGGACGGGTCCACCGGACGCGAAATGAACCTGCCAGTTTCCTAGGATGGGCCGCGCTTCGCCTTGGGAGATGCGGTAATTCCACGGAGTGCGTGGCCCAGGAGCGCTTCGGGTGGTTCGAAGGATTCGCGATTGGCCGGGGCTGAGCTGCAAATAGACCCACGTGCGGCCTGACGCATCGTTGCGCAGGCTAGCCCGCCCTGTGCGGTCTTCCTCAAGCGGATCCATGAGAACCGCAGCCTCAGCATGGGTCGCCAACTCGACCCAACGGTTCACTTCCTGCCCGCCTGTGTTGGCGATGAAATAGGCGTATCCGTCGGGCTCCAGGCGCCTGATGCAGTGCAGTCCGTCGTCGACCATGGCCTCGCGGGGTGCACCCGAGGCGCGGAGCAGTCGGTCGAGATCCGAACCGACATAGAATGCGCCAGATCCCACTGCGGCGCGAAGAACGTCGGTTCCCGGAACTGCCTCTAAGTTCAACGAGGCGAGCAGCAGCTGGTAGTCGTGCTTGCGTTCCTCTAGGCGCCCGAGCCCGGGCACCGCTGTGGGGATCGAACCCTCGACCGCGATTGTCGCCCCGGACTTCGCGAACTCGACGAGTCGGCGCAGGGTAGAAACCGGAAGGAGGCGGGTCCGAGGCAGCAGGATCGCACGGTAGGAATTGCCGCCAAGAATCACCCGACCGCCCTCGACCTTCGCGCTTGCCAGGAGTTGGTCCGTCACCTCGTCGTAGCTGTAACCACGGCTCCATAGGTGCATCGCGACATCGTGAAAAGCGCTCCCCCACATCCATTTGCCCGGAGTTGTGAACGGTTCGACCAGTCCGTCCGGCCGTTGCCAAAAATCAAAGACAGGGAAGTACAGCAGAAGGTCATTGGCCGGTTTGCCGGATTGCAGGATGCTCTGGCACCGCGTGGCATAGGCATTGAATGCCGGCAGATCGTGCCAAAGGCCGCCTTCCGGCCCGAAATTGACGGAAGCGTAGAAAAGCCATCCCGGCCACGGCGCGTCCACGGGAGAATAGGGAATCCCGTGCAGGAAAATGTGGTTGATGCCCGAAAGGAAGGCGAGGTCGACAGGGGCCTTGAGATCAGACAGCGCCACTTGGAAATGCTCTCCTAGCCAAGTGAACGATTCACATGAAGCCAGCGGGTGCCCTGTGAGGTGCGCGGCCGATGAGGCGAATTCCAACATCGGTATTTGCTCCTCGGACATCCCGCCGAAGAATTCCGATTCGGGAATATCTGTCTCGGCGTAGACGTCCTCGATGTTGGCGGGCGCGCCATGCGCCTGCTCGCGGCTCAGGCTTCCATGGCTGTGGCTCCACTCGTTCCAACGCGCCACATAAGCCTCGTGCAGTTCGCCGATCGTCTGGCGATAGTCGGCCTTGACGCGCGCCGCCCGCTCCGGATCGCCTTCGCCGAAGAAGGCCACCAACTCGTTCCGCAGGTCATAGCCTCGGCGACGACTGAATTCAGCGAAGAAGTCGGGGGTCCACGTGGCACCGAAGTATTCATACGAATCATGGAATTCAGCCCGCGGCGCGGTTCCTTTGTAGCCCTGGAATGCCTGATCGAAGCGGGCGACGAACGCGTTCATCGCTTCGACCGAGAATGGGTCGACGACATTGCCCTCATCGCCGGGCGCGGATCGCTTCACCTGTTGTATCGGCTCACGCATGGCCACGACATAGAGGCGCCAGATGCCTTCGGGCGCGGTCCAATCGAGGCGGGCGCCGCGCACGTGGGAGGTCACGTCGATGCGCCTGCCCTCCGAGCCGACTGCGACCGCGCACTGGACGTTGTTCGGGAGGGGATCGATGAGGACGCCGCCGCCGGGAATGGCAAAGGTCCGCAGGATAGCCTCAGCGGAGGCGTGTTCCGCCGGAATCCAGGGCCCACCCATCGGCCAGCCCGTGCCCGTGGTCAGATCGACGCCGACGCCCAGCTTGCGACCCTCCTCCAAAGTGGCGGAGAGCATTTCCATCCACTGCGGAGAAAGGTAACTGATGAATCGCTGCTCATAGCCTTTCGCCCCGTAGATTGGGCAGATCTCGACCCCGCCCAGGCCCGCTTGATGGAAATCGGTCATCAGACGGTCGATGTTTGGACGGTCGACGGCACTTCCCAGCCACCACCAGCGGGTCCAAGGCCGCGCGGTGACGGCGGGCTCCGGCCAATGAAGGAGGTCAGGGGCGCTCACCGCCACAGTAGGCGTGCCGACGTCGCGGCTGTTGGACACCTTCAGGGGTTTGCCATCCAAAGTCTCGAAGCGCACACCGTCCATCGACCAGTCATTCGCAAATTGAACCGACCCGGCTTCGCGCCCCTGGGCATGAACGTCGGTCCAGCGGACCGCTCCGAGTGGCTTAACGGAGAGGCCTTCGGCCGACAGAATTCTCCTCGCCCCGCTCACGTCCACGTGTGCGATTGTGATATCTCGAAAATCCGCGTACCCGCGTTCCGGGGGCTCGACCGGGTGGGTCATCACTTTCCAATAATCCGGAACGTCGCGAATTTCCTTGGGAATCGTGGCATAGCTGAAGCTGGGATTCCAATTGAGCGTGAAGGTGAAGGGAAGCGGCACATCCCGCATGACGATATCGCGGATAAGCACGTCCTCGATGGTGCCGCCGCGCGTGCGCGCCGACTTGAATCGGATTCCTTCCGAGGTGCCGATGGCGGTATCCCTATAGGCGACCACATGCCGGATGCCTCCGGAGGTCTCGCTGCCGAATGTGATCAGGCCGCCTCCGCGGCGGGTGATATTATCGCGAATGACGACAAATTCCGTCGGCCGGTTGACGCGCAGGCCGTCGTAGTCGCGTCCGGCCTTCAAACAGATGTCGTCATCATTATTGTCGATGTCACAATGCTGCACAAGGACGTGGCTCGATGAATCGACGTCGACGCCGTCGGTGCTCGGCCCCTGATTGTCGGTGATGCGCACACCGTCCACTGTGAGGCGATCGGAATAAGCGAGCTGAACGGTCCAGAAGCCGGCCCGTCTCAGATGCAGGCCCTGGATGGTGACATCGCTCGATTTCCACACGACGAGGAGCCGGACACGCTGGCAGTCGTAGTCCGCGGCCCATCGGATGCCCCGGGGTTCGTAGGTCTTGCGAAGGTCCCAATACTTTTTCCACCAAAGTTCGCCCTGGCCGTCGATCGTGCCGGCCCCGGAAATCTCAACATCGGTCTGATCGTTCACATTGATGAGAGCCGCCGGCCAATCCATCTCGATTCCGGCGATCCGCGTGGGGATGATGGGATACGCCTGTTCGTCGTGGCTGCCGAGGATCGTCGCGCCGGCGTCGATCTCGAGACGGACGTGGCTTTTTACGAAGAGTGCGGCGCTCAAGTAGGTCCCGCCGGAGAGCTGGACCGTTCCGCCGCCGGCCGCAGAGGCGGCATCGATCGCCCGTTGGATGGCCGCGGTGGCATCGGTCTTTCCGTCACCAATCGCCCCGAAATCGGCAACGGGAAATACGCGCTTGGACTGGGGCCGATGCATTGCCTGGGCCCCGTCAATCCAGGCGGGCAGAGCAGCGTCGGGCGGAGCCGATCTAAGCGGCGACCCCGCGGAAAGGGCGGCGAAGAACCCAAAGACAGCGAGGAGAACCGGACGCCCTGCTCGAGGGAAGGCTGGAAGGATCGAAGACAAGGGGGGAGGGTCGGCCTGGGAAAGGAGGCGCATGGCGGCGAGCGAGGCGAGGCAGATCGCGGTTGATTTGAGATTTCAGGGCACGGCTGCGGGCTCGTACGGCCGGCGCGGAGGCGAGTCCGAAATCGTCAGCGTGATCCGCGAAGAGGGCAGGCCCTGGGCGGAAGCAGTCAGGGTGACTTTTCCGGAGGCGGCATTGGCGCGAAGGATCGCAAAACAGCGGCCCTGAAAGGCCCGGCGCTTGTCGGCCTGGAAGGGCTGCGGATCGGCATTGTCGGCGCTATCGACTGCGGCCAGCACGCCGGGTCCCTTCACATGGAATTGGACCGAATCACTGGCATCGGGCACGCGGATGCCGGACGAATCGATGATGGTCGCGGCGACATAGTCCACATGCTCCCAGCCTGTGCGCAGCGTCTTATGGTCGGGTGTCAGGAGAATGCGCGCCGGCTGTCCCGCCGTGCGCAGCTCGGCCACCGCCATGGCGCTGCCGCTTCCGCGGGCCACAGCGCGGAGGCGGCCCGCTTCGAATGGAACGGTCCACAGGGTTGGGGCGCCGCCCGGATCGACGGCGCGGACGCCGAGCGAATGGCCGTTAAGCATGAGCTCCACCGAGGCGCAATTGGCGTACACTTCGACCGATTCAGGGTGTCCCGGGGGGCCGTGGGGAGTCCAGTCATCGAGGACCGTCTGCACCTTGCGCAGCGGCGCGCCTCCGTATCCTGGATCGACCAGAGCCGGGGCTTCCACGGCCACCCTCCGGACTATATGGACGACGGGCGTATCCAGCCACCAGCTCTGGCGCTGGAACGCCGCTGGCTTGGGCAGCCCTGTCCGGTCCAGCAGCCCCGCCTGGTCGCCGCCCCCTGCGAAGACCGGCCACCGCCGTGACTCGCCGAGATAATCGATTCCCACCCAGAGGAATTGGCCCGCGTAGGCGGGATGATCGCGCACCGCGCGCCACGCACCGAGATCGGAGTGATTCTCAGTCCCAAGAATTCGGCGGGAAGGGCGGGCTTCGTGCGCGGCAAGCAACTCATTGTCGCGGTAGTTGGTGCCGATCACATCGAGGAGGTCTGCAAGCCCGTCGTCGTAGTCATGGCTCACATTGGGTCGGAAGAGGGCCTGGGTCACCGGCCGCGTCGGATCGTTCTCGTGAAACACGGGGATCAATCCGGAGAGGATGCGCTTGGCGAGCGGGGCGTTTGGGGTGTCGTGGATCTCATTGCCGGCGCTCCATAGGATGACCGAGGGATGATTCCGATCACGCCGCACGGCGTCACGGACGTCTGTCTGGCTCCAAGCGTCAAAGTACAGGTGATAGTCGTAGGGGTTCTTTGCGACCGTCCAACAGTCGAACATCTCGTCCATGACCAGGAATCCCAGGCGATCGCACAGATCAAGGAATCCAGGATCCGGCGGATGATGCGCGGTTCTCAGCGCATTCACTCCGAGCGTCCTCAGTTCCATCAGGCGGCGCTCCCAAACATCCAGAGGCACGGCCATGCCGAAGGCGCTGCCGTCGGCATGCAGGCACACACCCTTCAACTTGAGATTGCGCCCGTTGATCCAGAACCCGGTTGCCGCCTCGAAATGAGCGTCACGTATGCCGAGCGTGACCATTTCGGAATCCAGCACGCGCCCGTTGGAAACCAAACGGACCACGACAGAGTACAGGTTGGGGCGTCCCGGATTCCAGAGGGCGGGATGCGAAACGGCGAGGTCCACGTCGAGCCCGGCGGAGCTTCCGGGATCGGACTGCGAAGCGGGAAGATCGGCCCCCGCCGAGACCGCCTTTGCGATGGAGGCGCCGCCTGGAGCGGGCGCGCCGCCGACCGGTGACAGTTCGATTTGCAGTGCGACCGGACAGGCAAGTCCGGACTGGTTGACCGCGACCGCATGCACGTGGACCCGGGCCTGCCCCGCTGCCGATTCGGGCGTGGTCACGAACGTGCTCCAGCGCTCCAAGTGGACCGCGCCTGTGGTGACGAGCCGGACATGACGGTAGATGCCGGCGCCCGCGTACCACCGGGAGGCCGGCTGTCCGGAGTCGTCAGCCCGCACGGCGATCACGTTGGCGGCTGAATCCGCGCGCAGCCAGGGCGTCAAGTCGTAGGCGAAACTTGAATACCCGTAAGGGCGCCGGCCGAGATGCGTGCCGTTGATCCAGACATCGCTATTGGCCATGATGCCGTCAAACTCGACCGACGTGCGCCCGCCCGCCGCGGCGGCTGGCGTCAAGAAGCGCAGGCGATACCATCCGATGCCTGCGGGCAAAAAGGCGCCGGCCCCGCCCGCGGGGGCGTCGGAGGCAAATGGGCCTTCAATGCTCCAGTCATGGGGCAGGTCGACGGACCTCCAAGACCGATCTTCAAACTCGGGCCGCTCGGCTCCGGCGGGATCCGCCAATAGGAAGCGCCAGCCATGATCCAGCGGCTCCGTTTGGCGCACGGCCTGGGAGAGAGGGTCATCCAGGGCCGCGCACAAGGCCGGCCCCCCCGAGACCGCAACCAAGGCAGCCGAGCCCAGCATAGCCAGCCGCATGGCGGGCCTAAGTAGCGTTGGCATACGACCTTTGGCTCCGCGCCTGGGACGCCGGAGGGGCGGGGGAAATGGCATGGGGCAAAACCAGGAAAGGCGCTCCAGCCTATTTGTCGATTCGAGACGGCGCCAAGGTGCCACAAATCGGACGGTCCGAAGCAAGGGCTTGCGTGTGCGCTGGCGCTCACTATGCCTCGATCATGTCGTCCGGCGTCCCCACGGTCCGATCGCTCGCCGCGCAGCTCAAACTCTCCCGAACGACGGTTTCGGACGCCCTCCGCGGATCGAGCCGCGTGAAGGCTGCGACCGTTCGGCGGATTCGGGAGGCCGCTGAGGCTGTGGGTTACCGTCCGAATCCGCTCGCCAGCGCACTGATGTCGGAACTCCGGAGGTCTCGCGGACAGACCTTTCGGGGAGGCCTGGCGGTCGTCGACATCGACGAGACCGACCGGCCTGCGCACGCTCTGCGGTACCATCAGGCGCTCATGCGCGGCGCCAAGGAGCGCGCGGAGGAGCTTGGCTTCAAACTGCAGACCTTTCTCGTGGGCCGGCAAGGCGTCACGGTCGAACGATTGGACACGATCCTGCAGTCGCGCGGAATCCAGGGGGTGCTCCTGCTTCCGGCCTGGCGCGATCCCGATCTCTCGAGGCTGGATTGGACGCGCTACGCGGGCGTCTACATGGACTATATGATCGAACGGCCCGCGCTCCATGCGGTGTGCTGCGACCACTACCGCTCGGTCATGACGGCGATGGCGCGCCTCTCTGCGCTCGGTTATAGGCGGCCGGGCCTTTTCCTGCACCGCCAGCACGACGAACGGCTGCAGCACCGTTGGGGCGGTGCTTTCCTCACCTACCAGCGCAATCACGATGGCGCCGGCAGGGTGCCCCCACTGATCGCCGACGAATTGAACGCAGAGATATTCAAGAGGTGGTTCCTCCGGCACCAGCCCGACGTGGTCCTCGGGCATTCCACGGAACTTCTCGACTGGCTGCCCGAGTGCGGCGCGCGTGTGCCGGAAACCGCCGGTTTCTTCTGCCTCAATGTGACGATGGAAAGCAGGTTCTGCGCGGGCCTGGATCAGCAACCGCGGCTGCTCGCCGCCCGCGGTGTGGAGCTCCTGATCGCGCAGCTCCAGCGCAATGAACGCGGAATCCCAGTCCATTCTTCCACCACGATGATTCCGGCGCACTGGGTGGACGGTCCTTCGGTGGCTTCCAGAAGCTGAGAGGCGCCGCGCTTGCCCGCAACCGGCCCCCGGTGCAATGTGTCCAGGTGACCCTCATTCGACGAGCCTTCGTGATGTCCGTGCGTCCCGGATGCGAGGCGGAGTACCAGCGCCGCCATTCTCCGATCTGGCCGGAACTCGAGGCGACGCTCAAGGCGCACGGCGTCCACAACTATTCGATCTTCCACGACGTCTCGACCCACCAGCTGTTCGCGTATGTGGAGATCGAAGACGCTGCGCGCTGGGATGCGATCGCGCAAACCGAAGCCTGCCGCAAATGGTGGCGCCGAATGGGAGACATCATGCCCTCGAACGCCGATTCAAGCCCGGTCAGCCGGCCGTTGAACGAAGTGTTTCATCTCGACTGACCCGACCGGTCCGCACCTTTCCATGCACCTTCATTCGAGCCACCCAGTCTTCCTGTCGGCGATCGCTTTGGGCATCGCATGCCTTTCGGATACGCGCATGATGCGCGCGGCGGAAGAATCGTCGCCGGTGCTGCGCATCGAGCCGGGCCGCGTCACAGCCCACGTTCGCCCCGGGCTTTATGGGCTGATGACAGAGGAGATCAACTACTCCTACGATGGCGGCCTCTACGGCGAACTCATTCGCAACCGGGCATTCACCGACGATCCGTCCAAGCCTGTGCATTGGTCGGTCGTCGAAGGCGAGGGCGCCTCCGCGGCCGCCGCCCTGGATCCGTCGCAGCCTCTTAACGCGGCGATACCCACCAGTCTTAGGATCGACATCCATGCCGCTTCCGAAGCCGCTCCGGCGGGCATCGCCAACGACGGCTATTGGGGGATTCCGGTGAGGGCGAATACTCTCTACCGGGTCTCTTTTTTCGCCAAGGCGGAGCCCGGGCCCGGGCAGCCGGCGCCGCCGGCGGGCTTTTTCGCCCCCCTAAAGCGGCTCTTGGCGGGGAACACAGCGCCCGATTGGCCTGTGAAGGTCGCCCTTCAAAGTGCGGACGGCGGCACGGTCTTTGCCCAGGCCCGCGTGACAGGCGTCGGTTCCGGTTGGAGACGCTGCGAGGCCGAATTGAGAACGAGCGACGCTCCAGCGTCGGCGAAAACCCGGTTCGTCATCACCTCATCCCGGCCCGGCACGCTCTGGCTTGGCCAAGTTTCTCTTTTTCCGCCGACCTGGCACGGCCGAGTCAACGGCAACCGCATCGATCTGATGCAGAAGCTTGCCGACCTCCATCCGGGATTTCTACGTTTTCCGGGCGGCAATTACCTCGAGGGAGACACGATTGCCACACGTTTTAATTGGAAGGAGACGATTGGTCCGATTTGGGAGCGGCCCGGGCATCCCAGCCCGTGGAAATACCACTCCTCGGACGGGATGGGGCTTCTCGAATTTCTTGAATGGTGCGAAGACCTGAACATGGAGCCGGTTCTGGCTGTTTTCGCCGGGTATGCCCTCAAGCATGAATACGTCCCAGCCGGCCCCGGCCTGCAGCCGTTTGTCCAGGATGCGCTCGACGAAATCGAATACGCGACCGGCGGCGCGGGCACGACCTGGGGCGCGAGGCGCATCCGGGACGGCCATCCCAATCCGTTTCCTCTCACCTATGTCGAGGTCGGCAACGAGGACTGGTTCGATAAGTCGGGCAGCTACGACGGGCGTTTCGCGCAATTCTTCGACGCGATCAAGGTGAAGTATCCAAAACTCCAAATCATCGCGACGACGAAGATCAGCAGCCGGGTCCCCGACGTGATCGACGAGCATTTCTACCGCAAAGCGACCCAGTTCTACAGCGACATCCACCGCTATGACAGCTACAGCCGGAGCGGCCCGAAGATTTTTGTCGGAGAATGGGCGACCCGAGAGGGTTCGCCGACGCCCAACCTCAACGCGGCGCTCGGTGACGCGGCATGGATGACGGCGCTCGAGCGCAACGCCGATCTCGTTGTGATGGATTGTTACGCGCCGCTCTTCGTGAATGTGAATCCGGGCGGCATGCAATGGAAGACCGACCTGATCGGCTACGACGCGCTCACAAGCTACGGATCCCCGCCGTACTATGCCCATCAAATGTACAATGTGAACCGAGGCGACGAGGTCGTCGCCTCAGGCCTCGAAGGCGGCGCGGGACTGTTCACCAACACGACGCTTTCGAGCGCCAGCGGCGAACTGTTCGTCAAGGTCGTCAACTCAACCGGAACCGCCGCCGATGTGCGGATCGAGGTTTCGGGTCCTGGCTCCTTGGCGGCAAAGGGACGCTCAATCGTTCTCTGCTCGGGCAGCCCGACCGACACCAATTCTATTGAGGAACCGTCGAAGGTCGTCCCCGCCGAATACCCGCTTCTGGGCGTTTCGGCCTCGTTCGCCCATGTGTTCCCGGCTAATTCAGTCTCGGTCCTGATCCTAAAGACCCGCTAACGCCTTCGCCGAGCAGCGATCGTCATGTTCAGGTCGGCTGCGGGTGCCGAATGGGTGAGGGCCCCGACGCTGATCACGTCAACTCCGGGCAGAGCGTATTCGCGCAGATTTTCGAGGCAAACCCCTCCGGACACCTCCACGACCGCGGCGCCCCCGATGAGGACGACGGCGGCGCGCACCCGTGCCGGGGTCATGTTGTCGAGCAGGATCACGTCCGCGCCCGCGCGGACCGCGGCGCGCACTTCGGCGAGGTTGGACGCCTCGACCTCAATCTTCGCGAGATGGGTGGCGGTTGCGCGGGTCCGCTCGATGGCGAGCGCTATGGAGCCGGCGGCAGCGATGTGATTGTCCTTGATCAGGACGTGTTCTCCCAGGGAGGAGCGATGATTGGCGCATCCGCCGCAACGCACGGCGTATTTCTCCAGGGCCCGCCAGCCCGGAGTGGTCTTTCGGGTGTCGGCGATTCGCACCCCTGTTCCGGCGACCGCTTCAGCGTGTGCGCGCGCCGTCGTCGCGATCCCACAGAGCCGTTGGAGAAAATTGAGAGCCGTTCGCTCGCCGGTGAGCAAGGACCTCGTTGGACCGGAGATTCGGAGCACAGGGGTTCCAGCCCGCACAGCCTCGCCATCGTGTGCCTCGAGGCGCACGCGGACGGAGGAATCCAGGCGGGTGAATACACGGGCCGCTATGGCCGCACCGCAAACGACCAAGTCCTGTCGGGCGCTGATAAGCGCCATCGAGCGGTGCTTCGGGCCAAAGACCGCGCGGCTGGTGACATCACCGAGGCCGGCGTCCTCGTCGAGGGCCAGGTCGATGAGGAGTTCAGTTCTTGGGAGCGAGTTCAAACATCCTTTCGATGCTGCGGGCGGCGCGCAGCCGCAGGCTTTCATCGAGCGTCACCACCTGGCCCGGGGCAGGGGCCGCGAGTGCAGCGCGAACTTTTTCAAGTGAATTGAGCTTCATGTAAGGGCAAAGCCTGCAGCCGGCGATGAAGTGGCGGTCCGGCGCCTCGGACTCGAGGCGGCTGACGAGTCCGCACTCGGTGAGCATGAGAAAATAGGGCGCCGAAGTCTGCCTGACGTACCGCATCATCGCCCCGGTGCTGCCGACGAAATCCGCGGCCTGTGCGACCTCTGGGGCACATTCCGGATGGGCGACGACGCGGAGGCCCGGAAATTGCGCCCTCGCTGCGCTCACCTCGGCCGGCGTGAATCGGTCGTGGACCAGGCACGTTCCGTCGGAGGAAACGATCTCCTTATCGATGCCGCGTCTCGCGAGTTCAGCACGGAGATTCTGGGCCATCAGACGGTCCGGGACGAAGACAATGCGGCGCTCGGGAAGCCGGGCCACGATGTCGTGGACATTGGCTGAGGTCACGCAGACGTCGGCCTCGGCCTTCACTTCGGCGGTGCTGTTGATATAACAGACAACGGCCGCATCCGGGTAAAGGCTCTTTAGCCGCCGGACGCCTGCACCGTCGATCGAGCCGGCCAAAGAACAGCCCGATCCGATGTCCGGAATGATCACAGTCGCCTCGGGTGAAAGGATCTTCGCTGTCTCCGCCATGAAGACCACCCCGGCAAAAACGATGGTACTGGCCCGGGCGTGCCGCGCCGCGAGGCTGAGCTCGTACGAATCGCCGCGAAAATCCGCTACGCCGTACACAATCTCGGGTGCAACATAGGAATGGGCGAGTATGACGGCATCCCGCTCCCGCTTTAACCGCCCGATCTCGAGGGTGAGCGGTGCGATCCGCTGGCAGGCTTCGAAATTCCATTTCCGACCGGGTTCGCAATCGACGCTCATGAGCGCCCGGAAGAGCCGTTCCGACTCCACGTCGATCGCGGTGGGGGCGATAGGGCTGCGCACCGTGCTCATCATGAGGGAATGGAGGGAAGCGCATCGTCGGCCCGATTCCGGGGCAGGGCTGCGTCTTCGGAATTCATAGCGTGGGCGAGCCTAAGGCCCTGGAGGACCAGCTCTGGGACGATCTCGTCGAAGATTCGCTCGGGTTCGAAGAGCTTCGCAAACCCTCCGGTGCCCACAATTTTCGGCGTTCGGCCCGCAAAGGCCTCCCTGGCGAGGCCGACTGTGAGCTGCCGGATGGCTCCCACTTGGCCGTGGTACAGTCCGGCCTGGATGCTTTCGACGGTCGTTCGGCCCAGCGGGGATTCGGGGCGCGCGATCTCGATCGAAGGCAGTTTGGCCGTCCGGCTCGCCAGCGCCTCAGCCGAGACACCGACTCCGGGAAATATGGCGCCGCCCAGATAGTCGCCGGCTCCTGTAATCACGTCGACCGTCGTGGCGGTCCCGCAATCGACCACCAGAAGATCGGCTCCCGGGTGGCGAGCGTGCGCCCCGATCGCTCCGGCGATCCGATCGGCCCCCACTTCGTGCGGATTGCGGTATCGGACGCGCAATCCGGTGCGGACTCCGGCCTGCAGAACGAAGGGATCGCTCTGGAGATATCTGACGCAGGCTCCGCGCACGGGAAAGATCGCGGCGGGAACGACGCTGCAAAGGGCCACGTGACGTATGGCGGCCGGATCGAGCCCGTTCTCACGGAGGACGGCTGCGAAAAACACGCCGAACTCGTCCGCGGACCCCAATGGGCTTGTGGTCTTGCGGAACTGGCAGCGGAGAGATTCACCCTCAAAGACACCCCCGTGGAGCTGGCTGTTGCCGATATCTATGCAGAGGATCATGGGAACGTTTTTTAGGAGCTTCAGGCGGTCAAAAGGCTTTCGAGCGCATGCGCCAGCTCGGGCCGGCCGGCGCACCGCAAGGGCGAGGGGAGATTCCGGCCGTGAATCTCGGCAGCAAAGGCTCCGGGCGGGGCGGCACGCCACGTGAGATCGTTGTGGACCACGAAGTCGGGCTGCGCGCGGGAAATGAGTTGTCCGATTTCGACGGCCGCCGAGTCCGCGCCGGCCCCGGAGGTGAGCTTGAATGCGACAATTTTTGGACCCGGCGGCAGGCTTCTGCCGCGGAGGCCGTCCACCAGCTTGCGATTGGGCTCCAGGCGCAGAGTGATGGGCGCATCGGAATCGAGTTTGGTCGGGCCGCCTCCGAGACCGGAGGATACCAGGCCTTCCCGCATGATATGGAAGTCGCCGACCGCCGCCGCATGGATGACCGCGTCGAACGACTCGCCGCCGAGCAGGCGCCCGAGCGCCTGGTCGAGCTCGTCAAAGGTATCGAATAGTTCGTTACGGCATGGCGCCGCCGGCTGATCGGAATGGGCGGCCCGGAGCAGCACGACCTCGTGTCCGGCCCTGAAAAAATGGTCTGCGATCGTGGCGCCGGTGGCCCCGGTGCTTATGTTGGAGAGCCTTCGCACCGGATCGATCGGTTCCGAGGTGCCGCCGCTCGTGACGAGGACCTTGAGCCGCCGGACCGGACGCGCCGCGGCCGACTCGATCGCCGCCGCAAGGACGGGCGGCTCGGCGAGACGGCCTTCGCCGACTTCCCCGCACGCGGTTCTGCCTTCGGCTGGGGGCAGCAAGCGGACGCCCCACTCCAAGAGGCGGCGAACGGAAGCCTGCGTCGCCGGATGCCGCCACATGTCCGGATTCATCGCCGGGGCGACCAGAAACGGCTTCGTCCAGTCGTGGGCGAGAAAGAGAGCGCCGGTCAGATCGTCCGCCATTCCGGCGGACATTCGGTTGAGGGTGTGCGCCGTCGCCGGGCAGACGACGATCGCATCGGCCCACCGGCCGAGTCGGATGTGCTCCAGCGCGGCTCCCGAATCGATCAGGCCACTGAGGACCGGTTCCCCTGTGAGGCCTTCGAGGGTGGCCGCTCCGACGAATTGCAGGGCGGAGGGGGTCGCCACCGCGCGCACCTGATGGCCGCGCCGAACCAATTCGGAAACGACGGCGCAGGCCTTGAAGGCGGCGATTGAGCCGGTCAGAATCATGACAATGCGAGCGGCCATAGGGAGCGCCTACAAGGCGATGTTATCGATGAGCCGGACGCCCTCGACGCGGACCGCGCCCAGCCGCATCCCTTCGGTGTCCGCGACGTAGTCCACCTCGAATCCGGAGGCCTTGAGGGCTTCGGCGGCCGCATGTGCGCTCGGGGACTCCCGCAGGATTCTTGGAAATCGAGCCGCGTGCGCGCGTCCCATGGCGGAAAGACGGCGGTTGCGAGAGCTCATGGCGAGGCCGTCGGCATCCCGGACGGTGGCGCAGGCGACGATCTCGACGGGTAGGAAAAAGGCCCGAGCCATGCCGCGAACCAGCTGGAGTTGCTGCCAGTCCTTTTCTCCAAAGTACGCGCGCTGCGGTGAGACCAGGTTGAGCAGTTTGAGGACGACAGTCAGCACGCCGTCGAAGTGCCCGGGCCGCTGCACGCCTTCCCAGCGCGTGCTCAGCGTGTATTCGGTCGCGCGGTAGCGATAGCCGTCCCGGTACAATTCCGTCGGCGTGGGCACGATCACCGCGTCGGCCATGCCGTCGATCAGAGCCAGGTCGGCATCGAGGCTGCGGGGATACTTGTCCAGATCGGCGGGATCGTCGAACTGGGTGGGATTTACGAAGATGCTCAATACCACAATTTCATTCTCCTCGCAGGCGCGCTCGAGGAGCGAGCGGTGCCCTTCGTGGAGGGCGCCCATGGTGGGAACGAAGCCCAGCGACCGTCCCGCGAGACCCGACCGGAATTCGCGCCACTGGTCCAGGTTGCCCAAAAGCCGGGTCATGCGAGCACCTCCTCGCCAGCGGGAAAGCGCGCACAGCGCACGTCCCGGGCAAAAGCATTGACCGCCGCCAGGGCTTCCGCGTGGCCATCGAGGTAGCGCCTTGCAAATCGCGGGCGGAAGTTTGCGTCGAAGCCAAGCAGATCCGAAAGGACGATCACCTGGCCCGCCGTCCCCGCGCCGGCTCCGATGCCGATCGTCGGTATCGACAGTTCGGCCGTCACCGTCGAGGCCAGTTCGGCCGGCACGCATTCGAGGACTAGGGCGAACGCGCCGCATTCGGCCACTTCCAAGGCTTCGCGGCGAATGCGCTCCGCCTCCGCGGCTCCGCGGCCTTGAATGCGGTTCCCTCCCAACTGGTGATACGATTGGGGTGTCAGCCCCAAGTGAGCCATCACCGGAATTCCGCTGCCGACCACATGGCGGAAGGCGGCCGCGTGGCCGGCGATCCCCTCGATCTTGACCGCGTTGGCCCCGGCGTAGATGAGCCTTCCGGCGGCCTCTGCGGCCGCCGCCATTCCGCGCCGCGCTGTCAAGAAAGGCATGTCGGCCACCACGAAGAGCTCGGGAGCCCCGCGGCGGACAGCCGCGACATGCGACTCCATCATCTCGATCGTTGCGTGGACTGTGGACGGATATCCGTAGGCCACCATGGCGACGCTGTCGCCGACCAGGATCGCGTCGGCCTCCGATTCTCCCACAATCCGCGCCATCAGCGCATCATAGGCGGCTACCAATACAATTGGCTGCGCTTCGCGCTTTGCGCGCTCAAAATCAAGTACGCTTCGCATCAGGCCGCGGTGGTTTCTCCAAAACGGAAAAACGGGCGGCGCGAAACGGGAGACGGAAGTGCTTGTCGCATAGCGATGAAGCCCGGGAATCCGGAAGACTGAGGTTGATGATCGATTTCGGTCGCGATCGAGTTCGCGCCGAAGCTCGGAAGTTACGGCTTGGTGCCCGGCTGCGGCAACCCAAAATGTTCGCGGCGGCTCCGGCTTGACGGCGGCCGTTTCCCTCCTTCCGCTGGGCCATGGCACGCGCGCGCTATGAGGATGAGATCATCATTTCCTGGGTGGAATTGCACCGCGACGCGCGGTACCTCTCGGAGCTCCTTCACGCCCGAGGCTCCTGGAAGGGCATCATAGCGGTGACGCGCGGCGGCTTGGTGCCCGCCGCCCTCGTCGCGCGCGAGTTGGAGATTCGCTTGGTGGATACGATCTGCGTTTCGAGCTACGGCGCCGAGGCCGCCGGCGACGCCGCCCAGAGCCAGTCAGGAGTCACCGTCCTCAAGGCGGTCCCGGGTGATGGCGATGGATTTTTGCTGATCGATGATCTCGTCGACACGGGCCGCACGGCTGTGGTCGTGCGCAAGCTGCTGCCGAAGGCATTCTTTGCCACCCTCTACGCGAAGCCGGCTGGCCGGCCGGTCGTCGACCTCTGCGTCAAGGAGTTCAAGCAGACCAAATGGATCCATTTCCCATGGGACATCGATTACAAGTTCGCGACCCCTATCAAGCACGGGGGCCGCAGCGCCGGCCCGCAGGACGATTAAGTTCAGCCGCCCGTTTCCGGCCCCTCAGACGGCTGGCCGCGGTGGCCGCGCTCGGCTTTGCCTCTGCGCGTTTGGCTGCCGTCCCGCAAAGCGAGCCGGCCTCCGCGGCGCCCATTCAAGTGAAGGTTGTGATCGTCGCCATGTACGAGAAGGGCGAGGGCATGGCCGGCCCTCCCGGCGAATTTCAGACGTGGGTCGATAAGGAGAGGCTGGACCGCGTTTGGGCCTTCCCGCAGGGCGAGCGCGCGCTCAGGACAAACAAGGAAGGAAGCGTCTTGGGCGTGGTGACCGGCGTCGGAACCATCCACAGTGCGGCGACGATCATGGCGCTTGGAACAGATCCGCGGTTTGACCTTCGGCGTGCCTACTGGCTCGTCGCCGGCATCGCTGGGGTGAATCCCCACGCCGCGTCGCTCGGCTCTGCGGCTTGGGCCGAATGGGTGGTCGATGGCGACTTGGGTCACGAGATCGACGCGCGCGAAATGCCTCCGGAGTGGCCAACCGGCCATTTCCCGCTTCGCAAGAAGGCTCCCTATGAGCTTCCCGTCGATCCCCAAGAAGGACAGGTCTTTCATTTGGTGCCGGCGTTCGTGGATTGGGCCTACCGACTCACCGCTGATACGCCGCTGCCGGACAGCGAGGGCTTGCGCCGCCACCGGATTCTTTATTCCGGTTACCCCGAGGCCTTGCGTCCGCCATTTGTCCTGAAGGGTGACAACCTGGCGGCGATGAATTTTTGGCACGGCCGGCTTATGAACGATTGGGCGACGGCCTGGGTGAGTTACCATACCGGAGGCGCCGGTCGGTACGTCACTTCTGCGATGGAGGACACCGGCACCCTCCAGTCGCTTGCGTGGCTCGCGCGTTCCGGCCGAGTCGACGCCAGACGGGCGTTGGTGCTGAGGACCGCTTCCAACTATGATATGCCGTGGCCCGGTGCGACGGCCTCCCAAAGTTTGGCCGGGGAAGGGCTCGCCGCTGGTTATTCCGGTTATTTCCCGGCCTTGGACGCCGCCTACCGTGTCGGAAGCCGCGTGCTGCACGCCCTGCTGGACGGATGGAAGGTCTACGAGGAGCGAATTCCTGGCGATCCGCCCCGGACTACCGGTTGACCGCTTGCATGGCTCGTTCGACGTAGCGTTCGCCGGCGGCGGATCCGGGCGGAAGCGCTGCAGCGATTTCTGCGAGCTCCGGCGGTGTGAGCGTCAAATCGAGGGCGTGCAGGTTCTCGTCGAGAAAGCGGGCCCGTTTGGTGCCGGGGATCGGCACGATGTCTTCTCCCTGGGCCAGCACCCAGGCAAGCGCCAGTTGGCCGGGGGTGCATCGCTTGGCCGTGGCCAGGGCCTCCACTTTCTTCACCAATTCGAGATTCTTGGTAAAATTTTCTCCCTGGAAGCGCGGTGAGTGAAGCCGGTAGTCGTCGGGTGGGAAGTCGGCTGGCGTACGGAATTGGCCGGTTAGAAACCCCCGGCCGAGCGGGCTGTAAGCGACGAAGCTGATTCCCAGTTCTCGCACCGTGGGAAGTATTTGATCCTCGGGGTCGCGGCTCCACAGGGAATACTCAGTCTGGAGAGCTGCGATGGGGTGGACTTTTGCCGCTTTTCGGATCGTTTCCGGCGCCGCCTCCGAGAGGCCTAAATGCAGGACCTTTCCTGCGCGTACCAGTTCCGCCATGGCACCGACCGTTTCCTCAATGGGCACCTTGGGGTCCACCCGGTGCTGGTAGTAGAGGTCGATCACTTCGACCTTGAGCCTTTGGAGGCTCGCCTCGCAACAGGCTCTCACATAGGCGGCGTCTCCGCGAACGCCCAGGAACTCGCCCTGAGGGCCGCGAACGTTGCCAAACTTGGTCGCTAGAACGACGGTGCTGCGACGCCCGGCGATGGCCTTGCCCACCAGTTCTTCATTCCGCCCGGTGCCGTACATGTCGGCTGTGTCCAACAGGTTACCTCCGGCGTCGAGGAATCGATGGATCACGCGAATCGATTCCGCATCGTCCATGATGGTAGGACCGTAAAACTCACTCATTCCCATGCAGCCGAGGCCGATCGCCGAGACTTTCAGGCCGCTTCGGCCAAGGGTGCGTTGCTTCATTGGGACCTATTTCTACCAGCGAGCGCGTCCATTGTCCAATGGTATGACCACTTCCGGCACCAGCCTCGAAATCCGATGCCCGAATTGAGCGATCGACTGGTTTGTAACGCGCAGGACGGCTGGGCGTCACTTTGTGCGCATCCCAAATCCGCGCAACGAGACCACCCCCGCCCATGAAAAATATCGTCCTCTTCGCCGTGACCGTGATTGCCGGCGCAATTGCCTTCTGCGCTGACGCTGCTTCTGCCGGGGCGGCAGTGGCCGTTGCGGGAACGACCGCGCCGGTCGCCGGCGGCCCCGGTGGTCGCGGGGGCGCTCATGCCAACGGCGGAGCGCACGCCGACCACCGTGGAATTGCCCGCCGCATTGCCCGCCGCTTGCGCCTCACCCAAGACCAACGCACGCAGATAGCCGGCCTCCACCGAAATGCCGCGGTGCAGATTCGCGCTCTCCGCGCCAACACTTCGCTCCCAGCCGATCAGAAGCGGGCGCAGATTCGGCAGATCGCAGCCAATACAAAGGCCCAGATTCAATCGGCCCTGACACCTGAGCAGCGGCAGAAGCTGCAGAGAATCCGCGAACGGTTTGAGAGAAACCACGGGCTATCGGTGTGAGGCCCGGCGGAGGGCGCTCAAGCGCCCTTGAATCGCCCGTGCCCGAGAAATTCGATTGTCTCCTCGATCGTTTCGCGGCGCCAGAGTAGGGCCGTGTGCGAATGATGGAGGACCCGGAAGGCGCTCATGCCTTCCAGGGGTACGGACCGAAGGCTGACCGCTCCGTCGCCGGCTTCGCCCAGCCAGTGCGCAAAGAGCGGATTGATGGACCTGTCGCCCGCGAGAATTCCCAATTCGCCGGCCGCAGCAGGCCAGGGTCCGAGACCGCGGGCGAGGGATGCGGGCCCGGTTCCAAGTTCGCGGCCCACCTCGCCGAACAGGCGGCGGAACCAAGCTGCGCGTTGCATGTGGTCGGCAACCGCGCTCCCGGCGTTGGGCGGGGCAATCATGACGATTCTGCCCAGATGGGCGGGGAGGTGCGCGCGCACCCAGGCCCGCAGGATGATGCCACCCATCGAATGAGTGACCACATCCATCTGCCGGCCGCCGTCGAGCCCGAGCGCAACCAACCGCCGGGGCAGCCATTCAGTCGCGAGCCGTTCGGCGGATGTGAAAAAGGAGGAGTAGGAGACTACCTGCGGATCATAACCGTGCCGGCCGAGCGCCCGGGCCAATGGGCGCATCGACCAACCGCCCATGACAAAGCCGTGAAGCAAGAGAATCGGGCGTCTGGAACCGTGAGCCGCCCCGCCTGGCGGGCCTGGTGACCCTTCGCCGCCAGGGCTCGGTGCCGGCATGGGACGCATGCCCGCCGATCTTGGCCTTGCGGCGCGCAGCGACAAGCCTGGAGGGACTTATAGGGACAGGTTTGCCTCTTGGCCGCTTTTCTCTAGTTCGGTCTCGCCCCATGACCGCACCTCCCATCCGTGCCCGCTGGATCGAGATGCTCGAGCGCGTTGTGACACCGCCTCTTTCGGCCCTGGCTCAAGGGCGATTGAAGGCCACGATGCCGATCGAGTCGAAATCCACCGTGCAAGATCGTGAGCCCTATACTCACCTGGAAGCGCTGGGCCGGTCGCTGGCCGGCCTCGCGCCATGGCTCGAACTGGAGCCGGTGCCGGCCGTTGAGGCGAGCAGGCAGGCTCAGCTCCGCGGGATGGCTCGGCAGGCGATCGAGAACGCCGTCGATCCGGGTTCTCCAGATCAACTCAATTTTGACCGGGGCAGCCAGCCTGTCGTCGACGCGGCCTTCCTCGCCCAGGCCTTGTTGCGCGCACCGCGCCAACTCTGGCATCATTTGAACGGTGACGCGCAGAAGCGCCTGATCGCGGCCTGGCGTTCGAGCCGCGTCATTCAGCCGGGGTTCAATAATTGGCTCCTTTTTTCCGCGACGATCGAGGCCGCGCTTTGGCGCTTTGCCGGCGACGCGGACTTCATGAGGATCGACTATGCCGTTCGGCAAATAAACGAATGGTACAAGGGTGACGGACTCTATGGTGACGGCCCCGAATTTCATTGGGACTATTACAATAGCTTCGTCATCCATCCGATGCTTTTGGAGGTCCTTGAGACGATCGGCGCCCGGGGCGCCGCTGATGCGACCTTTCTTCCCGCGGTCCGGACCAGGGCGTTGCGCTATGCGGCGCTTCTGGAGCGGCTGGTGGCTCCGGATGGCAGCTATCCGGGCACCGGACGCTCCCTTGCTTATCGGTGCGGCGCATTCCATCACCTTGCTTTCATGGCGCTGCGCCACGAGTTGCCCGGTGGAGTGGTTCCAGCCCAAGTGCGCGGCGTTTTGGACGCCGTGATTCGCCGCACTTTGGGCGCTCCCGGGACCTTTGACGAGCAAGGCTGGCTTCGTGTGGGGCTATGCGGCCATCAGCCATCCGTGGGCGAGCCTTACATATCCACCGGCAGTCTTTATCTATGCTCCACCGCTTTCCTTCCGCTGGGACTGTCTGCGGAAGATCCGTTCTGGAGCGATCCGGCGGTTCCGTCGACGAGCGAGCGGCTCTGGGGAGGCGTCGACATGCCCCCGGACCACGCATTGGGACCAAGTTAGACGTCCTGCGTCGAGTCTGGGGAGGGATGGTCTGACTCGGCTGAGATGCCAAGGACCGGATCCGCCGTCGAGCCCGGCCGCCAGGGCCGCCGCCATCGTGCGACAGCGGCACGGATGGCGGCCCGGAGACGGCGGAATACGGCATCAACGCCTCGTCTGACCGTCCCTCCTCCGACTCGAAATTGGATCGCTGCAGGGGAGCTAAAGGGGGAAGGAATGGAACTGCTTAAGCGGACTGGGGCGACCGGGATAAATCGGGTCGCCGGTAAAAATTCTGTCAAAGCGGTTCCTCCTCGCGAAATCGTTGCTTTTTGCCGGTTCTTGGCTTGACGAACGTGGGTAATAATGGGTTGAAATGGGGTGTTGTGGAGCGCGGCCAGCCGGCACCCAACATTCATGGCCCAACCCGGGAAAGCTTATTACACAGGCCTCTTCAGGCATACGCTTGATGAGAAGGGCCGTGTCACCATCCCTTCGCCTTGGCGTGCGGCTCATTCTGAAGGCGACGTGTTCCTGGCCACGCCTCATCCGGACGGGTATATTGCGGTGCTTCCGCCCGCCGAGGTGGACAAGTTGACCGCCAAGATCGCTCAGATGGCCTTGAGCGACGGTGCCGGCCAGGACTTTGCCGCCCGGTTTTTTGCCCGGACGCACACCTTTGTTTTCGACAAGCAGGGGCGGGTCGGCCTTCCCGCCGAGCTCTTGGACCACGCGGGAATTGCGGAGCAGGCGGTCCTGGTAGGCTCGCTCACCAAATTCAATCTCTACACTCCGGCGCGCTGGGGGAAGGTCGAGGAGCGGACAGCCGGGGAGAACTTCGGCGACATCATGCGCCGCCTCGGTATCTGAACATGCACCGCACCATTCGTATCGCCGCCGCCAGGACACTCGTGCTGAAGACCGCGGCGCACTATGCTCCCAGCCGTTTCGTGGCGTGGATCGACCGCGGGGAGCTGGGGACTCGCTCTGTAGTGATGCCGCGCGTAAGAAACGCCCTTGTGCTGCGTCTTGTCGCGGGGCGCCGCGCAACCGTTGGCCGGCCGCTCTATCATGCTGCTGTCGCCCGCTAAATTTCCGGGCTTCACCATGACCCCTGGCCACAAGCCTGTGCTTCTTCGCGAAGTGCTGGAGGTACTGGGGCCGTCGCCTGGCGGCCGGTTTCTCGATTGCACATTTGGCGGTGGGGGCCACGCGCGCGCCCTTTTGGAAAGCGCTCCCGGAGTCACCGTGGTGGCGCTCGATCGGGATCCGGCGGCGGAGAGTCGCGCCGCAGCCTTGTTGGGTGCGTTCCCCGATCGGTTCCGTTGGATCGATCGAGACTTTGGACGGCTCGGTGAACTGCTCGAGGCTGACTTCGACGGAATCCTGCTTGATTTGGGTGTTTCCTCTTTTCAGCTCGATGAGCCCGAGAGGGGATTTTCATTTCGCACGGACGCCCCGGCTGACATGCGCATGGACCCGCGAGCCGGGGTACCCGCGGCCCTCTGGCTGGAAACGGCGACTGAGGAGATGCTGGTGCGGGCGATTCGCGAGTACGGCGAGGAGCCTCATTGGAGACGCGTGGTCCGCTCCCTCATGGAGGCACGGGGCAACGGCAGCCTTTCCCGAACAGGCTCTCTTGCCGCGCTCATCTCCGCGGCCATCCCGGCCCGCGATCGCCACACCATGCGACTGCATCCGGCCACGCGCGCGTTCCAAGGGATTCGGATCGCGGTCAACGATGAACTTGGGGCCCTTGATCGGGTACTGCCCGCCGCTTTTGCCAAGCTGAGGGCGGGTGGTGTCCTCGCCGTGATCACCTTCCATTCTCTCGAAGATCGCGCCGTGAAACGGTTCTTCCGGGGGGTCTGCGGCCAGCCGATGAGCGCCGACGATTCGACGCCGCAGGATTTCCGCATCCGCCGGGCTGACTCCCTGACGCGCCGTCCAATCAATGCTTCCGAAGAGGAAGTCCTCGAAAATCCGCGGAGTCGATCGGCGCACCTGCGCGCGGTCCGCCGGATCTGAGCCCACCGCACCTCGCCATGAATTCCTCCGGTTCCCAAGCCTTCGTCAACCAGGTCCTGATATTCACGCTGCTCGCGCTGTGCGGATGCGGCTCGATCGGGCTGGGGACGGTGTGGATGCGCCACGAAATCTCAGTCGCCGCCAATCAAAGCCGTCTTCTGGAGGCTCGGATCGCCGATATCGATCGCCACATCCAGGAAACCGACGCCGCGATCGCAGCCGAGGAGGATCCGGTGGCTTTGGCGGCCAGCAATGAGCGATGGCATTTGGGATTGGTGCCCCCGGTGGATGCTCAGATTCGGCGCATCTCCGTGGATCCGGTCAAGCGGCTGGAAATGGAACACAATCAAGCGATCTTCGGCGAAGGGATTCCAAGTATCCGTTTCAGCGTTGCCCTGCGCCAATGATGAGCCGCCTCCATGTCCAAGGGCTTCACGTCCAGCTATAGAACGGCGCTCCTCGCCGGACTTGTTTTTACGCTTTTTGGCGGCCTGGGCGCGCGCCTGTTCTGGTTGCACATCCTCGATCGAGATGAGCTGTTGCACGCAGTCGAGGAGTCGCGCCGAAATATCATCGTTGAGAATGCACGCAGGGG
>Ga0302325_10004164_pt1 | contig 33521 bp, 26 predicted proteins | sample Palsa_T0_2_FD_201948 | JGI IMG/M metagenome (GOLD analysis project Ga0302325, IMG submission 201948) | Peat permafrost microbial communities from Stordalen Mire near Abisko, Sweden - Palsa_T0_2 | ecosystem: Environmental > Terrestrial > Soil > Palsa > Peat permafrost | place: Sweden: Abisko... | reverse complement strand
CGCTACGTGGAATCGCAGATTTACCGCGCCATGCTCGAATCGGACGCGGCCCAGCACGCCGCCCGAATGACCGCGATGGAATCCGCCAGCACCAACGCTTCCGACGTCATCAGCGCGCTGACGCTGAATATGAACCGCGTGCGGCAAGCCAGTATCACCAGAGAGATCATCGAAATCGTGAGCGGCGCGGCAGCCTTAGATTAAAGCCACGCTGGATCAGAGAAGGTATTTTATGGCAACCACAACAGAGACGCAGGTCGTAGGCAAGGTCATCCAGGTGTCCGGCCCGGCCATCGACGTTCAGTTTCCCGAGCACCAGATCCCCGTGATCAACACGGCCATCCACATCACCAGCGAAGGCTTCGACACCAGCGTCCCCATCGACGTGATGGCAGAGGTGGCGCAGCACATCGGGGAGGGGCGCGTGCGGACCATTGCGCTGCAACCTACCGATGGCATGGTGCGCGGGATGAAAGCCGTCAGCCTGGGCCATGGCGTGGAAGTTCCGGTGGGGAACGAAACGCTGGGCCGCGTGATGAACGTCATCGGAGAGCCGGTGGACAATATGGGTCCGGTGAATACCGCGCAGAAGTGGCCCATCCATCGGCAAGCGCCGGCCTTTGACGAGCAGGCCACCGAGCTGCAGATGTTCGAGAGCGGCATCAAGGTAATCGATCTCCTGGAACCGTATCTGCGCGGCGGAAAGATCGGGCTTTTTGGCGGCGCGGGTGTTGGCAAAACGGTCGTCATCATGGAGCTGATCAACAACATCGCTCTGAAACATGGCGGCGTGTCCGTGTTTTCGGGCGTCGGCGAGCGCACCCGCGAAGGAAACGACTTGTGGATGGAAATGCAGGAATCCGGTGTTTTGGACCCGCACGACTTCACCAAGTCCAAGGTGGCGCTGATCTACGGACAGATGACGGAGCCGCCCGGGGCGCGCCTGCGTGTGGGTCTCACCGGGCTCACGGTGGCCGAATATTTTCGCGATGAAGGTGGCCAGGACGTGCTGCTTTTCATCGACAATATTTTCCGCTTCACGCAGGCTGGTTCGGAAGTATCGGCGCTGCTGGGACGGATGCCTTCGGCGGTGGGTTATCAACCCAACCTGGCTACCGAAATGGGCGAGTTGCAGGAGCGGATTACGTCCACCAAGAAGGGTTCCATAACTTCCGTACAGGCCATTTACGTGCCCGCCGACGACTATACCGATCCCGCTCCGGCCACTACTTTCGCCCACCTGGACGCCACCACCAACTTGACGCGCAGCCTGGTGGAGCAAGGCATTTACCCTGCGGTGGACCCACTGGCCTCCAGCTCGCGCATTCTCGACCCGCGCATCGTCGGCGAGGAGCACTATGGCGTGGCGCAACAGGTGAAGCAGATTCTGCAGCGCTATAAGGATCTGCAGGACATCATCGCGATTCTCGGCATCGACGAGCTGTCCGATGACGATAAGCAGACTGTTGCGCGCGCGCGCAAAATCCAAAAATTTCTTTCGCAGCCCTTCCACGTGGCAGAACAGTTCACCGGTATCAAGGGCAAATACGTCTCGCTGGCCGATACGGTCCGCAGCTTCAAGGAAGTTGTGGACGGCAAGCACGACGACCTTCCCGAGCAGGCCTTCTACATGCAGGGCGATATCGAGGATGTCAAGAAGCGCGCCGAAGAGTTGAAGAAACAAGGCGGTTAACGGATGGCGGATACGTTCGATCTCGAGATTGCCACGCCGGAGCGCCTCCTGGCGCGCGCGAAAGCGGTGCGATCGCAGATTCCCGCCAAGGACGGCTATATCGGCGTGCTGCCGGATCACGCGGCGCTGCTTTCGGAGCTCGGAATCGGCGCGCTGACCTACACCACGCCCGAGGATCATCGCTTCAGCATCGCGATTTCCGGAGGGTTCCTTGAAATCAAAGACAACGTTGTGCGCGTGCTGAGCGATACGGCCGAAAAGGGGCAGGAAATCGACGTTTCGAAGGCTGAGCAGGATCTGAAGCACGCTCAAGACGCGATGGGCAATCCCGCACTTGGTATCGACATCGCGTCCGCTCTCACAGCCGCCCGCCACGCGCAAGCTCGCATCGACGCCGCCCGCAAAGCGGCCGCGAAAGAAGAATAGGTCCCAGGTAGCGTGCCAGTTCGAGATCGGTTCCGGCCGACCCGACAGCGACGAACTTGCCGTCGGTCTGAACTAAGATAAGACCTTTTCCACCGTGGCTTCATGAGCGAACGCGGTGGTCACCACCCCGCCACACAAGGAGCCGCCTACCAGGATCTGCCCGGCGAAAGCGATTTGAGAGAGCCAAAGGGGCGCTCTGGTTGAATTCCTCAATCTGTGTTCCGCCATTGAAATCGAACAAGGGAGCGGTGAAAGTAGAATCCGCCCAGCCATTCACGCAGGTGCGGGTCGCCAAGACTGCGGTGGGTACCGCCCCGACAAGCTCGCCGTCAGGCTGAAAATCCATGCTCCCAAGATGTGCGACGTCGACGATAGCAGAAACTGTGCAATTGGCGCTGCCGTTTGCGTTCAACGCCTCAGATAGAATGGAGATAGCGCCGACGCGGTTCCGCACTGCACGGCAACCATCATGTTTCGTGCTATCTTCTATCTTCTTCTCACGGTAGTCGCCATTACTGTGCTGAAGGGCATCGTCGGGATCGTGCTCAAAGGAGTGGGGGAGGCGATGAAGCCCGGCTCCAGCACGCCGGGCGCGGCGCCGCGTCCCTCCAACCAGGTCCCGTTGACAGGCGAGCTCAAAAAGGATCCGGTCTGTGGAACTTACATTGCAGCGGCCACTTCGATTCAGGAGAAAGTGGCAGGACAAACCTTCCATTTCTGCTCCCAGGAGTGCCGGGATAAGTACGTTGCTTCGCTGGCTCGCTAGTCTCGCATCTGGCGCGGTGACGCTTTGGCCCGCTATCGCGCAGCCGGTTTTCTACAAAGACATTCTTCCCATCCTCGAGCAGCATTGTCAGGAGTGCCATCGCCCCGGCGAGATCGCTCCCATGCCTTTGGTGACTTATGCCGATACGCGACCCTGGGCTAAGGCGATTCGCGAACAAGCGATTGCGCGCAAAATGCCGCCCTGGTTCGCCGATCCGGCGTACGGGCATTTCGCTAATGATCGCTCGCTCTCCCCAGCGGAGATCGAAACGCTGGCAGCTTGGGTGAACGCAGGTGCCCCCCCTGGCGATCCGAAAAATGCGCCGCCGCCGCGCGATTGGCCGCGAGGTTGGAACATTGGAACGCCCGACGAGATCTTCGAAATGCCGAACGCATTTCCGATACCCGCAAACCGTCCGGTGGACTATCAATATCTGATCCTGCCCACGCACTTCACCTCGGACCGCTGGGTCCAGAAGGTGGAAGTGCGGCCGGGCAACCGCTCCACGGTCCATCACGCGGTAGTGTATATTCGCGAAGCCGGATCGAAATGGCTGGAGGGGGAACCGCGCGAGACAAGCTTTTCGGTGCCCATCGCGAAGGGCTTCACCACCAGCGACATTCTGATGGTCTACACGCCGGGCAATTCCTACGATCAGTGGCCAGACGGCGTCGCGAAGCGGATCAGGGCAGGCTCGGATCTGGTGCTTCAGGTGCATTACACCGCGACCGGAAAAGCCACCGAAGACCGGACACGCATCGGCCTTGTCTTCGCCAAAGAGCCGCCCAAGCAAGCCGTCCTCTCGCTCCAGATGAGTAACGATCGTTTTGCGATTCCGCCGGGGGACTCCAACTATCGCGTGCAGGTCTCCGGCACTTTGCCCAACGACGCGCTGCTGATCAGCATGTTCCCGCACATGCACCTGCGGGGCAAAGGGTTCGACTACCTGATCACCGGACCCAACGGCCACGTAGAGACGCTACTGAAGGTGAACCATTACAGTTTTCACTGGCAGCTCAACTACCGGCTGGCACAGCCCCGGCTTATTAAGGCCGGCGCCCATCTCACCTGGATTGGTTACTTCGACAACTCGCCGAACAATCCGGTCAATCCCGATCCAACCGCGGAAGTTCGCTATGGCCAGCAGAGCTGGGACGAGATGATGATCGGCTTTTTCGATGTGGTGGTGGACGCCGGCATAGACAAGGTGAAATTCTTCGAGCGCAAACAGCCTCCGGCCATCACCGTTAGCAGATAAAAAACACAAAAGACTTGTCGTCGCCCCGGCTGGGCAGTACACTGGAATTGCTCTATGTGGGGAAAACAAAACGGCGGACAAATGATTCAGGATCCACCGGCTCAGCCTGCACCGCCCGCGGCTCAATCCGCGGCGCCCGCTCCCGCTCCTGCGCCGGTTATGCACCACCATCCCCAGGCGCCGCCGCCTGGTCCAACCCTCACCGTATTTGGAAAATCCATGAAGATCGTCGGTGAGGTCTTTAGCGATGAAGAGCTCTATCTGGACGGCGATCTGGATGGCAAACTCCACTTGCGCAACCGCTTAACCGTAGGGCCGAACAGCAGAGTGAACGCCAATATCAAGGCCCAGGAAATCGTCGTCTTTGGCGCCATCAAAGGGAATGTGGAATCGGAGAGCCGGGTTTACTTGCGCACCGGGGCTTCCATTGTCGGCGATATCAAGACAGCGGGCATCGTGATCGAAGACGGAGCTTATTTCAAAGGCGGTATCGATATCTCGCGCAACGGAGAGAGCAAACCTGCGCCGAAGGCGCGGGTCGCGGCCGCGGGCCAAAAACGGTAGCCGGGTCCACCGAGCTTGTAACAGAACCTGTGCCGCTCTCGTCCATTTCTATAAGGCCGCACTTTCAGCAATGAGGAACATGTGACCGGGACAGGGCGACTACAATTCTGAAACGCGCGCGTGGTCCGCTTTTCGGCCCGACTCTACGAACGACAGCGCCGCCACGCGCCCGGCCCCCAGCAATGCGGTTTTGTCATTGGTAATCACTCGCACCGGAATATCCTTGAGAATGCCGCTGCTGCGGCCTTTGGCGCTGAAAGACTTCATGAACGCGGTGCTGCTCAGCTTGCGCACGATCTTGGGCGCAATGCCGCCACCGACATAGGCGCCGCCGGTGGCAAGCACCTTCAAAGCCAGATTGCCGGCTTCGGCGCCATAGAGCGAAACGAAAATATCCAGAGCCAGCACGCAAATACCGGAGGTTCCTTCCAGCGCCGATTTCGAGATCGCCGCCGACGGATCGCCCTGCGCGATCAGCTCGGCCAGCCAGGCCGGTTCCGCGCCCCGCCCGGTATCGCGCAAAAATTGATAAATATTGTGCAGTCCCGGTCCCGACAGCACTCGCTCGTAGCTGACGTGGTCGAAGCGCCCCATCAGGTAACGCAGCAGATCCATTTCCAGCTCGTTGCGCGGCGCGAAATCTACATGGCCGCCTTCGGAGGGAAATGGATAATAGCCGCCCCGGCCATCGGCGTACAATCCCGCTTCGCCCAGGCCGGTGCCCGCGGAAATCAGAGCGCGATTCCCTTTGGCCGGAACGCCCGGGTTCAGAACCACAAAATCCGACTCTTCAAGCAGCGCGATCCCGTGCGCGTTGGCTAACAGGTCGTTAATGAGTGTGATGCCGGCCAGACCCAGATCCGCGGACATCTGCCGCGCGTCCACCACCCAGGGAAGGTTCGCGGGCTCCACGCGGCCGTTCACCACGGCGCCGGGCAGTCCGAAGCAAACGGCGTCCACAACGTTCGGGTGCGCGTCCAGAAACTTGCGAACGATCTCCGCCGGCCCGGAAAATTGCTGGCTGGGAAAAATCTCGATATCAACCGGCTGCAGGCGATCCGGGGTTCCCTCAAGAAATGCAAGACGAGTATTGGTGCCGCCGATGTCGCCCGCCAGGATCATCAGTCATTGCTCCAGTGGCGATGATCCTTGGTCAGCAGTTCGTCGGCCTCCGGCGGTCCCCAGGAGCCGGCCGAGTAATTGGGAAAGCGGCGCGGGGGCAGCGCTTCCCACACGTCCAGAATCGGCGCCACCACGTGCCAGGCCGTCTCCACCATGTCGGATCGCTGGAACAGCGTGGCGTCCCCGAGCATGCAGTCGTACAACAACCGCTCGTAACCGGTTTGCGGCGCCGCCTTGAAATAGTCGGTGTAGTTGAAGTTCATCTCCACGTCGCCGATCTGCACCACCGGACCCGGAATCTTGGCGCCGAAACTGAGCTTGATCCCTTCATCCGGCTGCAAATGCAAAATCAGCCGGTTGGGTTCCAACTTATCCACCGCGGTTTTGCGAAACAGCACGAACGGCGCGCGCTTGAACTGAATCACGATTCGGGTGGAGCGCTGCGGCAGCCGCTTCCCGGTGCGCAGATAAAACGGCACGTCCGCCCAGCGCCAGTTGTCGATGAAAAGCTTCATCGCCACGAACGTTTCGGTGCGCGAATCGGGCGCAACATACGGCTCGGACCGATAGCCCGAAACCCGATTGTGCCCGTCCACACCCTCTCCATACTGGCCGCGCACCGTGCGCGTCAGCACTTCTTCGTCGGTCATGGGAGAAAGCGCCTTCAGGATCTTGGCCTGCTCGTCGCGCACCACGTCGGCATCGAAAGAAACCGGCGGCTCCATGGCCGTCAGCGAGATGAGCTGGAAGATATGATTGGGCACCATGTCGCGCAGCGTGCCCGCCTTCTCGTAATAGGCGCCCCGCTGTTCCACGCCCACGGTTTCGGCCACGGTAATCTGGACATGATCGATGTAGCGCCGGTTCCAGATCGGCTCGAAAATACCGTTGGCGAAGCGGAACACCAAAATGTTCTGGACCGTCTCCTTGCCCAGGTAATGGTCGATGCGATAGATCTGCTTCTCGTCCAGGACCTTGCGAATTTCCTTGTTTAAGGCAATGGCCGATTCGTAATTGTGGCCGAATGGCTTTTCGATAATCACGCGCCGCCATCCGTGATCTTCGTTCAACAATTCCGCGCTCCCCAATTGCGTGACAATGGGTCCGAAAAAGGCGGGAGCCGTGGCCAGATAGTAAAAGTAATTGCCGCGCGTGCCGTGTTCTTTGTCGATCTGCTCCAGCAGTGCGGACAGGGCCTGGTAGGCTTTGGGTTCGGCAAAATCGCCCGAAAGATAGTAGATCCGGCGCGAGAACCAGTGCCACAGGTCGGGATCGATAGTGGTGGTGGCGAACTCCCCGATCTCCTTGCCGATCTCGTCGCGAAATTGCTCGCTGGTCAACTCGTTGCGCGCAAACCCCACCAGCGCGAACTCCTTGGACAGCAGATTGTCTTTGGCGAGATTGTAGAGCGCGGGGATGAGTTTGCGCTTGGTCAAATCACCCGACGCCCCAAAGATCACCATCACGCAAGGGTCGCTGGGACGGCCGGCGCCGAGAATTCCTTTAGAAGCGATGTCTTCTGCCAACTGCATTCTTCACCTTTCTGTTGCCTTGGTCGATCCTGTGGCGGCCGATGCGACGGCCCGCAATTCCCGTCGCCCTTTCGTATTGTCTCTATTGTGCCTTTGCCAGTTCTTCTCTGGCGGCAGCGGCTACAACGTCGGGGGTGAAGCCGAATTTTTTTTTGCAGTTCTTTGAGCGGCGCCGACGCGCCGAAGGTGTGCATCCCGATGCGGCGGCGAGCGTACCTATCCCAGCCAAACACGGACGCCTGCTCCACCGAAACCCGCGCGCGGACCGCCGGAGGCAGCACCCGGTGCTGATAGTCGTAAGACTGTTGCTCGAACAGCTCCCACGACGGCATGCTCACCACCCGCGCCTTGATTCCCTCTTGCGTCAGCCTTTCGTAGGCGTCCACGCACAGCGAGACTTCGCTGCCGGTTCCGATCAGAATCACATCCGGCTTTCCGCCGGCGGCGTCGGCGAGAACATAAGCGCCGCGCGCCACTCCGGAGGCCGACGCATATTTCGTCCGGTCCAGCGTCGGCATGTTCTGGCTGGAAAGAATCAGACACACCGGCTCGTGACGCAGGTTCACAATCACCCGCCAGGCTAAGGTGCGGATGGTGTTGACGCAAAGCAGGTCGATCGCGTCACGGGCTGGCATCGGCGGTGCCGCCTTCGCTAGAGGCTCAGTGGACGTGGACATGGACATGGGATCGTTGGACGAACCCTCCGCGGTTCGCGGGCGGCGCAGTTCGCGCGACAAAACTAGCGCACTCTATGATCGAGCATTGTAGCCCATCTCAGCACGGGGCCGCTGGTGAATTTTCGCTTTCGGGCAATCGAGTTTTCTGTAACGCGCGCAATCTACCGAGCCGCGCGCGTGAGCAAGCGGTTTAAAACTCCGGTGGCATGCGCGTCTCGCTCCCCGCCCATGCTTTCCACGCCGGACTATCCGACGGCGGAGCGATGGTCACATGCGGTTTCAGCACAATCAGCGTGGCGCCCTGGTCCTTGCTGATGGTGTTGTTTCGCAGCAGCGGAATGTAGCTCAGAATGGGCAAGCCAGTGACCACTTTGGCTTCGCTCGCGGTCATCAAACCGGCCAGCACGGCCCATTCACCGGAACTCACGTCCACCTTGGATTGATATTGAGTGTTGGCCACCACAGGAATTCCGTTGGAGTTGGTGCTCCCCAGGAGCTTGAACTCGGCGTCCAGATCGAGGGTCACCTGGCCGTCGCCGACCACGTGCGGCGTCACCTTGATCAGCAGCCCCAGATCTTCAAAACTGACCGTCGGCGGCGGGGTGAAAACCGTGCCGCTGTTCGATGTGTTACCAAAATAGCCGCTGGTGATGATCGGGTATTTCTCGCCAACATGCAGCGTGGAGGGCAGGCCGTCCACCGCCACTACCTGCCCGTGATAAATGCTTTCAGAACTGGAGTTGGAAACGTTGGCGAAAAGCCGCGCGTTGGTGACGGCCAGTCCCAGCAGACCGGCGCCGCCGCCGAAGGCCAGAAAGGTCGAGAAGCCCGACGGAAAATAATTGATCAGATTGGCCTGCTTCACGAAGCTGGAAAGCGCAAAGGAGGTGGGCAGCGACAGCCCGTAGTTGAGCGACGACGAGACGTCGGTGGTCAGAATCTCGACGTCGATGGTCACTTGCGCGCGCGGGCGCAGCAAATCGGCCAGCAGCTTTTGCGCCAGACGCACCTTGCCCACTTTGTCGCGGAAGAGGATGAGGCGCCGCGTGGCATCCACCGTCAGCTTCTGCGAATCCAACACGCCGCGGATGGCGGTGGCGACTTCCTGCAGCTCCTGCACGCTGATCGCTTCCGGAAACGGCACCGCCACCACCGCCGTCCGCTCGAACTGCGTGCGCTTCGTGGTGCTGTCGTTGGCGACGAAAATCAGGCGCTGGCTGATAGGAACGAGAAACGAATCGGTGGCGGCTTGGAGTGCCAGGAGCGCATCGCGATAGCCGGCGTCGGCCAGTTCGAAGCGGAACGCGCGGGTGGGTTTATATTCGGTATCGAAGACCACTTTGAGGTGCAGCGCGGCGGCCACCTGTTCCCACAGGGCCTTGGAGTCGCCCTGGAAATCGTAGTCGCGGCGGCCGGGCTCGGCCTGCAACCGGGCTGGCGGCAAAGGCTTCCGCGCCTCCTCCAGGTCCGCCTCAGTGATGGCTCCAAACAAGGTGCGGTCGATCTTATCGCTCGGAAAGCCGGGTGGTTTGGGCGGGCTGGGATCTATGAGGCTGGCAGCGGGCCGCAGCGCCTGAGCATGCGACCAATAATCGATATTGGTTGGGTCGGTGGCAGCCGCTTGAGCGTACAGAACATAGGCCTTAACGATTTCCCCGTCGCGCTCGGCTTTCTGCGCCTGATGAAAAAGTTGCTCGGCCTGGGAGGCGGCGGCCAGGGACAGACCAGTCAGTGTACAGCACGCCACGACCCAACAGAGCTTCACAAGAGGATTGACGGAACCGGGGCCTCTAACGTGTAATCCCGCCTACTCCCGAGCTGGATCTGTAAATAAATACGGTGTTTTAGCCGATGAGAAGATAGAGGCTCAGTATCGTTTATGGCTGCATCGCTTGCTCAAGCCCATAGTGGGTTCACTCCTTCGATTCCACAAAGCTTTGAAGAATTAGGCATTTCTCAGTCGCTGGTGCTGGATCTGGTGCTGCGCCGGCTGTTGCTGGAAGGATTCAGCAGCCTGCAGAGCCTGAGCAACACGCTGAAGCTGTCTGTAGCTATTCTAAACATCGTCTTCACTCACATGCGCCAGCAACAACTGGTGGAAGTGAAAGGTATGCTCGGTAACGACTATAACTTCACGTTATCGCAAGCCGGCAAGATGCTGGCCGGCGAGCGCTTTCAGATCAGCCAATACGCCGGCGCCGCCCCAGTGTCCTTAAAGGATTACCACAACGCCACCAAAATGCAAGCCGCGCAGGTCCGTATCGATCGCAAGATCCTCCGCGCGGCGTTTTCGGACCTGGTGGTGAACGATCAGCTTCTCGATCAGCTCGGCCCGGCCCTGATATCGCAAAACTCCATCTTCGTCTACGGACCCACCGGCAACGGCAAAACCAGCCTGGCGGAAAGAATGCTGCGCGTCTACCAGGATGGCGTGCTGATGCCGTATGCGGTGGAAGTGGACAACCAGGTGATCAGCTTGTACGACCCGGTGGTCCACCAAAAGCTTGGTACGGAAGATCAGGACTTGGATCCGCGCTGGGCCTTGTGCCGCCGGCCATGCATCGTGGTGGGTGGCGAGTTGATTCCCAGCATGCTGGAATTGCGCCTGGATGAATCCTCGGGTATTTATGCTGCGCCCCTCCAAATGAAGGCCAACAACGGCATCTTCATCATCGACGACTTTGGCCGCCAGTTAATGTCGCCGCGCGACCTGTTGAATCGCTGGATTGTTCCCTTGGACCGCCGCGTAGACTACCTCATGTTGCGCTACGGGGTGAAATTCCAGATCCCGTTCGAGCTGATGGTGGTGTTCTCCACCAACCTGGAGCCCAGCGATCTGGCCGACGAAGCCTTCCTCCGCCGTATCCACAACAAAATCTTCGTCGAGGCCGTGGACGAGAAGTCTTTCGACCAGATTTTCCATCGCGTGGTGACCAAGTTCAACATCCCCTGCGAGCCCGATAGCCCGGAGTACCTTCGCAAGCTGTGCCTGCGAGAAGGACGCACCGAGTTGCGCGCCTGCTATCCGGCCGACATCTGCACCATTCTTACCTCCATCGGCAGATATGAAGGACGAGCGCCGTTTATGAGCAAGTCCGAACTGGAGCGCGCCGCCGCCTTGTACTTCGCCAAGAGCTAAGTTAGCGGCCTGTGTCGAAAGTCCGAAAAGACCGCTTGCTCACGCGCGCGGCTCGGTAGGTTCCGCGCGTTACAGAGCCGCGACCGTAAAGGGAGCCGGTTTCGACACAGCCTGCTGAGCCAGGCCTCCGCAACGGCGATAATGGATTCGTCGCCGTATGCGCGTTCTCCTTATCTCCACCTACGAGCTTGGCCACCAGCCATTTGGCTTGGCATCGCCGGCGGCCTGGCTTGCCGAGCTCGGACACCGGGTGGCATGCAAGGATCTGGCCGTAGAATCGCTGGATGCGAACCAGGTTCATGAATCCGATCTGGTCGCCTTCTACCTGCCCATGCACACGGCTACGCGGCTTGCGGCCAAGGCGATCGAGAAAGTTCGCGCGTTGAATCCCGCGGCGCACATCTGCTGCTATGGGCTTTATGCGCCTTTGAACGAAGCGTACCTGCGAGGTATCGGCGCAGGCACCATTCTGGGTGGCGAGTTCGAGGCCGGTTTGGTTTCGTTGCTGGAGCGCCTGGGCGCAGGATCGGCTTTACAGACGGAACCGCTCATCTCGCTGGATCGTCTGCAATTCCGCGTCCCGCTCCGGACAGGCCTGCCGCCTCTCGAAAAATACGGGCGGCTGCAAACCGGGGAATCGTCCAAACAGACCGGCTACACAGAAGCCAGCCGGGGCTGTAAACATCTGTGCCGCCATTGCCCGGTGGTGCCTGTTTATCAAGGGAGCTTTCGCGTGGTGCAACCCGATATCGTGCTCGCCGACATCCGCCAGCAGGTGGCTGCGGGCGCCGGGCACATCAGTTTCGGCGATCCCGATTTCTTCAACGGGCCCACGCACGCCATGCGCATCGTGGACGCTCTCCATCGCAAGTGGCCGGCTCTCAGCTTCGACGCGACCATCAAGATCGAGCATTTGCTAAAGCACCGCGAACTTTTGCCGCGCCTGCGCGATGCAGGGTGTCTGTTCGTCACCAGCGCCGTGGAGGCGGTGGACGATACGGTGCTTGCGAAGCTGGACAAAGGCCACACACGCGCCGATTTTATCGAGGTGGCGCGAGCATTTCGATCCACCGGCTTGACGCTTGCGCCCACCTTCATTCCATTCACGCCCTGGACCACGCGCGCATCGTATCGCGAGCTGCTGGATCTGTTGCGTGAACTGGATCTGGTGGAGCACGTCGCGCCGGTGCAATTGGCGCTGCGGCTGCTGATCCCGCGCGGGTCGCGCCTGCTGGAACTCGCTGACGTGCAAAAGGTGCTCCGCGCCTTCGACGAGCCGGCGCTGTTATATCGCTGGCAGCATACCGACCCCGATGGGGACGCTCTGGCCGCCCAGGCGCTGCGCATCGCCGCTAAGCCCGGAACTCGCCGCGAGATTTTCGGCCGCCTGTGGAACCTGGTCGCCGATCGCCCGCTGCCGGAAGATTTTTACGTGTCGCCCCGCGCCGCCATACCTCACATGGACGAGCCGTGGTTCTGTTGCGCGGAACCGACTGAAGAACAGGCCGCTCACGTTTAAACGGTGCACGAAATCCTGGAAAACCTCGTCCGCGGCCAGCGCGTCCTCGACATCGGATCGGGCGCGGGCAGTTTCCACGCCGGCATCGGCCCGTTCATCGCCATCCGCGCCGATCTCGACTACCCGTCCATCGCAGCCCCGAATTTCGCGCAAGCCGACGCCGCCCACCTTCCGTTCGCCGACCGCGCCTTCGATGCCGTCATCTCCAACCACAGTCTGGAGCACTTTCACCATCTGGCCGCCGCGCTTAGCGAAATTGGACGCGTTTTGAAGCCTGGCGGCGCACTGTATGCCGCTGTGCCGGACGCCTCCACGTTTTGCGATCGCCTGTATCGCTGGCTGACCCGGGGCGGCGGTCACGTTAATCCGTTCACCTCGGCTCAAGAACTGGCTGGCAAGATCGAAGGCGCCACTGGCCTGCGTTACGTCAATGCGCGCACGCTGTGCACGTCGCTTTCCTATCTCAATCGCAAGAATCGGCGGGTATGCGGTCCCAGACGTCATCTGGTGGCCGGAGGCGGCACCGAGATTTCGCTGCATTTATTCACTTATTTCGCGCGTCTGTCGGACCGGCTGTTCGGCACGCGCCTGGGCGTTTACGGCTGGGCGCTCTATTTCGGCAGCTTCTCCGTTCCGGTGGACACCGATGTTTGGAGCAATGTATGCATCCGCTGCGGCTCCGGCGCGCAATCGGATTGGCTGCGCCATTTGAAGCTGGTGCGCAGGCGATTCTTTCTCCAGATGTACCGCTGCCCCAACTGTGGAACCACTAATTTGTTCTCTGAAGACAGTCGCCTCCTCCACTTGGGGATCGCTTTTCCGCCGCCCCCCACCCCCAACCCCTAATCCCCAATCCCCACTCCCAAGGCTATAATTAGGCTAGCGATATGAAGCATAAGCTGGCCCCTCTGCTTTTCCTCCTGCTTTGCGCCGGTTCCGGGTTCGCGCAACGCAAAGATTTTGAACTTCCGACAATGCATGCGGCGCGCGGCACCAAGGGCGCTCTGGCCTCCGGCAGCGAGTACGCCGAACAAGCCGGCATGCGAATGTTCTACCGTGGCGGAAACGCCGTGGACGCGGGCATCGCCTCCATGTTCGCCGCAGCGGTAGCCGAATTTTCGCACTTCGGAATGGGCGGAGAAGCGCCCATCCTGATTCGCACCAAGGCCGGCAAGGTTTATGCCATCGCCGGCGTCGGCACCATGCCCAAGCTGGCCAGCGCCAAGTTCTTTCTGGAGCACCGGCCGAGGCCCGGTGAAATCCTGACGCTCGATCCGGGCGGGTTGAAGGGCATCATTCCGGTTGCCGGCATCCTTCCGGCGCTGGTGCCCAGCATGGTGGAATCGGGCTTGGTGGCGCTGCGCGATTTCGGGACGAAATCGTTCTCCGAAGAGATTGAGCCGGCCATCGAACTGGCTGACGGCATGGCCATCGATGAAACCCGCTCCGGCGCCATCGCGCGATCGAGGCGCTTCTTCGACTTGTGGCCGGATTCCAAGAAAACGTTCCTACCCGAAGGCCGCGTGCCGCTGCCGGGTGAAATTTTCCATCAGCCCAATCTCGCGCGTACTTTGCGATCCATGGCGGCCGCCGAAAAGAAGGCCCTGGCGTCGGGAGCTTCCCGCGCCGCCGCCATCGACGCCGTCGCGGATTACTTCTATCGCGGCGACGTGGCCCACCGCATCGACGCGTTCATGCAAGCCAACGGCGGCCTGATGCGTTATGACGACCTGGCCGCGTTCAAGCTTCAGCCCGAAGAGCCGGTTTCGAGCGACTATCGCAATTACAAGGTTTACAAGCCCGGATTCTGGACCCAGGGTCCCGCCATGCTCCAGGCCCTCAATATTCTGGAAGGCTATGACCTCCGCGCCATGGGCTTCAATTCCGCCGAGTACATTCACACGGTCACCGAAGCGCTGAAACTGGCCTACGCCGATCGCGATACCTACTACGGCGATCCCAAGTTCAACAACATTCCTTCCGACACGCTGCTTTCCAAGGCCTATGCCGCAGAACGCCGCAAGCTGATCGGACACACCGCCTCCATGGACTTTCTGCCCGGCGCGATTAACGGCAAGCGCGGCAAACATCCCACCGAAATGGACATCGCGCGCAGCAAAATCGACGACGCTCTGATGGCTAGTGACACCACTTGCATCGACGCCATCGATAAAGACGGGGTCGTATTCTCCGCCACGCCATCCGGAGCCTGGCTGCCTTCGGTGGTCGCGGGCGACACCGGCATTCCACTCACCGAGCGCGCTCAGCAGTTCATCCTGGTTCCCGGATCGCCCAACGAACTGGCGGGCGGCAAGCGGCCGCGTGTCACTCTGAGCCCGACCATCATCACCGAACAGGGCAAGCCGTTCCTGGCGCTATCCACGCCGGGCGGCGACAACCAGGAACAAAGCCTGATCCAATTGTTCTTTAACGTCGTGGAGTTCGGCGAGAACGCGCAGGCCGCGGTGGAGGCGCCGCGCTTCCAGACCAGGCATCTGGTGGCGAGCTTCGACAATCATGCCTGGAACCGCGGAGACCTGCTGCTGGACGAGCGCATTCCACCCAACGTCGCCTCCGAATTGGCCGAACGCGGCCACAAAGTGGGAACGCGCTCGCGCTGGGCCAGCGGCGCCGCGCCCGTCATGATTCGCGTTACGCCCGACGGCGTTATCGAAGCGGGCGCCGATCCGTACGGCTACCGCGTCGCGCACGCTTATTAGTTGGAAACAGCTTCTCTATTCGAGGAACCGCGGGAGTTCGACCGGCAGCGCCTGCGCGCCCGGTTGACGGCCCTTTCCGCTGAAAAGATTTTCATCGGAACCAGCTCCTGGAAGTACGAGGGCTGGATGGGACAGATTTATTCCCGCCAGCGCTACGACACTCGCGGCCGGTTTTCACAGAAACGTTTCAACGACGAATGCCTGAGTGAATACGCCGAAACATTTCCCATCGTCTGCGGCGATTTCTCCTTCTATCAATTTCCGTCCGAGAGTTACTGGCGCAAGCTATTTGCATCGGCTCCCCCAGCGCTGCGGTTCGCCTTCAAAGCGCCCGAGGACGTGACCGTAAAGCAGTTCCCGCGCCATCCCCGTTACGGTGACCGGGCGGGTGGCGACAACTCCTCGTTCCTGGACGCCGCCCTGTTTCAGACTGCATTCCTGGATGCGCTGGCCCCTTACCGGCCGCGCATCGCCACGCTGATCTTCGAGTTTGGCAGCTTCGCCCGGCAGTGCTATGCGGACGTGGGCGCATTTATCGAGGAACTGGACCCTTTTCTGGCCGCGCTTCCCCTCCAATATCGCTACGCCGTTGAAATCCGCAATCCCGAGTTCCTGGCGCCCGAATACTTCGCCTGCCTGCGCCGCCACCGCGCCGCTCACGTCTTCAACGCCTGGACGCGCATGCCCGAAATCGGCCGTCAGATGCACCTGTGGGATGCTTACACGGCCGATTTCACCGTGGCCCGAGCGCTGCTCCGCCGGGGCCGCCCGTACGAGGAAGCGGTCGCGAAATTCACTCCTTACGCCCACGTTCAGGATCCGAATCCCGAAACCCGCCAGGCCTTGCGGCTCTTAATCGCCCACGCCCGCCAGCGGCACGAACCGTCGTACATTTTCGTCAATAATCGGCTGGAGGGCAATGCGCCGGAAACCATTGAGGGCATCACGGATTGAGCAAGGGTGAGAAAAAGTTACAAATCCCGAAACAATTTCACCGCGCGCAAGATCTCTAAGGAGAAGATCTTTCAGTAAGCCCAAACTACGGATGTCCCAGGAATCACTACAACGTCCTTTGGACGCCAGCGCCGGTCTTCTCGCGGGAGGCGGGGAACTCGGTGCGCTCATGCGAGCCATGGATTGGTCGCGCACCGCGCTGGGCCCCGTCGAAATCTGGCCGCAAGCGCTCCGGACTTGTGTGCGCATCATGCTTACCTCGCGCCAGCCCATGTTTGTTTGGTGGGGCGATGAGCTGATCAATCTCTACAACGACGCCTACAAAACCATCGTGGGCGGCAAGCATCCGCAGGCTCTGGGGCAACCCGCGGCGGTGGTGTGGCGCGAGATTTGGGATCAAACAGGCCCGCGCGCCCATTCGGCCATGAGCGCCAATGAGGGCACCTACGATGAAGCGTTGCTTCTGATCATGGAGCGCCATGGGTATCGCGAAGAGACCTATTACACCTTCTCCTACAGTCCGGTTCCGGGCGACACCGGAGAGGCCGGCGGAATCCTCTGCGCCAACAGCGACGACACGCAGCGCATCATCGGCGCGCGCCAGATCGCTCTGCTGCGCGAACTGGCGGCCCGCACCACCGATGCCCGCACCATCGAGAACGCATGTTCGCTGAGCGCCCAGGCCCTCGAAACGGACCCTCGCGATCTGCCCTTCGCGATGATCTATCTGCTGGACTCGGACCATCGGCGCGTGGTGCTCGCGGGATGCTCCGGCACTGCGGCGAATCAGGTCATGGCGCCTCCCGAAGCTCCTCTGGACAGCGTATCCGTTTGGCCATTCGCGGAAGTTCTGCACACCCACGCTCCGTCGCTGGTAACCAGCCTGGAGCGACTGGGGCCGCTACCGAATGGGGCGTGGGACCGTCCTCCGCACCAGGCCGTAGTGCTTCCGATCGCTCCCTCCGGAAAAACCGGCCGCTCCGGCGTCCTGGTGGCGGGTCTGAACCCCTACCGTCTCTTCGATGACGGCTACCAGGGCTTTCTCGGGCTGGTGGCCGGCCAGATCGCGGCCGCTATTGCGAATGCACACGCCTATGAGGAGGAGCGCAGGCGCGCTGAGGCGCTGGCCGAACTGGATCGCGCCAAGACCACCTTCTTCTCCAACGTCTCGCATGAGTTCCGCACGCCGCTGACGCTGATCCTGGGTCCGTTGGAGGAATTACTGGCAGGGACAGAGACGGAAGGCCGCTCCGGCCACCAGCGGCTGGTGGACGTCGCGTACCGCAACGGCTTGCGTTTGCTCAAGCTGGTCAATAGCCTGCTGGATTTCGCGCGGATCGAAGCGGGACGGGTGCGGGCCAATTACAAACCTACCGATCTGGCCGCGTTCACCGCCGATCTGGCTTCCAGCTTTCGCTCCGCTACCGACAAAGCGGGCCTGCGCCTGGTGGTCCATTGTCCGCCGTTGCCGCAGCCGGTGTATGTGGATCGCGACATGTGGGAGAAGGTAGTGCTAAACCTGATCTCGAATGCCTTCAAATTTACTTTGGAAGGCGAAATCGAGGTGCATCTGAAGGCTGCGCCGGACGGTTCGACGGCCCAGCTTACCGTGCGCGACACGGGCACGGGCATTCCGGTAGAAGAAATGCCGCGCCTGTTCGAGCGGTTTCACCGCGTGGAAGGCGCCCGCGGACGCACGCAAGAGGGGACGGGCATTGGCCTGGCGTTGGTCCAGGAGCTGGTGAAGCTGCATGGCGGCAGCATCTCGGCCCAAAGCGAGCTGGGGCGGGGAAGCGCCTTCACGGTGCATATTCCTTTTGGATCCGCGCACCTGCCGAAGGAGCGGATCGGCGTCGCGCCCGCGGGCGCTTCCACAGCCACACGCGCCGAAGCCTACGTCGACGAAGCTCTGGGTTGGCCCAACTTTCGGCTGCCGTTCAACGGCTCGGGGCCGCTGGACGGCCAGGGGCCGGCGGCATCCCATAAACCGGTATGGCAACGGGACACTTTGCCCTGGGTGGAGACTCCCGCCAATCTGGACGGCGGCGAAATGCCGGCGCGCGGAAGAGTACTGCTGGCCGACGACAACGCCGACATGCGCGCTTATGTCTCTCGTTTACTCAGTCCGCATTTTGATGTGGAGGCCGTGTCCGATGGCCGCGAAGCGCTGGAACGCGCGGTGAGCCATCCGCCGGACCTGGTGCTCAGCGACATCATGATGCCGAGCCTGGACGGCTTCGCCTTGTTGAAAGCTTTGCGCGCGGAAACCGTCACCGGCACCCTGCCGGTAATTCTGCTGTCCGCGCGGGCCGGCGAAGAATCCCGCGTGGAAGGCATTGAAGCCGGCGCGGACGATTACCTGGTGAAGCCGTTCACCGCGCGCGAGCTTCTGGCGCGCGTCACCACTCACCTGGCCATGAGCCGGTTGCGCCGTCAAGCCGCCGAGCGCGAGCGCGAGCTTCGCCGGGACGCCGAAGCCGCCAGCGCGCGCGCCACCACCGCGCTCGAAGCGCTGCGCCGCGCCAACGCCGACCTGGAGCAGTTCGCGTTCTCAGCCAGTCACGATCTGCAGGAGCCGCTGCGCATGGTGGCCACCTTCAGCCAGTTACTGCGAGTGAAATACGCAGGCAAGCTGGACGAGCAGGCCGACAGTATCATCGAGCATTGCGTGGAAGGCGCAACCCGGATGGGGCGCATGATCCGGGATCTGCTGGAATACACGCGTGTGGCCAGTATTTCCGGAACGCCGCCGGCGACCTTGAGCCTGGAGGGTCCCTTGCAAGAGGCGCTGGAGAGCTTGCGGGCTGCGATCGAGGAATCGGGCGCCAGAGTGACGCACGATCCGCTTCCCGCGCTCCCAGTTGAGCCGGTCCACCTACAGCAGATTTTCCAGAATCTGGTTTCCAACGCGCTCAAGTACCGCGGTACACGGCCGCCCCGCATCCATATTGGCGCGCGTCACCTGGACGGCGGCTGGCAGTTTTCTGTGCGCGATAATGGGATCGGAATCGACGCCCGATATAAAGATCAGGTGTTCGGCCTATTCAAGCGCCTGCATAGCAGCAGCCAGTATTCGGGGACCGGGCTGGGGTTGGCTATATGCAAGAAGTTGGTGGAACGTTACCACGGACGGATTTGGGTTGAATCGGAACTGGGCCAGGGATCCACATTTTTCTTCACCCTGGCGCAGAGCGAGGCGGCGCAAGGCGAGAATGCGCAAGGCGATTTGGCGCAGCTCCAACCGCCCGTGAACGAACCGGCCCGGAGCGAACTGACACAGCCTGAGCCCGCCTCCGGAGCCGGGCCCTCGGCGTTGGGTCCTCCCGCGGGGGCAGACTGATGGCGGAACATCCCTATCGAATTTGGATTGCCGAGGACAACCCGGCGGATGTATATCTCATCGAGGAGGCGCTGCGGCGTCATCAATTCCCTTATGTTCTGAAGACCGCCGATAACGGCGAAGACATGCTGAAGATGATCGCCGGCATAGAGCAGGATCCGTCCGCGATCTGTCCCGACCTCTTCCTGATCGACTTGAACCTGCCCCGCCGGCCGGGCGACGAGATCCTGGCGCGCATTCGGAAGAGCACCCGCTGCGCTCACGTTCCGGCCATTGTGATCACTTCTTCAGACTCGCCGCAGGACCGGGCCCGGGCACGCGAACTGGGAGCGTCCTTCTACTTCCGCAAGCCGGCCGACCTGGAGAAATTCATGGCGCTCGGCGGGATTGTTCGCGAATTCCTGGAAACCCAGGCCGGCGCGCCTCAGTCCGGATTCTGAGCCCGGTAGCGACGAGCCGATCGCCGGGAGCCGGCGCGCGGCGGCTCTGAATGGGCTGAACCGAGCCGCGCGCGTTAGCGAGCGGTTTTATCCGCAAAGACTAATGACGTTCTGTTTAGTAGCCGCGCCCCGGCTCCGCATGGCCCCTTCGCTACAATGACGGCTTGGTAAGGAGGCCTTTATGAGATTGGCGGCTCCGCTCTTTTTTCTGTGCTTGGCTGCGGTCTGCGCGCAGAGTATCACGGTGCAAGTGGGAGGCAAACCGGTTGGCTCCGGCACCACTCTGAACTTTGAATCCGGCACTGGAATTATTCAGTCCTGCCATCCCGACGCTGGCGCCCGCATCACCTGTACTCCGTCCTACGATGCGGCGCTCATCGCCAATCGCGACGCCCTGCATGGCGCCGAAAACTACTGTTCCTCCGCTACTCGCGCCACGGCCTATGTGTGCCGCATCTCCAGTGGCACGCTCGCGAATTATCGTACCGGCATGAGCTTTGTGCTGGTGGTCGATACCACCTGCAGCGACAAGTGCTCACTGAATATGGACGGTATCGGCCCCGCCGGCATCAAGCGATCCGATGGCGTTCTGGACCCCGGAGGCACCCTGGTCGCCGGGCAGCCGCAGTGGGTGTTCTACGACGGCCAGGTTTTTCGCCTGATGGGCGGAGCCGGTGGCTCGCGCGCCAGCGCCGACGATCGCGAGCGCGATGCCCTCGCTCGCCGCTTCATCGCCGCCATGGAGACCATGCCCTACGCGCGCGCCATGTCGCTTGAAACCACCGCGGGCGACGTGCACAAAACCACCACCAGCAACGCGGTGGGCAACGCCACCATCAATGCGGTCACCGGCGGATTGCCGGGCCAGCACATGTGGGTCATCGTTGTGAACGATCAGCTCAGCGGGAAAACGGTAAGCTTCGGAAACAACTTCAAGAGCGCGGGTCCGCTGCTGGGATCGCCCGGCAAATCCGCCACGCTGCAGTTCATTTCCGACGGCACGGTGTGGTATGAGGTCGCCCGCACCACAAACCTTTGACCCGCAAAGCTCTGAACCACAACCGTGGCTCGTGGCGCACGCACGATTTGCACGCACGATTCGCATGCCGCGTTCACTCTCGCGTGAACGCCCGTCCCGTACCCCCCGCCCCATTCGCGGAGTGGCTCTTCCCCGGCACCAGCACATCGAACATGCGGCCCAGCAGCGCGTTGGCCTGCGCTTGGGAAATGGCCTCTGGATCGTAGGCGTGTTCCAGCACCAGACCGTTGAGCACCGCCTCCAGCGCCACGCGACGAACCTCTTGCGATTCGCGCCGCTCCTTTAGCAGGTCCGGAATCAGGTTGCCGATGGTCTCCAGTTTGAGCGATTCCCGGATGCGGCGATGCGTTCGCGCCAGCCGCGCGCGCAACTTGGGATGGCGCAGCGCGAACAGCTTGAACTCCAGCGCCAGCATTGCCCATTGCCGGTCCGACGCCCGGGCCACATAGAATTTGCGCAAGGCTTTGAGCCGCCCTCCGGAATCGGGACATTTTTCGAGCGTAGCCCGCAGGCCCCGCAAACGATCGCCGGTTTCCTGTTCGAACAGCGCGAAGAACAAGTCTTCTTTGCTGTTGAAGTGAGCGTAGAATGCGCCGCGCGTGTGACCGGTGGCGCCGGCGATGTCCTCAATGCGCGCAGCTTCGAATCCATCCCGGGCCAAAATACGGCGTGCCGCGTCCAACAGGGCGCGCCGCGTAGCCTCGGTTCGCTGCTGGTGCTTGGTCTGCTCGCCCGTTTTGGCGGTTGCCCTCATGCCTCCTACATTATATACATGCAGGTATGTATATGATAGTTACCGGGGGAGCAAGTGTGATAAATTAAAAGACGTGTTCCGCCCCCATCGTGCCATTCGTTTCGGCGCTCTCGCCGCCTCCCTGGCCGGCTCTCTAGCCTGGGCCCAATTCGGAGGCACTGGAGCGCAGCGCTCCACACCGGCCCTGCAACTCCCCGAATCCGGACGCCAGGCGCCAGGTTCGGTCGCCACCCAGCAGCAGGCCGCGCCCGTCAGCGGCAACGTGATCAACAGCTCCATCCAGATTGACGGCGATTTCCGGGGCAGCGTACAGGACGAAAAGATCCCAGCGGGGCCTTTCACCCTCACGCTTGCCGACGCCGTGAAGCTGGGTCTTCAAGCCAATCTCGGTGTGCTCACTGCCAACGACACTGTGCGCGCCTCGCGGGCCTTGCGTCTGCAGGCTCTGAGCAACCTGCTGCCTTACTTTTCCATCGACGCCAGCGAAACCAGCACGCAGATCAATCTCGCCGCTTTCGGATTCAGGTTCAACCTCCCCCCCGGTAGCGGCTTTTCCATACCCACCGTGGTCGGCCCTTTCCAATATTCCCAACTGCTCGGAAATTTGAGCCAGTCCGTTTACGATCCGGTGGCGCGCCGCAACTGGCACGCCAGCCAGGAGAGCGAGCGCGCTTCCAATTTGTCGGCTCGCGACGCCCGTGAGTTGGTGGTTCTGGCCGTGGCTGGAGCGTATCTGCAAACCATCGCCACCGATGCGCGGGTCGCTTCGCAGCGCGCTCAGGTGGAGAACGCGCAAGCGGTCTATCATCAAGCCGAAGTGCGCAAAGAGGCCGGCACTAATGCCCGCATCGATGTGACGCGAACCCTGGTCGAATTGCAGGGCCAGCAACAACGCTTGAATGCGCTCCAGGCCGATCTGCGCAAACAGAAACTGGCTCTGGCTCGTCTGATCGGTCTTCCGCTGGATCGCGAATTGACTCTCAGCGAGCGGCTGGCATTCAATCTGATCCCAGTTCCTGAAGCCGCCGGCGTGGTGCAGCAAGCCTTTGAGAAGCGCTGGGATCTCAAAGCTGCCGAAAGCCAGGTGCACGCCGCCGAAATCGTGGTGTCCGCCGCGCATGCCGAACGGCTCCCCTCCGCTTCGCTGGCCGCCGATTACGGACTGCTGGGCTCCAGTCCCGTAGCGAATCACGGGGTCTACTCCGTGGTGGGCGCCGTAAACGTGCCGGTCTTTCAAGGCGGCCGCGTGAAAGCCGATATCGAACAAGCCGAAGCCACGCTCCATCAACGCCAAGCCGAGCTCGCCGACCAGCGCGGCCGCGTCGAACAGGAGGTCCGCTCGGCTCTGATCGAACTGGAGACCGCGATCGGTGAAGTTCGCCTGGCGGAAAATAGTCGCGGATTTGCGAATGAAACGTTGCGGGAAGCGCGGGATCGATTCAACGCCGGCGTCACCACCACCGTGGAAGTGGTCCAGGCGCAGGAACAAGTGGCCGCCGCCGACAGCGACTACATTTCAGGACTCTTTGCTTTCGACCTGGCTCGCATCTATTTGTCCCGCGCTACCGGCCAAGCCGAAATCGAGCTCCCCAGCCTATTGAGCGGAGTTCGTCCCGGAGCACAGCCATGAGCACTACTACTACCAACGCACCGCCCTCGCCGATAGCCGCGGCGGAAAAGAAGCCCGGGCCGCCCGAGACTCGCGGCCGTGGCCGGGCCTTTCTCATCTTCTTCCTGTTTCTGGCGATCGCGGCCGGCGTCGGGATCTACTTTTTTCTCCAGTCCCGTGAATTCGAATCCACGGACGACGCCGAGGTGGAAGCGCACTTGAACGCCATCAGCTCGCGCGTGGATGGCGCCGTCACGCGCGTCTATGTCGATGACAATCAGTTCGTCAAAGCCGGCGACGCTCTGGTGGATCTGGATCCGCGCGACTTTCAGGTGGCCGTTGACCAGGCGCGCGCCCAAGTGGCGCAGGCCCGCAGCCAGGTGACGGCGCAACAGCCCAACGTTCCCATCACGCAGATCGAAAGCAGCACCAACATCAGCGGCGCCGAAGCGGACGTCGCGAACGCGGAGGCAGCCGTTGGAGTAGCCGAGCGCGATCGCGAATCCGCGGCCGCGCGCCTGGCTGAAGCGCAGGCCAACGCCTCAAAGGCGCACTCCGATCTGTCTCGCTACACCGTGCTCATCAAGAACGAAGAGGTGTCGCAGCAGGAGTTCGATCAGGTAGCGGCTACCGCCCAAGCCCAGGACGCTTCGGTGGATGCCAACCGCGCCACCGTCGAAGCCGCCGCCCGCACCGTCCAACAGCGCCAGGCCCAGCTTGCCCAGGTGAAATCCCGGCTGTCGCAATACCAGACCAACGCGCCCGCGCAACTGGCTATCCGGCAAGCCAACGTCCAATCGCAACAGGCCAATGAGCAGACCGCGCAAGCCATGCTGGAACAGGCGGAATTGAAGCTTGGCTATACGAAAATCGTGGCCCCGGCCGCGGGCATCGTTCTGAAACGATCCGCCGAAGTCGGCGAGCGCATTAACGCCGGCCAGCAGTTGCTCACCATCGCCCAGATCGGCGACATCTGGGTTACAGCCGACTTCAAAGAAACCCAGATGCATAACATTCATCCCGGTCAAACCGTTCGCATTCACGTGGACGCCCTGCGGCTGGATTTCGAAGGCTACGTCGAAACCATCGGCGGCAGCACCGGCGCCATCGCCAGCGTTCTGCCTCCGGAAAACGCCACCGGAAATTACGTCAAGGTGGTGCAGCGTATCCCAGTCCGCCTCCGCTTCAAACCCAATCAGAACGGGCTGGATCGCCTGCGCCCCGGCATGTCCGTGGAACCGGACGTCCGCATCGGGAGTTAGCATGACTCCAGCCGGATCGCACCAGGATTGGAAGCCGTCGCATAATCCTTGGGCCGTCGCGCTCACCGTCACCATGGCGACGTTCATGGAAGTGCTGGACTCTTCCATCGCCAACGTCTCGCTTCCGCATATCGCCGGGTCGCTCGGCGCTACTTACGACGAAGCTCTCTGGGTCCTCACCAGCTATCTGGTTTCAGCTGCCATCGTGCTCCCCGCCTCCGGCTGGCTCTCCACCGTCTTCGGCCGCAAGCGCTTCTACATGACGTGCGTGGTGCTCTTTACCGCGTCGTCGTTCCTGTGCGGCATCGCACCCAATCTGCCGTTTCTGATTGTCGCCCGCATTTTACAAGGCGCGGGCGGCGGCGGCCTGCAGCCTTCCGAGCAAGCCATCCTCGCCGACACCTTCCCGCCGCAAAAACGAGGCCAGGCCTTTGCCGTTTACGGTATGGCCGTGGTATTCGCACCCGCCATCGGTCCCACACTCGGCGGATGGATCACCGACAACCTGAACTGGCACTGGATCTTCTTCATCAATTTGCCGGTGGGCCTGATGTCGCTGTTCTTCACCAGCCGCCTGGTGGAAGATCCGCCCTGGCTCAGGGAACGCAAGGGCGCCGGCATCAAGATCGATTACATCGGACTCAGCTTGCTGGTCACGGGCATCGCCTGCTTCCAATTCGTGCTCGACAAAGGTCAGGAATCGGACTGGTTCTCATCACGCCTGATCTTCGCGCTGACCGTGGTCGGCATTCCAACCCTGATCGCATTTTTCCTTTGGGAGTGGTATCACCCGAACCCTATCGTGGATGTGCGCCTGCTCAAGAACCGCAACTTCGGAACGGCAGTCGGGTTCTCGTTCGTGCTCGGGATGGTGTTATTCGGCTCCACCGTTTTGATTCCCGAGTTTCTGCAAAGCAGCCTGGGCTACACGGCCGAACTGGCAGGCTTGGCGCTTTCTCCCGCGGGCTTCGTGCTCATGTTCATGATGTTTGTGGCCGGCCGACTCACCGCCACGAAAATAGATCCGCGTCTGCTCATTTGCATCGGCTTCCTGGGCACATCCTTCGCGCTGCGGCTGATGACCAACATTTATCTGCAGATCGACTTCACTACCATCGTGCTGCTGCGCTGTTTCCAGGTGATCTTCATGCCGCTGATCTTCATTCCTATCAGCACGCTGAATTATGTCGGCGTGCCGCGGGAAAAGAACAACCAGGTTTCCGGTATTTCCAGCTTTATGCGCAACATCGGCGGCAGCATCGGAACCTCCGGCCTGAGCGTCTTCCTGACACGCCAGAACCAAACGCATCAGGTGGCCTTCGCATCGCACACCAGCCTGGGCGACCCGAATTTCCGGCAAATGCTCAACGGCTTTACCGCGATGTTCGTTTCGAAAGGCTATGACGCCACAACCGCCGCGCAGAAAGCCATGGCGATGGCATACGCCACGGTGCAAAGCCAGGCCGGCGCCCTCAGCTTCAAAAACGCATTCTTCGTGATGTCCCTGATGATAGTGTGCCTGAGTCCTCTGCCCTTCATCATGCGGCGTCCCAAGTACGTCGAGCGCCAGGCATCCGCCGCGCATTAGCGCCGGCAGGAACAGGCACTTTGACGCATTGTCTCGTGTACATAGCGACAATCTGTCACCATCCCTATCGCAACTAGTTAATAGATAGGCGCTCTTGTTCTGGCAACCCAACTGCTTTAAAGAAGGCATGACAGCGCAAAAGAAAACCTTCTTACTCAGCCAGCTTCAGGACGCGATCGACGAAGCCATCTCGGAATCCGGCCGCATCGGCGACGTCATCGACGAGATGAAGCGTTGCGGCTTTGACTTGAGTTTGATCCTGGAATCTACGGTTACGATCAGCCCCGCTGAGGACCACCAGAGGGACGCCGTTCCGGAACCCCGCTTGATCTCCAATGTGGCGCAGTCCATTGGCCAGATCGAATTGACCGACCATGATCTCGATTTTCTGAAGGAATTGAAGATCGCGGCCTGAGGGATCGGCACCCCGTCGCCTTTAGTGTCCGGACAGAGCTTCTCGCACCATCGGCTCAGGTTTGGTCTCAAAGACGCTGTACACCGCGCCCGCGAGCGCCGCGCCCACGATCGGCGCCACCCAAAACAGCCAGAGCTGCTCCAGCGCCCACCCGCCCACGAAAATCGCCGGAGCTGTGCTGCGAGCGGGATTCACCGAGAGATTGGTCACTGGAATCCCGATCAAGTGGATCAGAGTAAGTCCCAGCCCGATGGCGACGGGCGCGAAGCCGGGTAGCGCGCGTTTGTCGGTGGCGCCCAGGATAATCATCAGGAACATGAACGTAAGTACGATCTCGGCGGTAAGGCACGCTCCCAGCGCATACCCGCCCGGCGAATGCTCGGCATAGCCGTTCGCGGCGAAACCGTTCGCCAGGCTGAACCCCTGCTTACCGCTGGCGATCGAATACAACACTCCCGATCCTGCAATTCCCCCTAGCAGCTGCGCGATCGCATACGCGGGCAGTTCTGAAACTGGAAAGCGGCGTCCGACCACCAGCCCCACGGAAACCGCCGGATTCAGATGGCATCCCGAGATGTGGCCGATCGCGAAAGCCATGGTCAGCACGGTGAGCCCAAACGCCAGGGCGACTCCGGCAAACCCAATGCCCAAGCCCGGGAAAGCGGCCGCCAGTACCGCGCTGCCGCAACCGCCAAAAACCAGCCAGAACGTTCCAATGAATTCCGCGAAACATCGTTTTGAAAGCGACATCGTATGCTCCTCCTTGCCGATCACAGATGCTACCATACTTCCCATGAATCGGCGCGCGTTTGTCGCTACCTCCCTGGCCGCCGCGGCCGCGTCGCAAACAGCCTGTCTGTATGTGCCCGCGACGCCCGTTTCATACAGCCCGCCCGCCGGTTTCGAACTGGACGAAGTGAGCCTGGCCGATCTCGCCGCCGGTCTTGAGCGGGGCAAATGGACCTCGGAGCGTCTGGTGCAGCTTTATCTCGCCCGAATCGACGCGATTGATCGCAAAGGTCCCCAGCTCGGCTCCGTGCTGGTCCTCAATCCCGATGCCGCCGCAGTCGCCGGCCAGCTCGACCAGGAACGGAAGAACGGTCATGTGCGCGGCCCGCTGCACGGGATACCGATTTTGCTTAAGGACAATATCGAGACCAGTGACCATACCAGCACCACCGCCGGATCGCTGGCCCTGGCCGATTGGCGCGCCCCGCAAGACGCCTTCGTGGCCGCCCGCCTGCGCTCCGCGGGCGCAATCGTCCTCGGCAAAACCAATCTAAGCGAGTGGGCCAACTTCCGTTCCACGCACGCCAGCAGCGGCTGGAGCGGGCGCGGCGGCCAAACCAAAAATCCTTACGCGCTGGATCGCAATCCATCCGGCTCCAGCTCCGGCTCGGGCGCCGCTGCCGCCAGCAGTCTCTGTGCCGCCGCGATCGGCAGCGAGACCGATGGATCGGTCACCAGTCCTTCATCCATCAACGGAATCGCGGGCATCAAGCCGACCGTCGGGTTGGTCAGCCGCTCCGGCATCGTCCCCATCTCGGCCAGCCAGGATACCGCCGGTCCGATGGCGCGCACGGTTCGCGACATCGCTATTTTGCTGAGCGTCATGGCTGCTGTCGATGCCCAAGACCCCGCGACTGCCGCTGCTGAAGGCAAAGCATCGGCGGACTACACCCGTTTCCTCGATCCCAACGGCCTGCGCGGCGCGCGTCTCGGCATCGCCCGCAAATTCTTCGAAAAGAATGCGCCCCTCGATGCGTTCCTGAACGGTTGCGTCGACGCACTGAAGAAAGCGGGCGCCGAAGTGATCGATCCGGCCGACCTGGCCACGCACGGCCAGCTCGATGCCCCCGAACACGAGGTACTGCTGTACGAGTTCAAGGATGGCGTCAACCGCTATCTCACGCGGCTCCCTTCCGCCAGTCCGTCCCGCACGCTCAAGGACCTGATCGCCTTCAACGAAAAGAATCGCGACCGCGAGATGCCCTTCTTCGCGCAGGAGTTGTTCATGCAAGCCGAAGCCAAAGGCCCGCTCACCGACGCGGCTTACATCAAAGCCCGCGCCGATTGCGTGCGCCTATCCCGACAGGACGGCATCGACGCACTGCTCGCCAGGCACAAGCTGGACGCCATCGTGACGCTGACCTCCGGCCCCGCCTGGTTCACCGATCACATCAACGGCGACCAAGACACCGGCGGCTGCACCACGCCCGCGGCCGTCGCCGGCTACCCGCACATTACGGTCCCCGCCGGCTTCTATAGCGGCCTGCCCATCGGCCTGTCGTTCTTCTCCACCGCCTGGAGCGATCCCACGCTCTTCAAGCTCGCCTATGCCTGGGAGCAGCAGATGAACGCCCGCCACAAGCCCGGTTTCGCCGCCAGCCTTACGAGCTAAATGGGAGATGGGAGCGCCGCGTAAGCTGTTTACGATACCGCCGAATACTGCCGGCTTTTCCATCGACCACGAGGGACATCGGTGAGAGTAGCGCCTCGGCCGGAGAAGTGATTCCGAAGAATTGTAGGGAGCGTGAGTCGTCTGCTTGGCCTGCGACGCCGACGGACGAAGATGGCCGAAGAGATGCATGCCGGGAAACGTGCGATCACGTGACGCGCCGGATGATTTACACTGCCGGAGACCCTTCGCAAGAAGATCGTTTTGGCTGGGCCTCAACCCGATCGTTGTACGGCCGCGGGAGTTGCGCTGGCCTGGCTACTTTCCACCAAGTTCCGCCAGGACAAGCTTGGCGTTGCGTGACGCCTGGTCCTGCATGGGGCTCGCGATTCCGGCCGATTCCTGGAAGTAGTGCAGACCTTCGCGCATCTGGGCTTTGTCGCCGAGCGGTTTGCCGAGCTGATAGTTTGCCAGACCCAGATCGAACAGAGCGATGGCGTAAAGCTGCGAGTTGCCCTTGATGGACGGCAGAGCGGCCTTCAGAGCTTTGTTCGCAGGACCGTAGCGCATCTGCATGGTGTAGCCGACGCCCGTGTAGAAACTGGCGCTCCCGAGCAGCGCGGCTTTTTCAGTAGCCCAATCGGAGTCGCTCACGCCTTCGCGCTTGGAGCGCGTGCTAGCGGCTTCGGAGGCTTTAGCGGCGTAACTGATGACGGCGTCGGCGCGGTTTCCCCGCCAACTGCAGTCGGCGGCATAAATCATGGCCTCCGCATTCTTATCCACAGCCATCTTTGCGGCGGCAGGGCACGCCTTCGCTCCTTCGCCCGCTTTGCCCAGTGCAGCGAAATAGCTGGTGGCAACTTCCGGCAGATACTGGCTCTTGGGATTCTGTTTGATCAGCGCGTCCACCAGATCCACTTCATCTTTCGCTGGGGCCTTCAGCGCGACTACGTAGAGGGCATATTCGGAGTACTCGTCCACTTCCTTGGCGTACTCCAACTCGTGCTTTGCATCGTCGTCCGCGGGCGGCTTAGCCGAGCCGGTGATTTTGCGCGCGGATTCCGAAGTGCGGGCGGACCATTTCTTCGTCTGCGCGACATCTTCCTTGGCCACCGCTGCCTTCAACGCGAAATACGCGGCATCCATGTCCGGAACGTTGGTGTAGGCCATCTCAGCGACTTCCAGAACCTTGTCGTACTCTTTCTGCCCCAGCAGGCCCGATTCCACCTGCGAGGCTACCCAGCCGGCAGCCTCATGCTTGGGATACTTTGCGAGAAAATCCTCACCCAGACTAACTTTCCTGGCGTCGTCCGTTTCCTGACCGAGGTTCTGCAGGATTTGTCCTTCGGGAGTCGAGGGGTTGATAACAAAATTCTGCTTCTCCTGCGCGAGAACCGGAAACACACCGGGCACAGCCAGCAAGATCAAGCCGGCGAGATAACGTTTCATGAAGTAGCTCCTATCCGAGGAAATTTATCACACTCGGAGGCCTCTTGGCAGACCGGTGCGCATTTTGCCGGCGCCTACTGCGGTTTGGCTCCCGCTCCTGCTTCGCGAGCCAGACGAACTTTGGCGTCTTCCAGCTTCTTCTGAACCTTGGAGAGTTCCGCGTGGTCCAAGTCGCTGGGCGGGCCGGCCTGATATTCCCGAACCGAGCTCTGCCATTGCGCGATGGCTTCGCGGATCTTGCCTTCTTTAAAATAGACTTCGGCCAGATGATCGTGCACGGTAGGATCGCGCGACATATACCGCAACGCTTCGCGCAGCTTGTCTTCGGCTTCGGGCAGCTTGTTCAAACGGAAATACACCCAACCCAGGCTGTCCAGATATGCGCCGCTGTTGGGCTCACGCGCCACGGCTTTGCTCACCAAGTCCCGCGCTTCGTCCAGGCGGATATTGCGGTCCGCCAGCATGTAGCCGAGATAATTCAGTGCGGCGTCGTTGTCGGGATTCAACTCCAGCACCTTGCGGAACTCCGCTTCTGCCGCCGTAAAGTTCTTCATGCGCTCATACATCGCGCCACGGCGGAAAGCGATGTCCTGCTTCTCCGGACTGGTTTGGGAAAGGCCCTCGGCCGCGTCCAGCGCCTTGGCCATCTCCGTAAAGTTTTTGGCTTTTTCGTAGATGTCGGCCAGACTCAGATCGATTTCGCGGTCGTTCTTGCCGTCCATCAATCGCCGGGCTTCCGCTACTGCCGCATCGGTCTTCCCCAAGTCTGACAAGACCAGCGCGCGCGTGGCAGACACGATGCGATCCTTGGGGAACTTCTTCACGGCTGAGTCGGCTTCGGCCTCCGCTTTGGGATAATCCTTGGCTTCGCGATAGGTTTCGATGACTTCGGCTTCCGCGCGCGCTGCGTTATCCGGATCCACGTCGGCGGATTGGCGGAATGCATCGACGGCGGCGGGATATTGTTCGATGGTGCGCTCCAAATCGCCCAGGTTCTGCAGCAAACTGGCCCGGCTGCTCTTCTCAGAGCCGCTGTAGCTCTTCTTCACGGTTGCGTCCAGGATGCCTTTCAAAGTCTTGATGGCGTCCGGAATCTTGCCCTCGGCCTCCAGCAGGTTCACGTCGTTGTATTGGGCTTCCAGATCGTTGGGATCGATCTCCCTGGCTTTGTCCGCTGCTTCGCGCGCCTTGGCGAAATCCTGCTTCTGCCGGTAGATCATCGAAATGCGGAGCTCGGCCTTGATGTCCTTGGGGTCGTCCGCGACAGCTTCCTGGTAGAGTTTCAAGGCGTCGTCCAACTGGTTCGAAAACAGCAGATCTTCGGCCAGCGCTTGCTTGAGCTCCGAGTTGCCGGGCTGCTGATCCAGCGCCCGGCGCAACATTTCGGCGGCCAGCGAATAATCTTTCAACTGCTCGTACACGCTGGCCAAGCTGGTGAGGCTGCGCGGATTGGGGTCCTTGTCCGCCACCTTCCGCAGCATGTCGGCCGCGGCTTTGTTATCGCCGAGATCGGCATAGACGGTGGCCAAGCCGGTCATGGCGTCTTCATTGGCGGCGTCCAACTCCAGCGCTTTCTTGTAAGCGGCCATGGCTTCGGTGGAGTTCATGAGCGCCTTCTGCAGGCGGCCTTGCATGATCCAACTTTCGACGTCCTTGGGGTCGGCTTCCGTGATTTTCTGGTACTGCTCAATGGCCTTTTTCACCATGTCGGGATCGATCTGGTTGGTTTGAGAATCGCCGATCAGGTGGGTATAGATGCGGGCCAGCAGGCGGCGCGAGTTCAGATCGTTGGGGTTCTGCTTGAGCGCGTCTTCGGCGTCCAGCACCGCTTCACGCAGCCGTCCGGATTGGATGTATAAGTCCGAGAGTTCTTCGGCGATGAAAGTTGCGCTGGGGTCGGCTTTGAGAGCCGTGCGGTAGGCATCGGCGGCTTTGCTGAAGTATTCGCCGCGATTGCCGTAGGCGGCTGCCAATTCGGCGTAGAGGTGGCCGAGAGAATAATTGTAATAGGCCGCGGCTTTGTCCGCTTGGGCCGACGGCGGCGCGGGAGCGGGGGCTTGCTGGGCGAAGGCCAACGAAGTGACCAACAGGAGACAGGGGAGGCTTACCAACCGGCGCGTTGGGATCATCAAAGGGGGCTCTCTTTCCCATACCTGGGTCGCTTGATCCAGGACAGACTTGCTCGCTCTTAGTATAACCCTGAATTCCCGAGCGAGGTCGCGCAGGACGGGGCCATTACGGGCTAGCCGCTAGCGACCAAGCTGTCGCCCAAGTCCTGCGACTAGAAAGGAACGTTCGATAGGAAGAGGGTGAGGCAGTTCGGAAGTTGGCGCTGGTGTGCTATGACGGCCAACTTGTTGATGTTCCCCAGGCCACGTGAGCTTTAAGTCTAAATCGAGGACATCAGAGGTCACTGCCCCGTAGCCGGCTTCGGGCAACCGACTCGAACGCCAGTTCCGGACCGCGAGCGGCACAAGTTCGTATGCTACTATTCGCTCCTGTGGATTGAAGCTGGGTAAGGCTCGATCCCCCGAACTGCAGCGCCTCGGTAGCTCATCATCGGCGGCGGAAATCCAAGAGATCTTATAAATAGTCCTGCGCCATCTGTTCCTATCGAATACTTGCCCAGGCGGCAACCGCCTCCTCGGCTTAATTATTTCTTCGTAGGCCTGAGTGCGGGACCAAACCCGCGCGTTGTCGTAGTCCGCGTCGTGCCGGACCTGCTGAAGACTAACCAAACATATTTGAAATTTGAAACCACCGGTCGTCTTGTCCGATGATCTTGTTGTCGAGACGAGAACAGGGGGAGACGACCGATGGAGACTTTCACCAAGCTGTTTGGCAGCCTGCTGGTTTT
>Ga0302325_10004163_pt1 | contig 33522 bp, 24 predicted proteins | sample Palsa_T0_2_FD_201948 | JGI IMG/M metagenome (GOLD analysis project Ga0302325, IMG submission 201948) | Peat permafrost microbial communities from Stordalen Mire near Abisko, Sweden - Palsa_T0_2 | ecosystem: Environmental > Terrestrial > Soil > Palsa > Peat permafrost | place: Sweden: Abisko... | reverse complement strand
CTTGGACGTGACCCTCGGGAATCGGCTTGAGCACCAGCCCGTAGCTGTCCCGGCCAAAGTATAACGCGGCATCCTGCGCCATGCCTGGAAGGTCCCGCTCGAAGTCGTGGCGGCGCTCCGACAGGCTGAACCGTGTCTCCCAAAGCATCGTGAGCTTCTTCTGTTTCCACGCGGATTGGAAATCGTAGGCGCGCAGGATCACATAGTAGCGGTCGACCTCGATGGCGCTGAGGACGTCGGCATGCAGGTTGTCGAGAAGGCCCGTCCTGAAGGACCGGCCGAAGTAGACCGTGCTGGGATCCGTCATTGACTGGATGGATCCCTCGGAGTCGAAACCCAGCAGCCTGGCGTTCTGGAAATTCAACATGTCCCTCAGGTTTCCGTCCCGGGTGTGGGCGCCCCCGATCGTCCTTCCCCAGAAGACCATGATCAGGAGTTTCGTCGCATTGGGGTCGCGGGTGGACACGTAATTCTGGCTGGCAAGCGGCTCGGCGAGCATCCGCGCTATGGCGGGAAAGGTGACATCGTCGATCGTGGGGTCCACGGTGCCAAACTCATCGGCAAGGGTCCCGCCGAGAATCCCCCCATCCCCAATGGCGAAGGTCTCGGGCTTGAATGAACCGTCCGCAAGCCTGACGCGGACATATCCATTGTGCGCGCTCGAGGAGACCGCAGTCAGCTTTTCACTGCCGGAAACGGCATCAAGCAGTCCAGCCTGGGAAGGCGATGCCGCCATCGCCGCGACCGCCGCAAAAAGCCACACCCGGATTCGCAGGGTGGACGCCTTCCAGTCGGCCAAAATATCTGGGAATTTCAGGGGCATTTCACTTGGGGGCCTCACTAATCATAACCCAGTTGCGCCAATGTTCAAGGCCTGCCCCGTCAACGACGTGCCCCGGCACGGCGCCCGTCCTGGCGCCCTCATTTTCCCGAGGCATGGGAAGGCGCCCCCAACCACCCGCTGGCCTCCAGGAAACCCCTGAGTTCGCCGGACTCGGCCGAAAGGGGCGGGAGCCAGAGACCCAGCCGCTCCCGGGTCCACCATAGCCCCGGGTGGAGGGCGGGATCGGCAAACGTGTAGCGGTAGTCGACCGCGCGCACGAACCGCGGCGGCTTGTCGGGAAAGGGATTGGCCGCGAAGAGGCCCACGGCGCCCGGGTCATTGTGGAGCAGCTTCCAGATGAGGTGCAGGGTCCAGGGGTATTCGCTGGGCGAGCCCATCGCCGCGAACCACATCTGCCAGTCGAGCCTGAGCTGGTACGGCGCAATCTGAGGGGGCCGCAACTTGGGATCCACAGGAAGGCCCTTGTAGGGATAGGGCTTCCAGACGGCGCTCTCGCCGGGCACCTCCGAGTCCGTACCCTCGAAAATGATGTTCGTGCGCTCCCTGCCAATCGCGCCGAAGGCGCCGTACGTGTTCACCAGTTCGAGCGGGTCGTCAAACGACGAGTTCATAACCTGGTGGGGGGAGAACAGGTTGGCGACCGGCTGGAGGCTCAGGCATGCGACGGCTGCGGCGAGGGCCCAGCCCGCGATTTCCATCGGCCGGCTCGGCCCCGCGGCGGCGTCAGCCCGCGCGGCGACCGCCGTCAGATGCGCCGGCAAGACGCGCTTCCAGAGGGAGTCGTCGAAGCAGGCGAGAGCGGGGACAATCGTGAGCCAGTTCAGGAAGGAAAGGTTGCCGCTCAGGATGAGGACGCCCTGGAACACGACGATCACGGCGCCGGCGATGTGGCGGGCCCTCCTCGGGCCGAAGACAAACCAGGGAGCGGCCAGTTCCGCCGCGTGGTTCAGGATGACGCCTGCCTCCAACTCCCACCGGGGCAGGAAGTGAAACCACCGGCTCAGCGGGTTGGGGATCGGCTGGGTCTCGAAGTGATAGAAAAGGGCGGAAAGGTCGCGCCAGCAGGAATCCCCCCGGATCTTGATCAGGCCGGCCCCGAGCATGATCCGGAATATCAGCCATCGAAAGAGCCAGATCACGGCGACCGGGGCCTTCCCCCGGGGAAACGGCCCCGTCTCCAGGAGCGGGCACAGGAAGATCGCGAGGAACCCGGTCTCCAGCAGCTGGAATTCCCATCCATACCCGTACCAGTCCTGCCCGACGTGGACGAAGGAAAGGTAGAGCGCCCAAAGGACGGCAAGGATCGGCGCATTGGCGAATCCGGCCATGACCGCGCAGGAGAGGGCGAAGCCCGCCCACGCCGCCCCCAAGAGCGCCCCGTCCGAGTGGCCGATCCAGAAGATAGAGGGAAGCCGCATGAATCCCGCTTCCCGCGACCCGAGGGCGTCCCCCACCCGCCCCAGGAATGCGCCCACCGGGAGCAGACCGTCAGATCCGATGAGGGGCAGGATCTGGTTCGCGGCCACCAGGAACGCGACCGCATAGACAAATCCCAGCAGCCTGAGGATTGCAAAGCGGGTCAGCCCGTAGGTCGGCTTCGGCGGAGGGATTGCCGGCGCGGGAGGCGTTCCGCCCTGGGTCTGTTCCGATGCCGGCGACATTCGGTGGAATCGGGTTTCGGGGAATCGGAATGGCATCCCGGCCTCAAACGTCGGCATCTTGGGTTGCATCCGCCCTCACAGGCCCGCTACTCGGTCCTCAGGGCTATGGTGGGGCTGATCCGGGTGCTCCGGCGCGCGGGAAGCCAGCAGGCCAAAAGGGCGACGCCCACCAGCACGAACGCGATGCCCACCACCACGCGCGGATCGTTTCCGGGAACGAACGGGAGCATCTTGCCCAGGAAATTCAGGAGGATGAACGAGGCCAGGAGCCCTATAGAGGCCCCAAGCGCGGCGAGCTGAATGCCATTCTTTAGGAAAAGCCACACCAGTCCGCCTGGCTGAGCGCCGAGCGCCATCCGGATCCCGATTTCCTTCGTTCGTTCGGAGGCCAGGTTGGCCACGACCCCGTAGATCCCCACGGCCGCCAGCAGGAGTCCCAGCGCGGATATCTGCAGGAGGAGCCGCCCGAGGAACGTGAAGAAGGAGACGTCGTCGTCCGAGATTTCCTTGACCGTCATCAGCATGCCGAGCGCGACATCCGGCGCGAGGAGCCCGATAGCCCGGCGAACGGTGTCCTTCATGGCTGCGGGGTCACCCGTGGTGCGAACATTGAAGCCGATGAAACGGTGGCTGTTCTGGGCCCAGGGCGCCATGAACATCGAGCCGCTTCTCGACTTGTCGTAAAAGTCGGCCGCGCCCTTGAAATCGGCCATCACCCCGACCACTTCGGCCCACTGCGGATCGGCCGGATCGACCCGGCCGATCCTCTTGCCGATCGGGTTCTCGCCCGGCCAGTATTTCCTGGCCATGGACTCGTTGACGATGACCACACGGGGGGAACCGAGCCGATCCGAGTCCTGGAAATCCCGTCCCTGCAGAAGCTTTATTCCGTAGATCTTGAAGAATCCGGGGGTGGTGTTGTTGGTGCCCGCATTCTCCTCCTTGCCGGGCTCCGGCACCGGCTGCCCCTCGACCCGGAAGGGCGTCTGGCGGAACCCCCATGCAGGCGAGTCGACCACGATGCCGGCGGCTTCGACCCCCGGCAGCATCTGGAGCGCGCCCAGCAGCCTGGTCCCGAAGGCCGCCGAGCGGGGGTCCCTCTGCTCGCCGAAGTGGTCGTGATCCAGCTCGATGAATCCGATGAGGACATTGTCGGCCTGCCAGCCCAGCTGCTGGTGGGTCACCTTGTAGATGCCGCTCACAAAAAATCCGGCGCCGGCGAGGAGCGTGAGGGCCAGCGCGAGCTCGACAACGACCAGGCCCTGGCGAAGCCAGTGCCGGGAACGGTCGGAGGTCGAGCCCCGCCCGCTTGTCTTGAGCGCCGAGTTCAGGTCGGTGCGCGAGGCGATCCATGCCGGCACGGTGCCGAAGACGAGGCCGGTCAGCATCGAAACGCCGAAGGTGAAGCCGATCACCCTGAGGTTGAGCGGCATGTCGTAGTCAAAAAAGCGGGCGACATACCCATTGCTCCAGTAGGCGACCAGCATCCCGAGCGCTCCGCCCACAACGGACAGGATGAGACTCTCGGTCACGAGCATCCGGACCAGCGTCGATCGCGGGCAGCCCAGCGCGAGTCGGGTGGCGATTTCCTGAGTGCGGCGCGAGGTGCGGACGAGCTGGAGGTTCGCCAGGTTGACGCAGGCGATGAGGAGCACCATCCCGGAAAGGGCCATGACGAGCCACGTCAGGCGGGAACCGAGGTCGCCCATCGAATCCGCCGGGTACGGGGCCACCTTGAGACCCCGGCCCTTGTTCGTCTTCGGAAAGTCATGGGCCATCTTCAGGGCCATGGCGGTCATCTCCGCCTGGGCCTGCTTCATCGTCACTCCGGGCTTCAGCCGCGCCGCGACCGTGTACCAGGCCGCGTCCCGGTAGCCCGTGTTCACCCGCGTTCCGTCGAGAAGCCAAAAGGCGGGCCGGCCGCCGAAAAGAGCGGGATCGTCCATGAACGGCGGCAGGACCCCCACGATCGTGTACACCTTGCTGTCGAGCTTGGCCGTGCGCCCGAGGACCTTCGGGTTCGACCCGTAATGCTCCCGCCAGAAGGCATTGCTGATCACCGCCAGCGGATCGAGGTGCCGGTCCTCCTGTTCGGTGAAGGTCCTGCCCAGCTCGGCCTGTATCCCGAAGAGCGGGAAGAAATTGGCCGTAACCCGGTTGGCCCCAGTCTGGACCGGCGGCTGACCGGGTTCCGCGAAGCTCGCGCGCACGCCCGGCACGTAGGCTGCGACGTTTTCAAAAACCGTGTTCTCGTCGCATTCGTCGACGTAATCGCCGGGGCTCTGCCCCGTGAATTCCTGGCGGGGCGTCGAGCCCCAGACCTGCACGAGGCGCCCGGCGTCGGGGAACGGCAGCGCCTGCAGCAGAAGGCGATTCAGGGCGGTGAAGGCGGTGGTGTTGACGCCTATGCCAAGCGCGAGAGTGGCCAAGGCCACGAGCGTAAATCCCGGGTTCTTGGCCAACTGGCGCAAGGCGTATTTCATGGGACTACTCGTTTCAATAGGGGTTCGGACGCAGGAGGTAAAGCGCCGTGAAGGAGAGGCTGTCGCTTCCCATTGTCATCCTCGCAGCAATTCATCTGCGGCCTGGGACAACCTCGGTTTCCTCCGAGGGGAAGAAAACCCTTGACCGCCTACTCACATAGTAGTTGCTACTATGCCGATCATGAAGCACGAACAGCCGGTGAAGCCGACGCGCGTGGAAATGGAGCTGCTGGAGGCCCTTTGGAAGCTGGGCTCGGCATCGATACGGGAAATCCTGGAGGCCCTCCCCGAATCCCGCCGCCTCGAATACACCACGGTCCAGACCGTCGTCTACCGCCTTGAACAGAAAGGCGCGGTCAAGAGGATCAGGAAGATCGGCAACGCCCACATTTTTGCGCCTTTGGTCAGCAGGAAGTCGATCGCCGCGACACTCATCGAGGACTTCCTGGGAGCGTTTGGAGGAGCTCCGGAACCCTTTGTGGCGCACCTGGTGGAATCCGGTGCGATCTCGCTCAGGGAACTCAGGGAGCTTGAAAAAATCGCAAGGGAAAGGGGGCTGAAATAGCTATGAACACAATTGAAGGCCTGACTATTCGGTGGCAGCCGTGGACAGTCCCGGCGGCCCTGAGCCATGTCTTGTGCTCAAGCCTGGCGGGTGTGGTGATCCTGGTCCTGATGTTTGCGGCGCGGCGCGCCTCCGCGCGAACGCGCTGGACGATGGCTTGGATCGGCCTGGTCAAATTCCTCCTCCCTCTTGTCTGGTTCAATCGGACCTTTTCCCGCTTGAAGGCCCCGGCTATGGACCGTTGGCGTCTCCTGCCCGCCTCCCTGGATTCTTCGGGGGTCGGGGCGGTTTCAGGAGGGATCACGCCGGCGCCGGACATGGCGCATTCCGTGGCGGCAGCAGCTACCGGCAATTTTCCCGCGATCGAGGTGGCCGCTTTCGCGTGGGCGGCAGGAGCCATTGTGCTCATCGGCATCTGGTGTTGGCGCGGGCACCTCCTTCGCAAGAGGCTTCTGTCAGCCGCCGAGCCCATCTCCGCCAGCCTCAGGAAGAGAGTCGAAAGGGCGGCCGCGCGGGTGGGATTGGCCGAACCTCCCCGCCGCGTCGCAATCGCCGGGAACATAGGGCCGGGCATAGTCGGCATCCTCTGCCCTGTCGTCGTCCTGCCCCCGTTTCTGGAGAAGTCCCTCTCCGGCGAGGAAATTGACGCGATCCTCATTCACGAGCTCACCCACCTGAGGCGCCGCGATCCCCTTTGGGCGGGGCTGCAGGCCGTGGGGGTCAGGCTTTTCTGGTTTGATCCCGTGGCATGGCTCCTTGACCGGAGCCTTCACATCGAAACGGAGAAATCATGTGACGAGACCGTGCTGGATATCACTGCCAACGGTAAGGTCTATGCCGCCGGCATAGTGAAGATTGTCCGCCAGACCCTCGGGCTGAAGGAGCCGGGCTATGCGGGTGTTGCCGGGGCGCCGGTGGTGGCGCGTGTGAAGAACATCCTCGCCCGCTCGGCGGCGCCCCACCGCCGGCAGCCGATGGTCCTCGCCATGGCCGCGGCAGTCGCCGTCTTCGCCTTCAGCGGATTCTCAGGCGCCATACGGGCGGAAAACGCCGCAAGCGTGCCCACGGGAAAGGTGTTGGTCGTGGAAAATTTCGGGTCATGGAAAAGGATACCGGACTTCGCGGCCGAGCTGGACGGGCTCGGGTATTCGTCGGCGACGATCAAGTCAGCCGACATGGCGACCACGGATTTGTCCCAGTATAGCCTGATTGTACTCCCAGGCGCGCAATGGCAGACCGGATTCTACGCGGACTATGCCAAGGCGGCGGCCCGATTTGACCGGTTTGTCCAAAACGGCGGGACGCTCCTACTTGAGGTGAATGGCGCTGAAGCCGAAGGGATTCTCCGCCAGTCCTTCCACGCCATCCCGGACCCACCCGACGGCGGCGCATCCCGCGTTCCTTGACGAACCGCTTGAACCGTTGAAAAATCCAACCCCGTATTAATGGCCACGGGACCCCGATTCACCTCCCGAACACCGCCTCGAGGCATTCCATCCCCACAGACCGACTGACAACCCATGAAAAAATCCCTGCAATACCTGATCGCCTTTGCCGCCGTTTCCCTGACGACACTGTCGATGCACGCCCAAACCGGCCCGAAGATCCTCGTCGTCGATCTTACCAAGCTCTTCGACAACTACTGGAAGAGCCAGGAGCAAAAGGCTACTCTTCAGGCCGATGCGGAGAAGGCCAGGGAACAGGCGGCCCAGCTTCAGAAGGAAGGCAACGCCCTGGTAGAAGAGTTCAAGGAACTCGATGAGCAGTCCAAGAATCCAACGGCTACCGCCGAAGCCAAGGCGAAGGCCCAGGCTGACGCGCAGAAGAAGTACGACGAGATCCAGCAGAAGCGCACCGAGCTGAATTCGTTCGCGCAGAACGCGCAAAGCACCCTTCGGCAGCGTTCCCAAACCTTCAAGACCCTGATGATCGGCGAGATCTCCAAGGCGGCGGTTGACATCGCCAAGAACAGGGGTGCGACATTCCTGCTGGACAAGTCCGGGCCGACCCTCCTCGGCGTCTCGAATATCCTCCATTCGGACCCGAGTCTCGACATCACCGACGATGTGTTGGCGGAGATCAACAAGGACCGCCCCGCCACCACGCCGCCACCCGCCGCTTCGTCAGCCGCCGTCCCGGATTCGACAACAGGCGATTCTCCCAGGATCACGGTGCCCGGGATCACGCCGGGCAAGTAGGGGGAGCCCTGCGGCGCCCCGATGGGCGCCGACCGCTTTTCCCGTGACTCCCGATGCCTTGCTCAGGGCGCGGGCGGATAGACGATCACCCGACCATCCTTGAGGTAGAGACGCAGGGGCCGGCCCTTGAGGAAAAGAACGGAATGGTAGTCCTCTCCCTGGACGGAATTGATCTGCGGGAGCAGGGTTCCGGGGCCCACGAGCTGCTCAAACGTGACCGTGGTCGTGTCGTGCGCCGCGTAGTACTGGTTCGCCGCCTGGTCGAGCAGGCGGAGGTTTTGCAGGATCGCATCATTGCCGGAGGCCGGGGCCTGGGACTTGTCTGGGGTGGGAGCAGCCTCCGGCGCCGGGCGGCTCTTCAGCACGGCGTTCGGGTCGCGGATGATCCGCCCGTCCGGCAGGCGGATCCTCAGGGGGATTCCCTTTTCGAAGACAACGCTCTTGTAGTCCTCGCCAAGTACGGGCGTCACCTCGGGGTGCGGCGTGACCGCCATGAGCTGGTCATAGGTCGTGGAGGTGACCCCGTTCGCCGCGTAATACTGGTTCGCGGCCATCTCAAGGATGCGCAGGTTGTTCACGACGGCTATCCTCTTGTAGGCGTCCGCCGTGCCCGCGGCCTGCGGGACCTGATTGTAGGGGTTCGGGTCGTTCGGATAGCTGATGACACGTCCATCGGCCAGTCGCACGCGAAGCCGCCTGCCCTGGGCGAACACGAGTGCGTGGTAGTCCTCGCCGTCGACCGGGACCAGGGTCTTTATGTATTTGTCCGGGCCCACGAGGTCGTCGTAGGTCGCGGTGGCGACGCCCTTTTCAAGGTAATACTGGTCGGCCGCCGCCGAAAGCTGGCGAAGATTGTTCAGCACGGCCATCGACTGGGAGTTAGTCCTGACCTTCTGGAACGCCGGGATCGCCATCGCGGCCATGAGGCCGACCGTGACGGGGTTATACACCGTGAGTATGGCCAGGTCTGCCTTGAGCGAGCGGTTCCACGTCGACCGGATCAGGATGCCGTCCGGGAGATTGGCGCGCACCGAGAGGAGGGGCTGGCTCGCAGTGGGCATGGATGCGGAATAAAGATCCAGGAACCTCCGGACCTCCGGCGTGGCCTGGGGGTTGATCGAGGACAGGTCCTTGATTCGGGAGAAGAACCGCGGGCTGACCCACGTCACTCCGTTGCCCTGGGGCCCGAGAGACGCAAGAGCCGCGATGAACGCCGGGTTCGTGTCCAGGCCGTCCGAGCGCTTGAGGCATTCGCGGAGAAACTCGGCAGAGGTGGCGGCGTAGAACGCCTTTCCATCGACCGCGAAGACGTACTTGAGGCCCTCGATCAGGGGAGCCGCCTTGCTGGTGTACAGGTGGAGCGGCCCCTCCTGTGTCGCCTCGAGCTGGGCGGGTCGGGCAGCGAGCGACGCCTCCAGCGCCGGCCCGATGCCGTCGATCCGTATGAGCGCCGAGAACGCGGGTATCATGAAGGGTTTCGGCCCGGGGATGGTCACGTTCTTCTGCGGATCCAGCCGAAGGACCGCGGTCGCGGTGCCATGCAGGCCCTCGATGAGGTCAAGCAGCGAGAAATGGGCTTGTGAGCCGGCCTTCTTGACCGCCTTCTCGAAATCGTCGGCGGCCTCCGGACCATTCACCTTGGCGATGACCGCCTTCACGGTGTCATAGACCGCCACCACGTCGAATTCGTTCTCGGTGAAGAGATCCACGTCGGACGGCGCGAGGCCCGCGCCGAGGAACGCGCCGGGCGGCCCCCCGAATACGGCGAAAAGTCCATGCCGGCCCTCCGGGGTGTAGAGGAACGCTCGGTTGCGGTACATGCCCGTGGACTCGCGCACCGAGCTCAGCCCCACCGCCTTGACGTCCGTCAGTCCCAGGTCCGACATCAGCGCCTTGAAGTCCTGCTTGGCGAACATCGACATCTGCGGCTGCACCATTGCGGCCTGCTTGACGATCGCCTGGACAGATCCAGCGAGGGCAAGAACGTCGCCATCCACGTCGACGTAGCCGTAAAGCTCCCCGCCAAGCTCCAGGTGACTGCTGACAGCTTCGAAATGGCGGCTGCGCTCCGCGTCGGGAACAAGCACAACCGAGGTTGGCTTGTCGCTCGCCGGCGTGGCATCGGGCTTCTTTGCGCACCCTGCAAGCAGCACCACGAGGAGTGCGGCGACGGACCAGCGTGTAGTCGGGGAATTCATTGAGTGTCTTGTTTATCAAACATTTAACCGCTCGAGATAGGCGCTGAGATCGAATCCCCCCGGCCTCATCTTGTCGAAGCGTATAAGTACGTACATCATGCGGCGCCTGCCAGCATCCCCGCCGGGTCCTCATCTATTGACCGGCTCGAAGGGCTGGCTCTAAGTTCCGCGTGCACCTCTCTTTTTCACCCAGGCGTGCGACCGGTGTCTTGACCGCTGTTTTCGCCGCGGGCGCATTCCGTCAAGGATCAGGGTTGTCCGACCTAGCCCCGCTCGGGTCATGAAGATTCGGCACGGCAGCCTACCGCGCTCCTGTGTGATTTTCCTGTGGCCGCTGGTTGCGCTTTCAGGCCCTGCGGAAAACGCGTCTGTGCCGGACGAGGTCACGGTACTGGAGCCGGTCTTCGTCGAGGCCTCGAGCGCCGATCCCTGGATTTACTTCACGGTGCCCGGTTTCGAGGTGATCTCGCACTGTCCCGACAGCTTCAACCAAACCTACGCCCAAGCGCTGAAGATGGCGACGGCCGCGCGCCTCGCCGTGCTTCCGGCCTCGTTCTGGGGGGAGCTGCCGACCCCCATGAAGATCGTGCTCTACAACCGCAGGCCGGAGCCGCGGGAGGGATTCAGAAGGGGAAGCCCGATCGACCTGAACTGGGTCTCTGGGGACGGCGGCTCGGTGGGTTCGGGCCAGGTCGTCCATTCCTACCCGGTGACCGTCGGGGACGGGGACACCTTCATCAATTGCGGGAACTATTGGGAGGTCCGCGCCGACAACGACGATTTCAGCGTCGATCCGGACAGCGACATCCGCATCGCGAACCGGGTGCCTAGGCTGCCGTCCTGGTTTGCGGCGGGCATGGAGGGCCAGTTCGGGCTCTATCCAAACGGGATCATCAGATCCACGCCCTTCACAAGCGCGTTGATCCTGCCCAGCGCCTTCTGGATCTCTACCGCAGAGACGATTGCCGTGCAGAATGAGGCCAAGGAGAAGCACAGGGACGGGAAGGCTGTCCCGCCGAGCCGGATGCTGCCGCTCGGCGACATCTTCAGCGGAGGCCTGCGCACGGACAGGGCCGACCTCTGGAATTCCGAGGCGGCCCTCTTCGTCCGTTGGGGACTCTATGGCAGCGGGAACAGGCAGGACTTCCTGGATTTCGTGGACCGCGCGAGCCGGGAGCCGGTCACGGAGGCGCTCTTCCGGGCGCATTTTGGGCTGGGCTACGCCGAGGTACGGGCTCGACTGGACGCCTATCTGCCGAAGGCCGTGAGCGAGCCGATCACCGTTCCCCTCTCCGTTCCGCTGGAGAAGGACCTGAATTTCCGCGAGGCGTCGTCGGTCGAGATCGCGCGCATCATCGGCGACTGGGGCCGACTCGAGGGCCGCACGCTCGGCATGGAAAATCTCGAGTACCAGCGCGAATGCCTGGACCAGGCCGATCGGCTGTTCGAGCGGATCCAGCGAAGGGGGAACAGCGATCCCCTGTTTCTTGCGGCATTCGGCCTGTATGAGCTCCAGGTGGGCGACGCCGTCCGCGCGCGCGACGCCCTGGAGAGGGCGACAAAGGCCGGAGTGGTCCGTCCCCGCGCGTACGTGGAACTGGCCCGCATGAGGCTCGAGGACTCGCTTCCGTCAGTCCAGGCGGGGATCGGGGACCTCAACGAAGCGGACTTCGCGGAAATCACGGGCCTTCTGACCACGGCGCGCGTGCAGATGCCGTCGCTGACGGCCACCTATGACCTGCTCGCCCGCGTGCTCGAGCACGCCCCGAAAAGGCCCGACCGGGAGCAGATACGGCCCCTCGAGGAGGCCATGGACCTCTTTCCCCAGAATGCGGCGCTGGCCTACAAGCTGGCGAACCTCTACGGGGACCTCGGGCTGCACGGCGAGGCCGCAGCCGTCATTGACCGCGCCATGAAATTTTCTGATTCCGACCAGAGCCGGGCGGTCCTTGCCGAATTCCTCGACAAGAAGGCCAGGTAGGAGCCTGGTACTCCCTGGATACGACTGTCGGCAGCTACGTCGTGAAGAAGTAGGCGGGCGCGCCTCGCCCCTGGCCACTCCTCCCGGAATTCGTGCCGGCGGCCGGCCTGGAAAATCTGTCGAAGGCGTTAGGGGATATATTGTTCAGCGTTCCGTGGGCCTCCGTCAGGCGCCCCGCCCCGGCCCGGGACATCCCCCCATTTTAATTGAAGAGCGGGAGGGAGGGAGCACGATGGCCCCCTGTGTCCGGAACTTCATCCGAAATAGAGCTCGATCAGGTCCACGATGTCGTGTGGCGCCGCACGTCGCTGCTCGCTATCCTGCGGCTCTCGGCCGTCGTGGGGACCGTCTGGCTCGTCGCCGTGTTCGCGACGACGCCGGGCCTGATCATGACTTTCTTCGGGATCGCGGAGATCGTGATTCTGGCCCTGCTGTGGGCAGCCTGCGCCCTGCAGCTCTCGAACGCGGCGCGGTTCTTCGTCCTCGAGCTCGGATATTTCGGGACCACCGCGAATTCGATGCTGGTCTATGGCTCCACACCCGGCATCCCCGTGCTGCTGGGCCTCGCCATCCTGGTCGCGGCGATATTCCATCACCGCAAGGGAGGGCTCGCCGCGGGGGTCGCGAGCCTGGTCCTGATCGCCGCGGCCGGGTGGAGCTGGACCCGCGGCCTCCTGCCGATCGGCCCCGCGCTGCCGAAGCTGCTGCCCACGGAATACGACTTCTGGATGCGCACGATGTTCGCGCAGGTCCTGGCCATCTGCGGGATCACGGGGATCGTCGCCTTCATCACCCGGGAGAAGCAGAACATCATCTCCCGGCTGCACCTCGCGGAGGAGAAGTTCAGCAAGGCCTTCCGAATCTGCCCGGACGCGATGGTGATCACGGAGCTGATGTCCGGCCGCTTCATCGAGGTGAACGACAGCCACGAGCGCCTCATCGGCTACTCGAGGCAGGAGGTGCTGGGCCGCACGTCCGTCGAGGTGGGCACCTTCACGAGCGAGACCGACCGCAGGACATTCCTCGACCCGCTCCTGGCGAAGGGCTCCGTCCGCAACGTGGAGAGGAAGATCATGGGCCGCGGGGGGCGCGTCATCGACGTGGTGTACAGCTCCGAATGCTTCGACCTCGACGGGGTGAGGTGCGCGGTCACCGTCATCAGGGACATCACCGAGTCGAAGCGGACCGAGGCGGCCCTGATCGCGAACGAGGAGCGGTTCAGGAGCTTCGTCGAGCGCGCGAACGTGGGCATCTACCGTTCGACGCCGGAGGGGCGGATCGTCATGGCGAACCCGGCGCTGCTGAAGATAATGGGCTATGACACGTTCGAGGAGATGGCGCTGGTCGACCTCGAGAGCGGCAGTTACCAGCCGAGCTATCCCCGCAAGAAGTTCCGGGAGGGGCTCGAGCGCGACGGCCTGATCAGGGGATTCGAGGCGACGTGGACGCGCAGGGACGGGGACAAGATCTTCGTGCGCGAGAGCGCCACCGTCATTCGCGGGCCCGACGGCGGCGTCCTCTACTACGAAGGCACCATTGAGGACATCACGGAGCGCAAGAGGACCGAGGAGGCGCTGCGCGAGAGCGAGGAGCGCTTCCGCAACCTCACATCGGCCGCATTCGAGGGCATCGTGATTTCAGAGAACGGGCGGATCATCGACATCAACGACCAGGCGCTGAAGCTCATAGGCTACCCGCGCGAGGAGATGATCGGGCGCGAGGTCCTGGACTTCGTGAGCCCGGGCACGCGCAAGATCGTGGCCGACCGCATCGGGGCCCGTATGGAGGGCACCTATGAGCACCAGCTCGTCCGGAAGGACGGCACCTCCTTCCACGCCGAGGCGCAGGCCAAGATGATGCGCATGGGCGAGCGGACCGTGAGGATGACGGCCCTGCGCGACATCTCGGAGCGCCGTCAGAACGATCAGAAGCAGAAGAACCTGGAGGACCAGGTGCGCCAGATGCAGAAGATGGAGGCCCTCGGCACCCTGGCGGGCGGCATTGCCCACGACTTCAACAATATCCTCACGGGCATCCTCGGGAACCTGCAGCTCGCCGAGATGGACCTTCCCCGCGCGCATCCCGCATACGCTTCGCTTGAATCCGCGGAGAAGGCGAGCCAGCGGGCCCGGGACCTTGTCGCGCGAATCCTGTCGTTCAGCCGCCTGGAGCAGGACAACCGGGCGGTGGCCCCGCTCGGGCCGGTCGTGCGCGAGGCAGCGCAGCTGCTGCGCGTCGGCGTGGAGGCCTCGGTGGAGATCCGCACCGAGATCGACCCGGCCTGCCCCCCGGTCCTCTTCGACTCCGGCCAGATCCACCAGGTCATCATGAACCTTGGCACCAACAGCATCCACGCGATGCGGGACGGCCGCGGCGTCCTGAACCTTGAGCTGCGCAAGGTCGCGCCAAGCGAGGCCCTGCGGGAGCTGCATCCGCAGGTCACCGCGGAGCACACGGTCTGCCTGACGATCCGCGACAACGGCTGCGGCATGGAGGAGACGGTCCTGAAGCGCATCTTCGAGCCGTTCTACACGACGAAGACGTTCGGGCAGGGCACGGGCCTCGGCCTCGCCATGGTGCATGCCATTGTCAGCAGCCACAGGGGGGCCATCGTCGTCGAGAGCGCGCCCGGCGCGGGAACCGCGTTCGAGCTCTATTTCCCGCAGGCGGCCGTGAAGGCACCCGAACCGGCCCCGATCCAGGCGGCGGCGCCCGGGGCGCAGGGAAAGCCGCGCTTCGTCCCCTTCGGAAAGGGCCGGGGAGTCCTTCTCGTGGACGACGAGGATTCCGTGCTCACCATCGCCGACAGCCTGCTGAAGCGCTTCGGCTTCGCCCCCAGGAGCTTCGCGGTCCCGGTGCTGGCGCTTGAGGCGTTCAAGGCGGACCCAAACGGATTCTCCCTCGTGATCAGCGACCTCACCATGCCGGAAATGACCGGACTCGAGCTGTCCCAGCGGATCCTGGCCCTGCGCCCAGGGATCCCGATCATCCTCACCTCGGGCTACCTGCACGCGGCCGCCCTCCAGACGGCCCGGGAATCGGGCGTCAGGTCCGTGATCAAGAAGCCCTTTGACGTGAAGGAACTGGTCGCGCAGATCCGCGACGTCCTGGGCGAGCCCGAGGCGTGATCCCGGGCGTCAGCTCTGGAGGACGGCGGGGGAGACCGTCGCAATCGCCGCGTCGAGGGCCAGCATGCTGACGGGCTTCATCAGGTGGACCGCAAATCCCGTGGAGCGGCTGCGCGCGATGTCGCCTTCCGTGCCGTAGCCCGTCAGCGCGATCCCCTTCAGGTTATGGCGCTCCTCGAGCTCGGCCATGAGGTCATATCCGCTGGCGTCGGGAAGACCGATGTCCGAGATCACGATGTCTATCTTCTCAGCCTGCGCGACCTTCCGCGCCTCGGCCGCCGTCTCCGCGACAAACACGTGGAAGTTTCGGCGCTGGAGCAGGCGCACGAGGGCGACCCGGGTCGGCGAATGATCCTCGACGAGGAGTATGGAGCGCTGCGGCCCCGCGGCCTCGGCGGCCGCCGGAAGAAGACGCATGGCCCCGGGGTCCCCGGGCGCTCCCCTGCCGTCCTGGCCGTTGTCGGCGACGACGTCCAAGGGGAGCTCGATCAAGAATGTGCTCCCCCGGTTGCGCCCCTCGCTCTCCGCGGCGATGCTGCCCGAATGGAGCTCGACCAGCCTCCTCGAGATCGCGAGGCCGAGCCCCAGGCCGCCGAAGCGGTGCGACCCCAGTCCCTTGGCATGCTCGCCCTGGACGAACGCATCGAAGATATGGCCGAGCTCCGAGGGCGTGATGCCGATGCCGGTGTCCGTCACCCGCAGGACGAAGGTGCCCCGCCCCGCCGGGACCGACGTCGCAACCACGACCTTCCCCCTGTCGGACGTGAACTTCACCGCGTTTTTGAGCACGTTCCAGAAGACCTGCTGCAGGCGGACCGGGTCGCCCCGCACGACGGGACGCCCCGCGGCCAGTTCCATGACGAGCTCCACCTTCCTCGAGGCCAGCTCGCCCTTGACCGTGGACAGCGCGTCCCGGACGACCGCGTGGATATCCACGGCCTGGCTCGCCAGCACCATCTTCCCGTTGGTGATCCGGGTCAGGTCGAGCAGGTCGTCGATGAGGCGCGCCTCGAGCTCGACGTTCTTGCGGATCGTCTCGAAGTCCTCCCGCACCTCGGGGGAAAGGTCCGGGTTGGTCCCCGCGTCCGTCGCGAGAAGGAGGACGGGGTTGAGAGGCGTGCGAAGCTCATGGGAGAGCGCCGCCAGGAAGTCGTCCTTCGCGCGCGAGGCGTTCACGGCCTCGTCGCGCGCCCGCTCGAGCTCGAGGGAGGCCCGCTGCCTCTCCGTGATGTCGGAAAGCACGGAGACGATGCCCGCGACCACGCCTCCCGCGCCCCTCAGGGGTTCGTAGACCACGTGGACCCAGCGCCGTCCCAGGGTCGAATAGGAGAGCTCGATCTCGAATTCCTGGCGGGCGCCGCCCAGCGCCGCCTCGAGGCGCTCCCGGATCATCCCGTAGGCGTCCGGGCCGATGATCTCCTGCACAAGGCGGCCGTTGATGTCCTGCGGCTCCATCTCGTAGCGCCGCGCATAGGCCCGGTTGACGAAAGTGAAGCGGTGCTCCCTGTCGATCTGGCACATGAACACCGAGGCGTGGTCGGTCACGAGGCGCAGCTGCAGCTCGCTCAGGCGAACCGCGGCCTCGGCCTCCTTGTTGTCGGTGATGTCGACGCATGAGCCGATGAAGCCCGCGAATTCCCCTCCCTGGTATCTCGGGGCCCCCTGCTCGAGGAGCCAGCGGTACTCGCCGTCGTTCCGGCGCAGGCGGCATTCGAGGCGAAAATACCGCCTCTGGCCGTAGGAGGCTGCGAGGGTCTCCAGGCAGGCCTGCCTGTCGTCCGGGTGCAGGTTGTCGATCCATCCGGAGCCCACTTCGCTGGCCATCGGCCGGCCCACGAAGTTGAGCCAGTACTTGTTGAACCATGTGGCGCCCATATCCGTCCCGGCGATCCAGATGAGGACGGGCGCGCTGTCGGCCACGACCCTGAACCGCTCCTCGCTCTCCCCGAGGACCGCGTGGCTGAGCTGGATCTGCTCCAGCATCGCGTTGAACGCGTCAGTCACGTACCCCAGCTCGTAGCCGCTCTGCTTCGGCGCCCGGACGGAATAGTCCTTCTGCTCCGTGACCTTCCTCGCGGTCTCGGCGAGGTTGATGATGGGCTGCGATATCTGCCGCTGGAGGAAGTTCGAGAGCAGGAACGCGAGGGTCACGGCGCCGATGAGCACGCAGAGAAGCACGACGCCGTAGACGCCGAGGCGCCGGTAGAGTCCTCCCAGGTCGCTCCTGATGTAGAGGGTCCCCACGCGGTTGCTGCCCTGGACCACCGGGTCAAAGAGGACCAGCTCCCGAAAGCTGAACCGGGTGCCGTCCGCCCCGGGCGCCGCGGGAAGGGCCAAGCTCGGCAGCGAGGCGGGGTAGACCGCGTAGATCTTTCCCTGCTTGTCGTACAGGGCGGCGGCGGTGATGTCGGTCTCGGCCCGCAGCGTGGAAAGGTTCTCCTCGGCGAGCTTGGGATCGTCATAGATGAGGGCCGCGGTGCTGTTCGACGCGATGATGTCGCCCATCGTCCTCAGCCCGTGGGTCGCCGCCTGCGCGGAACTCCGGCTCTCGTAGACCAGGAGAACCATGTAGCTCCCCAGGAGCACCGTCAGGGCGGTAATAAAGATGATTCCGATCAACTTCCGTTGGATCGGGAGATGGCTGATCGGCATTGTGTCCCTCCTTCGGGCCGGGATGCGCGGATTCGAATCCAATATGCCGGCCCGGTCAAGCTGGCGGCCCTCGCATTTTGCAATGCGAGAAATCGCACCCTTTTTCATTGATCCCTTTGTCCCGGCGCGCTTCTTGGGACCGTGCCCATCGCCCCCCTGTCCCCTTCCGGGGCCAAGTCCGCGCTTTCCTTGGGTGTCCGCCCGCTTCTGACGGCTGCAGCTTCTGCAGCGCTGCTGGCGCTTCAAGCGCCCATCGCCTCGGCCCAGTCGGAGGCCGCCGCGCCGACCGTCGACCAGCTCAAGCAGCTGAGCCTTGACGACCTCATGCAGACGGAGGTCACCTCCGCCGCCCGCCACCCCGAGACGCTGCTGGACACGGCCTCGGCCATCCAGGTGATTTCCTCGCAGGACATCGACGACTTCGGCGCGGTGACGATCCCCGACGCCCTCCAGCTTGCCGACAACCTGGACATCGCGCAGAAAAACCCGCACGACTGGGCCGTCAGCGCGCGGGGATTCAACTCCAACCTGGGCGACAAGATGCTCGTGCTGATCGACGGCCGTTCCGTCTACACGCCCCTCTTCTCAGGGGTCTTCTGGAATGCCCAGGACTACCTGCTGGAGGACGTCGACCGGATCGAGGTGATCAGCGGGCCGGGCGGGACGCTCTGGGGGGCGAATGCGGTCAACGGCGTCATCAGCGTCACGACCAAGAGCGCGCAGGACACCCAGGGAGTCTACATCGAGCAGGGGAACGGGAGCGGGCTTCAGGAGTTCAGCGGCGCGCGCTACGGCGGCACGCTCGCCCCGAACGTTTACTTCCGGGTCTATGCGAAATACATGGACTACGAGGATGACCTGCTGCCGTCGGGCGCCGACGCATCCGATGCCTGGAAACAGGGCCAGGCCGGCTTCCGGATCGATGCGCTCCCGTCAGCCCAGAACAGGTTCACATTGCAGGGCGACATCTACAGCGGGGACCTGGACATCGAGTCCGGCGGGAACGCCCGCCTCGAGGGGAACAACCTGCTCGGGAGGTGGACCGACGTCCTCCCGAACGGCTCCGACATCAAGCTCCAGGTCTACTATGACCGGACCCACCTGTCGGATCCTTTCGGGGCGAGCCCTTTCGCACCGGCGGGACTCCTGATCGACAGCCTGGACACCTACGACATGGATTTCCAGCACCACATCGTCGTCGGGTCGCGCAACGAGTTCGTATGGGGCCTCGGCTACCGCTTCACGCATGACGACGTCCAGCAGGAGGCCCCAAACTTCGGATTCGAGCCGCCCCGCCTCGACCAGAGCCTCTTCAGCCTCTTCGCGCAGGATGAGACCGAGCTGGAGACGAACCTTCATCTCACGCTCGGCACCAAGCTCGAGCACAATGACTTCACGGGCTTCGAGTGGGAGCCCAACATCCGCATCAGCTGGACGCCCTCCCCGAGGCAGAACCTCTGGGCCGCGGTCTCGAGGGCCGTGCGCACGCCGTCACGGCTGGACCGCGACCTCGCCGAGCCCTTCGAGCCCGTGACCCTGATCGAAGGCAGCAGCAGCTTCGTGTCGGAGACGCTGATCGCCTACGAGGCGGGCTACCGGATGCAGATCAACCCGAGGGCCTCGGCGTCGATCTCGACGTTCTACAATGACTACAATGACCTGCGGAGCCTCGACGTGACCCCCGTGACCTTCGTCCCGCTCGTCTACGGGAACAACCTTGTCGGGCGGACCTACGGCGCCGAGCTCAGCGCCACCTACCAGGTGCTCGACTGGTGGAAGCTGCGGGGCGGGTATGACCTCCTCGAGGAGCACATCTGGGTTCGGGCGGGGGGATCCGATTTCTACAACGCGCTGGATGAGACCGCCGATCCAAAGTACAAGTACTCGCTGCGCTCCTCGATGGACCTGCCCCACGGCGTTGCGCTCGACGCCGACTTTCGCTTCGTCGACTCGCTGCGGACCGACAACGGCGGGGTCGCCGCGGCGGTCCCCGCCTACTATGAGCTGGGGGTGCGCCTCGCGTGGCAGGTCACGAAGAACCTGGAGCTGTCAGTCGTGGGGCAGAATCTCCTTCACAGGGAGCATCCCGAGTACGGGGTTCCCGGGCCGGGCAACGAGGAGATCCAGCGGACCGTTTTCGGCAAGGCGGCCCTGCGCTTCTAGGGCGGGCCTGGCGGCCAGGGTGTAGATCCCGATGCGGATCGGGTCCCACTCCGTGACGTCGGCAACCCGCAGCAGCTTGGCGCTGATCTCGAGCGAGTGGGCGCGGGCCTCCTCCAGGTTGACCTTCAGGCGAACGCGGCGGTGGTCGATGAAGAACTGGATCATGCCGCCCCTCTTGTAGAACGAATCGGACTCGCCCACGGTCAGGACAGGGGCGGTGCGCAGCCGGCGGGGATCGAGCAGTGTCTCGCCGTCCCCCGAGAAGTAGAGGATCTGGCACCTGAATTCCCCCGTGATGTCGCCCACGTCGCGCACGGCGAGCGGGTGGTGCCCCACGGACTCGCCGCTGACGATGCTTTCCAGCGCGTGCCCGAAGGGGTTGGGGCCCACCAGCCCGATGACGAAGGGGGCTCCGGCCTCCGAGAACGCGGCCTCCGGCCATGCGACGAATTGCGTGAAATGGTACAGGAAAACCGCCTTGATATCATACTCCGAGAGAGGGGGTGCGCCCCTCGCACACGCGGCGCCGATCGCAAGGGGGACCAGGACCCGCCGCAACAACCTGGGCAGATGCGCCATGGCCCTAGATCGGCTAACGACGGCGCTCAACAGGCCGTCTCCGACGGGTCGTTAACCATCGTTTGATTGCCATTAACGTCCACGATCAGTCCGACATCCCGCGGCATCAATGAGAAAGTTTGGACAGCGCCGTCGCAAATCACGCTTTCCTTGAGACTTTTGTTTGTATTTTGTTTCAAGCTGGGTATCTGAAGCCAGTCTGACGACTGTGACTGCTGCGCGGGCGGCCTCGCCCCGGAGCCATTTGGACGAGGTTGTGTTGCGCGTCTTGGTGCGATAGACCCCTCACACCCCACGATATTCCCGGCAAGCCGATGACAATACCCACTGAGCCCATTGGAAGCATTCCGAGGACGCCCGCCCTCATCGAGGCCCTCCTCGCGACGGACGGCGCCGACCCCAAGCTCGATCCGCTCTACGACGAGGCCATCAGGGACACCATCGAGCGCTTTGAGGAGACGGAGTCGCCCGTCATCACCGACGGCGAACAGAGGAAATACCACAATTTCGGCACCTATTGCGTCCACGGCCTGGAGAACACGAGCCCGGAAGGCTTCATGCTGCCCTTCGTCGCCGGGCACACCCGCCGCTGGCCGCGGCTCACCGCGGGGCCGTTCCGGTACAAGAGGTATGCGGATTCCTTCCTGAGCGCCGCCCAGCAGTATTCGCGAATGCCCGTGAAGCAGGCGGTCATCTCGCCCTCGGCGCTGAGCCTCATGTATCCCGCGAACGGAGTCCCCGGCTATTCCCGGGAGGAATTCATAAACGACCTGCTGAACGAGCATGAGAAGGAGGTGCGGCTGTGCCTCGAGAAGGGGGCCCACTGCGTGCAGGTCGACTTCACGGAGGGCCGGCTCGCCGTGAAGATCGACCCCACGGGCAACCTGCTGAACAGCTTCATCGACCTCAACAACCTGGCGCTTGCGCGTTTTTCCAAGGACCAGCGCAGGCGCATCGGGATCCACACCTGCCCCGGGGGGGACAGGGACTCGACGCACAGCGCGGACGTCGACTATGCCGAGCTGCTGCCGATGCTCTTCGAGCTGCAGGCGGGGAATTTCTATATCGCGCTGGCCGGCGAGAGGGACCGGGTCCGCGTCCTGAAGATCATACGAAAATACATGAAGCCGGAACACCAGGTGTTCGTCGGGGTGATTTCCACGATCGATCCCCGCATCGAGACGCCGGAGGAGGTCAGGGACCGCGTCATCGAGGCGTCGAAATACATACCGATGGACCAGCTTGGCACGACCGACGACTGCGGGTACGCGCCCTTCAGCGACGACACCTCCACGACCCGGGACACCGCGTTCGCCAAGATCCGCTCCCGCATTCTCGGGACGCGGCTCGCCGCCGCCGTCATAGGCGGGAAGTAATGGAGCCCAAGGAGGACGAGGAAAGCCTGCTTCGCTCCGCGGCGATGCAGAATGCCAGCGCCATCCGCGCGGCGCGGATGAGCGCCGAGCGGGACCTCATCAAGGCCAAGGAGGACCTCGAGCTGAAGACCCGGGAGCTTGCGTATTTGCTGGCGACAATGCGCGCCACCTTCGAATCGACCACCGACGGGATCCTCGTGACGGACGCGGCCGGCCATGTCACCGACCACAACGAGAAATTCGTGCAGCTTTGGGGGCTTCCCGGCGCGATTGTCGATCGCAGCCAGCACACGTCGATCGCGAGTCTCGCCAAGAAGCGGATCAAGGACCCGAGGAAGTTCCTGGCGAGGATAAGGGAGATCTACGAGTCGTGGCCCCCCGAGACCTTCGACCTGCTGGAATTCGAGGACGGCAGCGTCTACGAGAGGCACTCGAGGATACAGAAGGTCCACAAGATGCCCGTGGGCCGGGTCTGGACCGTGAGGGACATCACCGAGAGCAAGCGGGCCGAGCGGGCCCTTCGGGAGCAGGCCGAATGGTTCAGCGTCACGCTGGGCAGCATCGGCGACGCGGTCGTGACGGTGAACACGGAGTGCCGCGTGACCTACATGAACCCGGTGGCCGAGACCTACACGGGCTGGAGCGCGGCCGCCGCCGCGGGAAAGCCGCTCGCGGAAGTGATGGTCATCGTGAGCGAGGCGACGCGGCAGGCGGCTCCCAATCCCATCGACATCGCGCTTTCCGAGGGACGGATCGTCGAGCTCGCCAACCACACGACGCTTGTCAGCCGCGACGGCTCAGAGCGCCCGATCGAGGACAGCGCCGCCCCCATCAAGGACCCGTCGGGTAAGACGATAGGCGCGGTGATGGTCTTCCACGACGTGGGCGAGCGGCGAACGAAGGAAAGGGCCCTCGCCCGGCTCTATGAGGCGGAGCAGCACGCGCGCGGGGCCGCCGAGCTCGCAAACAAGGCGAAGGACGACTTCCTTGCGGCGCTGAGCCACGAGCTGCGGACCCCGCTGACCCCCGCGCTCGGGATCCTCTCGAGCCTTTCGGGCGACGGGTCGATTCCGGAGGCCCTGGCCGCGGACCTCGAGATCGTGCGCCGGAACGTCGAGGTGGAGGCGCGCCTGATTGACGACCTGCTCGACGTCACGCGGATAAGGAGCGGCAAGCTGGAGCTGCACATCGAGCGCGTGCGGCTGGCCGCCCTGGTCGACGAGGCCATCGGAATCTGCCAGGTCGACCTCGACGCCAAGCACCTCTCGATGGAGCGCGACCTTGGAGCCGCGGACATCGAGATCGCCGCCGACAGGCTGCGCATCACCCAGGTCCTCTGGAACCTGCTCAAGAACTCGATCAAGTTCACCCCTGAGCGCGGCACGATCTCGGTCCGCGCGCTCGTCGAATCCCACGGCGACGGCAAACGCATCATCCTCGAGGTGCAGGACACCGGCATGGGCATGGAGCCCGGCGACGTGGAGCGCCTCTTCAAGGCCTTCGAGCAGGGCGACCGGCACGTCACCCGGCAGTTCGGCGGCCTCGGCCTTGGCCTCGCCATCAGCAGCGGAATCGCCGAGTCCCACGGAGGATCCATCACCGCATTCAGCGGGGGGCGCGGCAAGGGAAGCACGTTCACTCTGACGCTTCCCTGCGGCGACCTGCGCGCCGCGGCCGCCCCCGACGGGCGCGCCACCTACGCCCCGGCCAGGGGGGAAAGGACCCGCCGGCTGCGCATCCTCCTGGTGGAGGACCACGCCGACACGGCGAACATCCTGGCGCGCCTCCTCGGCAGGATGGGCCACGAGGTGATTTCTGTCTCCACGGTCGCCGATGCGCTGCACGCGGCCGGGAAGGAAGCGGCGGGCGCGGGGATAGACATGGTGATCAGCGACGTCGGGCTTCCCGACGGAAGCGGCCTCGACTTGATGCGGGAGCTTTCCTCGGTCCATGGCCTGCGCGGGATCGCGCTGAGCGGTTTTGGCAGGGACTCGGACGTCGAGAAGAGCCACGCCTCCGGCTTTTCGCGTCACCTCACCAAGCCGATCAACGTCGTCGTCCTGCGCAGGGCGATCCTGGAACTGACCCTGGACAAATAAGCCGGGCCGCCCGCGCGACCCGGCTCTTCAGCGGAACGGAGAGGTCTACTTCCGTTCAGGCGATCGCATTCGCCTCCGTGTCGGCGTGAAGGGCATCGTTGTTCACGGTGCCCGAAATCGAACTGAGCTTCTCGTTGGCGGCGCCTTCCTCGTCGAGGGTGGATTGGAGCAGGTCCACGACCTTGTCCTCGTCGAGGGCCTTGGCAAAGGCCTTGGCCGTCCCGTAGGCGGCCATCTCGTAATGCTCCACGCGCTGCGCTGCGCCGATGAGGTTCGCGTCGCGAATGGCCTTCGGCCCCCTTGTCCCGATGGCCTCGCCGCCCTCCTCGACGAGCCCCAGCATCGCGTGGCAGGTCTTGCCCCTGACGGGGGCACCGAGGAGCTTCATCGCCCGGGCCAGGCGTTCAACGTGGCCCTTGGTTTCGGCCAGATGGCCGACGAATGCGGCCTTGAGATCGGGGTCCGAGGCCGCCTTGGCCATCTTCGGGAGCGCCTTGACCAGCTGGTTCTCCGCGAAATAGAGGTCCCTGAGTTCGTCGATGAGCAGGGCATGGAGTGTGGGAATTGAGGACATGGTGGGAGTTTTGATTTGTGCAGACGATTGGATGGCGGCGCGCCACTCTGGCGCGCTCAAGTTAGCGAGCATTTCAATTGGGCAGGCGCGGCAGCCCGCTCTCGCGGGGACGCCGCGCCTGCGGCAATTGAAAAAAACGGATCAGCTGGCGCTGGAACGCCGGCGGGAGATCAGGTATCCGGCCACGAGGCCCGCGCCGGCGGCGATGCCCAGCGACTGGTGGGGCTTGGCCCGGATCGTCTTGTCGACGCGCGCGGCCTGCGCCCGAACGGCGGTGGCGGCGCTTTTCACCTTTGTGACGGCGGCCTTCTTGCCGTTCTGGAAGCTGTCGCGAAGCGACTCGAGCTTGCTGGCGGCCTGGGCGCCGTTGCGGCCGATCGCCGACCTGGCGTCGTGGGCGAGGGCGTGCAGGTGATGGGCCGACCTGGCTGCCTGGTCGATGCGGCGCGAGACGGTCTTTGATTTCGTGGTTGTTGACATGGTCGTGTTGGATTCAGGTTCTTGTTGTGGCTAAGAGAATGGGGGCGCGGCTCAGGGGGCCTTCCGGAATACGAGGCCGAATCCGCCGGCGATCACCCCGATGACGCCGAGCGCGATGAGCCAGACGGTCTTGTCGGTCGGCGTTCCGCTCACCGCCCGGCTGACTGAGGACGAGACGGAGTCCGAGGCATTGAGGCCGTAGACGAGGAGGATGATTCCGGCGACGAGGATGGCGATGGATGTGATGCGTGGCATGGTGGGCAGGGGTTTATTGTGAGTGTTGGACTGGGGAGCGGCCTTGCCCGAATGACAGTGCATGGCGGATGCCATGATGAAAGTAATCTCATAACACTCTCTCCTTCAATATATAGTGATTTTCCCAGGGAAACGGGGTGCATGCGCGAATGGGGCAATCTGCATGATTCGCGGCCCGCGCTTTTGCATAATGCGACGATTGAGCCGTGGGTCGGGCGACAAATTCTGAGAGGTGCTGTCGAAGGAGTCCGCAACGCACAATTTTCCCCGGAAGACAGGCCGGGCCCCGGGGGCCCGGAGGGAAACGCCGCCCCAAAATGAATTGCCTCAAGAATTGATTTCGAGACTCATCCGGGGCCCGTTTTCTTCATGAAGATCAGCACGCTGCTCATCGCGGGAGGCAACAAGAGGTTCGTCGCCCAGGCGATCGAGGCGGCGCACGCGGCTTTTCCGGGGACGGCCGTGACGAGCGTCGACTCGCTGAAGGCGGCCCAGGAGACGGAGGCGTCGCCGTCGCCCGAGCTCCTCGTCATCGCCGAGGCCGACGAGGCGAAGATAAGGGAGGCCGTCCAGGCCGTGGACGGGAGCAAGCTTCCGCGGTGGGCCGTCGTGGCGATGGGCGGTTCGGGACCGATGCCGTTCGCCGAGGTGGTGACCGAGGCGGAATGGAGCCTCCCGCTGCTCACGCGGGTTTTTCGCACCGCCGTCGCGATGCATCTGCTGCACCGGGAAAGGGAGCGCCTCCGCGGCGACCTGCTGTCCATCGGGATCCGGATCAGCCACGACCTGCGAACCCCCGTGGGAGGCATATTCTCGGCAACCGAAGTGCTGGACATGTCGTTGTCCGCGGCTCCCCCGGCCGTCAAGTCGCTCACGCAGCCGATTTTCGAGTCCGCAAACGACCTCGTGAGGATCATCGGCCAGCTCACTCTGGTATCCAAGGCCTCGGCGAGGCCGGACTCGCGCCAGCAGTTCAACATGGCGACGCCGGTCGGGCGGGCGCTCGAGCGGGTCGAGATGAAGGTCCGGGAAAAGGGCGCGACGGTGTCGGCCCCGAAGACATGGCCGGACGCGTCAGGCGACCCGACCTCTGCGGAGAACGTCTGGGTCGGACTTCTGGAAAACGCGATCCGGCATTCGGGCAAGGCGCCAAGGATCGAGCTCGGCTGGGAGGAGGCGGGCGACGGCAACAAATTCTGGGTCCGCGATTATGGCCCCGGCGTCCCGCCGGCGAAGCAACGCTCGCTCTTCTATCCGTTTCACCGGTTGCACGAGCCCAGCGCCGCGCGCGGCCTGGGACTTCCGATAGTCGAGCGCCTGGTCCGTCTTCAGGGCGGCCGGTGCGGGTATGAGGCCGGGACGCCGGCCGGCTCCTGCTTTTTCTTCACTTTGGCCCGCTGATCCCAGTTCCCGTCGGTCTTTGCATTTTGCAAGGTCAGGCCATGGACCTGTGCATCTTGCAAGAATCGGCCCCGGTCCGGCAATCTGCGGATGAGTCCATTGTGCTCCGTAAGATTGTCATTAATAAATATTTATAACTCATTTCCTGCGCATGGCGGCGATGGAACGGCCAAAGCTATGGGAGGGCTGCAGCAAGCCGGAATCCGGAGGCCAATCCAAAGGAGCCGCATCAACTCAACGCATCCCGCCATGTCACATCTCCTAGTCTACGCCACGACAGAGTCCAGACTTCATGCCGACCTTGTGGTCGTTCGACTTAAGAGGGCCGGCATACCGACCGCTTCGATCTCTATCCTTCACCCGGAGTCGCTTCGCCCGAATAGCGCGGTCTGCTGGATCAATGGGTCCGCCTTCATGCACCTTTCCTCCGGGCAGGCCGTTTCAGTCTCCGGTGCGCTCAGCCGGGCGCTCAAGGAGGACGGCGAGGCGAACGGCGCCTCGTTCGGGGACCGGATGTCGAAGCTCGGGCTCAACCGTGAGCAGGGATCGAGCCTCGAGGAGAGCCTGCTCGAGAACCGCATCGTGATCGCGGTCGAGGTTGAGGACGAATACGTCATGCCCGCCATCTACCACACCCTGCGCGGGCTCGCCGTACAGAAGGTGAGCACGGCGGATGTGGCGCACCGTGGTGCGGCGGCGGCGCGCAGCCACAGTTACCATCCCGAATTTGCCCCCGCTGCTTTCGCCATGGCGTGCAGCGGCGCAGCGTGAGTCGCGGCCGAGATTCCTATCTGCACCAGGCAAAGCGCCATGGCTTTCTCCCAGCCCATAGCGAACGAGGCGCAGGTCGCCGATGAGGGACTGATCCGCCTGCTCCGGTGCGCCAACGCATCGCTTGGACAGCTGCGTCAGCGCGCCGAGGACGTCGTGGCGCTCGAGGACGCGGCTGAGCTGGGATTCTGCCCGAGGCAGTTGAAGACGTTGTGCGGGTTGCTCGACGGGGGTCGCGGAAGAATCCAGCGGAGGCTTTCCATCGTGGCGGGCGCCTGCGGCGCAGGCCGCGAACCTGAACCGGACTCCGTTGCTCCGGTGAACGCAGCGGATCCCCTCGCGTTCATGGCCGAATACCGGGCGTGCTGCCGGCTCCTCTGCAGGGCGCTCAACGAAGCCCTCCGGATCTCCAACGGGCCCGCAGGCGCGATGCTGAGCGATTTTGTCCTGCGACTCGAGAAACAGCTCTGGCTCGTGAACGCGCCGAAGCGCGACCCGGGAACCGACCCCTACCGCAGCGTGGCGCTCTTTCTCGCATGCTAGGGACAATGCAGAGAGTCGCCGTTGTCGCCCCGCGGCGCGCCGAAATGCGCGCTCCGCGGGAAACCGCTCCGGTCGCCGCGTCTTGACGCCCCCGGCCCCAAAGGCTGCGATTCGGCCGCGGCTGACAGGGCCAGGTCCGTCCCGTTTCGTTCTCGCACATGAGCCCAATGAATCCGAGACCCCACCCGCGACCCGATGCGACAAGGATCGCGCTTTCGGCCGCGCGCACCCTCGCCGGGGTCCTGAGTTGCGCCCCGATCAATTGGCCGCCCGACTTGAGTTGCCGGCTTGCGCGCCTCGCCCACCCTCCCAACGACTGCCCCGCGGGCGCCGGATGTCCCGCCGGGCCCAACGACCTCCCCACGCCATGACACAGGAATCGACGCCCGACAGGATCCTCGTCGTCGACGACCAGGATGCGAATGTCCATGTGCTCGGCGGCATGCTGGGGCCGCTTGGCTTCGAGATCGTGCCCGTCACCTCAGGTGAGGAGGCGCTCCGGCGGCTGGAGGCCTTCCCGGCCGACCTCATTCTCCTCGACGTGCTGATGCCCGAAATGGACGGCTTCGAGGTCTGCGAGCGCATACGCGCGCAACCGCACCTCCACGAAATCCCGATCATCTTCCTCTCGGCCGCCGACGACAAAAGCTTCGTCGTCCGGGCCTTTGAGTCGGGGGCGGTTGACTATGTCACGAAGCCGTTCAACCAGGCCGAGCTGATTTCACGCGTGCGAACCCACCTCGCGCTCAAGCGGGCGCGCGACCGTCTCAAGCAGCTCGCCGAGGACAAGGACGAGCTGCTGGGAATCCTCGCGCATGACCTGAAGAACCACCTGGGCGGAATGCAGATGAGCGCGAAGCTGCTGCACGACCGCGCGGAGACGGCCTCGGACCCCAGGATGAACCGGATGGCGACGAACATCCTCGACGCCTCCGACCAGATGTTCTCGTTCGTGAAGGAATTCCTTGCAAACACGGCCGCCGACCGCGGTTTCCCGCTCACCCTGGAGGCCGTGTCGCTGCCGGAGGCCGCCTCCTCCGCGGCCCAGCGGTACACCGAGGCCGCCCTGCGCAAGTCGATCCGGATACATGAGGAATTTCCCCAGGACACCCCGCTCGTGCTCGCCGACCGTGGCGCGCTGGACCAGGTGATCGACAACCTTGTCTCGAATGCGGTCAAGTTCTCGCCTCCGGACACCTCAATCTGGCTCACTGTCGGGGACGCCGCGGACGGCTTTCTCGAGTGCCGCGTGAAGGATGAGGGGCCGGGATGCGACGCCCAGGACCGCGCCAGCATGTTCACGCGATACAGGCGTCTGAGCGCGCGCCCGACCGCCGGCGAGCCCTCCACCGGACTCGGCCTCAGCATCGCGAAGCGCCACGCCGACGCCATGAAGGGCACGCTGCACTGCGAGAGCGAGGCCGGCCAGGGGGCGACCTTTGTCCTCAGGCTCCCGCTTGCGAGCTGAAGCCCCGTCGCATTCGTTACCGCGTCCTCCCAAGACCCACCCGAAGCCCCTCCCGACAATGGATTTCCTCGTGATCGACGACGACAAGGTGTTCAGGGAGGCCACCTGTCTCCTCATTGAGGACGAGGGCCATCGCGCCGACACGGCGGGATCGGCCGAGGTCGCTATCACTCTCCTGAAGGAGGAGAAATTCGACGGCGTGCTCCTCGACCTGAACCTCGGCAGGGACAATGGCCTCGCGATACTGCCCCAGATCCTGAAGATCCGGCCCAACCTGCCCGTCGTCATGTTCTCGGCGCAGGGGACGGTCAGCAAGGCGGTCCAGGCGATTCACCTGGGCGCCGTCGACTTCCTGGAGAAGCCCTTCACGCGGGGCCAGTTCCATGCCGTTCTCGCCCGCGTGAAGAAATTCACCCAGATGGGGGACCAGATCGAGCGCCTCGAGCAAGAGGTCAGGGACACGCACGCCCAGAACCCGGAGCCCCTCTTTGACTTTGAGACGCCGTCCATGAAGAGCGTCATGGACGTCCTCGGCCGGTCCGCCAAGACGGCGGCCTCGGTGCTGATCCTCGGCGAAAGCGGCACGGGCAAGAGCGTCGCGGCCCGCGCGCTCCATGAAAACAGCCACCTGGGCGACAAGCCGCTGGTGACCGTGAGCTGTCCCACCCTGTCGAAGGAGCTGCTGGAAAGCACCCTCTTCGGGCACGTTCGCGGCGCATTCACGGGCGCGATCAAGGACCAGTGGGGCAAGGTGCGTGCGGCCTCCGGCGGAACCCTCTTCCTGGACGAGATCGGCGACCTGCCGATGGAGATCCAGCCGAAGCTGCTGCGCCTGCTGCAGGAGCGCGAGTACGAGCGCGTGGGCGAGACGGTCACCCGGCAGGCCGACGTCCGGATCGTGGCGGCGACGAACCGCGACCTGAAGAAGCGGGTGAGCGACGGCGCGTTCCGCGAGGACCTCTATTACCGCCTGAATGTGATCTCGGTAAGGATGCCGGCTCTCAGGGAGCGCCCCGGCGACCTCCTGCGCTTCGCCCGCCATTACCTGAAGCATTTTGCGAAGCAGTGCGGCCGCCCGCTGGAGCGGTTCTCGGAGGATGCCGAGGCGGCGATAAGATTCTATTCGTGGCCAGGCAACCTGCGCGAGCTGCGCAACGCGATCGAGCGCGCGGTGATCATGGGCACGGGCACCGAGATCAGCGTTGCGGACCTGCCGGGTGAGCTCCGGTCGGATTCAGCGGCAATCGATTCGCCCCACGGCGAGCCCGCGTTGGTCGACGCCGGCGCCATGATCTCGCTCGAGAAGCTTGAGGAGATTCACATCCGCCGTGTCCTCGAGCGGACGGCGAGCCTGGGCCAGGCGGCGGACTTGCTGGGCATCGACCAGGCCACCCTTTACCGCAGGCGCAAGAAGATGGGCCTCGAGTAGGCTCCCGCAGGCTAGCGCATGAACGTGTTGTAGCACGTGCGGCCGGCGAGCACGAGGCACCCGATGCCAAAGATCCAGACCGTGATTTTCACGGTCCTGGAGCCGAACCTTTGCTGGGTCGATGCCCAGTGGCCCCGGCTCCAGGCCTCGCCATGGTCCAGGATCCTTGCGGCCCGCTGGGATTCCGAGGCGAGCATGGCGGACGAAGAAGGGAACGTAGATGAGCGGGAACACGACCAGGCAAATCCCCACCACGAAGAAGACGACGGCCATGACGAGCCTTCCGATGCGGGGCGCCATCTCATCGCTGTTTTTCTGCCGGTGGGTCCGGCGGTAGTAGTTCTGGAATCGCCTGCCGGGCTGGGAGTGCCAGAGGCGAAGCCATTTTCTCTTGAATCGTGTGAGCATTTTGCGGCCGGCGAGGTGATCCCCCCGTTGCATCGGGCGTGCCACATCGGCCTTCCAGTCGCTATCGCTTGATGGCGCCCGAGTTAGGGCCGAACCAAGGCAATCGGCGCAGGCCCATCGCGATGCAAAAAGCACCGCCGCAGGCGCCGGCCGCGTCAAATCTGCACGGTTCGGCGCCCCCCGGAGCCAGAGAAGTGCGCACAAAAAGGATCGGCGGCCCACGGGGGGCCGCCGATCCGTTGAGTTTATGAGCTGTGCCTCGACGCGGGATCAGTTGGTCCTGACAACCATCTCGTTGTCGACAGACCTGACACCGCGGATGCTGCCCGCGAGCTTCGTGACGAGGTCCTTTTCCGCATCGGAATCGGCATCGCCAGAGATCATGACCACGCCGTCCTTGGTCGTGACCTTGGTCTTCACGGCGCTGGTCGAGCGGTGGGTGAGCAGCGAATACTTCACCTCCGACGTGATTGAGGCGTCGTCCATCGTGACGCTCACCGATGAGGAATCCATCGAGGGATTCTCCCGGATGACGAGCTGGTTGTTGACCGATTGCACGCCCTCGATGTCCTTGGCGTAGACCTCGGTGAGTTCCTTCTGCGCGGCATTGTCGACCGTACCGGTGAGAAGAACGGTGCCGTTGTTGACGTCGACCTTGGTGTCCGCCGCGCTCACGTTCGAGTGAAAGAGCAGCGAGCTGCGGATCTTCAGGGCGATCCACGCGTCGGAATGCTCCGCCGGCTCGGATTCAACCCGGATCCTATCGACCACGGATACGACGCCCGGAAGGTTGCGCACCGTGTCCTCGGCGAGCGCCTTCTGGTCCCGGTCCTCGACGCGTCCGGTCAGCGTGACAACGCCGTCATCGGAATGCGCCTTCACGTGGTCATTGAGGACCGCATGGAAGTTATAGGACGCCTTTGCCGCGTCCTCAATCTGGCTGTCCTGGGAGTTGGCGAACACCATGACGGGAGCAGCCGTCACGAGGGAGAGCGCCAATAGTTTTTGTATTTTCATGTGGGTAACACCTTTTCGACTAACGTTGGGTTTGTTGATTCGTAGCTCCGGTCATCTAGCTGGCCCGATGCCAATCCATGCCAAGTCACTCTACACGTTATTCTGAAGCGAGTTATGAACCGAACCCTCCGCGCTGACCGGGCCTCTTTTTCCAGCAAAATGCATGCTCCGGGGGCGTGTCTTTGCAAAATGCACATGCCAACGCCCCTGGGCCGGACAGGGTGTTCTCATCCCGAGCGGCGCGCGCGAGCTTCCGATCAAACTGGTTCTCTCATCGGTTCGCGGCTAACACATCCCTTCGCGAGGAAGACCGATGTATCGCCTGCCCCCTTTGCACCACCCGACCCTATGCTGCCTCGTTCTGGGGCTTACCCTTTGCACCCAGCCTGCGGGCGCCGCGACGCCGGGGCCCGAGGACGCCGCGGCCCGGTTGGCGCTGCCTGAATTCAGGACGGTCCCGGCCGCGACCGCGCAAGAGTTGAGCCCCGCAATCCCGCTGCGGCAGGAGCGCTTCACGACATGGACGCGGTCCCAGGGCGACGCCGGGGCTCGCCGCTATTCGGCGCTGGCACAGATAGACCGCCGCAATGTGGGGACTCTCGAAATGGCCTGGACGTATCACTCGAGGGACGGGGCCCGAAATATCCAGTGCACGCCCATCGTCGTGGACGGCGTGCTCTATGCCCCGACGGCGGGGTGCAGCATCGTGGCATTGGACGCGGCCAGCGGCGAGGAGCGGTGGCGCTTCAAGGTTGACCAGCCGGCGCATCCCGGACTGGAGGACGAGCCCGCGCGAAGGGGCATGGTCTATTGGCCGGGCGATCCGAAGGCAGCCCCCAGAATCCTGTTCGGCAGCGGAAACTGGGTCTATGCGATCGACCCCAAGAAGGGTCTTCCCCTGCCGGACTTCGGGGAGAATGGCCGCGCACCGCTTCCCACCGGCGCCACCGCCGGCGGCGTCGTGTACCGCGGGGTCTTCGTGACGGCGGGACTCTACGGGGACATCTACGGTTTCAACGCCCGGACGGGGATGTTGCTGTGGCGCTTTCACACGGTGCCGCGCGGGGACGAATTCGGGGCGGACACGTGGCAGGGGCCGGACCCGGGCCAGGCGAACTGCTGTGGCGGCCTCTCGCTCGATGACGACCGCGGCACCGTGTTCGCCGCAATAGGTGCGGCCCAGCCCAACTTCATAGGGACGGGCCGCATCGGCGACAACCTGTATGGCGATTGCGTCCTCGCACTCGAC
>Ga0302325_10004162_pt1 | contig 33530 bp, 32 predicted proteins | sample Palsa_T0_2_FD_201948 | JGI IMG/M metagenome (GOLD analysis project Ga0302325, IMG submission 201948) | Peat permafrost microbial communities from Stordalen Mire near Abisko, Sweden - Palsa_T0_2 | ecosystem: Environmental > Terrestrial > Soil > Palsa > Peat permafrost | place: Sweden: Abisko... | reverse complement strand
CAGTGTGCGTCCTCGCGCGCGGCGTGAACGGCACTGTGGATCGTGAACCCGGCGGGGTTCACGGGATACGGTGTCGGCTCGACGACCTGGCCATCGAGGTCGACCTTGACCAAACTCGAGGCGCTGATCTCGTCGAAGGTCATGCCGTATGGGTTGATGAGGAAGTGGTGCTCGGGCCCTGGGACGCGAGCGGAAAGGTGCGTAAAGATCAGGTCGTCCCAACCGAAGTGAGCCACCAAGCGGTAAGCGGCCGCGAGGTCGACGCGCATCTTCCATTCGTCCGGAGCGCACCGATCGCGGTAGGCCGGCGCGGCAAGTGGTTCGGCAGTAACGCTCATGCTGTCTCGCCCTCGAAAAGCGTGCACTGCGCTGCCTCGCGACCGCGCTTTCGGGCCGGGATGCAAACGCACGTTGCCGCAGTGCGGCAACGTGCTCGTGTCTTAGGCGCGGGCCGGGCGGTTACTTCTTTTTGCGAGCCAAACGCATCATCCGTTCCAGCCCGAGGCACGGGCGTGAGCGATCATTTCGCGCATCCGCGGGTGGTCGCCGGGAACGGTCTTCTCCCAGTCCTCGAAGCGCGGCACCGGCTCGCCCGCACGGAACAACAGGTAGTAGACCGACAGCGGCCCTAGGAACTTGAAACGCGATTGCAAGTCGGCGGCAAGTTCGCCGTACGACGCAAACGAGCGCAGGTAGTTTCGAAAGCCGCCGCGTTCGCGGTCGAGCGCGAGCAGGACCCGGGCGTTCTCGATCGTGGCCCCGATCTTTTTGCCGGTGCGCACGACGCGACCGTTGGCGAGGATGCGTTCGATGTCGCCCTCGCCGTAGCGCGCTACCAGCGCTGGATCGAAGCCGTCGAACAGCCGCAGATAGTCGTCCCAGCGGGACTCGATCAGCTTCCAAGACAGGCCGGCCTGAAAGATCGCGCGCGACAGCAACGCCAGGTAGTCGGCCAGGTTCGGGTTCTCGATGCGTTCGGGAATCGCCACCGGCCGTGGATTAGGCGCGGCACGGAAGCAAATCCCGCGCAGCGGCGAAACGAACTGCCGTGTCCGCTGGCCCGCAGCCTGCCGTCTCGCACGACTCGATCCTCTTGACGCACGCCGAGGCCGCCCCGCGAGCCTACCTGCTGCTGCACGGCTTGACGGCGAGCCCGCGACAGTTCGAAGCCTTGGGACGGCAGCTCTACGAGCGCGGCGCGAACGTCTACATCCCGCGGCTGCCGCGCCACGGCTTGGCCGATCGTTTGACGACCGAACTCGAAGGGCTGACCGCGGACGAGCTGCGCAGTTTTGCGCTCGCAAGCCTCGGTTTCGCGCGAACGCTCGGGCCGCGGCTGCAGGTCGTCGGGTTCTCGCTCGGCGGGCTGCTGGCCGCCTGGCTCGCGCAACGCGCAGCGTTCGACCGCGTGACCTGCATCGCGCCGCTGTTGGGCGTCGCCTGGCTTCCCCGGCGGTTCACCGGGCAGGCCACGAAGCTGGCGAAGCAGCTGCCCAACCAGTTCCTGTGGTGGGACCCGATCCTGCGCGAGCGCCAGCTGCCGGCGCACGGGTATCCACGCTTTCCCACCCATGTAGTGGCGGAGGCACTGCAATTGGCGCACGAGGTGCTGGCCGGCGCCGCACGCGACGGCCCGGCGGCCCGGGACGTGCAAATCGTCCTCAACGCGAGCGAGTCGGCGGTCAGCAACGTCGAAGTGCGGCGCCTGGCCGCATTGTGGTCGGCGCGGAAAGGCAACCGCATCGTGCTGCATCGGCTGCGCGGCTTGCCGCCTTCCCACGATATCCTCGAGCCGCTGCGCTCGCCGCTGGTCGCCGGACGCGTCATCGCCGCTTTGCTCGATCTTGTCGAACGCTGAGCCGCCGCCCCCCTCTCCGGCCCGCGACTACGCGGATGCCGAACGGCGCTTCGAAGTGCTGCGGGAACGGGACGGGCCGCGCGTCAGCTCAGCTGGACGCTCGCGCTTCTACGCGCACGGCCGGCGCACGCCGCTCGGCATCGTCCTCGTTCACGGGTTCACGAATTGCCCGCAGCAATGGGACATGTTTTCGAAGCAACTGCACGCTTGCGGTCATACCGTCGTCGTGCCGCGCTTGCCCGGCCACGGTCACTTCAATCGGAGCACGCGCGCGCCCGCACGCCACCCGGCGGCCGATCTGCTGGGATGCGTCAGCGAGGCGGTCGATGTCGCGTGCGGCGCCGCGGCGCAGGTCGTGCTCGCCGGGCTCTCGATCGGCGGCGCGATCGCAGTCTCCATCGCGCTCGGGCGCGACGACGTCAGCCACACGATTGCGATCGTACCGTTCTTTGCGCCCGGGCGCAGCGACGTCGCCGGGACGCGCCTGTTGACTCGCGGGCTCGAACGCCTGCCGAATTTCTTCGTGCCCTGGGATCCGGCCGGCGACGGGTCGCAGATTCCCTCGTACGCCTATCCGAAATTTTCGACGCGGATGCTGGCCGAATGTCTGCGCATCGCTCTTTGGGTCGAGACGGCATCGCAGGAGCGCGCGCCGTCCGGTAAGACGACCTTTCTCCTCAACGCGCACGAGCCCGCTTGCAACAACGACGTGGCGCGATTGGTTTGTGGACGCTTTGCCGAGCACCGGGCGCGATCGGCCGAGGCGATCGTGCTCGACGATCTGCCGGCCAATCACGACATCGTCGATCCGACCAACCCGCAGGCCCGGGTCGACCTCGTTTACCCCGTGCTGCGGCGACTCATCGAGGCGACGGCCTAGGAGTCGTCCTCGCCGGAGCCACGCTCGGCGTCGCGATGATCGTCTTCGTTGGGTTCGATCGACGAATCTCCGTAGACGGCGAGACCGGGCAGGATGCCGGCCACGGCCGCCTCCTCATGCGAGAGCGGCCGCTCGTCGTCGGCGACGGTGTGGAGTTCGCTTGGGTCGTCGCGTTCCACGTCAGACGATGCTGCGCCGCGGCGTTAGCGCGCGCAAGATGAACAGCAGCACGACGGCGCCGACGAATGCCACCAAGATCGTATAGAAGTTGAGACCGGTCAGCCCCAGCTTGCCGAAGTAGCTGAAGATCCAGCCCCCCAGGAACGCGCCTACGATTCCGGTGATCAGGTCGCCGATGAGCCCACCCGGGCCTTCGCCCGGCACGACCATCTTTGCGAGCCAACCCGCGACCAACCCGACGATGATCCACGCTAGTATCGACATACGAAACACCCTCCGCATCCCATATCTCCAAATTACGACCGCCGCAAACGCCGCTTCGCGAGCGTGGCGCAGCCGCAAGAATCCTGACCTCGGCTCGGAGGTGCCGGGCTGCCGTCGCAGCTAAAGGCGGCTCATGAGGGCAACGGTATATCACGCGCCGGGCGACGTACGCGTCGAGACGGTTCCCGATCCTTCGATCGACGAAGCCACCGACGCGATCGTCCGCGTCTCGCATGCGTGCATTTGCGGTTCAGATCTGTGGTTCTATCGTGGCGAGGCGAAGTGGGAAGCGGGTTGGCGTACCGGTCACGAATGGATGGGGGTCGTCGAGGACGTGGGCACCGCAGTGAGCGGCCTCGCACCCGGCGATCGCGTCTTTGCCCCGTTTTCGTTTTCGGACGGATCGTGCGAGTTCTGCCTGAAGGGCGTTCAGACGTCGTGCTTGCACGGCGGGTTCTGGGGTGGCGCCGACAACGACGGCGGTCAGGGTGAAGCGCTTCGCGTTCCGTACGCCGACGCGACCCTGGTGAAGATTCCGCGCGAAGCCGAGAACGACGAAGCGTTGCTGACGGCGATTTTGCCGCTGACCGACGTAATGGGGACCGGGCATCACGCTGCGGTCAGCGCCGGCGTTCGGGCCGGTTCGACGGTTGCCGTGATCGGCGACGGCGCGGTCGGCCTGTGCGCCGTCCTCGCAGCCCGGCGCCTGGGCGCCGGGCGGATCATCATCTTCGGGCATCACGCGGGTCGCCTCGACATCGCCAAGACCTTCGGCGCCGGCGAGGCGGTCGTCGAACGAGGCGACGCGGCGATCGCGCGCGCGCTCGAAATGACCTCGGGCGGCGCCGAGTGCGTGCTGGAATGCGTCGGCAACACCGATTCGATGAAGATGGCGACCGGGATCGCACGGCCGGGCGGAACGATCGGGTACGTCGGCGTGCCGTACGGATCGCTCAAGGGCCTCAACCTGCGGCGCCTGTTCAGCGAGAACATCGCGCTGCGCGGCGGGGTCGCGCCCGTTCGGGCCTACGCGGATGAATTGCTGGCCGACGTGCTGGCCGGGAAGCTCGATCCGTCGCCGGTCTTCGATCTCACGGTCCGGCTCGACGGGGTGCCCGCCGGCTACGCGGCGATGGACGGCCGGACTGCGATCAAGGTTCTGGTCAGACCGTGACGGCGCGCCGGTAGCGCGGGCCTGCGATGGCCGGACACCGCGCGCTAGCCGGATTGCTGCTCGCGCTCGTCGCGGGCAGCGCGGGCTGCGTGCGAGTCGGGACCACTGCCCCGGGCGGCGGTAATGCTTGGACGCATCACGGGCTCCTGCGGATCGTGAACCTGGGCGACCCCGATAACCTCAACCCCGTTGTCGGAAACCAGCAGGTCGACAGCGACTTGGCGCAGTTGTGGGCCGGCCTGTTCTTCAACTACAGCGACCGCAACGAGTTCGTGCCCGAACTCGCGACCACCGTGCCGACGCTCGCGAACGGAGGCATCTCGCGCGACGGCCGCACGATCGTGTACCATCTTCGGCCGGGCGTGCTCTGGCAGGACGGCGCGCCGTTCACGGCCGCCGACGTCCTGTTCACCTGGCGCGCGATCCTCAACAAGAAAAACAACGTCGGCAGCACGGTCGGCTACGACGATGTGAGCGCGATCGACGTGCGCGATCCGCACACGATCGCGGTTCACCTGAAGACGCCCTACGCCCCGTTCGTCGCGACCTTCTTCGCGCCGTCGGGCACGACGTATCCGGTCCTGCCGGCCCACCTGTTGGCGCGTTACCCCGATATCAACCGCGTGCCGTTCAATAGCCAGCCCGTCGGCACGGGCCCGTTCATCCTCGAGCGGTGGCAGCGCGGCAACAAGATCGTCTTTCGAGCGAACCCGAACTACTGGCGCGGTCCGCCGAAGCTCCGCGAGATCTGGTACACGCCGGTTTCCGACGAGAATACGATCGCGACCCTGCTGGCCTCACACGAAGCCGATCTCGAGTATAACGGCGCCGCGAACAACCTCGCCCAGCTGGAGCACATCGATGGCTTCCGTACCGTGCTCACGCCGTTCACGCAATACTCTCAGCTCGCGCTGAACGTGCGTTCGCCCCAGCTCGCCGACGCGCGCGTGCGGCAGGCGCTCTGGTACGCCTTCGATTCGCTGGCCGCCATCCGCGACATCTCGCACGGCGTCGACGTGCCCGGCTACACCGATCAGCCGAGCTTCCTGTGGGCCTACGATCCGAACGTGCCGCACTACGGCTTCGATCCGGCCAAGGCGCGCGCGCTGCTCGATGCGGCCGGCTGGAAGCCCGGGCCGGACGGTATTCGAGAAAAGAACGGGCAGCGCCTGAGCCTAATAATCGCCGGCGTCTCGGGGTCTGCGAACGGCAACGCGCTGAACGTGCTCGCGCAGCGCAACTGGCATGACGTCGGCGTCGAGGCCGGCGTCAAGACGTACGTGGCCTCGCTCTATTTCGCGTCCTACGGCGCCGGCGGCATCCTCCAAGGCGGCAAGTTCGACGCTGCCTTTTTCTCCTGGATCAACGGGGTCGATCCGGACGATTCGACCGAATTGATGTGCGACCAATTCCCGCCGGCCGGCCAGAACATCTATCACTTCTGCGATCCGCGCGTCGATGCGGCGGAGCGAACCGCGGTTTCGAGCTACGACCAAGGGACGCGCAAGGCGGCGTACGATACGATTCAACGCGAAGTCGCGCAGCAGGTGCCGTTCATCGTGACCTGGTTCGTGCGCCGCATCTCGGTCCAGAACACCGATTTGAAGAACTACCGCCCGGCCCACGCGGTCACGAGCTTTTGGAACCCGTACCAGTGGGAGATCTAGCGCCGTCTACCGAGCGGCGAGCGAATTGGGCCTTGTTCGCAGCGATCGTCGGTTCGGGAATGAGCTTCATCGACGGTACTGCCGTCAACGTCGCGCTGCCGGTGCTGCAGCGAGACTTGCACGCGAGCGCGGCTAGCGCGCAGTGGGTCGTCGAAAGCTACTCGCTGTTCCTTTCCGCCCTGATGCTGATCGGCGGCTCGCTCGGGGACATCTACGGCAGGCGTCGCGTGTATGCCGCCGGGATCGCACTGTTCGCGCTGGCTTCCCTCGCCTGTGCCCGGGCGCCAAGCATCGAAGTGCTGATCGCCGGACGGAGCCTGCAGGGCATTGGCGGTGCGCTCGCCACACCGGGCAGCCTGGCGCTGATCAGCGCGAATTTCTCCGGTGCCGCGCGCGGCCGAGCGATCGGCACTTGGTCCGCGTTTTCCGCGATCACCGCGGCGATCGGTCCGCTGCTCGGCGGCTGGCTCGTGCAACTCGGCTCGTGGCGCTGGGTCTTCGCGATCAACCTGCCGCTGGCTGCGCTCGTGCTCGCCGTGCTGGTCCTGCGGGTCGACGAATCGCGCGATGAAGGCGCCTCGCACGCACTCGACGTCCCGGGGGCGCTGTTAGCGACGGTGGGCCTCGGCGCGCTCGTGTACGGCTTGATCCGGCTGCAGAACGCGACCTTCGACGTTCTCGGGGCAGCTTGCGCGGTCGCCGGTGTCTTGACGCTGGCGGGCTTCGTGGCTGCCGAGGCGCGCGAGCCGCATCCGATGGTCAACCTCGATCTCTTTCGTACCCGCGCCTTCACGGCCGCCAACATCTACACGTTTCTGTTGTACGCGACGCTCGGCGGCGGCTTGTACTTCCTTCCCTTCGACTTGATCAACGTCCAAGGCTATCCGCCCGCCGAGGCCGGGGCCGCGCTGTTGCCGTTCATCGGAATCATGTTCGCCTTCTCACGATTCTCCGGGGGTCTGGTGGTGCAGATCGGCGCGCGCATTCCACTGAGCGCAGGTGCGGCCCTGGCGGCTTCGGGCTTCTGCGTGTTCGCGTTTGCCGGAACCGGGCACTCGTATTGGACGACGTTCTTTCCCGGCGCCGTGCTGCTGGGCTGCGGCGGCGCGCTCTTCGTCGCACCGCTTTCGACGACGGTAATGGATTCGCTGCCGGTCTCCCACGCAGGCGTCGCGTCGGGCGTGAACAACGCCGTTGCGCGAGTCGCCGGGCTGATCGCGATCGCCGTGCTCGGCATCGCGCTTGCAAGCGTGTTCGAAACGCGGCTCGCGCGAGAACTCGCGTCTGCACCCGTTTCCGCTTCGTCGCGCGCAGCCGTCGCTCGCCAACGTGCCGCGATCGTGGCGGGCGTGGTGCCGTCGGGTCTCGCGCCGGCCGATGTCGCGATCGTCGGGCAGGACGTCCGGTCCGCGTTTGCGGACGGATTTCGAGCGGCGATGCTGGCCTCGGCGCTGCTCGCGCTCCTGGCGGCGCTGGTCGGCCTCGATCGCTCGTTCGCCAAGCCGTCTTTACGGTCCGCAACCTCGTCGCGATAGGACGCCGACCAGATTACCATCCAGCGAGAGGAACCGCACGTCATGTCCGTCATCAACAACAACCCGTTTGGACCGGAACTCGCAGCGCCCGGCCTCCAGCAATTCGAGTTCGGGAGCACCGCCGGCGGCGGTTACGCGCAACTGCCGGCTGCCAGCGACAGCATCGGCACCGCTGCCTACGGCCCGGTCACGTTGCCGATTACGAGCCCGGTGCTCAGCCTGGGCGGCTGCCAATCGCCGGCCAATGCCGGCGGTTCGTTTCAAAGCGGCTTCGGCAACATTCTCAACCAGATCTCGAATGCGATCTCGAATCTGTTCTCGCAGATCTCCGCGGCGTTCGGCAGCGCCGGATCGGGCTCGACGAACTCGGGGAATACGCTGGGCGGGACGTGCGCGCCGGGACCAGCCGGCGCTGCGAACGGCGAGGCCCAATTCGCGAGCGCGACCGCGAGTTCGAGCGGGGATCCGCATCTTGCGTTCTCCGGAACGACCGCGGCCGGAGCCGCCGTCGACGAGAACTGGAAGAGCATGCGCTCGCACGGCGACCTGCTCGATTCCAATTCGTTTGCCGGCGGCTACCGCGTTTCGACCCAGGTGACGCAACCGAACGCGCAAGGCGTAACCTATAACGCCAGCGCCTCGGTGACGACGGCCGCTGGCGCGACCACGGTCTCGATGCGGGCCGACGGGTCATATGCCGTAAGCTCGGGCGGCGCGAACGTCGCTTTGCAACCCGGCCAAACGACCTCGCTCGGTAACGGCGAGAGCGTCACTTTGAACGCCGACGGTTCGCTGACCGTCAACGATACCAACGCGGCCGGCGGCTCGATCGCGACCACGCTCAAATCCAACGGCGACGGCGGCGTCGACGTCACGACGCAGGCAACCAACGTCGACTTAGGCGGCTACTTGGTCAACCGCAGCGAACCGAGCGCCGGCGGCGCCGTCAGCGCGACCGCACCTTGGAACGCGGCGGCCTCGACGCCCGTCTGGACCGCCGCCTCGCCGCCGGGCTGGAACGCCGCCGCTTCGGTAGCCACCGATCCGTTCGCTCAGTATTCGCAACTCACGCAAGCGCCCGCGGCTTCGACGCTGGATCAGTTCGATCCCGAAGCCGCCGAAACGAGCCTGCAAAACATCGAACTCGCGTAGCAGCACTCGCAACGCGGGCGGCGAAGGCCCGCGCATGCGAGCCAGCACGTTTTCCATCGTCGCCGCCGATCCCGGCAGCGCGCAAGTCGGGGTGGCGGTGCAGTCGAAATTCCTTTCAGTCGGGGCCGTCGTTCCGTTCGTGCGCGCCGGGGTCGGAGCGATCGCGACCCAGGCCTTCGCCAACACGTCGTACGGACCGCAAGCCCTCGAATTGTTGGCGCGCGGCAGCTCGCCGGATGAGGTTGCCGCGGCATTGATCGCGGGCGACGACGGCCGCGACGACCGGCAGTTCGGAATCGTCGCGGCCGCAGGCCGCTCGGCGACCTACACTGGAGCGCGCTGCATCCCGTACGCCGACGGCGTTGCCGGCGAGCATTTCGCCGCGCAGGGAAACTGTCTAGCCGGCGCAGCCGTCGTCGACGCACTTGCGGCGGCGTTCCGCGGATCGCATGGTCAGCTGGCCGATCGCCTGCTCGCGGCATTGCGCGCGGCGCAGGCGGCGGGCGGCGATAAACGCGGACAGCAGAGCGCCGCACTCATCATCGAAAAGCCCGGCGGTGGTTACGCCGGCTTCAACGATCGCTACGTCGATCTGCGCGTCGACGATCACCCCGCGCCGATCGAGGAACTCGCGCGCCTGCTCGAGATGCACAAACTGTATTTCTTCGCTCCGGCGCCGGAAGACCTGATCGATGTCGACGCGCAGATCGGCGCCGAGATCGCCCGGCAGCTGGTCCGCACCGGCGGGCTGCCGCGCGGCAGCGCCTACGACGAGGCGGCCCGCGCGGCGCTCGTCGCGTTCATGCACGTGGAGAACCTGGAGAATCGGGTGCGCGAGGACGGCCGGATCGATCGCCAGACGCTCGACTATTTACGTTCGGCGCCCTCGAAGCTCCAGGCGTAGGCATTCCAGTCTTCGACGATGCCGTTGGGCCGGAAGTTTTGCAGTCGCGTGCTGACGGCTTCGATCTGGCGCGGCCACCACAGGTAGACGAAGGGCGCCTGCGCGGCTAGGATCTCTTGGATCCGATCGTAGGCGCGCTTGCGAGTCGGAAGGTCGTAGTGCGTCAGAGCCGTCATCTCGGCTGCGTCGAGGTTCGGATCGCAGATGCGCGACCAGTTGTAACCGCTGGGAGGACGCTGGTCGCACAGGAGTTGGCTCGAATCGTCGGGGTCGATGCCCGCGTACCAGGTTTGCAAGCCGGCGTCGTAGTTGCCGCTCGACAGAATGCCGCCGCCGCTCGGGGACGCGTAGAGCAGCGCCGTCGTGTAGCCTTTCAGCTCCACGTCGAAGCCGGCCTCACGTAGCATCGAGGCGATCACGACGCCGCGATTCCGGTCGGTCAAACTGTCGGTCCGAAAGGCCATACCGATCGAAAGCCGGTGCCCGTCGCGAACCCGGATGCCGTCCGGCCCGGCCTGCCAGCCGGCCGCTTCGAGCAGCGCCCGCGCCGCCGGCAAGTCGCGCTCGACGGTGCCGGCGCGCGGATCGAAGGCCCACATGAACGCGGGCAGGTCCTCGGTCGCCGGGACGGTCGTATCGTAGGTCACCTCGTGCACCAGTTGGCGCTTGTCGATCGCTAGCCCAATCGCGCGCCGCAAGCGAACGTCGGAGAGGGGCGCACGCGTCACGTTGATGATGATCGAGTCGGCGCCGTTGAACGGCACCAGGTGTACCTTGATGCCGGGGATGCTCTTCAAGCCCGGGTACGCGCGCGGCGATGCCGAGACGAACCAATCGATTTCACCGCTGCGCATCTCGTTGACGACCGTGTTTTCGTCGGGAATGTAGTGCAAGACGATGCGCGCGATCCGCGGCTTGCCCAGGAAGTAGCGGGGGTTGGCTTCGTATTCGATCCGGTCGCCGTGCAGCCAGGAGACGACGCGATAGGGACCCGTGCCGACCGGCAAGGAGTTGTACGGTACGTTGTTGAGGTCGCGATATCGCTCGAGCAGGTGCGCCGGGATGATGAAGATCGGCGAGTCGCTGTGGGCGAAGAAGGTGTGCACGGCGGGCGCGAACCTGCGCTTGAGGTGAAAGACCGCCGTATATGCATCGGGCGTGTCGACCCACGCCACCTGGTCGTAGCCATGGCGGGTGGCGACGTTGGTGTTGGGGTTCATGATCGCCCGCCAGGTGAAGGCGACGTCATGGCTCGAGAAGGGCGCGCCGTCTTGCCAGACGACGCCGCGGCGCAAGTGATAAGTGATGGCGAGGCCGTCGAGCGAGATGCCGCCGTTGGCGAGGGTCGGCACCCGGTCCGCGAGGATCGGGACGTCGCGGCCCTCGGGATCGGTTGCGATCAAGGGATCCATCGCGAGCGCCTCGGCCTGCACTTCGAACTGCTGGGTCGTGAGGATCGGGTTGAGGGTGTTCGTCGCGCCGGTCTCGGCGACGTTGAGCGTCCCGAACTGGCCGCCCGCATCGCCGGGGCCGGTTTCGACGCGCGAGCACGAGAGCAGCAGCAGGGCGGCGAGCGCCCCCAGGACCGAGCGAGGCATCCTCGGCCGGGTTCGGTTCCAACGGCGCAGCGCCCGTTTCCGGTGTGCCAGGGCGCTGGCACACCGCTGCCCTAGCATCGCGGCATGAGACACCCGCAAGATGATCCGGATCGCGACGCCGGCGACGACGACCGGGAGATCCGCTACAGCCTCACCGCCCACGGCGAAGCCGTCCTCGCCCAAATCGAAGTTGGCGCCGCGCGTTTTCACGGCTTCGGCCCCTGCGTGACCCCGAGCAGCGAATTGGTTATTCCGCGTTAGCAGCAATTCGAAGTTCGCATATAGACGCCGCTCGCCCCTATCCGATTTTATGTAATCCGGGATATCGAAGCGTGCTAACGTTGGACTCGTCGCGAGCTGTTGCCCGCGACACTCGCTCTGGAGGAAGCCATGCGCGTATCTATTCTAGCCGCGGCGTCCTTGAGTTCTGCCCTCATGTTCGCAGCTTGCGATGGGCAACGCGTGGTTTCCAGCGTCCCGAGCAGCAGCAATCAGGCCTCGCATCACGGCTCTCGGCACCCCCTGGCGGTCACGTCGCTCGGGGCCTACAACATCAACCCGAGTAAGGTTTTTATCGCCGGCATCTCATCCGGCGGCTTCATGGCCGTGCAAATGCACTTTGCCTACTCCGGAACGTTCAAGGGTGCGGCGATCTACGCCGGCGGCGTCGACTATTGCGCGCAGGATAGCGAGACCAGCGCCCTCGAGGACTGCGGCGGCGCCGACGACGGCGCCTACCAGAGCGAACTCTCCGAATCGGAAAGCTACATCGCAAGCAATCAGAACACGGCGGGAATGGATCCGGTCAGCAACATCAAGGGGCAGCCCGTCTATCTGTGGCACGGCACCGACGATGAAGAAGTGCCGGCCGGGACGATGAACGACTTGCAGTCCGAGTACGAGCACTACAGTGCCGCTCCGATCACGTACGACAACACCTATGCGGCCAACCACGGTTGGGAGTCGCCGTACGGCTCGGTCGCCTGCGCCACGCTCGCGAGCCCCTACATGATCGATTGCAGCGGCTACGACTCCGAGCAAACTTGGCTCGGGCTGTTCTTGGGCACGCTCAACGCCAAGAACACCGGGACCCTGAACGGCTCGCTGATTCAGTTCAATCAATCCCCCTACGGGGGTGGATCGAACGACATGGACACCACCGGCTGGATCTTCGTTCCGGCCAATTGCGCTGCCGGTCAATCCTGCAGCTTGGTCGTGGCCTTGCACGGCTGCGAGCAGTACCAGGGTGCGATCGGCACGGAGTTCGTCACCGAGGGCGGCATCGAGCAGTGGGCCGATACCAACAACATCGTCGTGCTCTACCCCTACGCGGTCACCGGCAGTTCGAACCCTGACGGATGCTGGGACTGGTGGGGCTATACGAACTCGAGTTACGCCCTCAAGAGCGGTCCGCAGATGGCGGACATCTACGCCATGACCAAGCAAGTCATGAGCGGCAGCGGCGCAACCCCGACGCCGAGCCCGGCCCCGACTCCCACGCCGTCTCCAACGGCCAAGCCGACGGCGACCCCAACGGCAGGCCCCACGCCGACCCCGTCTCCGACGGCCAAGCCGACGGCGACGCCGACCCCGGCACCGACCGCGACCCCGAGTCCGACCGCCAAGCCGACGGCGACGCCGACCCCGGCACCGACCGCGACCCCGAGTCCGACCGCCAAGCCGACGGCGACACCCACTCCGAGCCCGAGCCCCACGCCCTCGTCGCTGGGCTGTTGGACGACCAACAACTACGCGCAAACCGTGGCTGGACGAGCGTACTTCCAACTCGGGACCGGCGACGCGCTGGCCGAAGGCTCGAACGAAAACATGGGCCTGGACAACACCTACTACGTCACGTCCCTCAACGAAACGTCAGCCGGCTACTACGTAATCGTTTCTTCCTGCCCCTGACGAGCGGGACTTGATTAATACGATTTCGTATTGTACGATCTCGTTATGTTTTCATCGGTTTTTCGCCGAGTTTTTCTCGGTCTGGTCGGAGCGGCGTCGCTAGGCTCTCTCCCGGCGGCCGCCGATGACGGTGCCCGCCACGGGGTGGTTGTCCTAAGCCTGCGCTTCTCCGCGCCGGCGGGCCGCACGACGGCCGCGTTCGGGCCGCTCTCCGAAGCGGCGTGGTCGCCGGAGTTTCTGCCGGATTTCGTCTTCCCGCAACCGGCTGCGGAGGTAGCGGGAGCCGTTTTTCGCACGCCGGACGGGAAGATTTGGTTGCTGCACGATTTCGACACCGCGGCCGGCTTCGTGCAGTACGTGATCGCGGGCACCTCGGAGCTGGTCACGCTCTCGATTCACGCCACCGCGGACGCATCGGGGACTGCCGTCACGATGACCTACGACATCACCACCCTCGACGATCGCGGGGCTGCGCACTTGGCAAAAGTGCGAGTTAATGCCGCTGCGATGAGTGCCGGCATGCAGGACGCGATCGGCGCGTACCTTGCAAGAACCGGCGGCTGATGGCCGCCTCACGAGCGCGCGCCCAACTCCTCGCGATCCCGCGAATCGAGCGGGCCGCCCATGCCGTCGGTCTCTACCTCGCAAACCAGCCGTTCGAGTTGACGCAGGCGGAGGCGCACGTCCTCGCGTTCCTGCATCCCCGGGCCGAGGCGCGCATCAACGAGATTCACGAGGCATTCGGGCATCGCCGTTCGACCCTCACGAGCGTCGTCGACCGCCTAGAAAAACGCAAGCTGGTCGAGCGGACAAGCGATCCCGACGATCGTCGCGGCGTCGTCGTCGCGCTGACGTCCTCTGGCGCCGCGCTATCGAAGGACGTCTTCGCCGCGCTGCGCTCGCTTGAATCTGCGGCGCTCGCGACGTTCTCCAAGGACCAGGTCGCTACGTTCGTGCGCGTCCTCGATGCGCTGACCGCGACGGTCGCCGCCGAGGCCGGCACGTAGCGACGCACGCTTGCGGAGAGAAACGGGGATTTTGCGCGGCAGGGCGGCGACTCAACGCCAGCGGTCACCCGGCGCGGTAACGTAATTCTTCCAGATGTAGCCCCAGGGAAGAATCAGCGGCACGATCACGATAGCAATGGAGATGGAGAGAAAGCTGTCGGCATTGTCGGGGTCCACGCGGTGACCGAGGTACAGCGGAAGAAAGATTGCCAGCGTCCAGATAAGCTTCCACGTGAGCTCGTATACGAGCAGCGGCATCATGCGGATGGGATAGCGCAGCCCAAGCAAGCTCAGCACGGTGAGCGCGCCGAAAAAGCTGTGGTCGATGCCGTCCCACAGCTGCCACGGACCGGTGTGCCGCAAGATCGCGGACCAGGTCTTATAGCCTTGGACGAAGGCGAGCAGCGCGTAGCTCGCGCGTAAAAGATAGAGACGATAGAGCGGCAGCTCCGGCCGCTGGATTGCTTGCATACGATCGTCCTTTTTTCTAGGGAGCCGCGCGATCCACCTTAGCGTTGCCGGCGATGTACGCTGCCAGTTGGGCGCGCGAACTGAGGCCGAGCTTGGCGTAGATCGAAGTCAAGGCTTTCTCGATCGTCTTTTCGCTGACCGCAAGCGTGGCGGCAGCGGCGCGATTGCCCTTACCCGCGGCCACCTGCTCGGCGACCGCGCGCTCGCGCTCCGTCAACACTCCAGCGTCGTGGGGCGAACTCGCATGAATCGTGCGCCCGAGGCGCTGCACGTCCCCCTCGGCTCCGCAGCGGCTATAAAGCTCTCGGGCCGCATCGAAATCACCAGCCAGCTCGCGAGCTCGCGCCGCGAAGAGCGGCCAGCCGAGTTCCGCAAAACGATCCGCAGCCTGCGTGCTGTGGCGCACTCGCGTTGCAGTCTCATCCTTTGCCGCGAGCGCCGCGTCGAGGAGCGCCAGGAGCGCCTGGTTGACGCGATCCTCGGGACGGGCCGCGTGCGCGGCGACGAGCGGTCGTAGGCGCCGCGCGAGGTGCGGCGCAAAGAGCGTGACGATCGCGATCGATTCCGTCAAGCCGAATGGATTGCGCACGGCCTCGACCGCCCGTTCGAAAAGCCCGGCCGCCTCGCGCGTCCGGCCCAGCCGCTCGAGCGCGAGGCCGACGGCGCAGGCCGCCTCGATCATCGTGAACGGGTTCCCACCGGCAGCTGCCGCCTCGACCAGTTCGAGGTCCGCGCAGCGCTCGAGCAACTCACGATCGCCGAGCGCCGTCGCGAGCTGCACCCCGACCAGCACCCGCTGCAAGCGGGGAAGGTACTCGCGCGTCGGTCGCGACTCGTCGAACAGCCGCCGGGCCAGGGCCACGTTGCCGGCACGCAACTCGATCTGCGCCATCACCGCGAGCGCGTAGCTCAAATCGAAACGGTTGGCGCGGGCCAGGTCCAAGCTACGCGTTTGGAATTCTCGCGCCGTCGCGAGTTCGCCGAGGTTCAGCGCTTGAACCGCGATGGTTCCCGGCAACCAGCGGCGCAGGTACGTCGAGATACCCGGCGCCTCAGAGATCTCAAACGCCCGCGTGTAGCACTCCCGCCAGTCGCTCACGCGAGCGCATTGTGCGTGAACGGAGCTGCGAATCGCGAGGTACTCGAGCCGGATTTTCAGGTCTTCGATGAGTGCGCTCTCATCGATCTGTTGAAGGTACGCCCATGCGGCGTCGGGCCGGCGAATCGCCGCCTCAATTGCCGCCAGGCGCACCAGCACGGCCGCGCCCGACGCGGCCGGCGCCTCGCGCGCCAGTTCGAGCGTGGCTTCGCCGTAGGCGCGGGCCTCGTCGGGCCGGCCGTCGTTTGCGAGCGCACCAGTGCGCAAGTTGCGTTGATCGATGGCATTCACGAGGTCGCCCGCACGCTGGAAGCTCGCCGCTGCGGCCTCGCGCACCAACAGAAGGCGGTCGATTGCATCTGCGCGCAGCAAGGCCTCCGCAGCCTTCCCTAACGTTCGACCCGCATCGGCGTCGGAATCCGAGAAACCGGCAGCGGCGCGCTCGAACCAGTTCGCCGCCTCGGCGTAGGCATGCACGTCGCGCGCGGCGTCGCCCGCAAGCTCGCAATAGGGTGCAGCCCGGACGAGTTCGCCGGCCTGCCAATAGCTATGCGCGATCATTTCGGAAAAGGCCCGCGCGTCGGCACGCTCGGCGAGCATGCGGGCGATCTTTTGGTGCAGCGGCCGGGTTTGAACTTGCAGCATCTCGCCGTAGACGGCGTCGCGCGTCAGCGCATGGCGAAATTGAAACCCGTTCGGCTCGTTCTCGCGTGTGTCGATCAGCTGCAGTTCGCACAGCCGGCGCAGCGCCGGCACCGTCGTTTCCGGGCGCACCTCGAAGATATCAGCCAGCAGATCTGCGCGGAAGCTCTGCCCGAAGAGCGAGCCCTGCGCGAGCAGTTCGCGTTCCTCCGCAGAGCAACGGTTGAGGCGTTCGCGCACGACCGCTTGAAGGGTCAGTGGAAGCGAATTTGGGGCCGGAGTACCCCCTCGGCGTCCGTAATCGACGACGTGGCGCAGCAGCTCCTCGGTGAACAGCGGATTGCCGCCGGAGCGGCGCACGACTTCGCGCAGCATCTCTGCGTCCGGTATCTCCCTCGCGCCGAGGGCGGCACGCAGCAGATGCTCGGCTTCATCGTCGCTGAGTGGACCCAAGTGCAGCGCGGAGACGCCCTCGATGCGCAACAGCCGTCCAAACGCGACGAATAACGGATGGTTTGCCACGACCTCGTCGTCGCGGTAGGTGGCGACCAGCAGGATGCGCCTGGCGACGGCGCGTTCGGCGAGCACGCCGAGCGTCTGTAGCAGCTCGCCGTCGGCCCAGTGCAAATCTTCCAGCGCGAGGACTGCGGTGCCGTGCTCCGCGATCCGGTCGAAGGCTTCCCCGACCGCTGCGAGCAGCGCGTCGCGCGAAGGTGTGCGCTCGTCGAACGGGCTCACGCCGTCCGCATCCCGTAGGAGCGAGGCGAGCGGTTCCAGCGGCCGTTGCGCGAATTCTCGGCAATTCGAGGTAGCGATGCGGTGCCGCGTCGGCGCCAAATGGGTGCAGAACTCGCGCAGCAGGCGCGATTTCCCGATTCCGGCTTCGCCCGTGACCAGCACCAAACCGCCGCGGCCTTCCGCGGCGGCACGGCGCCGCGCGCGCAGGTGATCGAGCTCGACCGCGCGGCCCACGAACTCACGGCAAACGACGCGCTCGGAAAGCATGACCCGGTTGGGCGTTCGCTTTCGCTGGCCGGCGGCCGGCGCCTTCGCCGGCCGCCTTGGGGATCGCGCTATGCCGAATCGGTCAGCGCCGCAGGATCGTCGAGCGTTGTGGCTTGCCTCGCTGCGCGGCGCTCGAAACGCTCGAGACCGAGATTTGACCGATACTATTGAGTTCGGTATCGGTAAACCAGACCGTGTCGTCCGGGCCCGCGGTGATGAACGTCGGCTCGGAAGCGCAATCGGTGATCGTGTAGACGGCGTGCGAACCGCCCGCGCTCGTGCGGAAGCTTTCGATGAAGCCGTTCCCAAGCGTCTCGGCAACCCGCATTCCGCCGTCCGGACCGGCGGCAATGCCCAGTGGTTCCCCGGCAGGATCGTAGACGTTGCCCGCGTTGCCGGTGGTTGTGATTTGTGAGACCGTCAAGTAGTTCTCTGCGGACTGGGATTGCTGATTGTAGAACTGCGAGGTCGTCGTGAACCAAATGTCGCCGTCCGGCCCGGCCGCGATGCCCCACGGGTCGGCGGGATATCCGTCGTAGGGGTCGGGAATGAGGTATCCGCCGCTGTTACTGCCGCTCGTCGTCATTCGGCCGATGTCGTTGCTGTTGTCCACCGTATACCAACGGCGACTCCGACCGCGGCCCCCACGACCGCTATGCCCACGCCGGCGTCGAGTGGCGCCCTTAGCGTTGCACAGGTCAACGCCGCATTGCAGGGCGTCGAGACGTACTACACGACGCTGCCCCACACAAATCTTCAACAAGACTTGAGCAGCCTCGCGGCCCACATGACGGCGTCCGGTGCGTTCACGGCGGCAGCAGTCTCACCGGGCGGCATCACCGCGGCCCTTCCGGATGGGACCACGGCGCTCGTTTTCGCGGATCGTGACGAGGAGCTTGGCGGATTCTCCGCGGACGCGCGCCTGCGCAGCGTTCGCTCCGCGCGCGGCTCGGCCGCGCGTGCGGCGGCCGCAGCGGCGCCTATGGCAACGGCATCGCCAAGCCTAAGTCCGGCGACCGCACACGAGGTTGCGTTCTTCGTCAATGAGGCGGACACGAATGCCTTCACCCCGCAAGTCCAAGACGATTTCGGTGCGGCCTTTAGGAATCTGAGCTTCCCACAGGCCGGCTACGGGGTCGACGTGCTCGACATCTCCCTCGACAACATCGTCGCGCTCGGAACCTCAGCGCACCCGCTCGATTTCCTCGACATCGCAACGCACGGCATGGTCGGCGGGTCCTCGCCGAGCTACTTCTATGCGAATCTGTCCACGACACCGCTCACCGACGCAAGCCTCGCAACGTACGCAGCCGATTTCCAAGCCGGCCGTATCATGTCCGCGATCTACATCTCGACAACGGACACCGTGGACCACCTTCCGACTTGGGCGTTCACGCCGGCGTTCTTAACGGCGCATCTCACGTTCAACCCCGGCGCGGTCGTGGACAACCAGTCCTGCTTGGGCCAAAGCCCGCTGATCGCGACGGCGCTCAGCACGACCTTGCAGGCTGCCGGTGTCGGACGGTACCTGGGCTGGACGAAGAAGGTCGCAGGCGCGGACGCGGACCAGTCGGACGCCTTCATGCTCGACCGAATGCTCGGCGAACAATCTCCGAGCGTTACCGCCCTCGACCAATATGCTGACCAGCGCACGCCGCCGCAACGGCCTTTCCCGCTCGATCAGATCGAAGCGATCATGGCGACGGAATACCGCAGCGGCCCGCTTGGGAACGTCGCGCAACCGTACACGATTTCCCAAGCCTATGCGGCCAGCAACAATCCCTATCCGCCGCTCGCCGACGGCACCTTAGCGCGGCTGATCTTCAGTGACTTCGGCGGCGAGAGCGTTGCCGATCCGCCGATCGAATACGCCTTGCCGTCGATTGCCCGGCTGCAAACCCGCGAGTTCTCACGCGACGCCGAACTGCAAATCGACGGTGTCTTCCCGGCGGCGCAAGGCAGCGTGACGATCGTGAACGATTCGGGTACCTACACGCCGGCGCCGTTGTCGTGGTCGACCAGTGCGATCGTCGTGCCGATTCCGGCCGAGGGCGCGGGCTCATCGGGACTCGTATCCGTCACGGGCGACGGCATCGCGAGCAACGCGGTGCCGCTGACGCAGTGGCACGGCAGCCTGACGTATAGCGAGAACGACAACATCGGCGAGTTCGATAACACCGGCGGAAGCGGCTCCGGCTCGCTCCAGGCGATCTTCACGATCGACGTGCGCGCCGACGTTCATCCGACCGTGGTGACGATCGACCAGACGCCCGTGCCCCAGAACCTGGCGTTCTCCGGCGTCGAGCCCGACTCGAGCGGCGCGATTACGGCCTTCAGCGGAAACTTCACCGCCAGCCTGGGCGGCTCGGTGAGTTTCGCGCTCGCTGCGGCGCCGCCCACGATGGCGCCATTCAACTCGCCCGCGAGCATGAGCCTCGCCCCGGTCCCTTCGCAGCCGTCGCCCTGCAACAACGCGCAGCAAGGTCCGCAAGGCGGCCCGGGTAACGTCTACTGTCCGGCACTCACTTTCTATTCGATGGCCACCGGAACGTGCACCGTCACGTCGGGGAGCTACGGGCTCTGCGACGATACCGGTGTCGATTCGCCGAGCGGTCAATTCGGGCGCCTGATCGGCTCGAATCCCGGTGCTCCTGACGGGCTCCTAGAGCTGACGATGGACCCCACGACGTACGCGATCGCGGTCTCCTCGAGCCCGAGCCCGCAGATCTCGACGACCAATTTCGATGGCAGCGACGTCATCGGAACGTCGTCGGTCAGCGGCACGTTCGGTGCGCCGGTCAACCCGCCGAGCGCCAATACGCCTGCGCTGCGGCGCGGCCGCTGAGCCGCCCAGCCGTCGATCTGCCGGGTGCTTCCCTCGTGGGGCGACCGAGAGGAAACTCCTCTAATCAGTCGGCACGGGCCCTTGCCGCCCCTATTCAACAGTGATATACTCCGGTGGTTCCGACCCACCGCGGTGGGGCGGAATTTGTGTGCGTCTCGCAGCTGTGATGCACGTCACTTGGAGAGTCAGTGCCGACTATCAGCCAACTCGTCCGCAGCGGGCGCGCGAAGATCGAAAAGAAGGTCAAAGCGCCGGCCTTGCGGGTCGCTCAAACGGGGCCCAAGCCGGGCCACCCCGACCTGCCGCTGCGTACCTTTGAGGTACGGGGCAACCCGTTCCGTCGCGGCGTGTGCACCCAAGTGAAGACGATCACGCCGAAGAAGCCGAACTCGGCCCTGCGTAAGGTCGCCCGCGTTCGGCTGACCAACGGCGAGGAAGTAACGGCCTACATCCCCGGCGTGGGCCATAATCTCCAGGAGCACTCGGTCGTCCTGATCCGCGGCGGCCGCGTCAAGGATCTGCCCGGGATCCGTTACCACATCATCCGCGGTACGCTCGATACCTCCGGCGTCGCGAACCGCAAGCAAGCTCGCTCGAAGTACGGGGCCAAGCGCTCCGCCAAGAAGTAGTAGGGACACCCATGCCTCGTAAGGGAGCCGTTCCCAAACGGCAGATCCTGCCCGACCCGCGCTTCAATTCGAAAGTGCTGTCGCGCTTCATCAATAAGGTCATGCTCGCGGGCAAGAAGTCGACCGCCGAGAAGATCACCTATCGCGCCCTCGACGTGGTCGGCGAGAAGATGGGCCGCGACCCGATGGACGTGTTCACGCAGGCGCTCGGCAACGCGATGCCGCTGGTTGAAGTGCGGCCGCGCCGCGTCGGCGGCGCCACCTACCAGGTGCCGATGGAAGTCCGGCCCGACCGTCGCCAAGCGATGGCGATGCGCTGGCTAATTCAGTATGCGCGCAAGCGCCCCGGCCATTCGATGGAAGAGAAGCTCGCCAACGAGATCATGGACGCCGCCAATAACGTCGGCGCGGCCGTGAAGAAGCGCGAAGACACCCATAAGATGGCGGAGGCCAACAAAGCTTTCGCTCACTATCGCTGGTAAAAAACGATGGCAGCACTGGTTAGAGAGTATCCGCTCGAGCGGACGCGCAACATCGGCATCGCCGCCCACATCGATGCGGGCAAGACGACGGCGACCGAGCGTATTCTCTTTTACACCGGTCGCACGCATAAAATCGGCGAGGTGCACGACGGCGCCGCGACCATGGACTGGATGGTCCAAGAGCAGGAACGCGGCATCACGATCACGTCCGCCGCGACCGCTTGCACCTGGCGCGAGACGCGCATCAACATCATCGATACGCCAGGCCACGTGGACTTCACGGTCGAGGTCGAGCGGTCGCTGCGGGTCCTCGACGGCCTGGTTGCCTTGTTCGACTCGGTCGCCGCGGTCCAGCCCCAGTCCGAGACGGTCTGGCGCCAGGCGAACAAGTACAAAGTGCCGCGGATCATCTTCGTCAACAAGATGGACCGCATGGGCGCGAACTTTTTCAACTGCGTCGACAAGATCCGCGAGCGCCTCGGTGCTCGCGCCGTTCCGATCCAGGTGCCGATCGGCGCGGAAGCGGATTTCTTGGGCGTCGTGGACCTGTTCACGATGAGCAAGATCGTCTACACGGACGACCTCGGCTCGACGATGGACCATCAGCCCGTCACCGACGCCGACGGCGAGCTGCAGACGCTCGCGCTGAAGTGGCGTCAGGAGCTGATCGAGGCGATCGCCGAGCAGGACGACGCCTTGCTCGAGATGTTTTTCGACGGCAAGGAAATTCCGGTCGACCGCCTGCACTCGGCCCTGCGCAAGGCGACGATCGCCGGCGACGTCCTGCCGATGCTCTGCGGTTCGGCCTTCAAGAACAAGGGCGTGCAGCCGCTGCTCGACGCGGTCGTCGATTTCTTGCCCTCGCCGCTCGAGGCCAAAGCGATCACCGGCATCGATCCCAAGACCGAGGCCACGATCGTGCGTAAGCCCGACGACAAAGAGCCGTTCGCGGCCCTGGCCTTCAAGATCGCGACCGACCCGTACGGCAACTTGACCTACTTCCGGGTCTATTCGGGCACGCTCGAAAAAGGCTCCTACGTCTACAACGCTCGCTCGGGACGCAAGGAGCGCATCGGGCGCATCCTGCGCATGCACGCGAACTCGCGCGAGGACATCGATTCGATCGGCGCGGGCGACATCGCCGCGGCCGTCGGTCTGGGCGACACGCGCACCGGCGATACCCTGTGCGACGAGAAGCACCCGATCATGCTCGAGAACATCGTGTTCCCGGAGCCTGTAATTTCGCAAGCGATCGAGCCCAAGACCAAGGTCGATCAGGACAAGCTCGGCACGGCCCTGACGCGCTTGGCGCAAGAGGACCCGACCTTCCGCATGCGCACGGACGAGGAGACCCAGCAGACGATCATCGCCGGCATGGGCGAGTTGCATCTCGAGATCATCCTCGATCGCCTCAAGCGCGAGTTCAAGGTCGAGGCCAACGTCGGCAAGCCGCAAGTCGCCTACAAAGAAGCGATCACCAAGACCGTCGAAAAACAGGGCAAGTTCATCCGCCAGACCGGTGGCAAGGGCCAGTACGGCGACATCTGGATCCGCCTCGAGCCGGGCGAACCGAACACGGGCTTCGTCTACGAGTGGGCGATCGTCGGCGGCCGCGTGCCCAAGGAGTACTCGAAAGCGATTCAAGAGGGCATTCGCGAGGCCTCGCAAAGCGGCGTGCTGGCCGGTTACCCCGTGCTCGACTTCAAAGCGGTCGCCTTCGAGGGCAGCTATCACGACGTCGACTCGTCGGAAATGGCGTTCAAGATCGCCGGCTCGATGGCGTTCAAGGAGTGCAACCGCGCGGCCGGCCCGATTTTGCTCGAGCCGATCATGAAAGTCGAAGTCACTACGCCCAAGGACTATCTGGGCGCGATCAACGGCGACCTCAATAAGCGGCGCGGCATGATTCAGGCCAGCGAAGACGTCGCCGGCAGCGCGACCACGATCACCGCCAACGTCCCGCTCTCGGAGATGTTCGGTTACGCGACCGACATGCGCTCGGCCACCCAAGGCCGCGCCACCTACACGATGGAGTTCTCGCACTACGAGAAGGCGCCGAAGTCCGTTGAGGAAGAGATCATCGCCAAAGCCAAAGGTACGAAACCGGCCGCGTGATGGCAATCAACATCTATACGATGGGCGAAACCGGCCACGGCAAGACGACGCTCACGGCGGCGATCATGTATTGCTTGGGCGCTGCCTACCCGAACCTGCAAGAGGGCGCGATCTCGGGCGCTGACGCAAGCGGCGTCTCACGCGAAACGTACGCTACGCCCGCGAATCGGTATGCCCATGCGGACGGCCCGTGCTCGCAACGCGAAGCGATCCTGCTTCGCGACCCGATGGACATAGGGCTCCTCGTCGTCGCCGCCAGCGACGGCCCCATGCCGGGCACGCGCGATGCGATTGCGAGCGCGAAGAAGGCCGGGGTCTCGAACTTGGTCGTGTTCTTGAACAAGAGCGACGTGGTCGGCGATGCCGAGTTGTGCGAGCTGGTGGAAATGGAAGTCCGGGACCTGCTCAGCTCGCAGAAATATGCGGGCGACGATATCGCGGTCGTTACGGGGAGCGCCACGGCCGCGCTCGCGTCCGCCGGGACGCCGGACGATCCGAAAGCTGCCAGTATTTTCGCCCTCGTGGACGCGATCGACAAGAGCGCCTCCTCCGTCTCCTCAAACCTTTCGCGATAATTCGCACACCTCCAGCACCAGTAAGGAAACAATAGAAGAGCATGGCTAAGGCAAAATTCGACCGGAGCAAACCGCACGTCAACATCGGGACGACGGGTCACGTCGATCATGGCAAGACGACGCTCACCGCGGCGATCATCAATTGCCTTGCCACGGAGAACGCGAACATCCAGAGGCGCAACGTCGACGACATCGACAACGCGCCCGAGGAGAAGGAGCGCGGCATCACGATCGCCATCTCGCACCAAGAGTACGAGACGGCGAAGCGCCACTACGCGCACGTCGACTGCCCGGGTCACGCGGACTACATCAAGAACATGATCACGGGCGCCGCCCAGATGGACGGCGCGATCCTGGTCGTGTCGGCGACCGACGGCCCGATGCCGCAGACGCGCGAGCACATCCTGCTGATGAAGCAGGTCGGCGTTCCTTACATCGTCGTCTTCCTCAATAAAGTCGACCTCGTCGACGACGAGGAACTGCTCGAGCTGGTCGAGATGGAAGTCCGCGAGCTGCTCGGCAAGCAGGGCTTCGCCGAGGATTGCCCGGTCATCAAGGGCTCGGCCACCAAGGCTCTCAACTCGTCGGGCAAGCGCGACGATCCCGACGCCAAGCCGATCTTCGAGCTGATGGACGCAGTCGACAGCTATATCCCGACGCCGGAGCGCGCGGTCGACAAGCCGTTCCTGATGCCGGTCGAAGACGTCTTCACGATCACCGGCCGCGGCACGGTCGGTACCGGGCGCGTCGAGCGCGGCCAGGTCAAGGTCGGCGAGGAAGTCGAGATCGTCGGGCTGCAGGACAAGGCTCGCAAGTCGGTCGTCACCGGCATCGAGATGTTCCGCAAGCTGCTCGACATGGGCATCGCCGGCGACAACATCGGCGTGCTCCTGCGCGGCATCGAGCGGACGGACATCGAGCGCGGCCAGGTGCTCGCGAAGCCCGGTTCGATCAAGCCGCACACGAACTTCAAAGCCGAGGTCTACGTCCTCTCGAAAGAAGAGGGCGGCCGCCACACGCCGTTCTTCGCAAACTATCGCCCGCAGTTCTACTTCCGCACGACCGACGTGACCGGCACGATCAAACTGCCGGAAGGCGTCGAGATGGTCATGCCCGGCGACAACATTACGATGGACGTCGAGCTGATCACGCCGATCGCCTGCGAAGAGGGCCTGCGCTTCGCGATCCGCGAGGGTGGCCGCACCGTCGGCGCCGGCGTCGTAACGGCCATCCTAGCCGACTCGGTCGCGGCGCCAGTGAAGAAGTAGTATGTCCAAGCAAAAGATTCGCATCCGCCTCAAAGCCTACGATCACCGCGTACTCGATCAGAGCGCGGAGCGCATCGTCGATACCGCCAAGCGCACGGGCGCCTTCGTCAGCGGGCCGGTCCCGCTGCCGACGGAGATCAACCGGTTCTGCGTGAACCGCTCGCCCCACGTCGACAAGAAGTCGCGCGAGCACTTCGAAATGCGCACCCACAAGCGCCTGATCGACATCCTGCAAGCCTCCCCCAAGACGATGGACGCGCTGATGCACCTCGACTTGCCGGCCGGCGTGGACATCGAACTCAAAGCGTAGCGATCTTTTGGCCACGCTTGCCTGCGTAAGGCAGTTAGAAACGACGCGAAGGGCCTCCGGCACGGAGGCTCTTTAGTTTTCCTTCCGCCCTGGCAAGCGGTCAGTGTAGCAGTTGAATCCGGACTTGTCTCCGCCGCGTCCCTCGTGATACGTTGGCAGTGAAGACATGGCAATCGACGCGATGCTCACACCCATCCCGCGCTGGCTCGAACCGCCCGACAGTGACAAGCCGTACGTCGAGATCGTGCACGGCCGACGCGAGCGCAAGATGAGCCCGAAGCGGACGCACGGGATGCTCCAGGGCCGCCTCGCGCGCTGGCTGGACGATTGGGCCGCCGGGCGCGGCGAGGTGATGACGGAACTGCGCTGTTTCTTTCTGCGGGCGGACGGCAAACCGTCGTCGCTCGTGCCCGACGTGGCGTACATGTCGTTTGCGCGCATGCCGCACGATCTCGCCGAAGATGCGCGCGAGCGGCCGCGCATCGCGCCGGATATCGCCGTCGAAATCTGGTCGCCCGGCGACCGCCGGCGGACGATCGAGGAAAAGGTCGAACTCTACCTCGCCAACGGGTCGCTCCTGGTCATGCTGGTCCACCCCAAGAACCGCACGTTCGAATTTCTCCGCTTGGGACACGAACCGCTGACGGTCGTCGCAACCGGCGCCGTGGTCTGTCCCGGTTTTGACGACCTCGAAGTCGACGCGGACGGACTGTTCGGCGACATCTGAAGGCAGTCCGCTCTACGCGCACTGCCTTCCACGATTAGGGCACGACGCCGGCGACGGGGATCCGCCGTAGAGCCGCGGACCCGCTACGTCAGGTGGCGCAGGCTGACCCGGACCTCGAGCGCGATCTGACGCGTTGATGTCACCACGGCGTGGGCCAAACGGGTGACCCCCGGACTGCGCTGCAAGTCCCGCGAAAGCTCCAGGCTTGACGCGAAGATGGCGCAGCAAACGGCGACTTCTAGGCACAAGAGCAGCGCGATGACGAGACGGCGCATCGGACCGAAACCTCCAGAAACGAACAAATTAGTTGTTCGCGCCGGATGAGATTGGGCCCTCCCCGAGAAAACGCATCCATATATGCCAATCCCGCTAAATGTCGTCCACCAGCGGAGCTTCAGCGGCACGCGCCGGCGCATTTATCAGTTGCTGACGGAAATGGGCACGTCGGCCGACGCGATTTGGCCGTACGCCTCGCAACCGTTCATGCGCAGCGCCGGGCCACTCGATCCGGGCAAGACCGAGGAGTGGCATAGCGGCGTCCACGCGGTGCTCGACGAGGCCGTTCCCGAGGAGCGGATCGTCTGGCGCTTCCTCAACGACGGGTTCGACGGTACGCACGGCTTCTATCTCGAGAGCGACGCAAAGAAGACCCGGCTCTCGCACCGCATCGAGGCCGTCGTCAACGACACCGAAGGCCGCATGTTCTGGCGCCGGCTGGAAGATTCCAACGGCCGCACGATGGAAGCGCTCTTCGACAAGCTGGAGCGCGTGCTCAAGCGGTAGGGGGCGGCGGCTGCGGTAGTTCGATCGCGTTGATGAAGGAGCGGAAGGCGCGCTCGGTGCGCGCGCGCTCGCCGGTTGCGAGCACGTCGAACAACAGGCCGCGCATCACGCCCACCAGCAGCGTCGCGAGCGACGCGGCACGCTCGTCGGAAAAGCCGCGAGCCGCTAAGGCCCGCGCGAACGGCGCGATCCAACCGCTCGAGGCGGCACGCAGCGGGCCGGCGTAGCGCCGGCGATCGCGCAGCGTGTAGCCGCTCATCTCGAAGACCAGCCGCAAGAGGCGTTCGTGGCGTGGCGCAGCCAGCCATTGCCAGGCGCGCAGCAGCAGCGTGCGCGCGTCGTGCTCGGCACTGCGTTCGTACCACGCCTCGAGCAAGCGTATCTGGCGCTGGTTCGCTTCCTCGAGGGCAGCCCCAACGAGCCCCTCCTTGGATCCGAAATGGTACAGCAGCGTTCGCGGGCTGACGCGCAGCGCCGCTGCGAGCGGCCGCAGCGATAGGCCGGCGAGGCCGTACTCGAGCAGGTAGTCGACGATGCCCGCGAGCAGGTCTTCGCGCAGTCGCGGGTCGGCATGACGGGACACGAGCCCCGCATTTCGCCGGTAGTGTTACCCCAGACCCGTGTCGAACCTCGGCTGGATGAACCATACCGCGCGGGCGTTCGTAGCCGCGCTCGTTCTCGTGGCCGCGAGTGGCCGCCCGGCCCTCGCTCCAGCCGACGTCGCCACCGGCAAGGGCAGCGTGCGGATCGGCCTACTTGCGCCTGCCAGCGGTCCGCTTGCGGGCGATGGCGGCGACGTCGAGGCGGGCTTGCGCTACTACCTCGCGACGCACGGCGACAAGCTTGGCGGCTTCAGCATCGAAATACGAACCGGCGACGAGGGCGCGACGCCCGAGGCGGCCATCGCCACCACGCATCAATTAGTGGAACAGGACGCGGTCGATGTGATCGTAGGCGTGCTCAATTCGAGCAACGCCTATGCGCTGGCGCCTTACATCGACGCGCAGAAAAAGCTCTTGCTCATCGCCGGCGCCGGCGCGGACGAACTGACCCAGACGCAGGCCCAGAAGACGATCTTTCGGGTGGCCCACACGAGTTCCCAAGACGTCATGCCGCTGGGCGAATACGTCTGCCATCGGATGCATCTGCGGACGGCCGCCCTCGTCGCCGCCGACTACGCCTACGGCGTCGAAGCCGCCGGAGGCTTCGCCCGCGGCTACACGGACTCGGGTTGCCGCGTTCTGCAGGAACAGTACGGGCCGCGGGGCTCCGATTGGACTTCCGCGGTCGACAAGATCGACAAGCGCGCGCAGGTCGTCTTCGCGGCCGTCGGCGCTGGAGACTCGGTGGCTTTCGTGTCGGCCTATCGTGCCGGCGGCCCGAAGATCGAACTGACCGGCGATGGCGACCTGACGGATGAGCGCTCGTTGCCGCAGGAGCGCGAGCGCGCGCTCGGGATCACGACCGGGTGTCATTATTCGGCGGTCGTCAACAACCGGGACAACGTTGCCTTTCGGCTCGGCTACGAGTCCTTGACCGGCCATACGGTGTCGCTGTTCGTCGAAAACGGGTACGTGGCGGCGCAGACGCTCGCGGCCGCCCTCGACAAGCAGCCGCCGGGCGCGGTGAAGATCGACGCGCTGCTGGCGGCGCTGCGCGGCGTGCAACTGAACGCGCCTCGTGGTCCCGTGCACTTCGACAAGTTCCAGCAGATCGTCAACCCGGTCTACATCCGGCGCGTGCGTCAGGTCGGCGGCCGTTTCCGCAACGAGGTCATCGACACGTACCCCGACGTGTCGCAATTCTGGCAGTACGACCCGCAGCGATACTTGGCGCTTCCGCCCTATTCGAAACTCAAGGGTACCTGGGCGCGTCCTTGAGCTTATGACGACGGTTTTCGTTACCGGCGCGACGGCCGGATTCGGTGCCGCGACGGCGCGGCGTTTCGCGCAGGACGGGGCGCGCATCGTCGCAGCGGGCCGTCGGGTGGAGCGCCTCGGGCCGTTGCGTGCGGAGTTCGGCGAGCGCGTGTACGCGCTCGCACTGGACGTGCGCGACCGGGCCGCGGTTCTGGCAGCGGTCGCGGCCCTGCCGCCGGAGTTTGCCGAGGTCGACGTGCTGGTCAACAACGCGGGCCTCGCGGCGGGGCTCGAGCCCGCGCAAGGCGCGAACCTCGACGATTGGGACACGATGGTCGACACGAACGTCAAAGGCCTGATGTACGTCACCCGCGCGCTCTTGCCGGGCATGGTCGCGCGCAATCGCGGCCACATCATCAATCTCGGATCGGTTGCGGGCCAGTTTCCCTACCCTGGCGGCAACGTCTACGGCGCGACCAAAGCGTTCGTCTACCAATTCTCGCTCAACCTGCGCGCCGATCTGCTCGGAACGGCGCTACGCGTAACCGACGTCGAGCCGGGCCTGGTGGGCGGCACTGAGTTCTCGAGCGTGCGCTTTGGGGGCGACGAGGCGAAGGCTGCGGCAGTCTACGCCGGCACGACGCCGCTCACGGCCCAGGACGTCGCCGATACGATCGTCTGGGTCGCCTCCCGGCCGCCGCACGTCAACATCAACTCGATTCAGCTCATGCCGGTCTGTCAGGCGTTCGGCCCACTGGCCGTCAAACGCGAGGAAACCCCGGCGCGCGAGTAAAGGAGAGCCCATGACGACCGCCGCAGCCCGCCCGCCCGCGCTCGATCCGCTGGACCTGCTGGACCTCGATGACGACCTGACGGCGGAAGAGCGGCTCGTTCGCGACACCGTTCGCGATTTTGTGCGCAAGCGCGTGCTTCCGGAGATCGGCGATTGGTTCGAGCGCGGCGTCTTCCCGAAGGAGATCGCGCTCGAACTGGGCGCACTCGGGCTGCTCGGCATGCACCTCGAAGGCTATGGGTGTGCGGGCGCAAACGCGTCGGCCTACGGGGTCGCGTGCCGTGAACTCGAAGCGGCAGATTCCGGCTTGCGCAGCTTCGTTTCCGTCCAAGGGTCGCTTGCGATGTTTCCGATCCACGCTTATGGCTCCCAGGAGCAGCGCCAGACGTGGCTCCCGCGCATGGCACGCGGCGAGGCGATCGGCTGCTTCGGCTTAACGGAATGGGACTTCGGCAGCGAACCGGCCGGCATGCGCACGACGGCGCGCCGCGACGGCGGCGACTACGTGCTAAACGGCACCAAGGCCTGGATCACGAACGGCGGCATCGCCGACGTCGCGATCGTGTGGGCTCATACCGATTCCCAAAACGCTGCGGCCGCCGACGGCAGCGACGTGCGCGGTTTCGTCATTCCGACGAGCACCAGGGGCTTTCGGGCGCACAACATCGAGCGCAAGATCTCGCTGCGCGCCTCGGTCACCTCGGAGCTGAATCTCGAGGACTGCCGCGTGCCGGCGAGCGCGATGCTGCCCGGTGTCAAGGGCATGCGCGGGCCGTTGTCGTGCCTGAGCGAAGCGCGCTACGGCATCGTCTGGGGCGCGCTCGGCGCGGCACGAACCTGCTACGAGACGGCCCTCGAGTACGCCAAGACGCGGGTTCAGTTCGGCAAGCCGATCGCAGGCTTCCAGCTTACCCAAGAAAAGCTCGTCAACATGGCGCTCGAGTTGCAGAAGGGGCAGTTGCTCGCCTCGAAGCTCGGACGCCTCAAGGACGCCCATGCCCTGTCCCCGCTGCAGGTCAGCATCGGAAAGCTCAACAACGTGCGCGAAGCGCTGGCCATCTGCCGCGAAGCGCGCACGATCCTGGGCGCAAGCGGCGTTACGCTGGAGTATCCGATCATCCGCCACATGAACAACCTCGAGTCCGTCCTGACCTACGAGGGAACGAGCGAAATTCACACCCTGATTCTGGGCCAAGCGATCACCGGAATCGCTGCATTCTCCTAGCGCACAAAAAAGAAGCGCGGCCGGACGACGTGCTCGCCCGGCCGCTTGTTCTTCGAGCTTCCGCCGTTAGCGGACGACGTGCCAGTCGGTGATGACGTACTGGGCGCCGCTGGCGGTAACCGTTAGGGTCCCGTCGCCGAAAGCATCGACGGCGAAGGTGGCGATTTGGGTCGAACCGTTGCTGACGACGCCGGTGATGTACTGCGACGACGACGGCGGCTGGCTCGAGTTGGTCGCAACGTTGAGCGTGTCGCCGTCGCTCAGGGTCGCGTTCGTGATCGTGAGGCTCTCGAGCATGCCGTGCAGGTAGGTAACGGTCAGCGGGATGCTATAGCTGCCTACGGCCGTTCCGCCGGCGAGCGTGAACATCGGCGTCGAGATCGGACAGCTGAGGTTTTGAACGCCGGCTGAGATCGAGAGGCCGCCGATCGGACCCTTGAACGTCGTTCCGGCGTGGGTGGAAGTCCAGGTGACGGAGCCGTCGTTGTTGACCGTGCGCGTCCCGCCCGAGAGCACGCCGCCCTGCCAGCCGAACGTGATCCCTAAGCGCTGGAAGCCGGTCGCGTTGTAGCCGGCGGAATCGCTGCAGAAGCCGTTCGTACCGCTCGCCGCGGGTTGCAGGACGAACTCGCGCGACGAGTCGATCGTCCGCGAGGCCGCGATGTTGAGGTCGGAGTCCGCCACCAGATCGTAACCGTTGGCTGCCAGCGGGAAGCCGTTGGCGTTGAAGGTGGCGTTCGTGAACGTGTTGCTCTCGCTGCGGGTCGCGATCGCCGTCGCGTTGTTGGGGGCGAACAGCGATTCGTTCAGGCTGACGCTCTCCGACGAAGCTCCGGTCGAAGTGAAGATGCGCACGACGTCGCGCGCTTCATCGCTGCAGGCTGCGTCGTAGAAATCGATCGTTTCGGTCGAGTTGGGGTCGCCGTTTCGATCGGGCGCGAAAAACTCGACGCCGTTCTTACAGGTGCCGTTCGAGGTCGCGCGGACGCTTAGGGAACTTTGCGAAGCGATCGAAACCGAGGTCTCGGAGGCCTTGTCGAAAGCCTCGAAGTCCTGAATCGGGCTGCCGAACGCGTTTGCGTCGCTGATCGCATGGACCGATTGGTTCTGGGCCGAGCTGCTCGGGCTGCTCGAGCCGCCCGGATTGTTCGCGATTGGGTTGGGTGAGGATCCGCCGCCGCCGCTACAGCCGGCCAGCAGCGCCGATGCGACGAGCGCAGCGGTAAGAAAACGGTCGCGCATGAAATGCATGCTCCATCAGGGAGAGAGTGAGTAGCTCTACCCTAAGCTGGGAGCACGTATAGAACATTAGCCGACGGAAAGAGACCGATTAGGCTTTCATGAAATCGGCGAACGCGCCTCAAACCCGCGCGGGAGCACGTTTGGCGCGCTCGTACTGCACGGGCCAGGCGATCTCGCGACCGAGCGCGCCCGCCGCGCGCAGCGGGAAATACGGGTCGCGCAGCAGCTCGCGCGCGAGCAGGACGATGTCGGCCCGTTCGGAGCGCACGATTTCGTCCGCTTGCTCGGGCTCGACGATCAGTCCGACCGCGCCGGTCGCAATCGCGGCCTCGCGCCGAATGCGCTCCGCGAACGGCACCTGGTATCCGGGCCCGAGCGCGATCTGCTGATGCGCGACCGCACCGCCCGACGACACGTCGACTAAGTCGACGCCGATCGGCCCGAGCGCCCGCGCGAGCCGAACCGACTGCTCGACGTCCCAGCCGCCGTCCGCCCAGTCGGTCGCCGAGATGCGGACCAAGAGCGCCAACTCGTCGCCGATTGCCGCGCGCACGGCCGCGGCGGTTTCACGCAGGGCGCGCGTCCGATTCTCGAACGAACCGCCGTACTCGTCGCTGCGTTGGTTGCACAGCGGTGAAAGGAACTCGTGCAGCAAGTAACCGTGCGCCGCGTGAATCTCGACGACGCGGAAGCCGGCGCGCACGGCGCGGCGCGCTGCGCTCGCGAAATCGCGCACGATGCCTTCGATTTCCCCAATCCCGAGCGCCCGCGGCTGGAGGTAGCCCGGCCCGAACGCAATGGCGCTTGGCGCGACCGGCGTCCAGCCGCCGCGCTCCGGGGCGACCGCTTTACCGCCCTCCCACGGGCGGGCGGTGCTGGCTTTGCGGCCGGCGTGCGCGAGCTGGATGCCCGCGACCGCGCCTTGTTCGTGGATGAAGGCCGTGATCTCGGATAACTTCGCGATGTGCTCGTCGCGATAGATCCCCAGATCGTTCGGGGAAATGCGGCCTTCGGCCGTTACGCCGGCGGCTTCGGTCAGCACGAGCGCGGCGCCACCGACGGCCCGGCTTCCAAGGTGCACCAGGTGCCAGTTGCTGGCGAAGCCGTCGAGGCTCGAATACTCACACATCGGGGAGACGGCGATCCGGTTTCGCAGCGTGACGCTGCGGATCGTCAGGGCTTCGAAGAGATGGGCCATCGCCACCCGAAAAACGCCGGCGCGCGGCGAGGTTTCAGCACGCCCGAAGCCGCAACGTCTGCACATGGCTATCTCTATGCGCGAAGCGGTGATCGTGGAAGCGGTCCGGACTCCGGTCGGGCGGCGCAACGG
>Ga0302325_10004160_pt1 | contig 33542 bp, 29 predicted proteins | sample Palsa_T0_2_FD_201948 | JGI IMG/M metagenome (GOLD analysis project Ga0302325, IMG submission 201948) | Peat permafrost microbial communities from Stordalen Mire near Abisko, Sweden - Palsa_T0_2 | ecosystem: Environmental > Terrestrial > Soil > Palsa > Peat permafrost | place: Sweden: Abisko... | reverse complement strand
GCCGAAAAAGCCGATGATCGCCGCCGCCGAGGGCTGGGCCCTGGCCGGCGGGTTCGAGCTGGTGCTGGCCTGTGACCTGGTCGTCGCGGGTGCCTCGGCCCGGTTCGGCGTGCCCGAGGTCAAGCGCTCGCTGGTGGCAGGAGCCGGCGGCGCGCTGCTGCTGACGCAGCGGATCCCGCGCGCGGTGGCGCTGGAGATGCTGCTGACCGGCGACCCCATCGACGCCGAGCGGGCCGCCGCCGTCGGCCTGGTCAACCGGGTCGTGCCCGAAGGACACGCCCTGGACACCGCGATCGAGCTGGCCACCGCGATCGCGGCCAACGGGCCGCTGGCCCTGACCGCGACCAAGGAAATCGCGTCTCGCAGCGCTGACTGGTCCGCCGGCGAGCGCTGGGACCAGGCGCAGAAGATCCAGGGCCCGGTGTTCGGCTCGGAGGATGCGAAGGAAGGCGCCAGGGCGTTCGCCGAGAAGCGCGCTCTGGTGTGGAAGGGGCAGTAGCGTGCGCAGGAACTTCTACGAGCCGGACCACGAGGCGTTCCGCGAGGTCGTCCAGGCGTTCATCAAGCGCGAGGTCGAGCCGAACAACGAGAAGTGGGAGGAGCAGCGCTCGGTCGACCGGCAGGCCTGGCTCGCGGCCGGCCAGCAATCGCTCATCGGGCTGGGAATCCCTGAGGAGTACGACGGGGGCGGGACGACGGACTTCCGGTTCCGCTGCGTGGTGATGGAGGAGTTCGCCCGGGCCGGGGCGACGTCGATCAGCTCCGGCTTCGGCCTGCAGGACGACATCGCCATCCCCTACATCGTGGACCTCGGCACCGACGAGCAGAAGTCCCGCTGGCTGCCGAAGATGGCCTCGGGCGAGTGCATCGGGGCCATCGCCATGACCGAGCCGGGCGCCGGCAGCGACCTGCAGGGCATCCGCACCACCGCGGTGCGGGACGGCGATGAGTGGGTCGTCAACGGGGCCAAGACCTTCATCACCAACGGGATTAACTCCGACCTGGTCATCGCGGTGGCGCGCACCGACCCGAACGCGGGCTCGCGCGGCATCAGCCTGCTCGTGGTGGAGCGTGGCATGCCCGGCTTCAGCCGCGGCCGCAAGCTGGACAAGATCGGCCTGCACGGCCAGGACACCGCCGAGCTGTTCTTCGACGACGTCCGGGTGCCTGCGACGAACCTGCTCGGCCGTGAGGGCGGCGGGTTCGTGCACCTGATGGAGCGGCTGCCCAGGGAACGGATGTCCATCGCCTTCATGGGCCTGGCCTCAGCCCGGGCCGCACTGGGGTGGACGGTGGAGTACACCGCGAACCGCACCGCGTTCGGCCAGCCGATCGCCGCGTTCCAGAACACGCAGTTCGAGCTGGCCTCGATGGTGACCGAGGTCGACGTGCTCGAGGCCTACGTCGACAAGGCGGTGCTGGCGCTGAACGCGGGCGAGCTGACCGTGGTCGACGCGGCCAAGGCCAAGCTGTGGGCGACCGATGTGCAGAACCGGGTGCTCGACCGGTGCCTGCAGCTGTTCGGCGGCTACGGATACATGTCCGAGTACCCGATCGCCCGCGCCTTTACCGATGCCCGGGTGCAGAAGATCTACGGCGGCACGAGCGAGATCATGAAGACGATCATCGCCCGCGACATCACCGGCCTGCGGACCTAAGCCTTTACGGATCCCGTGCAGTCAGATTCTAACAACTTGTTAGACAAAATGTTAGAACTCGAAGCCGTCAGCGAGTCTGTGTCGGGCAGTGGAGGCTCGTGGAGTCCGCTCTCTGGCGTCGTGTACGGAGCGCCATCCAGATGGTTATTCGATGTCGCGTCGACACCGTGACCGGCCTGCCGAAGCGCTGGCGCGGGAACCGCGGCGGCCGGCTGTCTAAGTCCTGGACGATGTTGGCGGCGACGATAATGCCGTTCTGGACGGTGTAGGTACCGGTATAGGTGTAGACCGCGCCGTCCGTCTGAAGCGCGCTTAGCACGGTCTGAACCTGGCCAGAGCCGAAAGAGCTGAAGGTGCCGAGGCTGATGGACTCGGTACTGCCGTACCCGGCCACCCAGGCGTCATAGCCGACTCCGCCGCTGACGTTCAGGCCGCCCGCTGCCCACGCTGCCGCGTAGTTGTGGTCGGTGATGTCCTGGTAGAACTGGCTGACGACGGCTGTGGCATTAGCAAACTGCGGCTGGGGCTGCGGTGCGGGCGCGCGGGATGCGGCGGCCTTGGGCGTGGTGGCGGACGGCGCAGTGGCCGTCCTGGTGATTGTCTTTGCGGGGGCAGAGACAGTCATCGTGACTGTTGGTGCGGGTGCCTTTGGTGCCGGCAGTGCTGCTGCACTGCCACATCCCGCCAGCGCCAGAACGGCAAGCGCCAGCCCGGCTAGCAGGGTATTTCTTGAAGTCCTCAGCGGACTCACTTCCTTCCCCTATGCCCACAGTACGTCCACATTCACGCGGAGTAACCGGCGGAGTGAAGGACGAGCGGCTCAGGTCTTCGTATGCTGTTCGGCGGCGCGGTCGTGCCCAGAGCGTGGTTCAGCCGCGCCGAAGCTAACGGTTTCTGGGGTTTGTGACCGTCGCTCAGACTCGGTGTCGCGGCGTGGCCTGCCGGTCAAGCAACATGAGCACCTCTCGGCGAGAACCGTCGGTAAGCCGATGGGGCAGAATCTGCCGTCCTCGCGGCGCACTGCGGGGGGCGTCACGCGACGACCGTGCGCACGCAGAGATCCACTTGCACGCAGCCGCGATCGATACGACTGGCCCGAAGGCTGTGCCGTCGGCGACCTGTTTGAGTATCAGTCGATTCCGCAGGGTGGCTAGGTGACGCCAGACGAGGCTGAACGTACCTTCTGACCAGTTATTACTTGGCCTGATGTAGCTGGGGGCGGCTGCGTGAGGTGGTCGTTGGCTGCCAGTTAGGCTCCCACTTGGGCTACCCGGCGACCGGTCGCGCGGCGCGCGCTTCCGTCAACGCGGCTTCCAGCGCGGAAAATTACTAGCCGTAGGGTGTGAAGTATGCTGTGAAGTGATGGAGGCGCCGCGTATGCCGAAGTTCAGTGTCACGCCTGTCGATGAGGTGCGGCTGTACCGCGCACCGCTGGCGAAGGTGGTGATGCAGGTCCAGTACAGCCGGACGCCGCAGTTGGTGACGGATAGCGCTGAAGCGCTGATCGCTGAGGCGCTCGCGAGATATCCCGTGCGTCGACGGCAGATTACCGCCGCCTCAAATCTCATGATCAACGGGCAGAACCTCCAATTGCCTGGCAGCCTCACGCCAGGTGTCGCTCTCTCCTTCTCAGACCCGAAAGGCGCGTGGCAGGTGACGGTCACGGAGACCGCCGTCGCGTTGGAGACAACCGACTACAGCACGCGTGATGACTTTTGTACAAGAGCCGCCGAGATCTTCGCGGCTGTTGCGTCCGTCAACCTGCCGCCCGTCGTAGATCGAGTCGGAATCCGCTACATCGACCGCCTCGCCGGTGCCGCGCTGGACAAGGTTCCCTCGTACGTGATGCCGGGGCTCAGCGCCCTTGTCGGGCACGTGGATCCGCCGCTGGTCTTGAACCACAGCATCACCGAGTCGCTGATCGAGATCGACGCCGGTGAAGGCATGCTCGTGCGGTCAGGGCTCTTGCCTCCCGGCGGCGCCTTTGATCCCGCATTGCCTGCAGTGCCCGAACAAAGCTGGGTTCTCGACATGGACGTGTTCACCACCCAGGCTGGTTTCGCGTTCGACGTTGACGAGCTCACTCGGCGGCTAGTGCGCTATGCCGAAACGGCTTACGCCTTCTTCCGGTTCGCCACTACAGAGGCGTTCCAGGAGGCACATCGCGGTGAGCCCGCGCCGCTCGCGGGGGAGGCGCCGTGACAGTCGCCTACGACATTGCTGCATCACATACCGGCGGGGACGAGTGGTTCGGGCGCGTCGGGACGACGCCGCCCACTGTGATGCGCGGGAGGCGCAAGTTCATCACATGCGTGCTCACGGTCGGCTGCGCGGCTACCAGCACGCTGAGCATGGTCACTCCAGGCGACGCCGTTGCGTTGAACGCCAGTCTGGTGCAGCCGAGCACGCTGGCAGCCATTCCGGTGCAGCCTGCACCAACGCTCGATCAGAGTGCCGTCCCTGGCATGCTTCAGCGGCTTCGCCGCCTTTCCGGGCTGAGCTGGGGCGAGATAGCCCGGGCAGTCGGAGTCTCGCGGCGCACAATCCACAACTGGCTCGCCGGTGCCCGCGTGGCCGGTGTTCATCTCACCCGGCTACTTGAGCTGGGCCGGGTGGTCGACAATGTTTCGACGGGATCGGTCGAGGCGACGCGTACGGCCATGATGCGGCCCAGCGCGGACGGGCGGTCGATCCTTGATGAGCTCGCGCTGGCTGCCCGCCCGGTGCGTCGTCGCCCGCTCTCAACGATCCCGGTGGGCGACCTCGTGGCGCCGGTGGATGAGTTGGCAAGCGTCAGCCCGCAATACCCGAAGCGCCGCAGTTCGCTCCGAGGCGGGCCACTGCCCAGGAGACGACTGGACGGGTCATGACTCAGCTGACGCTCATCGAGACCGCGCTTCAGCGCGCTGCCGTCGTGTCTAGTCTCCTGCAGGGTGAGGTGCTGGGGGTGGTGGATGCATGCGTCGTGCTCGCCGATGCATCGGCCCCGTTGTCGGCTGAGGCGGCGGACATAGCAATGTCCGCGGGCAGTGAGAGCGGGCTCATCGTGGTGCCGAATGCCGTCGACGACGTCGTGCTGCTTACACAGACGTGCGACCTGCAATTCACGACATCCGACGAGTACCGGTGCCTCGTCGCGGCAGTGCTGCATACGTCCGAGCAGTTCGCATACGAGGCATTGCGAGGCCGACGGCCAGGGTTCGCGGGGTTGCCCTGGGCTGGGTTGACGGCTGTCGCCGACCTGTCTCGCATTACTATCGTCGAGCGCAGCGTGCTAGTCGGTGCTATAAGCCGGGGCAGACCCCGCACCCTGAGGGAGCAGCTCCACTTTTCGGAGACGATTGGCCGTTACCTCACACGACCTGCACTGCCGGACCCTGTCAATGAGGTGCTAGCGCCGTTCGTCAAGCGCATCGCCGAGAAGCATGACCGCGAATCCGCCGAGGGCCGATGTGCGCACAAGGTATCGGAGCTACGGGTGGAGGCGACGCCGGACATCGACCATGATGAGCCGGCACTCAACATCCTCATGATCCTCGAGGAGGACGAACTGCCGCCGCTGCCGCAGGGATCGCATGTTGACGACGGCCGGATCGACAGCCTTATCGGCCGCGGCCGCACCGCTGCGTCCGAGGCGGTGCACTGCGCAGGCGACCCGGTCGCGAAGCGTGAGGCATGGATGGCGCTTGCTGAGTGCTGGGTCACGCCGGCTGTCGAGCTCGCGGCTACCGTCGATGGCGTCGGCAGCGTCGAGATCACCGTGCTGAACGGAGAGGAATTCTCCTATGCCCGAAGCCTCAGCGCGCCGGTCATTGACCTGCGTTACCTGACGACCAGGGCGGCCTGACCAGCGGGTCGGCTGCCGTTGAAGCCCAGTCGCGATCCCCATTGCCCACCGATACTGCATAAGGATCGATGCTGCCAAGGCAGGTGAAGAGAGTGGCTGTCGGCGCTGCCCCCTTCGGGGAGATGCCATCCAACCGTGAGATCTTGCAGCGCGTCAAGGCGCTGGTACCGGAGGCTGCACAGAACGAGCCGGACCAGCATGTCGTCTCCAAGGTCATCCTGAAGCAGTTCACCCAGCGGTGGGGGGCGAAGGGCGACCTCCTTCTGGCCTGCCTCAACGTTCGACATCCGGAGCGGAAGATCGTCCGAGGCGGGCCAGCGAGATTCGGCAGGATCCCGACTAACTCCGCTTTGCCTCAAGCTCGGCCGAAGATCTTTGGGGCGCGACCGAGACCCGGCTACATGAACCACTGGAAGCCATCAAGCGGGATGACCGCGTCGCTGACCCATCCCATGACGCGGTGATCCGCGATGCCGTCGCCTTGCACTTCATCCGGAGCATCCCCACCGCGGCCCTTCATCAGACGACGTGGCGTGAGCGCAGGGAGACGGCCCGGCAACAGTGGCGGGACAACCCCGAGATGCTCCAGCGGATTCATGTCAGCGTCTTCGGCTGGTGGACCGATGATCGAGCGCGGCTCGAGCTGGCTCTGGACGAGTTCTACAGGCCAGTCGATCAACTGGTATCCAGCGATGCTATCTTCCGGGTCAGTCTTGAGGATCGGTTCCAGCGTGTCCAGATTGGCTTCCAGGCCTTCGATCTCAAGATCCTCAGCTCGCCGGATCAGGAGTTCCTGATCGGCGACGTTCCGGTCCTCGCGATGCGGGAAGGGCGCGGCGGTCTCGGGATCTTCGACGGCGTAGGCCTAGCCAACGCCGATGAGATCGTCCTGCCCCTGACTCCACACCACATCGCGGTCCTCGGCCAAGGCGACCAGTCCAGGGAAGCGTCTGCCCAGGAGGTCGACCGCTACAACACCCTGGAGGTGAAGCTTGCTTACCGGTACGTCTACATGCAGCCGGCGGGAGGCCTAGCCCCTTTCGTCCGTTCGCTGCTAGGTGCCGAAGCCGCCTGACTGGCTGCGCGCCAGCCCGGCAGGAAGCTGTAATGCTCGCCGTCCCCTGAAGGTGCCGCTCGGCCCCGGTAGAAAGCAGATTTGTCCAGGAGCTGTGGTCGGGACCCGTTGATATGGAGAGTCCCCGAAGAGATGTAAAGCCGATAGAGACCTAACCCCTTCGATGCGAACGAGATCCTAAGCGCGGCCCAATGTGGTTGGCTGTGGCTTAATGACTGGTAGTCGATGGAAAGCGAAAACTGCAAGAAGCCCTATATGGCTTCGCGTCGGCCGATAATGGCTCCCCGCTTGGCTCCCCAGCAGTCCAGGCTGCTGTCAACGGCAGCTGGGCCAGAGGTTACGTCGGCGGCAAGTCGACCGCAGCGCAGCGATAGCCACCCGGGTTTACTCTGTCCGCAGCGGTGGGCGGCTGGGCTGGCCAACGCTGCGACGTGGCACTGGTTATGGTCAGCCGGACGAGCGCACGCGCAGGCCACGGAGCAAGCCGCGCTTGCCGTTTCCCGTTGTCCTCGCGATCATCATCAGGTGGGCGCCGGGGTGCTAAGCCCACCCGCTGGAACGGGTCCAAACACACTATTCTGCCGAAATGAGTGCGTCGCGTCTTCAAATACATAGCAGAGCTTCGCAAGCGTCGACTGTCTACGCTGGGCTGCGCTCATAGCTTGACGCCAGTTATGAGCGCGACGATGAGGGCAGAGCCGTAAAAGGGCCAGACCGAGGGGCTTGTTGTAGCGGCAAGCACCGTACCCAGGCCTGGCGCTTGCGCGGACAGGAACCACCGGTCTTGCGCCGCCTGAGCAGACTCGTCGTTATACAGCTTGCGATACGACCTTTCCAGCGCCAGGTAGTACGCGTCGAGGACCGCGAGAATGCAGATCGCGTATACCGCCAGCCAGGCCAGCCACGGCTTGTGGTTGTTGATGGCCACACCGAGCAGCGCTGCGGTGATCGTAACCATCCATCCCTTAAACGCCGATGAGTTACTCGCCAGACGGTTGATAATCCCCTGGATCATTTCCAGCTGTGACTGGTTCGCCATGGTTCCTAGTACTCCGACCGGGTTAGCGCGTCCGCCACTATGTCATCCATAAGTGCACCATACTCAGCCGACCGCAGCAGGCCGCTCGCATTCACCCGCCTGTAAGCTTGGCTTCCCGCGAACTCATCAGCGAGTTCCCGCGCCTCACCCCCTGGCGCGCCGAAGGCGTATACCGGCCGCTCGCCGAACTGCCCGCGGAACTCCCTGTACTCAATGCGGATCCCCTCCATCCCGCCCACGAAGATGGCAAACGCCGGGTCATGCTCCTTCGCTAGCATTGCCGCGCGCATCCGTGCCAGGCTGGCCGTGTTCTTTCCTGGCTCCGGGAGATCTCCGGGCACGGCGGGGACGAATTCCAGGCGGCCGAGCCCCTCAGCCTGGAGGCGCAGGGTCTCGCCCGGGATCAGATTTCCGTATAGTTCCGACTGGTAGATCGTAACCAGCGGTTCCGTATCGCGGTTCCAACCTCTTTCCGCTACCGTTTCGAAGTCGCGGGCAGCGCGCAGCAGCAGCGGCGTTATGGCCGGATGCCCCCCGCACAAGATCTTCCCCCCTGCCGTCCATATCGCAGCGACGCATGCGATTACGGCATCGGTGATCTCCAGAGGGTCGAACTCGCCTTCCCATCTCCTCCGGTCCGGGATGCTGGCAGACAGGAACACTCGCCGGGTGGCGAGCGGTCGCTCGCCACCCGGGTCTGGTTGACTCAGGGTCACGGTTCTCTCCTGTCCAGTCGGTCGGTCCAGTACGCACCCACGAGATGGTCGGCAAGCACGGTGATAGCGCGATCCGCACGGCACCAAGCCAGCAGGGCCGAGGCATCCTGCGGCACCTGGGCCGTCGCGTGAACGAGCACCGCCTTGGTCTGCGGTCCGCCCAGGCGAGCCCGCGCTGAGTCGACCGCGTAAAGGTCCTTTGGCTGCGGCGGGCGGGGACTGAAGCCCACCAGGCTATGGAGCGGAGCCTGGTCGGTGACGATGCCGTCCGGGCCGGGCTCGACTACGAGCAACACCCCACCCGGCTGCTCGATCGGCACCAGTCCCGCACGCTGCACGGCAATGCGGGTGTGCCCGACCAGGCGCCGTCGACGCCGGACCAGTGCCTTGGAGTGGACCGCCTCGATCTGCTGCACAACCTTTTCGAGTGCGTCGCGGGTCAGCACGCGCTGGCCGCCGAGCGCGGAGGAACCGCCTGCCTGGCCGTCATCGGCTCCGGTGCCGTCCGCGGGATTGCTTTCCTGGTTGCCCGCAGCCTGGCGGGTCAGCATGCTCTGTTCGAGATAGAAGCGCGGCAGGCCCTCCGTTCCGGCCAGCGGCGGTGTTCCCGGGAAGGTGACGATGAGCATCCCCAAGGACTCACGGAGCGCAAAATGCACCTCTTCGAGTACCCACTCGGAAAGCGTTGCGTCTGGCGACTCCACCAGCACCACGAATGCCGTTTCCTCAAGCGCCGCGTAGATCCGCTTCTGGACGTCTTCTGCGGGAACGATATCGAAACGGTCTACGAACGGCCAGAACCGATTCTTGACCAGCCTGTCATGCAGCTGCTCAGTCAGCGCGAGAGCGTCGCTTCTCCGGTGGCTCAGGAAGACCAGACGCTGACGCTCCTCCAGGCCCAGTGTTTCGCGTATGAAGTGGATAATTGACGGCGGCGCATCGCTGGTCCCCCACTCCACGCCATTGAGCCGACGCAGCGGTCCTTCAGGAGTGTGCACAGCGAAATTCTTCAACTTGTCGACGCAGGGAAGCACCGAGAGGCCAGCAGCTAGTGCGGCGCCGACCTGCTGTCGGCATTCCTCCGACGCGGCTGCCGCCGGGCTGCCGAGATAGACGACTATCGCGGGAGCATCGGTGCTTGTTCCTGCTGCAGCGGGAAATCCGTCGCGCACCTGAACCGAATCGGCGGGGTCGCCGATGTCGGCCGCCGCCTCACCAAGGCGATCCTGCAACGAGCGAACCCATTCCTGTCGGTCATCCTGAATACAGTAGACAGTGTAGGCCATGACCATCCTGCCCTCTTATCGGTCCCGCCGCAGCGCTACTCATCTCGGCCGGGTCAATTCCCGTTTATCCTAAACGTTGTGGTGGACCGAGAGATCACCTCTGCGCGAGACAGACCCGTTCGACCCTGATCGGGCACACTGTCGCTAGCCAGGGTGATGTGACCGGGTTGTTGCCACGGGAAAGGGACCGCCTGGCGTCATGGGTGATCATGGCTGGTTTCCTAATGAGTGGTCGTCAACGGGCATCGCGGCGGGGCGGCCGTTGAGTTATGGTTTCTGGCGTTGGCGGTAGGACGGTCCTTCGATGACGAACTCGTGGGCAGTGGAGACGGGCCGGTCGACGGCGGATTGGGCGAGCAGCGGGTCGGCCATCATGGACAGCCATTCGTCGGGGGTGCAGTTGGAGGTGTTGTCCAGCCGGGCGGCCTTGAGCCGCTTGTCGGCGCGGGCCATGTGCTCGCCGCGGCGGCGTCCGATGGCGCGGTGCCCGAGGGCGCAAGCCACGTGGGTCTTGCCGACTCCGACGGGGCCGAGCAGCAGGGCGCCGTGGGATGCGTCGATGAACCGGGACCGGTACTCACCCATACCCCTCATCGTCACGTAGGTACCAACCCTCCCGCCAGAGCGTAAAATCCCAGGCCAGCACGATGAAGGCAGCTGCCGACGTAACTTCGGCTAAATACCGCTACGAGAGATAAGCCGGGCTAGCACCGTCATCTATCGCGGTGGACCGTCGGGCAGGCCACGCGGGATCGCTGCTGACCACTGGCAGCCATTCAGCAGTATGACTAGTATTGCCGCCGACACGTCCCGACGCTGGTTACGGCTACTGCTGTTTGAGGGGGGTTTCGTTCTGTCGTCGACAGGTCCCACACTCCAAGAACCGGCAACATCAAAGACCGGGCTCTGGGCCGCCGCTAGGAGGTGGTTCCGGAACTTCTTTGGCGTGGGGCAGAGCACGGGTGAAGATAACCGCAGCGCGGTCGGACCCGAGTTGTCACGTGACGTCGAAGAGTCGCAACTGGCGGAGGCGGCACAGACGGTGAGCGAAGGCGACAGGCTCCTGCGTGACCGGGAGGCCGCCCTGTTGAGCCAATATCGCGTGAATCTCAGCCGTCCCGTCGTACTGGAGCTCATCCGCTTCGAGGGCATGGACTTCTTCAGCGACAGTGAGTGGAGGTTGAAGCGAGGATTCAACCTCCTCCTCGGCAGGAACGGCTATGGAAAGAGCTTTCTCCTGCGGTCGACCGTGGCCCTGCTTAAACGGGATGAACAGCTGTCGGGTGAGCTGGTCGGAGCCATGGGGGGAAAGAATGCCCGGCTGCACGTCCAAGTAAGGAGACTGGAGTCCTCGCGACAGGAGACGATTGTCCGCGACGCCGTACGATTCGAGAGCTCGATCGGCGAGGTACCGATCCTCGCAATTCCTGACTCTCGGTTTGTCGATCGATCCACCACGCTGCTTAAGGCACCAGTGACTGAGACGAGCCTGGTGAAAGACGGCGCGCTGCATTTCCTGCAGCAGCTTCCATTCCAGGGAGTCATTAATGATTTTCTTTTCGAGCTCTGCTTGGATTATCAGGGCCACCGAGCAGGCTTTCAGCTCCCGGTCTTCGAGTTTTTGGCCGGTATAATTGCGCGCCTTACGGGGGAGCCGTTCAAGTTTGACTCGATCGAGCGGAGCTCGCGACTGGGATTCATCATCTGGGTACGGACGCCGAATTCGCCGGATCCGCTCCCAATACAGTACTCGTCGCAGGGGACACTATCGGTACTTGCCATCTTCGGGCTCATAAGGAGCTTCCTTAAGGAACTCGCCAACTCGGACGGCCGTTCGGCGCCGTCCGAGGATGAGATCCGTGGCAAGGAAGCGATCGTGGTCATCGACGAGCTCGATGCTCACCTTCATCCGGTGTGGCAGCAGCAGATTCGACTACTACTCACCGACAGCTTTCCGAAGGTACAGTTCATCGTCTCCGCTCACAGCCCGCTCCTCGTCGCTGGTTGCGGACCAGGGGAAGTGTCGGTACTCCGACGAGGGGACGGGCGGGAATTCGCGCCAGCGCTGATCGAGCGGGACTTTATCGGCGCGACGTCGGCCGAGCTCTATGAGTCGGTGTTCGACCTCGAGGAACTCGATCCGACCTTCCTTCGATACAAGACGAAGCTGACTAATCGACCTGACTACGAGTCGGAGATCAAAAAGCTAATCGAACTGCAGAAACAGGGGAAGCTAACCGAGGCACAAGCCGTTAGGCTCGAAAAATTGTTCGACGAACAGCATATAATGGAGCGAGTCGAAGAGGTTACAGAGGCCCGCCAGAGCAGAGAATCCGAGCAGTCCTCGCGCATCTTGGAGCTTGAGGCTGAGAATGAGCGTCTACGAGCGAGACTGCACTCCGCAGACCGTCCGGAGGAGAGATTATGACGGGTTCGATACGGACTGAAGTGATCGAAGTGTACAGTCGCCATACGGTTCGAGACAAATCATTGTATGAAATAGACGCCTACAAGAGGCTTTGCCGCAAATACGACAGTAATACGGCATTCGATGCCCTCCGCCATCGCGTGGAGACGGACAAGATCGAGCTCGAGGGACAGATGCGAGCGCAGACTCCTGCGAGCCAAGTGAAGCTAGCGCTCATGGGCGTATTCCGGCGGCGAGCCAAGCAGAAGGAGGAACAGGATAGTTTTGTAGAATTGGTAATGAGGGCGTACGGTGAATCGTGGTCCGACGCCCAGCGTGCGTACTTCAGAGAGGCGTCGGCGTATTTGCGCGATTCTCAAGACTACTTCTTGTCCTTTACCAATCGCAATCTGACACCTCTGACTTACAGCAGGGTCAATGAAGAACATGAGTACTTTATCCGGAAGGTCATTAGAGAGTACAAAGGATTGGAATGGAAGAAACGCAATCTCCTCGCTCAGGCGATTCACTATATCCTACAGAAGAGATCTCTGACCGGTTTCTTTTTTCTCGAACATGGGCGGCCTAGCTATGAGGTAATACCAGAACTTGAGCATCAATGCCAACGGGCTCTGGTGTTTATTCAGGTGGTGCAGGGCGTGATGTTCACGCTAGCCCCGAGCTACTGCAATTTGGAATTTAACGCGGCTAAACTGCGCCCATTGTCGAATAGTGTCATCTTGCTGGACGCTGAGGAAGCCTTCCTCAGCGTCGATCGAGTGGATCCGGAACTGCTCCCGTGGTACGAGTCTGTCAGGGGTATTTCACGAATCGCACTGCCTTTGACGAATAGCTACAACGCGGCACAGATAAGGAGAAATGGCGATCTTGTCAACCAGAAGATCAGTGAGCTCGTCGACCGCGCTGCGGATCTGATCTATGAGGGCGTGCCTGCGGAGTGACTGGCCACAACAACGGTCGGCGGCTCAGCCGGTGTGCTCGTCTTGCTAACCCTGCTCGGAGATCACCCGCATAATGCCGCGTACAGGTCAAGCAGAATCTGGTCCTGCTAAGCGAGGGGGCACCCAACTAGGGGACGACCGGCCAGGACAGAGCGCAGAACCTGTACTGCCTTTCCCTTCGACGGCGACCAAGCGCGGTGCTTGCCCGTGCTCGCTGAAGGCACCGCGTTCTTGACGAGTCGGCCCCAGCGCTCCTGGCGGCCGTGGGCACAGACAAACGCCCCACCGGTCGGCAAAAGTCCCGCCTCTGGCTCGGTTGGCGAGTGCACATTGCCACGCCTGCCGTTCAGCTCACCACCGACGGGCTGGTTGCTCCGGCCGGCCCGAGACGGGCCAACTACCCGCAGCCTAGGCGCAGACCTGCGCGCGCCTGTGTCAGGCCTTGCGTGCAGCGGTCGGCTCAGCGTCAGCTACCGGACAGCGAATCCCCTCGGACAGTAACCATAAGCCCACGGAGGTCGGTCACGAGGTGCGCTTGGGCGTACACCTTGGCTCGCGGACTGTTAGGTCAGCGTGAGGTTGAGCGCGCGGTAGACCTATGTTTCGTGGGTTGAGTCGGTGTTGCGGATGACGCAGTCTAACCATGATCGATCCAACAGATGGCGCGTGCGGTCATCTACAACCAGCCTCGCGCACGCGCGAGCATCAGCGCCTCCGTTCGGGTCTTTACGTCCAGTTTGGTGTACAGGCCACGAAGCAGCCGGTACATCGCCCGCTCAGAGTAGCCGGTCCGATCGGCTAGTTGGGCGACCGTGATCCCGTCCGCTAGCTGCTGCAACCACTCGATCTCGTGCGGAGATGGCATCTCCGGGCCATCCGAGGCGGACTCGCCGGACGACAGCAGGACACGGACTACCTCGGTCGGCAGCAGGCTAGTGCCGCTGACCGCCGCCTCGAAGACTTGGCGCATTCCCTCGGGCGGCGTGTCCCGCGGCACGGCGCTCACCGCTCCGGACGCCAAGGCCCGGGCATAGGCGTCGACACCCGTGTCCTCCAGCACCGCGACCACGATCGCGCTGGGCCGAGTCCGGTGGAGCTGTGCGAGCAGCGCCCAATCCTCAGCCGAGTGCAGTGTCATCAGGATGACCTGGCGTTGTTCCTGGTGAGTCCAGGTCATGAGATCCTCTGGTGCCTCGGATCCGACACCGCCGACGCCCAAGGCTGAAATGATGCCGTGACGGAATACCGGCAATGGATCGAAAACCGCGACCCGTACTGACATGAGCGTTGCTTTCCCGGCAGTGTCAACGGCCCGAAGGACGATTCGTGCCGAGGTCACAGAGTCTGTCAGCATTCCCATCAGGTCGGCCAGCAGCGCCGGGCCGCTTGGCAGTGAGCTGACAGCCTGTCAGCAATCCGCCACCAGAATTGCGTCATGGACGCGCCCGGCATGTCGTCCCTAGCGTAGACAAGAGGAGCTCGCAGCGAATACGCAATACGGGAAGTCTTACAATGGTATTCCGGGGAAGTAGGCCACCTCACAGTCAGGTTCCGCTGCCCGGCGCAGAAGACGAGGGCCACGGAGAGCGAGGCTCACGCATCGTACCTGCTCTATCCGCGGCGCTCGTCGTGCTCTGTGTATTCGTCGTGTTCTTGCTCGTCCTGCGATAAACGCAGGATCAGCCACCGTTTGCCGCTCGCCGGACGCTGCTCAGCTCCTCGGGGTCGTGGCCGAGTTCATCTAGCAGGCGCAGGGCCCGGCGGACCACACCCTGCTCCCGGGTGATGGCTCTCGCTGCGCGATAGGAACGGACGGCATCTTCGATCGGCTTATGGTCCTCACACAAGGCCAGTCCGCTCAACGCTAGCCCATTAAGGTCGAAAACCTGATAGTTCCGGCGCTCGCGACTGCTCAGCTGTGTGGCCTGCACGTGAGCGTCCAGGAAGGCAAAGCGAGCCTTCTCCAGATCACCCTTACGGTAGGCGGTGATTCCCTGGAGGGCATAAGCGCCAAGGGCCCGACGGCTCTGCCGGTACTTCGATGCGGCATCGGCGGCTTCACTCGCAGCGTTCAAATTGCCGGCGCAGAGATAGGCCAGGGCAAGCGATGTGTTTGCATCGCGAGACAGATTCGGGTTGCGGGTCCTCGCGCCTATGAGCACGGCCTCGGTGGCAGGCTTGATCGCCTGGGCCGGGTGGCCGTCGATCAGCACCTGCGCCTCCGAGTTGAGGATCGACCCCTCGAGCAGCTCCTCACGCAGCTGGCGCGCAAGCTTCTTTCCCTCGCGGAGCAGTTCGAGCGCTTCGACATTTCGGCCCAACTGGGAGAGAACCCAGCCGATGTTCAGAAGCAGCTCGATCCGCAGGATCTCGCTGTCCTTGTCATGAAGGTCATCGAGTGTCTCAAGCGCGGCCCTGTGGTGATCCAGAGCCTGCCCGAACTCGCCCATCTCCGCATTGCAGAGCATGAGGCCGTCTTGGGCCTTGGCTTCCTCGAGCTTCATGCGCTGCTTGCGTGCCGCCTTGGCACCCTGCTCGTAATGCCGTTTGGCCTCGGTAACCTCTCCGTTCTCAAAATGGACGCTGCCGAGCTCGTTCTGCAGGCGAACCAGGTTCCGGCCGTCCCGAAGCCTCCCGGCGAGCTTGACCGCATCGTTCAGGAGCTCCAACGCTCCATCCAGGTCTTCCTGAAGCCGCCGGGCATAGGCCAGGAGGGAGCGGTTATGCAACTCCAAGCGCTGATCGCCTAGCTTGCCATCCAACTCCTCGCGCCAGGGAGCGACGGCACTGCTCTGACCCCAGCCGACGAGATGATCCACGTCAATCGTGGAGATCAGCGTCAGTGCCGTCCGGTAGTCCTGCCCTCGGATGCGAAGGTCGATCTCGGCGAACCAGGGGCTGAGGTCGCCGATGCGCTCTATCCGCTGCTTGCGCTGGGTCTCGAAGTACTCTGCCGCCAGCTGGAACATCGCGACTTGTGTGAGTGGCGGCGGTTTGCGGTCCCTATCGGCTGGCTGGCCGAACGGGATTCCGTCGAGCAGCCGCTGGCCGTCGGGCGAACGAGGGATGTAAAACCGATCGCCGTCCTGGCGAACGAGCCGCCGGTCGAGCAGCCGCCGAAGGGGCGGCTCGCTCTCATACCCCTGCAAGTACCACTGCAGCAAGTAGTCGACGGCCGTCGACGGCACCGGCCGCCCGTAAATGCTGAGCGTCTGCATGATCCGCCGATCTACCGGATCCAGCCGGTCGAACAGCCGACCGACAAGATAGCCCAGGATGTCCTCGTCCACGGAGACCCTATTCAGCTCGTCTAGGAGCTGAGCCAGGGTGAGCCCCGGGTTGCCCTTCAGTACGCTATACACAAGCTCGAGCGCCCGGGGATTGCCATCGGTGAGCCGGCGTATCTCCTCGAGCTGCGCCTCTGGCGCCGATCTCAGCCCGTAGACTCCGCCACTGTCCAAGCTCCGGAGGAAGCGCATCGCGTCGGCATCAGGGAGGCCGTTGTCGACCTGAAGGCGACCGGCGGCCGACGGGAACTGACGCAGGAGCGGTTCGGGAGCCGCCCGGGTCGCGAGCACGAGCTTCACTCCATGGTCGTGCCGGGTCAGGAGTGCACTAAACAGCCCGTCCAGCTCGTGGTCGCGCATCCGCCCGCCCTTGTCTAGCAACTCTTCCGCACTGTCGATGGCCACGACGACGCGGCTACCGGCGAGTTGCTTCAAGGTGGCGTCGAGCTTGTCCGCAAGTACCAGCCCCGAGCTGTTCAGATGCTCGCCAAGCCTGGCCCTTGCCTCCTCGCCGGGGACGATCTTCGACAGCTCCTCCAACAGCGTTGCCGGGCCGATCGGTCGTGACCCGTCGGCCGGCAGGTAGAGGAACGCGTCGACGGGGAGCTGCCCGGTCCTGCGTCCAAGATCGTCGGAGAGCCGGAAGATCATCGCGGTCTTTCCTATGCCGGCCCTCCCCACAATGGCCACGAGCCGGATAGAAGGATCGCGCAGGCGATCCTCAAGGCGTCGGGTCTCGATAATGCGATCCAGGAACAGATTCGGGAACGGCGGCGGCGGCTGGCTGACGATCCGAATACTTGAGCCGGACCGTTCGGAAGCTATCGCGCCATCGTCATGCTCCCCGACCTGACCAGGGTGCGTCCCATGGCGGTCATCCTTCCCGGTGTGCTCTTGTCGTCGTCGTTCCTCCGCAATCTTTGCTTCGAACTCAGCGACAGTTCGCTCGTATCGTTCGCGCTTAGGTCCGTGCGTGTTGCGCGCCTTGCGGGCGAACACGTCGCGTTGCTTCTCGAGTGATGCGATCCTTGCATCCGGGGCGTCGATGAGGGTCAGTGCATGATGCAATTCGGACCAGCCGCGCTCCCAATCCGTGAAATCGATCGGCGGCAGGCCATAGAGTTCCGGGATTTTCTGCGGATCCACGCTGCTGTCCTTCTGCAGCGCCAGCACCCGCTTGCCAATGCCGACGGCGGATCCCAGCTCGCTTCGGCACCAGGTGCTCTCGACGCTGTCGGCGGTGATCACGAATAGCAGGAGGTCGCAGCCCCCGATCGCCTTTTCGATCTCCGGCGGAAAGGGATACCCGCGAGGCTGGTCCAAGTCGATCCAAGGCTCGACCGGTGGCGAGACACTCCGGAGTCGGTCCCGAAGTCGACTCGCGAAGGTTCTGCCGTCGGCCTGGGAGTATGAGATGAATGCCAGGAGCTGTCTCATTGCCCCCCCGTGCGCCCACGGAAACAAGAGTGAGCCATCTTTCTAAGACTTGCAGACAGCTATGTCATGGTCAAGCGCTCATGTCAGGACTATGCCATCAAATCCGCCCCTCCAGATAGGTCCCCCAATACCGAGCGTTGCGACGCCGAGCGAACGTGACATTCCGTTCGTCGCTAGCCGACAGCAGCAGCCACGCAACCGTCTGCAGGTCGCGCCGGTCCATCCTGCGCGCCATAGCGCGGGCCCAGTAGTCGGCATTAGCTCGCAGGTCCGAAGGGATCCCCTGGTCGCTTCCCAGCCTTCGTAGCAAGCTACTCACGTTTGCTGCGAGAAGCCAGCCAATCTTCACCTTCCGCATGGGACACCTCCCTAGTGGATGCACAGGTCAGTCCCAGTACGAACATAGGTTCGGATCACATCACAGGTCAAGAAGCAATCGGAAACGAGTTTGATTTGTCATCATCCCGCCTAGCGCCTGAACCTGACAAGACTTTGTCAGGAGACCGCCATTGACCCAGGCGGGCGGGCGAGTTGGACGGTAAGCCACCCAGCTGGGCCGCCGATGGTCTCGACGGTCAGATCCCGCTTCGGTCCCAAGTCGGCTGTCCCGCGTCGGCGCATTCCCGACATCTGGGAGCTTGACCCACCCCAGCGCCGTCGTGCTCACCGGCGCGGTGCTCCGGCTGGGCCATGCAATCCGTAGAGGCCTAGGTCCGGACGGGCTCAACGTCATCAACTCAGCCGGTACCGCTGCCGGCCAGAGTGTGCGGCACCTGCACGTGCACCTTGTACCCCGGTGGGAACTTGTTCACGACTATGGCAAAGAACGCGGCCGAGATAGTCAGCGTCCGGCCCTTGATAAGAAAGGAGCTCTTGGCCAGCCTGGTTACGACTGCTTGGATGAACTCAAGGTGCTTGAGTCGGTCCGCGCTGAGCCCGCTCTGGTCGCTTACGCCGACGACTCCTCGTCTGCTGGGGTGCGGCAGCTCATCGTAATGTCATACTTCCACATCGAACCGCTCGCGCGAGTCGACAGGAGTTCAGTGGGTTGTCCTAGCCTGCAAGTCCCAGGATCTCGCGGTGACCGATGTCAATGGACGCATAGCTGTCATGGTCGCGCTGAACGGCGGCAGCGCCTGCGTGTGGCAAGACTGGTCTCCGATGGTCCGACCGGCCGAGGACCTTGCTTTCGGCGACCGCTCGGCGGCCTGACTGTACATTTGTACCAGGCCATCCGATACGGAGAACATCCGGATCTGCCGCGGACCGGATGAACCGTCGCTCTGGTGTCGCGTGGAGCTAGCGGTGCCCATTTCCGCAGTCACAACAGGTATCAGTTGCCCCGCGTGCCGAGTGGTGCACTTGGCTTGACGATTCTGCCGTTCCTGGTAGGCGCGCAATAGCGCCGGGCGGGGCCGTATTGAGGCCGGCATCATGGCGATGTGACCGGCCGTGATCAACCGAGGAGTCTACGGCCGGGCGCGGGCCGCCCACTGGCGGTGCTGCTGCTGGCTCGGGGACGTCCCAATCCCACAGGATCGCGGTGAACGGCGTCTGGCGTGGTCAGGGCTGCGGCGCGGCTTGCCGGGCTAGCTCGGTGTCTATGGCGCGCAGGTGCGCGAGGATTGGCACCTGCGCCGCTGAGCCAGACCGGGTCAGGGCCATGCTGGCCGTGAGAGCGGCGGCTGGCCGGGTTCGGGGGCCTGCACATGACCCCGTTGCGCTGGCTTCACATCACCGTCCTGCTCGCCGGGTCAGCAACCGAGATGACCCCAGACGACAACAACGAGATGCTCGCCAGGGCTAGGGCGCTGCTCGCGGCGCCGCCGCCCGTCTCCGTGACGCTCAAGCGCGTCGTGTACCACCCCGAGGGAATCGCGCTGGCCGTATCCCCTCAGGACGCGCTAAATCCTGTCTTCGAAGCGGCGCAGGCCGCCATCAGCGAGATAACCGGAAGCGCCGCCCAGAGTCCCGGGCCAGCATGGATGCCGCATATGACCCTGTGCTATAGCACCAGCCAGCAGCCGGCCGCGCCGGTCATCGCCGCTCTTGGCAGGGAACTGCCCGGCTGCGAGGTCACCATAGACAAGCTCAGCCTGGTCATCCAGCGCGGCCCGGAACTTCTGTGGGACTGGCGTCCCCTCGGAACCGCAGGCCTGCTCGGCAGACCTAGTGACCAGTAGGCCGCGGCATGCTCGGCCCTATGCCCGGCAAGGTATCGCCCAGCTTTCTGGCCTGTTCACCGAGCCCATTCTGTCCCTCTGTCCATGGGTCAGGCGGGCGGCGCGAAGAACTCGAGGGCGATTCCGTCCGGGTCGCGGAAGGAGACACCAGAGCCGTAGTGGGCGTCCTTAATTCCGCCGTGGGCGATGCCGAGCTCGTCTAGGCGCGCGGCCCATGTTTGCAGCTCATCGCGGTCGCGGCAGGCGAAGGCCACATGGTCAAGACCGGTGCGGTGCTCGTCGAATGCGTCACCTGCGGCCTGGGGGTGGGAGTGCAGGCCGAGTAGTTGCCCTCCGCCAAGCGCAAACACGGTGTGGTGAAAGCCGCCGATCTCGTCCTCGTCTAGAACAGGTTCGGCGGCCAGCAGCTCGCCGTACCAGCGGGTGCTTCGATCGAGGTCGGTCACAGTCACAGCGACATGGGTGATCGGCGGGAACTCAGGCATATCGGCCTCCTGGTTGATGGTCTGCGTTTGAGTGGTTGCGGAGATCTTGCGCGGGGTCATATGGCCCCCACGCCGCCAGTGCCTGTTCTATGGTCGCCACGACCATTCCCCCCTCTGAGCTGATCTACCGGAAAGCGCGACGCGTGGTGGGCCGCCAGTACCCAGCCTCGGCTCGCCGGGTGTGCGATTCATCGGTCAGATGTCCTAACCTGCGGGCGGTGGATACTTAATTTCTGAGGGGGAGGTGCGCGGTGCCGGCTCGCGGCGTGATCCAGTCCCCGGTCCTGATCGGCCGGGATGCCTTCCTGGCCCTCATCGAGGGTCGGCTCGCCGATGCCGCGGCAGGCTCGGGCCAGTTGCTGTTCGTCGCGGGCGAAGCGGGGATCGGCAAGACGCGCCTGCTCGGCGTGATCGCGCGGCAGGCTCAACTCAGCGGCTTCGCCGTGGCCCGGGCGGCGGCGTTTCCCGGCGACGCGCAGTCTCTCGCGGGTCTGCTGCTGGACCTGGCCAGCGACCTGGTGCCCGCACGCGAGCCGGCTCTGAGTACCCTGGGGCGGAGCCTGACGTCACGGTTGCGCCCGATCTCCGCCGACGCTGGTGATGCGCACCACCGGCGCCGCCTGCTGGTGCAGGATCTGGCCGACCTGCTGGTAACGGTGGATCCTGGCACTCCGGTGCTGATCGTCCTGGAGGATTTGCACTGGGCCGACGCGCTGAGCCTGGATGTGCTCGGCCACCTGGCCGGCCGCCTCGCGACCAGGCCGGTGCTGGTCGTCGGCGCGTACCGCAGCGACGAGCTCTACCCCGCGCTGCCCATGCGCGAGCTGCGGGCCCGGTTGGTGGGCCAGCGGCTGGCCGAGGAGATCCGGCTACCGCGCCTGAGGCTGGACCAGACCGCGACCATGACCAGCGCGATACTCGGTCGGCCGGCGCCGGCCCAGGTGGTAGCGGCGATCTACGAGCGCAGCGACGGGATCCCGCTGCACGTCGAGGAACTCCTCGCAGCCATCGACGAGGACGCCCTGACGCTGCAGTCCGGCGCAGCGGTGCAGTCCGCCGCGGTGCCAGACACGCTGGGTGACGCCGTGCTGAGCCGCGCACGGCAGCTGGCCACGTGTACGCGCGAGGTAGCGTCGGCAGCCGCTGTCATCGGGCGTTCCGTCGATTTCGACCTGCTGACGGCGATCGCCGACGCCGGGCCGGACGAGGTGGCCGGTGCCCTGCGCGAGCTGCAGGACGCATATTTCGTCCTCCCCGGCAGCGACGCGGTCAGTTTCGACTTCCGGCACGCGCTGATCCGCGATGCCCTGTACGCGGACACGGACCTGCCCGTCCGGCGCCGTCTGCACGAAAGGGCGGCACGCACCGCCGCGGAACGCGGGTACCGCGGCGCGTTCGTCTCGGCGCACTTCGAGCAGGCAGGGTGTCCCGGACCCGCCTACGAGCACGCGGTCGCCGCTGCGGGTGAGGCCGCCTCGATGTCGGCTCACGGCGAGGCGCTGGAACTCTACCGCCGGGCGGTACGCAACCTGCCTGGCGGGCTTCCGGCGCAGGACCGGGCCGTACTGTTCGCCGCGCTCGGCGACGAAGCCGCCGCCACCGACGACAACAAGGCCGCTGCCGGGGCGTACCGGACAGCTCACGAACTAGCCACCGGTGCCGGTGACGTGCGTGCGGCAGCGGCCCTGGTACCCCGCATGGTCGCGGTCGCGCACCTGCTCGGCGAGGGTCTGGATACCCGCCTGCGCGCGCTGCAGGCGGCGCTGGACAGCCTGGACGGAGTCGCCGGCGCCGATTGGGAGCGTGCCCGGCTGCACTCCGCCATGGCCGCGGCCTACATGCTGGACCGGCGCTTGGACGAGGCTATCCGCTATGGCGAGCTCAGCCACGCTGAAAGCCAGCGGACCGGCGACGACAAGGCTGCCCTCAACGCCGCCACCACGCTCGGATCGGTCCTGGTCTTCGCTGGCCGGATGGATGAGGGCTGGCAGCTGCTCGAAGACGCGATCGCCCGCGGCCGCGGCACGCAGCAGGAGGCGGAGGCGGCACGCGGATACCGGATGATCGGATCGTCGGCGTCAGTGCTGGTGGAGTACGGCCGCGCCGAGCGCTGGCTGATCGAGGGCATCCGTTACGCGGAGAATGTGGAGCTGTGGAATCACCGGCACTACATGGCTTCGCATCTCGCGCACGTCCGGTGGGCTACCGGTCAGTGGGATGCGGCCACCCTGACCGCGCAGCATGCCCTGGCGGACGGACGCGGCGGCATCACCACCCGGATCACCGCGCAGTACGTCCTAGGCTATCTGGCGATGGGGCGCGGCGACTGGGACACCGCCAACAGGTTCATGCAGGAGGCTCTCGCTCAGGGTGAGCAGATGGCAGAGCTGCAGCGGCTGTCACCGCCGCAATGGGGACTGGCCGAAGCCGCGCGGTGCCAGGGCGACTACGGCACCGCACTCACGCTGTGCGAGCGTGGCTACCAGGCCTCGGCCGACGTCACCGACGCGGCCTACTTGTTCCCGTACCTGCTCACCGGCGTCCGGGCCTACCTAGCGCATGGCGACATTGCCGCCGCCCAGAGTTGGTCGGACCGGGTCGGCGCGGTGCTCACAGCCCGCGCCATCCCCGGCACACTGCCCGCGATCGACCACAGCAGGGGACTCGTCCTGCTGGCGTGCGGCGAGGTACCCGCAGCCCGCCACGCGCTGGAATCAGCGAGCGAGGGCTGGCAGGCACGGCACCGGTTCTGGGAAGGCACGTCGGCCCGGCTGGACCTCGCAGAAGCCGCCGTCAAGACACAGCGCCGCAGCGAGGCGGCCATCCTCTTGGACGAAGCCCGCACCATTGCAGCCACAGTCGGTGCCACCACTCTCGTCGATGCCGCCGACCGGCTCACCGCGTCATTCGGCCGTGGGCGGCAGGCCGAGCCGTGGCACCCGCTGAGCGCACGCGAATTCGAGGTCGGCCAGCTTATCGCGGCCGGCCTCACTAACCGGCAGATCGCCGACCAGCTGGTGCTCTCGCCCAAGACAATCTCGGCACACATCACCCACATCCTCACCAAGCTGGGCGCCGGACGCCGCGCAGAGATCGCGGCATGGTGCGCGACCGTCCGGCGGGACGCCCCACCATGACAGAAAATCAAGCCCGCACCATGCGGCCACGAGCGCGGCGACACCCGACAGGCAGCCAGCCGACGGCCATCATGCCAGCGTGCTGCCATCATGCCAGCGTGCTGCCATCATGCCAGCGTGCTGCCATCGCCACGCTTGAGCTACCACATGGCGGGTCAATACCGGAACACGCAGAATTGGCCGATCTGCGTGCGGCCACCTGCGCCAACGGCGCATGCCGCAGACCGGCCGTCACCGCACGACGCCGCCGGCCAGGGCTGCCTACAATGAAGTCTCATGATCAGGAATGTCGTTCTCGTCAAGCTCAAGGCCACCGCCGACGCCGCCGAGGTGGCCAAGATCCAGGACGGCTTCCGGAGCCTGGACTGCCCGGGCACGGTCAGCTACACCCTCGGCGACGACCTCGGCCTGCGAGACGGCACGTGGAGCTTCGCGATCGTGGCGGACTTCACCGACGAGGCGTCTTACCGGGCCTACGACCAGGACGCCGAGCACAACAGGTACCGGGCCCTGCTCGGCCCGCTGGCCGAGCAGCTAGCCCGGGTCCAGTTCGAGCTGTAGGCACCGGCGAGATCACGAGCCCGGCCGTGGCAGGCCGAGCTCAGCCCTCGCCCGTTCGGCCAGCAGGAACTTCCGTGGCCGGCCACTTGGCGTCAGCGGGATGTCCGCCGCGTCGATGAACAGGACGTGCCTGGGGACCTTGAACTTCGCCAGCCGGCCCGCGACGAGCGCCGTCAGCTCCTGCGCGCTGACGCCGGCACCCGGCCGGCGCACGACGAAGGCCGCCCCGGTCTCGCCCATCTTCGGGTCGGGCACCGGCACGACGAGAGCCTGGGCGACGGCCGGGTGCTCGAGCAGGACGTCCTCGGCGTCTTGGGCACTACCTGCTCACCGCCGCAGCGGTAGCAGTCCTTGGCCCGCCCGATCAGCCGGACGTAGTCCTCGCCGTCGATGATCCCGAGGTCGCCGGTGCGGAACCAGCCGTCGTCGGTGAACGCCGCCGCGGTCGCCTCGGGCTTGTCCCAGTAGCCCGTCGTCACGCCGGGCCCGAACGCCTGCAGCTCGCCGATCGCGCCGCGCCCCACGTCCAGCCCGGTCTCGGGGTCGACGGCGCGGTACACCACGAGCCTGCCGCCCAGGGCCGGGTCCCCGGCCACGCCGGCGTCGCGCAGCCGCCCGTTGGTCGTGCGCCGTTTGTCCGGGCCGTCGTCCGGCCGGGTCACGGTGGTCGACGCCGTGGTCTCCGACATCCCGTACCCGGTCGTCACCTCATCGCAGCCGAGCTCGGCATCGATGCGATCCCAGTGCCCGGGCGGCGAGGCGGTCCCCGAGGACAGGATCGAGGCCAGCGAGGAGATATCGGCCCGCTTCCCCTGCCGGGAAAGATCCTGCTGGGCGTTCATGACTCCCTCGGTCATCAGCGGGATCGCGAGCAGGTCGGTGACCCAGTGCCGCTCGATCGCCGCCAGCGTCGCGACCGGGTCGAAGGTCAGGTGCGGGACGATCGCCCCGCCCACAAGCACCGCGGGCAGCATCCCCTCGAGATAGCCGAACACGTGGTACATCGGCAGCGCGAACGCGATCCGCCGCCCGTCCTCGAAGCCGCGGCCGTAGGCGGCGCCGTAGGCCGTGCGCAGCAGCATGTCGTGCGTGAGCTGCACGCCCTTGGGACCGCCGGTCGTGCCACAGAGGTGTAGAGGATGTCCGCGATGGCCCCCGGGTCCACCACAGGCAACTCCACCACAGGCAGCTCGATCAAAGGCAGCTCCCCGGCCTCGAGTTCCGCGAGCGTGCTGGCCCCCGCCGGGACCCCGGCTCCGTCGTTGTCGAACACGACGACCCGGCGCAGGTCGGCCAGCGCCGCGCCGCCCCCGCCGCGCAGCGCGGCGCCGCCCCCGCCGGCCTGCCAGCCGGGCGCGATGTCGTCGAGCATCGCGATGTAGTCCAGGTCCCGGAAGCGCGCCATCGTGATGAGCATGACCGCGCGCGACTGGCGCAGCACGTACGCCAGCTCGTCGCGCCGGTTGAGGAAGTTGACCGGGATCGCGGCGGCGCCCGTCCGGGAGATCGCGAACTTGCCGACGACGAACTCGGGGTAGTTGGCCATCTCGAGCGCGACGTGCTCACCGGGCCGCACGCCCGCGGCGACCAGGGCGCGCGCCAGACGCAGCGACCGGTCCCGGACCTCGGCGTAGCTGCAGACCGCCTCGTCGGTGATCACGTAGGGGCGGTCCGGCCAGCGCGCGGCGGCGGCGTCGAGCGCCGCGTGCAGCGTGCGCGGCACCCACACCGGGTGCCGGGCCTCCAGGGCCGCGCGGCGCTCGGACAGCGCCGCCAGCCGGCCCGCGGGAACCGTCATCACGTTCTCCCCGGCGTCTTCAGAGAACTCGAAGCCGCTGCAGAGAACTCGAAGCCGCGATACCCCTGGGCCGCGCACTCGGCCAGGATCGTTCGGTACGCCCGCAGCCCGCCCGAGTAGAGCATGAACCCCCGGGGCTTGCCCGGGACCTCGTCGCCCATGTAGTAGGAGCGGGCCTTGGGGTAGAGCGTCTCGGCCGCGCGGCTGTTCAGGTGGGCACCCCAGTCGCGCTCGGCCTGCGCCCCGGCCTCGGCGACCGTCGCGCCGCGGGCGTCCATCTCGGTCAGCATCGCGGCGAGCCAGTCCACGTGCAGCTCGATCCCGACGAGCACGTTGATGAGCAGGGCGGGGCTGCCCGGCCCGGCGATGACGAACATGTTCGGGAAGCCGTGGGTGCCCAGGCCGAGGTAGCTGACGGGCCCGGCGGACCACTTGGCGCGCAGCGTGAGCCCGCCGGCGCCGGTGACCTCGGGCCGCAGCAGCGAGCCGGTCATCGCGTCGAAGCCGGTGGCGAAGACCAGCACGTCCAGGTCGTGCCGGGCGCCCGAGGCGAGCACCAGCCCGCCGGCGCCCGCCCGCTCGATGGGGTCGCTGCGGATATCGACCAGGCTCACGTCGTCGCGGTTGAACGTCGCGAAGTACCCGTCGTCGACCACCGGCCGCTTCGCCCCGAAGGGGTGGTCCCGCGGGGTCAGCAGCTCGCGCAGCGCCGCATCCTCGACGATCCCGGCGATCTTGTCCCGGATGAAGTCCGCGGCGGTGGCGTTGGCGTCCTCGTCGAGCATGATGTCCCTGAAGGTCAGCACGAACCCGAACCCGGCGCCGTTCCAGGCCTGCTCGAACGCCGCCGCGCGCTCGTCCGGCGCGACATCGAGCACCGACTCCTTGCGCGGCCGGAACCCCAGCCCGCTCGGTGACGCGAGGATGCGCGCGCGGCGGCTGGCGTAGCCGGCCTTGACCGCCGCGTCCTGCTCGTCGGTGATCGCCGCGTGCATCGCGGGGACGCTGAAGTTGGGCGTCCGCTGGAAGACCGTCAGGTGCGCCGCGTCGCGCGCCAGGATCGGGATGGACTGCATCCCCGAGGACCCGGTGCCGATGACCCCGACCCGCAGGCCGGTCACGTCGACCGGTTCGGCCGGCCATTCCGCGGTGTGCAGGATCCGCCCGGTGAAGGCGGACAGGCCGGGCAGGTCCGGCCGCTTGGTCGCCGACAGGTTGCCGACCGCCCAGATGAGATAACGAGCCCGCCAGCGTGCCCCCGCCGAAGTCTCCACTGTCCAGCGGCCATCCTCCTCGTCCCAGCTGCAGCGGGTGACCCGCTGCCGCAGGTGCACGTCCCGGCGCAAGCCGAACCGGTCGGCGACGTGCCCGATGTAACGCTTGATCTCCGGCTGGGTGGCGTAGCGCTGCGTCCAGCGCCACTCCTGCTCGAGCTCGGGGGAGAAGGCGTAGGAGTAGTCGTAACTCTCGACGTCGCAGCGAGCCCCCGGGTACCGGTTCCAGTGCCAGACGCCGCCGATATCGTCCCCCGCCTCGAGGACGGCGACCTTCCTGCCCTGCCCGCGCAGCGTGTAAAGCGCCCGCAGGCCGGCGAACCCGGCCCCCACGACCACCACGTCGACCACCGCCGGCGATCCAGAAGTCAACGACACGTTGACAGGACTCAACCCTCAGCCCTCCGCCGCGCAGTGCATGCGCAGGAACCGGGCGAGCTGCTTGTCCAGCTCGCCCGCCTGGCGCATCTCGCCGTCCATCCACCAGAACCCGTGCGCCGCGCCGCGGTACACCGTCGACTCGGCGGGCACGCCCGCCGCCCGCAGCCGCGCGGCGTACGCCAGCCCTTCGTCGCGCAGCGGGTCGAGCTCGGCCACCACGACCAGCGCGGGCGGCAGGTGCGACACATCAGCGGCCAGCAGCGGAGCGGCCCGCGGATCCTGCTCGTCGGCCTCGGTGCGCAGGTAATGGCCCCAGAACCACTCCATCTCCGCGCGGGTCATCAGCGGCCCGTTCGCGAACTGCCGGTAGGAGCCGAACTCCGACGTCCGCGCCGCCGCCAGGCACGGATACAGCAGCACCTGCGCGGACAGCCGCGGACCTCCCTCGTCGCGCAGGCACAGCGTCGTCGCGGCGACCAGGTTCCCCCCGGAGCTGTCACCGAGCAAGACCACCCGCGAGCCGTCCGCCTCGACGGCATCGGCCCCGGCGGCGCCCGCCAGCCACCGCACAGCCGCCACGCAGTCCTCCAGCGGACCGGGGAACTTCGTCTCGGGCGCCCGCCGGTACTCGACCGCGACGACCACGCAGTCGCCGGCCGCCGCGAGCCTGCGGCACGGCCGGTCCGACTCGGTGAGCCCGCCGGCCGTCCAGCCGCCGCCGTGCAGGTACACCACCAGCGGGAGCGGCCGGCCGGGAGCGGGGTGGTACACGCGGGCGGGCAGCTGCCCCGCCGCGCCGGGCACGAGCAGGTCGCGGACCCGGGCCACCGGCACCTCGGGCGCCTGCAGGCGCGTCACGCCGGCCATCAGGTCACGGGCCTGCCGGACGCTGAGCACCTGGTACGGCGGCACACCGGCCGCGTCGAACCGGGCGGCGACGCGGGCCACGTCCGGGTGCGCGGCCGCGAGCCAGGCCGGCCCATCCCCGGGTCCCCCCGCCAAAGACCCCGCCGCAGACCCCGCCGCAGACCCCGCCGCAGACCCCGCCGCAGACCCCGCCGCAGACCCCGCCGCAGACCCCGCCGCCGAAGACGTCGCAGACCCGGTCACCAGGCCGCCGAGCAGCAGGTCCGCGTACGCCTCGCCGATCGCGGCGGCGCCGGTCGAGGAGTGCCGGGGGTTGAACCACCGGTGCGTCCAGCTCACCGTGCCCATCACCCCGTTGGCGAGGATCCGCGGATCGGCCAGGGCGCGCAGGCTGCCGTCCGCCACGCCCTGGGCGATGATCTCCTCGAGCGCGGCCGCGAAGCGCTGGTTGACCGCCCGCATCTGCGCCGCCCAGGCCTCCTGGCTCTCCGCGACGTGCGAAAGGTTCTCCTCCAGGTACAGGAACAGCAGCGGGTAATGCTCGGCGTAAGAGGTCAGCAGGCCGACGATCAGGCGGCGGAGCTTGCCCGGCACCGGCTCGGCCGAGTCGCGCAGTTCCTCGACGACGGCGGTGTTGCGCAGCACGACCGGCGTGACCGCCTCGTTGAGGATCTCCTCCTTGCTGCTGAAGTAGTAGTAGAGCGACGCGCGCTCGGTGCCGATCGCCTCGGCGATGTCGGCCAGGCTCGTCCGGTGGTACCCGCGCTCACGGAACAGCGTGACCGCCGCCCCGACGATCTCCGACCGCCGGTCGTGGTAGTTCTCCCGGCTGCCCTCGGCGGCCGCGGCCCGCCGGCGGCCGATGTTGCTGCCCCCGAGCTTGCCCGCTGATGCCCCGCCCGTCGTTGTCATCTCGTCCCCTCGCGGTCAGCCGGAGAGTCAGCGGGACAGGATGTCCCGGATCTCGGTGAAGTACAGCGTCCCGGTGCTGACGTCGGTGACCGTCGCCTCGTGCCTGACGTACCGCCGCTCGCGCTTGACGAACTTCTCGATCGCCCTGGTGTGGATGCGGACCGTGGCGCCGACCGGGATCGGCGCCAGGATGCGCGAGTCGTGGTAGGTGTGAATCGAGCCGACCGCGAACGGCCTGGTGTGGTCGAACTGCACGGAAAGCACGAAGTGCGACACCAGCATCGGCGGTACGATCGCCCCGCCGAACGGCGACTCGCCCTGCTTGTGCCAGGTGTTCATCAGCCACCCCTCGTACCAGGGGTTGTAGTCCTCGACGGCGTCGGCGTACAGGATCACAAGCTCCGGGGTGAGGTGCAGCTCGCGGGAGAGCTCGTCGCCCACCGACACCATGTCCCAGTAGGCCTGGCTCTTCTGGCTGAGGCTTGCGACGAACTCGCGCGTCTGCCGGATCTGGATCTCCGTCATCGGCCGCAGGTCGTCGGTGGCCGGTCCCTCATACATCGGCTTCGACCCACCCCACGGTCTTCTTCTCGCCCTCGTCGTTCTGCGCCCAGATCTCGACCTTGAAGCGGTATCCGTCGTCCGTCGGCGTCTTCTCCCTGACGACGCCGTGGGTGGTGATCACCTCGTTGGCGTAGGCCGAGTTGACGTACTTGCAGACCATCCGGGCGCCGGTGAAGAAGTTCCGCCCGAAGTAGTTGACGCACATCTCGGACAGGTAGGCGGTCGACATCTCGCCCGTCTGGATCGGCGCCTTCAGGCCCGTCTCGGCGGCGTACACCGGGTCCCAGTGGTTCGGGTTGAACCGCCCCCACAGCCGCGACCCCATCAGCTGGATGACCGCCTTCTTCTTCACGCCGGTCAGTTCGTAGCCCACCGGCGTGTCGCGGGTGATCAGGCCCGCAGGGGCGGGAGCGCCGTTGCCTGTCGCTGTCATGCAGCCGATCCTAGGAAATCAACGCCTCGTTGACAATAGCTATCATCGTCAGCACTGCGTTGATCGTGTTACAACAGGCAAAGATCAAAACCTTTTGTCCGAACGAGCTGTGGTACCACCGTCCCGGCACCCTGCCCGCCGCGCGGTCGTCGCGAACAGGAGTGAGCTATGCCCAAGGCCTCCGTCAGCCTGACCGGTGCCGTCGCCGAGCTGGTGATCTCGGCGCCGCCGCTCAACCTGTTCGACGCCGCCATGATCACCGGCCTGGAGTCCGCCGTGGCCGAGGTGGGCACGCTCGCCCGCGCGGGCGACGCCCGCGCGATGCTGCTGCGCGCCGAGGGCAAGGTGTTCTGCGCCGGGGTGGACGTGCACGAGTTCCAGGGCCTCGATACGTCCACCGGCGCTCACCTGATGGCCCGTTTCCTGACCGTGGTCCAGTCGGTGGAGCGACTGCCCGTCCCCACCATCGCGGTCGTGCACGCGCTGAACCTCACCATCGGGTTCGAGCTCAGCCTGGGCTGCGACCTGATGTGGGCGTCCGAGAACGCCTCGTTCGGCCTGGTCGAGGCGACCGTCGGCCTCACCCCAGGCGGCGGCGGGACCCAGCGCCTGGTCGCCCGGGCCGGCGTGGCCAGGGCCGCCGAGCTGGTCATGACCGGCGACATCTACCCGGCCGCCGAGCTGCACCAGTGGGGCGTGGTGAACCGGGTGGTGGCCGCCGGCGTCCTGCTCGAGCAGGCCCGTTCCTTCGCCGCCCGGCTCGCCGCGGGCCCGACCTTCGCCACCGCCGTCGGCAAGCGCCTGCTGCATACCGCCCGCGACCACGGCACCGCCGCCGCCGACGCCATCACCCCGCGCGAGACCGGCCAGATCTTCGCCACCAGCGACCTGCCCGCCGGCATCGCCTCGCTGCTTGAGCAAGGCCCGGGCAAGGCCACCTTCGAAGGCCGCTAGCGCTACCTCCCGGCCCCTGTGCGGGAGGTGGGGCAGGACCACCCAGTGCTGTCTATCAGCCGCCCAGCGGTCCTACAATCAATTCGGACCTGGCCGAATGGTCCGGCACGACGGTTACCATATTGCCCGGGGACGGGTCCATTCGGATGACGGGGGCGGTCCACTCGGAACTCACACACCCAAGTGGCCGCGATGCTGCCCCGGCCGCCTCGAACGGCCGCGATGCTGCCCCGGCCGCCTCGAACGGCCGCGATGCTGCCCCGGCCGCCTCGAACGGCCGCGACGCTGCCCCGGCGGCTGCGGCGCCGCCCTCGGTCACGGTCCGCTTCACCGAAAGCGACCTGATCCGGGTTCGCTTCAGCGCCGCTCCCGCTCCGCTGGTGGAAGCCGCGCGGGGCTTCGCCGAACTCCGGTATCAGCTGACCGGGAAGGTCGTCAGCAACTGGGCCACCCAGGCGCTGACGGTATTCCCGGTGACCGCCCGGCCGCTGCTCGACCTGATCCCCGCGTCCGGGCTATGGCCGGATTTCCTTGACCCGGCCGTGGCTGACCTGGACGAGGGACTCGAGATCGTCGCGTCCACGCCCCGGTCGCTGCTGCGCAGTGAGCTGGCCTGGTCGTGGCACCGGGCCGGCCGGCCGCCCACCTGGCTGCAGGCCCTGGCGGACGGCGACCGCGAGGCCCGGGCGATCATGATCGGGGCGCTGCGGGACTTCTACCTCGCCTGCGTAGCGCCGTCCTGGCCGGCCATCGTGGCGTCTTTCCACAACGAGATAGCCATCGGGGCAGGAGTGCTGGCGCAAAGCGGGCTCGAGGGACTCTTCGGCACGCTGCACCCGGATCTGACCTGGCAGGCCGGTTCGCTTCAGCGGGCCACGCCGACCCGGATCCGGATGGCCGGGCCAGCCGACTTCCAGCTGGACGGACAGGGGCTGCACATCATGCCGTCGGCGCTGTGGACCGGCCCGCCGCTCTTCTCCATCTGCCCGCCGTCCGGGGCGGCCAACATCCTGACCTACCCAGCGCGGCCAGCCGCCAAGGCGCAGGGCATCGACCAGTCCCGTGACCTGGCCCCGCTTATCGGCCGGACACGGGCCGCTGCATTGCAGGCGTTGCGCCAGCCATGCAGCACGGCAGAACTCGCCGCGCGCCTGGGCATCAGCGCCCCATCGGCGTCCGAGCACGCCACGGCGCTACGCGGCGCTGCCCTGATCCAGACCGAACGGCGCGGCCGAGGGGTCCGCCACTCGCTCACGCCGCTCGGCCGCAGCCTGCTCATCGACGACCCAGCCCAGGCCACCGCCGAAGACCGCTAGGGCGCTAGCGAAGGACCGGCGGCAGACGGGAAGGATGCGTAGTGATGTGTCCTGTGGTGTAAAACCTGCTGCCGGTGCCCTCGCCTGCCGGTGCCCTCGCCTGCCGGTGTCCTCGCTTGCCGGTGTCCTCGCTTGCCGGTGTCCTCGCTTGCCGGTGCCCTCGCCTGCCGGTGCCCTCGCCTGCCGGTGCCCTCGCCTGCCGGTGCCCTCGCCTGCCGGTGCCCTCGCCTGCCGGTGCCCTCGCCTGCCGGTGCCCTCGCTTGCCGGTGCCCTCGCTTGCCGGTGTCCTCGCTTGCCGGTGCGGTCGCCTGCCGGTGCGCTCGCCTGCGGAGCGGGCCGCGCGGACCTGCGACGGGCGTGCCGCGCTGCGCGGGCGCGTTCCGTCCATGCCTGGCGCGCTGCTGGGTGGTGGTGGTTGACCCCGCGCGGGCCGTCGCGTACCGCGAACGCGGGCCGCCCGCGGTGCGCCCTGCCGGCACGGTGAAGCATCGAGCCGGCTATCGCCGGCACGGTGAAGCATCGAGCCGGCGGCACGCGGCCCTGTGGCGGCACGTGTGCGATTGCAGGGGCTCGTGTGGTCTTGCTGCTGGGCAGGCACCTAACCGCTGCCTGACCGGCGCTCTAGGATCGCGCGTCGCGGCGGAGCGGGTGATTGGCGGTGACCTCGACGAGCACGATCCGGACGCCATCCGGGTCCTCGATCCACATTTCGATCAGTCCCCAGGGCTCGGTGACGGGCTCCCGGAGAATACGTACTCCGAGCGGCGCCAGCCGGTCGTGCTCGGCGTGGACATCCCGTACCTGGAGCCAGATCATCACCGGCCCACCAGAAGATCCGGCCGCGGACCCGGAAACCTCGAGGAATCCGGAGCCGAGGAAGAACACCATCCCGGGATCGTCCGGCGAGCCGAACTCCCGGTAGACCGCCAGCCCCAGCACGTCGCGGTAGAAACGGCGGCTCCG
>Ga0302325_10004157_pt1 | contig 33558 bp, 42 predicted proteins | sample Palsa_T0_2_FD_201948 | JGI IMG/M metagenome (GOLD analysis project Ga0302325, IMG submission 201948) | Peat permafrost microbial communities from Stordalen Mire near Abisko, Sweden - Palsa_T0_2 | ecosystem: Environmental > Terrestrial > Soil > Palsa > Peat permafrost | place: Sweden: Abisko... | reverse complement strand
GGACTTTGTTGTCTTTGTTGTACGGGGTGCGAAAACAGATCCCTTCTTTGTTGGGGAGAGAGTTGTTGACCACGTCGTCGAAGATGCCTACTTTGTTCATCTCGTTGAGAACAATGGGGAAGTAACTGAACGATGTAAGTTATGTCCTGTACAATCTTGGGAAGAGAGGTTCCAGGGGGGGGTACGCAATTGCTCGGGGAGACTTGACGATATCTGTTTCGCAGTCAATGACAGTGGTTTTGATCCCCTGCTGCACAATCTTAAGCGCAAGGAATGCTCCTACAGGTCCAGCTCCAACAATCAATACCTGCGAATGCGGTCGTTCCTCCTGCGTCGCCGTCGTCGCCGATATCGGCACATCTTCCAATGGAGTCGTCATCTTGTCCGAGATACTAGTTCTCCAAGATCGATATCAGTAGTAAGAGATGCTGCGAAGGAGCGATGTATCGAATGCGTCAATACGATTACTTGGGTGGGTGGCCCACTGCCATATGATAAAAGATAACAAATAGCCAACACAGAATGAAAATAGCAACAGCCCATACAGAATAGAAAAAGCAACACCTTAGCTCATGCAGTGATTCACTACACTATGCAACATACCATCCATTAAAAATCAGGTGGTCTGATGTAGGAACCCCAGCGTTCGTCCCATCCCACGCGCTGAAAAATCCGATGCATCCTCGGTCTAAGACAGGATCTTCGTCTTCTTGGTGAACCATCGGTGACCTGCAAATCCCATCTTTGGGGTCCGTATTCCCTTGTGACTCAGATTGGGAAGCGCGGGATATGCGCAGAATATGCGCATGGCGCGTACTCAGAACAGCCATGTCAACGCCGCCGTGGGTAATAATGCCAACTGCTTCGAACCAGACGACTCCGGTTGTAAAACCATCCGCCGCAAAATAGGATAGCGGCGATACATGATCTTCAAAGTCCTTTGAGGAAATAAAATGAGTAGGTTCTGGTGCAGAGAAGTATTTTGCGTTAGTGTATGAGAGACCAGAATTGAGCTGACAAAGAGCCACGTCGTATCCAGGCATACGGTCCGTGAGGGTTCCAATCTCGTTTGGTCGATCAGGATGAAATACAAGAGTCTCATTTGTTTCCCATCCATGGTTCGCCAACGTTACACGTTGCTCTCCAGTGAGCGTGTTTCGGATAAGCGTTCCGCTTGAGGTGGCTCGAGATCGACCGCAGACCTTTACTCCAGGCGACAAGCCGTCCATAACATAGTCTGAGTCATCTACCGAAGGTTACGTCGTCGACTTCTTCCGTGGAATAGTCTGTGCCAGTTTTTCCCCCCAAAGAGTCCCATAGACTCCCCATAACGCTGTCCTGCCTGCGACTTTCCCAGGTAAGTTTTCCAAATCATAGTCACCCTCCGAAACCTCCATTATCAGCAGGTGGATATATGCTGCCATACTGTGAATTCGGATCTTCAACTCTGAAGACACTTTTTGCAACAAAGCGTCGATTTGCATAATCTGCGGGAAACGCTTGTTGTCGTATGGCATGCAGTGACCGGGGACAGGATCCTGCACCGTCGGGTTTCCGGTTTGGCCAGGGGCGTAGTTAAAATCTTGAATGCTATCGTAAAACTCAAAATATCAACCCCTTCGCAGAAACAGGGTTCTTGGGAGCCGTGCCGTCGCCAACAACGATGAATGGGTACGAATATAGAATAGTGGCGCCCGGAAACTCGTTTTGGATCTTCTGCCGGTCAGTGCGCGTCAAATTTACTTGACTCTGAGGTGGAGGATGTCGGGTGGTGTCCCTCGGAACTATGAGTGGAGGTTCCACATCGATGTTGAGTGAAGCTTTACGAGCTTCCCGACTGAGTTTGTCCGGATCTTCAGCAGAGATAACAGAAATACTCTGCTCCCGCAGATGCATGATTTCCTCTACTGTGGCGGTCCCCCTTCTCACTCTTCTAAGTTCTCGCTCCGTCCGCTTAGATTCAGACGACTTGGTGGAGGTTGAGGTCGAAGACGACCTGGAGCCGGTTGATCGTGTATGTTCGCGTGAGCCGATTTTTCTTCCACGAGTAAGTTGGTCAGCGAGGATGTTTTGGTCTGCTTCATCGGTACTTTCACGGGATGGAACATCGAGGGTGACGAGCTGTTTCCCTTCTTCGGTATGTTCACGGAGAGGAACATCGAGGGTGACAACATGTTTTACTTCTTCAGTTTCTTTCGACTGAGGATCGTGGCCGAGGTTGCCTCCACCACCCGTTGGTGCATTGCTACCATGGTGTCCTTGATCACGAGCGGTATTTTTCTGCGAAGACATGCTTTAATTCTCAAGTGAAAAGTCAACTAGGATGTTTGAAGAGAGTCAGGTGTTGTAAACAAAAAGGATAATCGGTCGGGGTTTGTCACTGAAAAAATTGGTGTGAATCAGAATCTTGGAATTATGCGGTTTTATGTATTTAAACTGGAACCCCACCGCGGCGGCCTTTGGCCTTTTTGCGTGTGGACTGGCCCGAACTGTGTGTGTGCGTGCGCGCGCGCGCCCGCACCTAGCGCTCCGCGCTCCAGGCTCTAGCGCTCGCAACTCCAGCTCCAGGTACGGCGCTCGTGGCTCCGACTCCAGCTGGCACGAACCGGTACCCTGAGAACCAACTGAGTTCAACTCTTGGTTATGGACCGATGTCACCAAGTCCGGTTGAAATACATCCTTTCCCGACTTGTGAGCCAGTCGGTCTGTGACGGGAATCCATCATATTACAACCTTTTCTGCGGTAATACCGTTACATTGCTAGTGACAGTGACACGATGGATGCGAGCTGGAGGTGCGAGCTGGTGGTGCGAGCTGGAACCTAGAGAATGCTAGCACGAGCTGCTTAGTAGCTGAATGCGCTGTAACGGGAAGCATCGTATTTTCTATTCAAATAATGCTATTCTCAGCACATCATTTCCTGTTGCATCATTTCCTGTTATACCGCTGTGACATTCACCGGTTCCTTGGCTTGGTCCCGGATCTGTTCAAGATCGAGATGGTCTAGAACAGTTGGAGCTCTGAATTCATCGGCTTGATTAGGTTTAATTTGGGAATGACTCCACTGAGAAGACCCTGGTCGGGTTGAAATTATGCTAGAACTGAGCTAATGTGGAACCGGTTCACTCAAAACGCCGTCTGGACCGAGTCGGGTTGAGATAGCCTCAAATCCGGCCTGGGCTCGATCTTGACCGAATCACATGACTGGCTCCGGGGCATGCGCCAGCATCCTCTAGTGATCCAGATCCATGCTCCGCTCACTATTTTCCATATACCAGCTCCATGCGCTAGCTAACATGCTAAAGTCTGCATATAATGTGACTTGTTCATCTTCCCGAAGTTGGAATCCGGGCTTAGTGGGATTTTCAGCCGAAAAGTGGTACCTTAGCCCCACATTACTGTCACGCTTGTATTAAATAATACGGGTCCTGTTGTAGCTTTTACAGGGCATTTAGGGCATAGATAGCAGTCATAGGCAGAGCGCTACTCCATCACCAATTCATTGATTCTTCAGTTCCTTGCGCTGCGAGCTTGCTCTCTCTATTGCTCTGCAATCCTCCACTAGCACCTCGAATACAACAGGTCCCCCCCCCACATTTGCGGGTGAGCTCAAATGTTGTCGACGGACTTCCCCGCGCAAACGGCTTCGGAGCGCCCTAAGGGACGATGAAAACGACCTTGAAGATGATGCTCAACAAATAGAAGTCATTACTCCGCCTAGGCAGCCTGCGACATCGACACCGTTATCCGTACCGCATTTGCTCGTATTTCGGGTTTTCAACTTCTCCTGGACAGCAAGTGCATCTGAATCATTCGATCGGGATTTCGTCTGCAAAACACCATCCATCGCGCATTCTCACATATTCTGTCGACGCGGCTTGCTTAACGGGATATGATGCCATCGCCTAAGTAGGCGATTCGGGGTCCTGGCTTGTTACTGTGTTGAGAAAGGTTGTGAGGATGATTTGGGCTGTGGCTGTACGTGGAGGTTGTCATGGCAGCGAGGGTGAAGTGGCTCTTGCAAATGGCGGGTGTTATACCGATCTAGGAGGGCTTGGAAATAAATCGAAAGATTAACCTGAGCGAGAGGAGAATATTGTCAGTATTCTCACAGCTGTTTAACTCTGTCGCTCAATATATTAATAGAATAGCGGAACAGCTGTGTGCTTCTGGGATTAACTAGCAGAGCAATGACCAAGACGTCAATGGGTGCTAAATCGCGGACTAGCTCGCTATCTGGTGAATCGAGCAGCCAGAAAAATAGATTCAACTGCTAAGATCGGCTAACCTTCCAATAATACGCACACCAACTTCCTTTGTTGGCGGGAAATAAAGTTACGGAGATTATCCAAGAGCTGCCGAGACTATCGCTCGGAGTCCCTGCCGATCACGCTTCGGAGTGATCTCTTGTGCCTGATTGGCCAACGAGTTCTTTGAGGACAAGGCGATTGTCTCTGCGCGATTGTTCTCCGCCAAAGCTTAATGGGCCTGCGTGTCGTCTTCTCAGGTGACTCCACAGTCAAACAACAATACGCTTTGCCAATGTATATTCACAGAGAGTATAAGATGGCGAGCCCCGCTTCAGCACAAAGAACTGTTCCATATCCAAACTATGGCTGCAGAGAAAAAGACTCTGGCCGTTGCAATGTCCCAAGGCTCAGATGCAGTCATCGAGGAACGACCAAGACCGACATACAAAGGGTTGTTCCGGTTCTACACACATAAGGATCTACCGCTCTTGGTGCCGGCGATTGCAGTCAGTGTGGCATCGGGATTCCTGGTCCCAGCGTTTTCGATCCTGCTGGGAAAGATCTTTACTTCGATTGGCGCGTTTGGGAGTGGGGAGATTTCGGGACAGGAGATGGAGAAGCAGGTTACGTCGTTTGTCATTGGGATTTGTATTGTCGGTGCTGCTGCTTGGGGATTAGGATGGGCTCATATGTCGCTGTGGCTGGCTTTTGGAGAGAATACCGCGAGGCGCGCAAGAGAGCAGGTGTTGAAGGGACTGATGGAGAAGAGCATGACCTGGTATGACTCGAGGTCCGCCAACAACGGAGTCAGTGGACACATGAACAAGGCTGTCAAGTATTTCACTTGCACGAATGTTGCTAATATAGACACATTGATGACTTGCAAATCGCCCTATCGGAGCCGATGGGTTTGGTTTTCCAATTCATTGTGACATTCCTAGTGTCCATCGGAATCGCATTGCGACAATCATGGAACCTGACCCTCGTCATCCTCGCTTCTCTCCCTGTCATCATCGTCGTCGTCGTCATCGTAGCGCCTCAAATGCAACGAAACATAAACCTCGAAAAAACACATCTCTCCCACGCAGCAAGCAACCTCATCCGAGCAGTCACCGCCATCAACACAGTCAAAGCATTCAATGCTCAAAACCACGAAGTCTCCCGCTTCGATGCTATCCTCAATCTTGCCAGTACCGCTTACCTCCGACTTGCCCTCATCAATGGCTGTCAACAAGGGATTGTCAGATTCGTCGTCCTGGCCATGTTCGTCCAGGGATTCTGGTATGGTGGAACGTTGGTGCAACAGGGTTCCTTGGAACCTGGTTCAGTCATCTTGGTGTTTTGGTCGGCGTTGATGGCTGTGAGTGCACTACAGAATCTTTCACCCCAACTTATTGGGCAAGAGAAGGGCAAGGTAGCAAGCTCGGAACTTGCTCTGCTATGTCCTTCCCAGACAGGAAGGGAAGAACCTAAGACAGAAGCGACCAAAGTCAACGACATCGAGTTCAAAAACGTACATTTCCAATCGGCGAAGCTAATCCTAGGTCTCCTTTGCGTATCCGGCTCGACCAGATAATTTGGTCCTCGATAACGTCTCAGTCTATCTCCCCGCCCGAGATATCACATACATCGTCGGCACCTCCGGCTCCGGAAAATCGACACTTGGAGCTCTGTTGACAAAACTGTACAACCCATCCGGAGGCATAATCTCTCTCGGCGAAAATCCACTGTCCGCCCTTCCCGCCAGCTGGGTCCGTGAACGAATCCACTATCTCCCGCAAATGAGTGTCCTCTTTGAAGAGACAGTGGGTCGCAACATTGCCCTCGGTAAGGGGAATGACTGGAACAATGTGACGCGCGAACAAATCCTCACGGCAGCGCAAAAAGCAATGCTCCAGGCGGTCCTGTTCGAAGATTTGCCAAATGGGATTGATACTCTTCTCGGTGATGGTGGAGTCAGTGTTTCCGGCGGTCAACGTCAGCGAATCGCTCTTGCTCGTGCCATTCTACGGGATCCAGAAGTTTTGATCCTTGATGAAGCAACTAGTGCTTTGGACTATATTTCCCGATCCCTTGTCAATGATGCGATACGCTGTGTGCGACAAGGAAAGACAACCATAATCATCACTCATGACGTCTCCATGATCAACGACATGGATTTCGCGTACGTCATGAAAGACGGACAAGTCGTTCAGAATGGTTACAAGAGAGATCTCATGGCTGCTGAAACAGGCCACTTCTTCCAAATGGCCAAAGCACTCGAACGGATCCCGCAAGCACCCGCAGACCCGATCCTCCCGGCCTACTCTCTCCCCGCAGCCTCCTTCTCAGGAGTGAGGATTCGCCAGAGCGACGGATTGTGGATGTCGAATCGGAATAGCGTGTTTGGTGGGGCGGTGAGTATTGCACCGAGACCACTGACGATGACGGATGGGGATTTCATGTTGAGCGGTGATTTGGATGAGTATGCTCGTTGTCGGGAGGCGGCGGAGGCGACTGCTACGAAGAGACAGCATTGCGGCAGAGTTGCTCGTGCGCCAGTCATCGCCAGTGTCACGGAATCAGATATTTCTGAGAAGTCGGAAACGACAACAGACATCACTGAGAAGGCTAGCAAGGCTATCAAAATTCCTCGTTTCTTTGCAAAGAAAGAAAAGTCAAAGGACCTGGACAACTTGAGCGAGAAAGATATCGAAGCAGCCTTGAAAGGGAAAACAGTTGGCCAATTGTCGATCTTTGAAATGCTCAAAACTACTCCGAAATGCCTCACCATCTGGCAAACTATCCTCATGTTCGTTGGATTCCTCGCCACCGTCAGTAATGGTGCCGCAACGCCGGTCTTCGGATTCACCTTATCTCAACTGATGGCCAATCTCTTCAGTTCGCAGCCGTCCGCTCGCGCCTCCCTTCTCTGGGCCCTTGCAGTCCTTGGAGTCGCCGCCTACGACGGTCTCACGACGTTCTTGAAAGTCTACCTCCTTGAATCGAGCGCGGAGAAATGGGTCTATCGAAGCCGAAAAGAAGCTGTCAAACGAATCCTGGCACAAGACTGTGAATGGTTCCTCCGCACGGAAGGGCAACCCTCCGTTATCGCCACTCGTGTCATCAACAGCGGCGAAGAAATGCGCCACATCGTAGGTCGTTTCTCAGGAAATATGCTCAATGCAACCACCATGCTTGCATTGGGAGTGATCTGGGCTCTCGTCGCGGGATGGCAGTTGACACTTGTCGGTTTGGCACTCACGCCTATCATTTTCTTCTCGACGAAAGTTTATGTCGCCATCTGTGAGAAGTTTCAAGGCAATGTAAATAGACAGGTTGAGCGAAGTACGATGGTCTTGCATGAGGCGACGAAGAATATTCGTGCGGTCGTGGGGCTAGGATTGCAGGAGTACTTTGAGAATAAGTATGCCAAGGAGGTTGCTACTGCAAGGACTATTGCGACCAAGAAAGTCGTTTCCATCGGCGCGGCTTTTGGTGTCCTTGAAGGTGTCAGTTACTTCTCCAAAGGTACCATCACTTGTCTTCGTTTTGCTAATAGCAGCACTGATATTCTGGTACGGAGCACATCTTGTTGCGGAGGGGCGATATACCGTTCTTCAGATGCTCACCATCTTCACCTTGATCATCTTCTCCACCACCACCGCCGCGCAAACCATGAAACTTGGTATTTCAGCTCTTATCGAGGTATCTGACTTTTAGTTCCTCAGATTTCCAAATCGAAGGAATCCGCGAACCAGGTCCTCGCCCTCGCTGCCCTATCACGCCAAACGGAAGAATCCATCGGGGACAGTAAATTCCCCCTCAAAGGCGAAATCGCACTTGAAAATGTCACCTTCTCATATCCCTCCCGTCCGAACCATACCGTCTTGCGCAACGTCAATTTGCGTATCAACGCAGGCGAGACAATCGCCATTGTCGGTCTTTCTGGTTCTGGGAAATCAACCATCGCCAACCTCATCCAACGATTTTATAATCCCTCGAACCCGCATCGGGGGAGAATCACTGTCGATGGCGCAGACATCAAGGCTATCGACGTGACATTCTTGCGGAGTAAGATGGCTGTTGTTAGTCAAACACCATATTTGTTTGACTTGACGATTCGGGAGAATATCACTTATGGGCTTAATCCCGCGAGATACGACATCTCGGAAGCAAACATCGAAAAGGCCGCACGGTTAGCGGGAATCCATGACTTTATCACCAGTCTCATCAGAGGTTATGATACGCCTCTCGGAGACTGTGGAAGCACGTTATCTGGCGGACAAGCTCAACGGATCGCTCTTGCAAGAGCACTTGTCCGGAATCCCCAGATATTATTATTGGATGAGTGTACCTCGGGACTTGATCCTGAGTCATCGCGGGCGGTGCAGGAAGCAGTATCTGGACTGGTCAAGGAAGGCGGAAGGACCACTGTTATCATTACGCATAAGGAGAGTATGATCAGAGTTGCTGATCGGGTGATTGTAATGAAGAATGGAGAGATTGTAGAGTCGGGCACATTTGATGAGCTGTGTGCCTCGAGAGGGGAGTTGGCAAATATTCTCAGGAGTGGCGAGTGGGAAGGGTAAATATTTGTGCATCTGGTTGTGATACTCAGGGGTTAGCCATACATGATATTACTTTAGAGATCTGCAAATAGTGAGCGACAAAACTGTTATTACATACTCAAATTCATTGATATAAAATAAACTCCGCCGAACGTGCAAATGTCTTATAATCCTTCATCTACACCAAACACTTTTATCGTTACTAGTATGGCTCTGGGAAAATGGTTGCCTTTACTGGAGGAAAAGTTTTGTCGTCGATATCCGGGGTTGGGAACAGCTTTCATTCATGTGGCCTATGCCGCATCAGTTGCCAAATCTGGGATCCAGCTGTGCGCGAAGCGAATCAAATACGGGGTACTTCAAGTGCGCAAGTTAGGTATCAAGCAAGGGAGCCATGGCACTGCGGGGAGACAGGAGTTTACAAAGTCCCAGGGGGTAGCAATATAACCGACCGGATGCCAAGTGGGGTGAGATACGGACCGACGGTGGGGATAGGGGAATAGGCATTTTGGTTCAAGGTGCAGACCGCTTCTCTGATGGTCCATTATGTGCCCAGTTTAAATATGGATAAGAGTCTAGACGAAGTACCGTTCAACAGTGAAGCACGCAACAAGAGTAGGTGCGGACAACTAGCACTCGTCCCATAATATAGCGCAACTATTATTTAGTTCCACTTTGACCGGAAATCGCACTAAATAATCTCTCCAGCCAATCAAAAGATCGACAGCCACCCAGTGTCCGCGCTTCAGCTTCTCCATTCACTTCCATGCAAAATTTGAACCCATTTTTCTCATTTCGTCTATATGTACCTCACAACAATAGCCTTTTCCCAACAAACTACATTCAGCGCTTTACGCTGGCCGCTTAGAAATCCGAGGCGAGCGCCGATCGATTATCTCCGTTTGTCTCAGCCAGCCGATTCAGCCTTCGCAGGCCAGGGCGCTATTCTGTGGCCCAATGGGAAAGGCACGCAAATATAACACCCGCTGCAAATGCCCGATTTTATTGGCCAAGTCCGTCTTAAGGCCGACAATTCTTCCGGCGCGACGCAAGAAGACGCATTTGAAAGCCGCGCTGATAAAGCTTCAGACGGAACAACCCGAAAGCCACCATGCGTTCATTACAAGCTCATTTTGATGGAGGTCCGATTAGACGAGACGGAACTTGCCGTGGCAGAAGTCGGACGCGGTTGTGTCATATAAGAAAACAATCTTTGGAGGCCACGAGCTGGACAATTGACACGGCCGCAACGACTTCAGAATGGTTGCTCCGCATCAACAGGTCACAGGCGACGCTGAGAAGTATTACATGCCGAGTGATTCGGTGGGAAACGTACCCCCTGACAATGTAATCGTCGGCGATCACACAGCGACAAACTCGGACGATGATCTCGAAAAAGGAGAGTCCAGTGAGAGCTATGATGATAAGGATCCAACGAATCATGGAGGCATCGATGTCAGTTATGCAAAGGAAGAATTCGAGGGATTGCGTCGGAGATATTCACACATGTCTCGAACGGCCAGTCGCCATTCACAAGCATCTCACAATGCGATACGCACGTGGAGTCGAAGATCTCAGGGAGATGTCGAACAAGCTATAGAAGACGATGAAAGCGAGTCTCAATTCGATGTCGAGGGTGTGCTTCGAGGCCGGAAGCAGCAGATGGACGAGGAAGAACATCGACCAAAGGAAATCGGTATTATTCCGAGATAACGCAATGCTAATCCCAGGGGTTGTGTTCGAAAATCTGTCGGTTTATGGAATGGGAGGTGTCAAGCACTTTGTCAAGACCTTTCCAGATGCATTCGTCGATTTCTTCAATGTGTACGGTACCGTCATGAACCTGATCGGGAAGAAGACAGGGACCGAAACTGCCATTATCAAAGACTTCAACGGTATCGTGAAACCAGGGGAGGTATACCAACTTTCATGACCGTTCTAATGATAGATGTTGCTTGTATTGGGACAGCCAGACAGTGGTTGCACAACCACCCTACGTACTCTTGCGAACCAGCGAAGTGGATACACTCGAATCGACGGAGATGTCACCTACGGCGGAATCGACCATGAAACTTTCGCCAAATACTTCCGAGGAGAAGCAGTCTACAATCAAGAAGACGATGTCCATCATCCCACTCTAAAAGTCGGTCAAATCTTATCTTTCGCATTGGACACGAAGACTCCCCGTCGCCGAGTATCAGGCATGTCCGTCGCCGACTTCAAAGAAGATGTCATAACCACTTTACTCAAGATGTTTAACATGGAACATACGCGCAATACGATGGCTGGAGGTGTTGCTGGGATCCGAGGTGTCTCGGGTGGAGAACGCAAACGAATCAGTATCGCAGAGATGATGATTACAAGGTCCAGTGTTGCGTGTTGGGATAACACCACTAGGGGACTAGATGCCTCGACTGCACTTGACTTTGCGAAATGTCTAAGAATTCTTACCGATGTATATCGACTTCCTAACATCGTGTCCCTCTATCAGGCGAGCGAAAATATCTACAAACTCTTCGATAAAGTTATGGTCATCCATCACGGAAAGCAGATCTACTTTGGGCCTACGTCCAAAGCACGCGCTTACTTCGAAGGTCTCGGATACGAGCCCAAACCACGTCAAACTACACCAGATTATCTCACCGGCTGCACCGATGAATTCGAGCGCGACATTGCCGAAGGCCAAGACCCCGAAAAGGTCCCTCAAACCGCAGAAGCAATGGCAGAAGCTTACAAAGCTTCCTCAATCCAGCAAGACGTCCTTGCCGAGATCCAAGCGTACAAAGAGGAATTGGCAGCGAATAGTGAGGCTCGAGAAGATTTCGTTACAGCGGTGGCGGAGCAGAAGAGGAAACATACTCCTCATAAGTCAGTGTATTCCATCCCGTTTTATCGACAAGTGTTTGCATTGCAGAAACGTCAATTTCAACTCAAATTACAGGACTGGTTTACTCTCACAACAGCTTTGACCACTCAAATCGTCTGTGCTGTTCTTGTCGGTACCCTGTTCATGAATCTTCCACTCACATCTGACGGCGCATTCACTCGAGGTACGCCTCTCCCCTTTCTCAATCAAACATAAATTTACAATATAGGCGGTGTAATCTTCATCTCGCTCTTGTTCTCCTCCCTCCAGGCCTTCAGCGAAATGGGTTCGACAATGATGGGCAGACCAATCGTCAACAAACATCAGGCTTTTGCATTCCATCGTCCTGCGGCCCTCTGGGTCGCCCAGATATTTGTCGATTTGCCCTTCGCGATGACAAACATCATGTGTTATTCTCTGATTGCATACTTTTCAACAGGTCTATACCGCACGGCCGGGGCTTTCTTCACTTTCTATCTTTATATTGTTGTCGGCTATGTCGTGATGACTCTCTTTTTTAGAAGTGTCGGAGTGGTCTGTCCGGATTTCGATTATGCGATGAAATTTGCTGCGGTGATAATTACTTTCTTTGTCCTCAGTTCGGGCTACTTGTTGCCTTATAATTTTATCCCTTGGTGGATACGGTGGACGTTTTGGATAAAGTATCTTCTCCCAAGGCCCCTTGTCTTAGTCTCCGTTAATGGCAGTCCTGTGTCGTATGGATTCTCAGCGATGATGGAAAACGAGTTTAAACATGTCAATTTTACATGTGCGCCGGCGAATCTCGTCCCTTCCGGTCCCAGTTATACGGATATAGCAAATCAAGTGTGTACACTTGCCGGATCAGTGACTGGATCCGATCTTGTTATCGGCTCGGAATATATCACGCAACAATACAACTATCGGCCATCTGAACAATGGCGAAACTTTGGTATTCTCATCGTCTTCGGCGCATTTTTCATGGCTCTCAATTGTCTATTGAGTGAAATCGTTCTTTGGGGCGCAAGCGGTCGTACGGTCACTTTCTTCCAAAAAGAGAACAAGGAACGCAAGGCACTCAATGAACAACTAGCGCGAAGTAAACACCAGCGTAAAGTCGATAAATCGGTCCAGGATAAGCAGGCTCAACAACTTAAGATAACCTCGAAGAAGGTCCTCACCTGGGAGAATCTTAATTACGATGTCCCAGTAGGTGGGAAACAGTTGAGATTGTTGAATAATATCTCTGGATATGTTAAACCTGGGCAGCTGACTGCTCTTATGGGAGCTTCTGGTGCTGGAAAGACGACCTTGTTGGACGTCCTTGCGAACAGGAAAAATATTGGAGTTATTACTGGAGATGTTCTGATCGATGCGCAACCAAGGGGGATTGAGTTCCAGCGTGGTACCGCATATTGTGAACAACTCGATGTCCATGAAGGTATGTCTCATTTTTTGGTCAATCTGATTTTAGGCACTCAAACGGTCCGTGAGGCACTTCGTTTCTCAGCATATCTCCGTCAACCCCACGAAGTCCCGAAAGCAGAGAAGGATGCCCATGTCGAAGAAGTTATCTCACTACTTGAAATGGAAGATATCGCGGATGCCATCATCGGAGATCCAACAGTCGGTCTCCCCGTCGCTGACCGTAAAAGAGTCACTATCGGAGTCGAATTGGCTGCCAAACCACAATTGCTACTTTTCCTCGATGAACCTTCGTCAGGTCTTGACTCTCAATCTGCCTTCAATATCGTCCGCTTCTTGAAGAAACTCGCTGGAGCCGGCCAAGCTATTCTTTGCACTATCCATCAACCTAATGCATCTCTCTTCGAAAACTTTGACCGACTTTTACTCCTTGAACGAGGTGGTCGGACGGTTTATTTCGGCGATATCGGCGAGGATGCTGCTGTTCTGAGAGAATATCTCAGAAAGAATGGCGCAGAATGTCCTCGCGATGCGAATCCTGCAGAATTCATGTTAGAGGCCATTGGTGCGGGAAGCGCCCCACGTGTTGGTGATCGAGACTGGGGTGATATCTGGAACGAGTCTGAAGAGTTTGCAGCAGTCAAGAAAACTATTGTGGATCTGAAGAATGAACGGAGTCAGGCTCATGATGATGAAGTTGTTTCGGGGACCGGCGAATACGCAACGCCCTTGAAATATCAAGTTATCGAGGTTACCAAACGCATGAACATGACCTTTTGGAGATCTCCCAATTATGGTTCCCCCAACACTCATAAGTGGTAGCTAATGACAGGATTTACCCGGTTCTTTGTTCACGTCGTTATTGCTTTTTTGACAGGTGTCACATATTGGCAAGTCGGTAATTCTGCACAGGATCTACAAAATCGGATTTTCGCAATTTTCCAGGCAACGGTTTTACCAGCTCTTATCATGCAACAAGTCGAGCCTCGTTATGATATGTCTCGAACTATCTTCTACAGAGAAAGTAGTTCTAAGATGTATTCTCAATTGGCTTTCGTGGTATCAATCGTCATCGCTGAAATACCCTATAGCATCCTTTGTGGCGCAGCTGTACATGCCTCTTTACGCTCCATTTAACAGTAGTACTTTATTGCATTCTACTTCCCGGCAGGATTCAACCTCGCAGCAGACCGTGCAGGATATCAATTCCTAATCATCATGATCGATGAATTCTTCTCCGTCACTTTGGGTCAAGCAATCGCAGCCCTCACCCCCAACGCATTCATCTCATCTCTCATCAACCCTTTCATTATAATCCTCTTCTCCCTCTTCTGTGGCGTCACGATCCCTGCGCCCTCCATGCCCGGTTTCTGGCGCGCGTGGATGTACCAACTTGATCCTTTCACACGTCTTATTGGCGGAATGATGTCCACCGAACTACACGATCTCAGCGTTACCTGCACACCACAAGAATTGGCCATTTTCCAGCCACCAAGTGGACAGACTTGTGGGGAATATGCGAATACCTTCTTGCAGACGGCGATTGGGTATATTGCGAATCCGAATGCTACGACCGAGTGCGGGTATTGTCAATTCAAACTGGGAGATGGATATCTTGCCACATTAGGGTTTTCGTGGGGATATAGGTGGAGAGATTTGGGTATTTTTGCCGCCTTTATCGGAAGTAATTTGATTATCTTGGCTATTGCGGCGAGATTCTTGTATTTCGCTAAGAGATAGAAGCAGATAGCGTTTCAGATTGGGACCTAGAATATGGTTATAGAGGTGCATTTGCATTAATAATACTAGTCGTGTCTGAGTTCAAAGGAGATATTCATCCCATGAGTCGAGGCTAGCTTCGTTCTCTAGTGATCTGTTTAGATCATCGACGGCTTCCTTGCCATCCGTCTGCAGCATCTGAGCAGAGCAGCTCTTCGAAGATGTGCTGTTATCTGCTCCGAGCTTTCTGCGCTAGTTCTGCGATGAACCGGTCATCCGTATTGCAGCAGCCGCCCAAAACCACCTTCCCGCCATTTAAGGCACCGATCTCAGCAATCTCACTCGCCCAGTTCTTCACATCCTCCTCTTCCAATGGTCGAGCCTTATCCGTAAACTGCGCTGTAGTCTTATCATAAAACATTCCAGCATCAGGGTACAAAACCAACCACAAGTTAGCGTTCCTTTCCCTGATCATCCTCTCTAGTTCCCTAGCCAGATCTCCGACGATATCGATCCCCACACAGTTGAATCCAACACCCCAGAGGCGGTTGATGTTTGGATTCTCGAGTAGTTTAGACAATATATTACTCATTCGCGACAGCGAGGCATCGCCTACGGAGAATGTTATCCAAGCTTTCGTCTGTTGGATAATTGGAATGGTGTGCCTCTCAGTCGCGAGGAGGGATAATATGGCGTCCGCTTCCTCGAATGAAGATACTGTTTCAAAAGCGAGATACTTGATTTCCTCGGGCAATTCGCCCAGGTACGTCTGGTAGTCTTCCAATCTCTCCTGGTGAAAGCGGTAATACTCGTCAACCGAAAATAACGGCGCAGTGTCATACTCTCTTTTTCCAACGATCGAATTTCTCGTCCCGAGGCTCAGAGCGACGGAGCCCTTCCTGTGTTGCTTGACCGCACTCACTGCAGCTTGAACGGAAGATTGCATGGCCCCTGGGATATCAATGTCTGGATAGTAGGACGCTGGGGGAATTTGATAGGTGTTGGTTGTGATGATATCGGAACCGGCACGGAGATACGATTTGTGCCATTTTTGAACGGCGGCGGGGGACGATTGAGAGTAAGATGCTGTCCATAGTCTGGAAAGGAGAGGTGATGAGTGTTCCGGCTCGGGTTCTGTGAGGAAGTTGAATATCGAAGTTGACCCGCCGTCGAGCAGGAGCATGTGGTCGAGATTGACGCGGTCAGGATGTCATGTAGATCCATCGCCAATCAGTTTGAGCATGCTTAAATTCGTGGCTTCCTACGTCATCCCCCTTTTTATCGATAACACATATGCCTCTTCAAACAGTCCTTAATATTATGAATATATTATCAAAACTCCAAAGTATCATCTGGCTTTGCCTCCCCACAATAATGCTTTCTCCTTCCATGCATTCACTTCTCCCATGACGCAATTTTCACTGCCATATCCTCCACCATCTGACTATACCCCGGAAACATCTCCGGCACAAAAATCGCGCTATGAGCAGTCGGTTCATCCATAGTCTTGGGCATCTCAACCGATTCCCACCCATCCATACTCCTCGCCATGCTCTCCGGTAAACTACAAAACACTAGCCCCCCTTTTCCCTCTCTCGGAACACAAGTATAGTAATTTGCAAATTTCACAGGCAGCGAGCGCAATTGATCATATTGGGCTTTTAGTTCTGCTGGATCGAGGAGAATGTGGCCATATTCGAGATGGGACCATAGGTATCGGGGGGCTGCGCCGCCGAGATCGTGGCGGTTGTTGTATATCGCAGTGACGGTCTTCGTGAATGTTTCTTTGAAGTTGGATTTCTTTTCTTTTGGTTTGGGAGACGGGGTTCCATTTGACGGGTGCGGTGCTAGCGTGTCTCCGAGTGAAGTCTGCGAAGAAGAAGCAGTTTCTGAGTGAGTTGTGTCGGGAAGCGATAATGTTGACTCGGTGAGTGATGTCGTCGAGGGGGTAGGAGAAAGAGCGTTTGGTCGATCGAGGTGGATTTTCTCATCGTGTTTGTTCGTTTTGACAAGACCCGTAACTCCACTGGCCACCACATGAGGATGGACTCCTAGCCAAGGGACATCCAGGCCCACAATACCGATTATGTTGTGCTGAAAAGTGACTCGAGATAACAGGATGATCGCCTCCGAAGCCAACGACCCGCCCATGCTATGACCGATTAACACCACATCCAAACTATTCAGTGGACGATGATACGACAACAACGTATTTCGCAGCCTGTATGTATTAAAACTCGTCCTTCAGGGAAATACCATTCACAAAGATTGACGGTCGCCACTGAGAATTGCCGCTTTGTCTTGTATTTCGGATAAATATGGGTATGCACAGTGACATTCTTCAATTTCGGGCGAATAGCTTCCTGGAAATGCTACCGTTAAATCCATCATGATGAGGAGGCGAACTGTAGGAAACTCTTTGAAAGAAGTCTCGTTCCCCTTGAATCCATGAATGTAAACCAACAACAAAGCCCGCTTATCTGGCCGCGGCGGCAATGCGGGAGGAACAGGCGTCGTAGGCCTCGCTTCCGGCGCCGGTGTCAAAGTCTCTAGCTCAGGCGAAGCCTCCATCTGTCGTGTTGAATCTGTGGAATGCGTTGTGATTGAGGATGGGTCGTCCATCCTGGGCGATGGCTATTTGGGCGCAGCTCAAAAGCCAAGAATGGATTGATTGATCGGCGGTGAAAGTTCCTTGGCTAGCCCCACAGAATTGGCTCCCGAGTCTTCCAATCAGGGCTCGAGTTTCGCAATTCCAGTCGATAAACTTAATTGACAACGGTTCTTGCCGAGACGAAGGCGACGGATTTCTAGAGTTTTGGGATGAGATTGCAAAGCTAAGACTTGGCGGGAGACACTTTCCTCGGATTTTTTGACTGGCTGGTTCTGGAGCCGCCAGAATGAGGGTATACATGATAAATGACCTGTCATGTCTAATTTTGGAAGACAATTCTTGGGACGTCGATTTTCGTGGCTTTCGTTGGCATCGTGCTATGGCTCTACAATCGCGAGACCACGGATTTCATATTACAGGAAGCCACAATCAAATCACTCCATAGTGCCCTTATCGGCGGAAAAGTTACTTGCCTTCAAATTGTCGACGAATACATTGAGCGTATCAACAAATACGACCAACTTCTCCGCTCCATCCAATTAATCAACCCGCACGCGAGATCTCGTGCAATTGAGCTCGATAACCTCTCTCAATCTCAAAAGGTAAGTGGACATCGGCTACCAGCTAATGTAGAAACAATTTCCCCTGTTTTGCGTGCCAATTCTGGTGAAGGATAATATCGACACATATGATATGCCAACAACGGCGGGTTCATTGGCAATGGTCAATTGTACGCCTACGCAGGATGCCTTCGTGATATCCAAACTCCGCGCCGCAGGGGCAATCATTTTGGGGAAAGTATTTCTCCATCGCCCCTGGTTCACGGGACATGCTAATCTGAGAACCATCTGAACGAATTTGCATTCCAGGGAATTTCAAAGTCAAGTCTTGGCGGACAAGTCCGTAATCCATATGATCTGACTCGCACGCCAGGAGGCTCCTCGGGGGGCACGGGTGCTTCGGTAGCAGCAAATTTCGCTATGCTTGGTATTGGGACGGATACCATGAATTCGGTATTCATCTGCTGCAACCCTGGGTTTGATGGTAGATTCGAAGTCCTGCGTCGGCGTGTGGATGTGTGGGATTTAGAGCCTCGAGGGGAGTAGTGAGCAGAGGCGGGGTATGTCCTGTAAGTTGGACTCAGGATCAAGTTGGGCCGATCGGACGGACTGTGGAAGATGTGATGAGAGTATTCGAAGTTATCTCTGGGGGGTACGATGAGAGGGATAACGTCACTGCGGTAAGAGTATTTGGGATGTTGTTAAACGGTAGCTTGCAAAGGCATATCAGATGGACAGAAGGGATACAATGAAGCCATTGAAGGGACTAAGATTAGGTGTACTGATGTCGTATATCAATCACACTATCGACGAGACATCGGGAGAAGTTTCCTCCCTCTTCGAAAAAGCAATTACAAAACTCGACTCAAGTGGCGTCCAAATCGTCCCTGTCGAAGAACCTGGCTTCCACCCCTTAAATCTCGCAACCGCAGAAGTGTCCCTCTACGAATACCACCAATCCCTCCATACATATCTTTCTCAACCATCTCACTCTACCTGTCCTTCGCTGCATGAGATCCTGTCATCCCCGCTCATCGACCCCATCGCCGTTGGTCCAACCTGGAAATTGGCATTCAATCTCTCCACTTCAGATCCGGCTTATCCTGTCCGTTTGGCCAGGATCGCGCATCTGAAACTCCTCTTTGCTAGATTGTTTGCGGAGAATTCATTGGACGCACTGATTTATCCCCACCAGACGGTTCTGGTAGCAAAAGTGGGGGCGACTTATCAACCAGGGCGGAATGGGCTGCTTACTTCTTTGACGGGAGCGCCGGGTGTTGTCGTTCCAATGGGGATGAGCCCGAGCGGTGAGAGTGCGCAAGATGGTGTACCTGCCGGGATGGAAATTGTTGGATTATGGGGAAGGGACTGGAAGGTCCTTGGAATTGGGTTCGAGGTTGAACGACTGTTAAGAGGACGAAGAGGACCTAAATTGGAATAAAGCGATTGGCTTTACATTAAAATATCCTAACACAAATTCGTTTTCGTGTGTAGAAGTATGCTTGTGAATGGTCGAAGTTTTGTGAATATAGATGCTGTGACGTGGAGGGGGGATGGCTCCGGCAGTCCAAGCAATTAAGAATAACTAGCTAGTTCATGCTTAGAGTCGGAATCTTGGAAGAGAAGCGCCCGCCACAAAAATCCTAAATGTAATAAATACACACTAAAGGGCTAGTGCCAGCTCCAGAGGAGTGCGAATTACCTGATACATAATCAGATGATCTCACGTTTTGTCACGCAATGAGCGTGAGGTAATTTTGGAAGCACAAACGCTAGGTTTATGATTAAGATCTGGTCAATTGCAATAGAACTGTACGGAGAATCCCGCCTTTACGGGGGGAGACCTGGTCGCCTGAGGCTTCAAAGAGCCCATAGATTCTTCAATTTGTAGGAGATTCGCTTCAGATTAACGGTCCATCTAACAAGTTTACCATCTTTTCTATTGGGAAAGACGTCCCGGATACAGGGTTAAGTAACTTACATATGCATTGCATGCCATACATGTGCCATGCTAAATTGGCGATCGCTGAGTAGATGCCAGCTGGATATTCGAGTTTGTCACCGGCCGCGGACTTGCATGCGCATGCAATGGATCAAAATTTTACGGAGGCTCTGCAACGACTTGCCTCAGAAATTCGCCAGAACCTCCATAGTGCCCTTTTCTGGTTGAAAGGGCTATCGCTGTGATAATCGGTGACCGTGGTGGTGAGTAACTTTAACTTCAAGAAAGACTCCTCAGATGAGGCCATGCAGCAATTATATGTATGAGTTGTCCATATATCACTTTCAGGTGAATTTACGTACGTCCACTTATTCCAAGCTAGAAGAATAACATAAGATCGAGGGGTGGTAATATTAGATTTAATTTCCCATGCTATGCGCGGAGCGACAAAATGTCATCTCCCGCCTCCCAACTAAACAATTATTATCGGACCTTGACCCATCTCCTATTTCTCACATCAAGGAAAGGAGCATCTGTCCAAGGCCCCTGTTTCCGCCATGCCAAATTTTGGGGATTTATCCCCTGAATTTCAGGACAAAATGCGACAAGAAGGGAGAGCAAGAAGGCTGGAAACGAGAAGGACCAGAGCAAAAGGGGAGAATACGGAAGGCAACGCGGTACAAGAATCAACTCAGCAAAACAAGACCTGGAGGTAAACTCTGTGACATATGTGGCTAACCTTTGTTTAGTGTCCAGGCATAACAACCGCGTTTGATCTGTTCCGGTAAGAAGGTCATATTGGTCACTGAACTTTTGGTAGCATATCCCCCTTCCAAGATGAAGCGATTGCCTATTTCAATTCCTCTTCAAAGGGATGATCACAACATGACCTCCCTTTGATCGGTCCTGGCAAAAACTGGCGCAAAAGGCAAATTGCCGCATGTGAGATCTCTCTGGTTACGAGCTGACATTTGCTTAGATCTGCATATGCCTTCTTCGTTTGGCTTATCTCTCTGCCCCAACATCCCAGACGCTATAAAATTAGCGCAACTCAATTCCCTCCAATCTGCCGTGCTTATTCATGGCCCCACTGAAACGGGAAAGACATTTGGCATTGCGGCGGCCTTCAAAGATCGAGTTCATCCGCCTAGAATACCCGAGGCCCCACGAGAGATGACGGTGATTCTCACCGTCAGCAATCATGCAGCCATCAACGTTGCCAAAAAGCTTTGGCGGATAGAAACGTCATCGGCTTTAAACTTGGAATGAGTCGTTCGGCGTTTGACATCGCCATGCGCTCTGAGAGGGAATGAAAGCAGCTTGAGCGTTATTTTGAAGGTTTATCACTGCTGGCGGCCCAAGGGAAACCGAAATCACCCGACCATCGATGAAGCAAATTTGGCTAGACCTTTATAAATGGCTACGAGTGAATAGCACGGCTTCTATGACCGCCCGGCACTTGGAGTCTGCTTGCATTTCGTCGAAAATGTCCTTTTACCTCACAAATAGAAAGTAAGAGACATCTAACAGCCGCCCGGCGATGAGAACGGAGCAGTCGATAGTGTTGCTGAGGGAGGAGCACAGTCGCCTCGCAATCTCGACCTAGAGGACTCATCTCTCTTTCAGTTAGGCCAATTTACAGCAACACAAGCGAGATACTGCGCTCATGATCAAGAAATGGAGGCGAAGAGTTGAAGGATGAGATCCCTTGCAACGAGGGTTTGAGATACAATGTATTTAACTATAGAACTTCACAATTACAAAGTCCTACATTCTCTCTGAGTCGATACCTCTGATTATACCTTCAATCCACTCTTCCCAATACTCTATATCCTTACCCAAAGTCCTCAAACCTTGAAGAGCTCTCTTGTAGAGCTGATCAAGTCCAAAATACTTGAGCCCCACCATCAATGGACCTGCTCCTTTCGAGAGCAGTAAATCATCACACCAGCAATATCTACACTCCTCCCTATTCCATAACCCCCTTTCCAAGACGTCATCAAGTGAAATCAGTCCCTCAAGCCAAAGTAAAACTTGCTCGGACGGAAGCGCAGGGATCACAGCTTCCCCGAAGTCACTGATTTTCTTGATAGCTCGGAGCAGCTGGCCCTTTGGTAAGTAACAGCCCTGATGATGTTCACATGCGGCGGCAACTGGATTATGGTTAATGTTTGGGCCTTCCGAGGGCCATGGGTCATCCTCGTGATTTTGGGTATGCATCAACAATGTTGGTTGCATCTTTGTATGGTGAAACAAACTGAAGGAAATTTAAAGATCGCTCGATATCTGATCAGATGGGCCGGCCATACGCAATGTTCGCCGTGTGGGATCAGCGCCGATCAATAGCTTTATAAGATGTTTGAGATATCGATGGTAGTGTTGTGAGACAAAAACGGGTTCCATGAGAAAGTTCAGGACGTCTTTTGACTGAGGCGTGGGTAGATAAATTCTCTCTCGGGAGGCCAGCGTAAGTGCCATAAATCACCATAGATAGGTAGAATTAAGCATCTTTCAAATGGACAACACCGTTCTATATTTCCCATCTCTCGTCCTTGCAAGATCTACTCTCCCTTATCGTCAGATATCTCAATCAAACCGTCCATTCCCGTTCGCCGGACCCATCTGTGGCGTGCTATGATTCCAACAACTTCCCAAAATCGCAGTGTCAGATGGAGCGTGTGCGTAAGGATTGATTGGTGGTTGGTTGGTTGGTGATGGGCATTGGATCACATGACGGCTGGGTCAACGGATCTGATTAACTGGGTAGGGGATCTGAGGATCTTGGCGAACATGGGTGTAGGAGAGAGTTGAGTGAAATCCTCTCAGTCAAGAGAAGAAGAATAATAGTGGGAACCGTCTGTGAGATCGATTGAGATCGTTATCTGATGGCCCGGTTGAATGACCCCCGTATAAAGGTTAATCAAGCCAAGGTGAAACAGCGCCGCGATTCGGTTGATTATCCATAGTTACATAACAAACGCAAATTTAATCTCTCTCCCTGCTTGATAACGCGCCATATAATATCCCATCCATTAAAATTTACCGTTCCCCTCGATCGAAATTATCGCAACATCCCCCAGCCCAATCTCAACCACATTTCGCAAATTCCTCCAGCAGGGGCACGTGCGTTCTCCGTGGGGAACTCTTCAAATCTGATCTCGCTTCACGATTTAATGCACTCAAAATGAACGGGTAATGAATGATATATATATTTAAGCGAGTGTAACCATATAATAGCTTTGTGCCACGGAACTGTCGGCCCCCGGATACTAACTTCCGGCCCCCTGTCCCAATGCGGGGAATATCAAATGAAATGAATGAAATCCCTGTACCGTGTCAAAGAAAGTACATATGTACGTATGCATGTAGCTATTAATGTATTCCCCGTCAATCTATCAAACGTCAATCACTCAGGGTCGTCGCTTTCATAGTAGACACACGGAACTCGGCCTAGCTAACCCCCGTTGACTCACGCCAGCGGACCTGCCACGCACCTCACTTGCCCCTTTCGTAACTGTTCGGCGCACATCTCCCGTTCGTCCGCGGACAGTTTGTGTGGCACATGACTGCCGGCCACGGTTTGTGCAACGGCCGAGCGATCGTCCTTGCTGATCTCGCGCGCAGAGGTTCAGGCTTGGGGCGGGAGTGACGTAAATATGTAGGTATCCAAATACGGTAGGTGGCGCGCCGAATGTCCGGGGGATCGACGGTTTCCCCACAGGCTGGCGAGATCGGCTGATGACGGTGTGTCTTATGACATGGTATTGGAAGCGGTGTGGAGTTTATTTGGAGATGAGGGACGTGCTTTGACAGGCTTTGGGGAAAGGTCTCCCTGCTGCATCAGAGTACAGAGAGATGACGGGAGATACATGCAAGGGACAACAGAGGTTGACAGGGATTAAACACGCTTTGGTTCAACTATCAGATCCAACACTAGACTAGTCCCTAAATACATACATACCTCCAAAACCATTACAAGATACCGATAATACCGATACGCACACTCAACCTCATATATTCATTTTGTACCCCCAAAAAAAATCCCAATGATCAATGACCCTTGCCATTATAGTTTCTGGGCTTACGTCCGATATGAGGACGTCCCTTCTCCGCCCAGGGGAATTGTCCGAGGGGCAACCTGATGAACGAGTTGCCTGGATTCCACAGCGCCGCAACGGCATTGTACCACGCGAACAGGGCGGTGATGAGGCCGAATGCGCCGCCGGCTTTGATCCAGCCCGTATTGCCTTGTAGGTAATGGCCCACGGCAAGGCACATGAACGCGAGAGTAAGTGTGGAGAAGAGGCCGAAGAAGGCGACCGACGAGCGCAAGGTTCCCACTGTCATGAAGAAAGTGAAGATACACCAGCCTATTGAAAACCATCAGCTGATTGAACAAACGGGACAGCTGTGCGAGGGGGGAAGTACACATCAGATAGTGCCCGAGCGCATTGTTGAGTTCAGATTCACTGGTGTAGGCACCAGCGACATCAAAGAACGGGATAAAAATACACGCAAAACTGATCCAGAAGCCACCGTACGAACTGAACGCAAGCTCACCAAACGTATTCCCACACGCAAACTCCCACATCCCCGCCATAAACTGCGCCAATCCACCATACGCAAGCGCTACCATCAGCTCCCATCTCGTGCGGACAAAAAAACAATTGGACACATACCTAGTCCGATGACGATGTTCGGGGTCGCAACACTTCGGGCCTGGACATTGATTAAACTGAGCACAAAGGTCGTTAGAGCGAAGCCGCAGAGACCGAGGGGCGCGGGATTGGCGAATTGTCTGAATAAACGTTTATGAGGCTCGGGATCGAAATCTGTTGCCGACGCGGGGAGAATGGTGCTTTGATACGTCTGCGTATCAACCGACTCGCGATTGTCGGTGTGTTCGTTTGCTTCGAGATCAGATCTAGGGACAGCCATTTCGATGATCGTAAGTGATTGAGATTATCTGTGTTTGAAAACGTGCAGTTCGCAGTGGCTGTTGTTCGTTCTCGGGGTTGTTTGTGGGGGAGGATGGCCGGTGTCGGGGTCAATTTATATAGATCTCTCTCCATATGAGATATATATATTATGTATTTCCGGTTGCATTAAGGCCCACCACCGACCATCTTTCCCCAACATTTACCGCTCCTCCACAGTTTCGGCCGTAAGGATGCCTCTCGCCTAAGTATTCACGTAAATACCATCCTTTGGGGCTGTTTTGGGGTCTGTTTGTCATTTGGGATTTTCATGGGGGCCTTGCATGCATCACCTGATACATTCCACCTTTTTGTCGTCATGCGCATATTATGACGCCGCAATCCTCGAAATTAAATCTCGCTGCTCGATGTGCCTCTCCGCACAAACCTTATACATACATATACGCGCTTCCAGGGCGAAAGGAAGTGCAAATTACCGATGTGGCGGGCCCAGTCCGCCAATCGTTCGGCGATGCCGCTCAATCAATGACTCGAACAAGGCACACACGCACACACACAAACACACACCGAGTGGTTGCACGGCGCTCCGATGGCCCGGAACTGCCAATGACCCGCCTGCACGGACCGGCTCAGACGCTGTTAACAGGCACACTTTCGAGGGCTATTTCCGGGCAAGAGGGGGGGACTCGGGGATATCGCTTCCATCTGCCCGTTGTGGCCCACAGAACGCACTCCTCGCACCAGAATTAACTTCCGGAAAATGAATCCCGGTGGATATGTATTACATACTTACTTTTATAGCTAATTTGGACACCGTCATGAATGTACTCAGGGATCTGCGCTGAATACTCTTCATGTCGGGGTAGCGAGTCGCCCAGATCGGAGTTAGGAACGTGCGGAGTAGATGGCACGCGCAGTTATTTATCTCCGAGGCGCGCGCGATCGGAGGCGGGCCGGGTGCGCCGAGAGAATTTCATGCAATTGCAACCAAGAATGGGCTGAGATTTGGGGGAGGGCCGAGATCGGTCTATTGCAATTGCGGTGGGAGGGGGAAATCTGGTCAATCTCCATGGGAACACAAGAGAAATATCGCGCACAAATGTCGTGACCTTCGGACCCCCCGAATACGGTACTTACATACATACTGTACATGTGTTAATTGACACTCAACCATGCAAATATCTTTCTTTTTATAGCTTATTCTTATGCATGTCTTCCTTTATGGAAGAAGAAATCTCGTTTCTTCATAATTAATAAGTGCTATCTTTAAATATATGTGTATGCCAATGGCACATGCCTGTGTTAATTCATGAATGGCCAGCGCTAGCCAGTGTTTGGGATATTACAACGTTTTGTCCTCTTGAATGTTTCATCCCACTTCCCTTCGCTTTCGCAGTTCTACAATCCCACTCATGTATACGTAGAAACTTTCTCCAAGACGACGCCGCTAATAATCCGACCCTCCAGATCCTTCAACTTCCACTCCCTTCAGCTGGCTCGGCTGATACATCTCCCTCCATCCCGCGTCCCAACCCTTTGATCCTCAAGGCATGCCACCTCCCAATCTCACTCAATCGGGTAGACTACATACTAATCTAACGTCCAATCTCCAAATCTCCCAATATGCATACCCACCACGCCCATACGATCTGTATTTACAAAGCCACCATCCCGCCATCCAGCTTCAAGGCCTCCGAATGTCTCCCCCCGCGCCGCTCCGTTCCGCCGCTCATGCGACCCATCGTCCTTGTCGTCCGTGACCCATATGGTCGTTGTTTGTCCATGCCGCGCCGGTCAGTCATGTAACTTGGCGCCGGTGTCTCCGCAGCGGCCGGGAGGGATGGTGATGCGGGGATGGTGATGATGTTGTTTCCTAATTGGGGGTGAGATCACGATCCGCGTTTCCGACACGCCCGTCGCGACGCCATCGAATGGCGGGAAATAAAATATGGAGGCGCCTTGTGTGGGCGATACATACATAAGGTTGCTTGGACCGAGGTCCGGACGACCGGGTGTGCTGGCCATATGCATATGCATGGAGATTATTGGTAATTTGGGGACGAGGGGGGGCGAACGGGGATATCCCTCCTCCGAAGACCTCGGGGATTGTGAATTGCCGTCCGTTTAGCTCGTGAAAGGTTTGTTGCTATGCACTTACATTGTTGCAGTTTTTTGGGTTTTTTGCATATGATTCTTAATGGTGCATGTTTAGTTTGTTGGTACTTTCGGGGAATTTTGTAGTGGATCTGAGACTACTTTGGAACCCCAAACATACGGCCATGAGAGGAAATGGTGATTGAAAGGACTTGCGCTGCTTGGATTTGCTAGGACTTGTCCATGAACCGCTTTGGGGAAATAAGGATCGCCAAAATCACTTGTTTCGGAAGCATTTCGGGTACGGACAAGAGATCTTCCATCGCCTTGCATAACAGCTGAGATCGCGAATTGCGGTTTCAGGACGCGTACGGATAAAGATTCTCAATATCGTGTCTTTTCTGGGGATGGAGGCCGGACTTTCCAAATGATATTGTCTTCATGCGCAAGGAGAATATTACTGCTATTAGTTTGTCTGATATACCTTCCCTGTGAGCTTACTGCAATTTTCCTGGCGATCTATCAACGCTCTCTCACTCGTGCCGAATTTAGGCTTCCGGCATCTACACAATCGCAATTTCCTCCAGCGAAACACGTCCGCTCAAACAACTCTCATTTCCCAACATGTCCAAAGCGCAACGGTCCACACAATGCCCTCCTTAGACACTCCCATCATCTCGTTCCCACCGCCGTCCTCCCAACCATGTTCCTTAAACCTCTCGTCGTAGTCGCAGCTTTTGTCTCCTCGGCACAATTCGTCGTGTCCTGGGGAGCAGATACGCACCCCACGATAGGCTACCTCGCCGAACGATTCCTCCTTAACGAGACGGTACCGCCCTGCTCCGCAAGACATGTTGGCGTTGGTGGTCATTGATGGCATGTAGGTCGCCGCGATAACCGGACTGCTTTCTCATGAACCGCAGTTTCATGGATCAATTGGCAGTGCAGCGAATTGGGCCGATCGCGAAGGCCGCGACAAGTCAAACCGCGGATGGCACTTTATCGACTCAAACGACAAGTACCTCTCCATCCTTGCGTCTGTCATACCCTCATTCAATGGACCGCCCTCATACAATGCGTCCCGCCATGCCATATCCCACAGGATGTGCTGACGGGTAGTCCCCCCTCGAGCTGTTCGGTCAAGTACCATCGCGATTGTCCTTCCGCGGACGGCTGTGTGGTCGCTGCAATTACAAACCATACGGAGATTTTGACAAAGTGTCTTCAGAAGGAGGAGGAGGGGATGAGTGTGGTTCTTTGTTCGAATGCGTTGAAGTATCTTGTGCATTTTTTTGGGGATATTACGCAGCCGCTTCATTGTTCTGGGAAAAGTCTCGGGGGGAATCAGATTTTTGTTCAATTCGATGGACTGACAAAGAAATTGCATGAAGTACTTCCCCTCCCTGAAAATTACTTCCCTCTTTCCCTCCCTTCAGTGATTGCTCCCAGCATAAGAATAACCTGTTCTTTTGAACATGGCAACTGACGAGTAGATATGGGACACAGACATCCCCATCAAATTAATCAACAACCTAGCTTCACCACAAACCTTCCTGCACTGGACCGACTCACTACAAACCCGAATTCAAATCGACTCGCCCTCTTTCGTCTCCTCGCCCCACGACTGGCTCACTTGTATCCATCCCAAACAAATCGGCGACTGTGCCATCCTCTGGGCCCGCGAAAGTAATGCCTTCACTTGTTCTTTTGTATATGCAAATGATCTTACTCTGGATTTGGGAGGGAGGTATTTCGACGGTGCGGTGCCTATCGTGGAAACTCAGGTTGCTAAAGGTACGTACTCTACCCCTCCCTCGCTTTTTGATGTTTTGTCTTTTGATGTTGTTGGGGGTGGTATTTGGGGGTTCTTTCATGTTGTGTCTTGGGAAGGGGGGCTCATATTAGCGGCACTGAGATTTGCGGTGTTCATGAATTTGTTGGTTACTGGCAGGCCCGGGTGGACAGCTCCATCTCAAGAGGAAGGAGAATTTATTTTTCAAGCAGGAGGGAGATCGGAGTTATAATATCGTCGTTCCCTGTCTGATCATGGAGCTAGAGGATTATATCCTCCACTTTACTTTGAAACCTGGTCTAGTACCGAATCTGATGTGTTACTCGACTATTCAGTGATCTCTTTTATTTATACTGCGCCGAATCCTGGTTGAATTTTGCGATCTTCCAAGAGTCAAAAGTCGACAACAGATAGATTGTTTTCTTTTTAAAACAAAGCAGAAAGCTGATAAGAGGGATACAGCCAGGATAATAAGATCGCGCATGCCATTTGCAATTGAAAAGGGACATTATCCGGCCCCCACCCCCACCTTTTGCCTATCTGACCCCTTGTCCCAAAAGGAGGACGAGGCAAGCAAATTACGCAGACCGGGAAATCGCATCACCAAATTTTTTCCCCGAACACTCTAAACCGATCCACAAAACACAATGCTCCGCCAATTCCCTCGCCAACTGTCCAAACGGACCTACGCAACCCGCAAAGCCGTCCGCGGCACGTCCTCTTTACCACTGCGAATAGGCCTCATTCCCGCCGACGGGATCGGCAACGAAGTTATTCCGGTACCTCTCTCCCCCTTCCTCATAGCAGTTCTTCTCCCTCTCTGTTGGCTACTATTCACTTGGTTGAAACAAGATGCTGACGGGTAATGTATAGGCGGCCCAGAAGGTGTTGCAGGCTATACCAGGGCTGACGACCTCGTTCAAACATCTCGATGCCGGGTTCGACTATTTCCAAAAAACAGGCACTGCGCTACCGCAAGCGACGCTCGATGCATTGAGAGGGGAAGTGGACTGTGCGCTTTTTGGAGCTGTTAGTTCGCCTTCACATAAAGTCGAGGGGTATTCCTCGCCAATAGTCAAGTTACGCAAGGAATTGGGGTTGTTTGCGAATATTAGACCTGTTCAGGGGACGTGGCAGGGCAAGGCCGTGGATCTAGTGGTTGTACGGGAAAATACCGAATGTTTGGTACACTTCCACTTTCCTATCCTCCCTCTGTTTTGTTCTTGCGTACATTTAGTGTGGTTGAACTCGTTCTGTGGTGTGGCGGCGACTTTTGTTGGGTGGGTTAAGACTGATTACAGTACGTCAAAGAAGAAAGAAGCACCACCGATGCCCAGGGGAACGTCACTGCCGAAGCCACCCGCCGCATAACAAGCGTCGCTTCCCGACGTATCGCCTCCACAGCCTTCAACCTCGCCTTCCAGCGCCAAAAACATTCCGGCGCAACCGTCACCGTCGTCCATAAAAGCAACGTCCTCTCCGTTACGGACGGCTTATTCCGCACCAGTTGTCGACAGGTCTATGAGGAAGAGGGCTGGGAAGCAAAAGGGGTCAAATATAATGAACAGATTGTGGATAGTATGGTCTATAAATTATTTAGGGAGCCGTGGGAATTCGATGTCGTTGTTGCGCCGAATTTGTATGGCGATATTCTCAGGTTCTCACCCTCTGTTTGTTTTGAGATCTTGTTTCTTGATACCCTGAGATTTGATATTGCCGGCGCGAGTGGTGGATTGTTCATAACTTATGGTAGTGATGGCGCAGCAGCACTAGTAGGATCCCTGGGTCTCGTTCCCTCACTAAACTTATCTCGGAAACTATGTATTGGAGAACCTGTCCACGGCTCCGCACCCGATATCCAAGGCAAGGGGATTGCAAATCCTATTGCTGCAATCCGATCTGCGGGGATGATGATTGCGCAACTTGGATGGGTCGAGGAGGGCAAGATGATTGAGGCTGCTGTGCGAGCGACTTTGGAGGCGGGCGTGTTGACTCCCGATCTGGGTGGCAAGAATACGACTGAGGATGTCACGAATGGAGTGTTGAAACGACTCTCGTAAATTACCTCATCGGCGGAGGGATCTTGGAAGAGGGATGCATATCAAAAAAAGGGCGATCGGAGAGATCTAGAATGTATATTTGTATCCCATTTTATGTACCTTTGTCTAGGTAAGGACTCTCTAAAAACCATGCATTATGTACATCAATCAATCGACCCCCAAATCTATATCCTCATCTGGACCTTTTCCCCCCTCCCCCGTTCCATTTCGTTCATCGTCTGCTCGTAGTCCATTTTGCTTTTCTTGTCTATTATGTGTCCCCTCCATACTCTTATTATGCACAACAACCCCGTCCCCAACAAGTTCAAACAGCACCACAAAAAACACCGCTTCCTCATCTCCGGCCCCCGGTCTCAATCGACATACATATCTCAAGGGCTGTCGTTTATCCCCCCGTGTCCAATATTTCAATACATCGATCTTGAGGCCCACGTAGGGCAGTTGCACTGTGAAAGTGTTGAAGTCGACGAAGGGATTGGCAAAATCTCCTGAGACATATGTTGCGGGAAAAGCGGCGGATTGTCGCGTTTCAGGATAGGAGAGATACTTGCGGCGGTCGGCAGAGGAGGTCAGGGGAGATGTGGGTGGTGTTTTAGTCCCACTAAGGGGGGAAAGGGAGGTCGATTCGGTGAGACGTATTAATGATGGGGGATGAGGATCCGAGGGAAGGGGATCTGATGTTATATGTACCGTGTTCATCGTTGCCAGGAGAGGGGAATAAGCCCATCTAAACTTAGACTTCACACACTTTAGGAATACGGTTTATCAGAGTACAAATCCGAATCCAACGAGGGATCAATCATCCTCAAGGCTTTCAACCCCAAAGAAGTCCCCGTAGGCAACTTATCCGCAATACTCTCATCAAAATCATTCTAACACAATCAACTCCTTATCCCATGAAAAAAGAGGCCTCTTACCCCAAACACAACATCATCAACACTCCACCTCTTCCCCTTAGAATTGAACCACCCCCCAAACATAATACTACAAGTATCCCTCGTATCCTTGAAATACTCGTCGTCTGCCGTCACACCGCTCTCCCCGGGAACACCGTCGTAATCTTTCACTCTGACGACAATGTACCCCGTAAAATGCTCGCTCTGAATAAACGTTGGATTTTCCGCGTCGTTGACATTAACCATCTTATGTGTCGAGGGATCATAACTTGGTCCAGCACGTACTCGTAATTTCAAATTCCGTGCGCTCACCGAGGATGGAGATGGTGTTCTTGAGCGGGACGGAGTGCCGCCCCTCGATCGCGGAGGCGTCAATGACATTCCAAAGATACTAGGCATCAACACAATTTGTGGAGGAAGTATTACTTTTACCAGTGTATATTTATGAGTTGAGTTGCGCCAAAGATGAGATGTCGCCGTGACTTGTGTGACTTGACAACCTGTTCTCGAGTGTCGGATAAATTTCCTGAAGTAGGTACGTCATCGATTGGTGGTGACACGTGAAAAAGATCGCCGAGGCTGTGTGCCTGAAACCGATGTTTTGTCGACGTCGCTGGCCATCGTAGGTTTGTTGGATAAGTCAAGATTGGTACGCTTATTCTGTGGAACGAGCATGGGTTATCGAGTTACGGGTAGCGCGGGGATAAGAGTCCCTGAACTGGAATGCGCAGTCTTCCTTGGCGCATGGCAGCAGTGCCTTACTCGCCGAGCCTCGAAGTTAAGGTTTCATATACCGTTTCGGGATAGCGAAACTGATCACGCGTCAGAGCAGGGAGAAAGCCAAACGGGACTCAACCCGAATCGAATTTGGACTTTAAAACTATTCGAACATCATCTTTAGTTACCGCAGGTAGGACCCTACAGACTTCGCTGTTCTGCTTTCCCTGTTTTCTCTCCATATACCAGGCCTTTAAGAAATCTGCTGATTCTCAGTGTCGGGAAATCGATATCATGGTCGACATGCCGAATTTTGGCGATTACTGGACTGGAACGGATCGTCATCACCCTAAAATCGCTGCAGTCATCAAGGATTTCACGTCTACCTTGAACTTCCAATCTCTTGTAGACCATGCCAACTCCATACGTGGTCGCACCGACTGTAGCATTGATGCACACCGTTTTCAATGTGGAAAAGACCATGTCATTTTTGCCATGAATTTTTCTGGCGACGGTGCTATTTGGATCGCGCGTATCTCTCTTCCTCCAAGCGCCATGGAGTTCAACATCGGCATCGAAGAAATGAAAAGCGAAATAGCAACCATTCGGTTTATTCGTGCGAACTCTACGATTCCTGTCCCAGACGTTTACGGTTATAATCTCGAGCAAGACAACCAGTGTGGTGCGCCTTACGTTTTCTTTAAAGCCCTTCCTGGACGTATCCTCAAGCCCTTGCCCCTTCTCGAAGATGAAATCAAGCCTCGCGTTTATCAGCAGGTCGTGTCGATTATCGTTCAAATTTCTCAACTTCCTCCTTGGTCCCAAATCGGTTTGATTCAGGATACTCCCACCTCGTCCACGACTAGTTTCACCATCTCCAACATGATTCTCCCGATTCCAAATCTTGCGAACCTCCCAGCACCCTCGTCAGCTCATTCATATTTCGATATTGCGATGGATAAGTTCTTGGAACGCAAGCGAGAGGAGGGAAATCTTGACAAGATTGCAGTTGCATGGCTATACCGCAAAGCTATCTCGCGTTGTCTCTCCCCTGAATTATTCAGTGATCCAGGGTTTCCGCTGTGTCATGCAGATTTCAGCAACTGCAATCTATTATTCGACGACGATTATAACATCACAGGCGTCATCGATTGGACATG